>Ga0255055_10001600_pt1 | contig 16373 bp, 11 predicted proteins | sample JV7_2_27_MG_FD_188633 | JGI IMG/M metagenome (GOLD analysis project Ga0255055, IMG submission 188633) | Seawater microbial communities from Jervis Inlet, British Columbia, Canada - JV7_2_27 | ecosystem: Environmental > Aquatic > Marine > Inlet | place: Canada: British Columbia | collected... | reverse complement strand
GGTATGCGGCGAACGCATCGACGCCGTGGCCTGGGCTTCCCGTTCGAAGCGGGCGAGCATGAGGCGGGACTCCTCACTGCCGGATGCGCCGAACACGTCCGGACGCACGAGCTTGATCGCCGCGGGCCGCGCTAGCATGCGGTGCTTCGCCTTCCAAACCTCACCCATTCCACCGCGACCAATGAGCTCGGTGAGCCGATAGCTTCCCATCTCCCGCGCTCTACTGACATCGAGGCCAAGGCCGTACACGATACGTGACCCGAAGTACGCAACCGCAACGGCGATCAACGGACTCACCAGGGTGTGCGGGTATGCGCGTGGCTCCAGGTTTGCCTCGACGGTCATCTCGAGCAGGGCCAAGCCAAGCGGCGTTGTCGCTGCCGCCGCCAACGCAACCCACAGCGTTGTCCGCGGTGGGCTCGGAATGATCAACGGAAACATGATGATGATCGGTGTGGTCCAGTTGACGAACGGGAGCAGGTCCGTGAGCCGCTCCAGTTCGCCGAGCTCGACTGCCAGCAGATAAGCGTCGCGGGGCATCAGGGCCGAGAGCAGCAGGCAGAGGCCGATCTCATACGCAAGCCCAAGGTGCAACACGAGTTGTGGCCGTACCCGCGGGTTCCGGGCGAATCCATAGAGGGCCGCCGACATCAGGACGACTACCCAATGCGCCACCGCATCGGTGCCTCCCACGAGGACGCTGATGCCTTCCGCCGGGAGATCCGATGCCATCAGGAGCAACTTCGCAACGAGGAAGACAAGCGCAATGAGTTTCACGCGGTCGCGGGACTTCTCGAGGAGGTCCGGCGGCAACACGGTGCGGGTGGTCCGCGTGCTTGGGTCGGATGACGAGCTAGAGGCCCGCTGGAGGATTCGATCGGGCATGGTCAGCAAAGATAGGATTCAGATGCCGACCCGGCGAGGGAGGCTCTCATTCTTTGCCTTGAGGCATGCCTGCCCGCGTCAATGTGACAACGCCCATTGACGCCACTCTTAGCCTCCGGAGCCAAAGGCTTGGGGTCGAATCGCGGCAGGCGCATCGCGACTGAAGGCCCCGCAGTGAGCGAGCCACCGCGGGGCCTTGGCATCACGATGGGTAGGCAGGCTGGCCGCTAGTGTCCGTTAGCCATCGCGGCCACGGCTTCATCAGTAGTCCACGTCGTGTTCGCAATGAATCGGAAGTTCGTCATGGCAGACGCGTACCCGTTGCCATCAGGCACTTTCGCTGCCGCGGTCGCATCCGTGACCACCGCAACCTCGAACCCCTGCTCGAGAAGCTCCCTCATGTGCGCCTCGACGCAGAGGTTCGCCGACATACCGGCAAGGATGACCTTGTCAATCCCCCGCTTGCGCAACTGCAGCACGAGGTCGTTTGTCTCGGGCCCATACACCTTGTGGGGACTCGCGACAACTGTCCTACCGTCTTCGAGATACACTTTGTACCGCTCGAGCCAGTCGGCGCCAGATCCTTCGAACCCGTCGAGACTGAGCGGTGACGCTCGATCGAACATGCCGATGTTGTGCATGAGGACTTCCAACGCACCGCCGAACTTCCACCCGTGGTCAGTGGGATAGTAGTAGTGCGGCGAGACGAACAGCTCGTATTCACCCTGTTTGGCGGCTTCCATGAGTCGGCCCAGATTCTCGACCGTGTTGTTTTCGGTGACGCTCTCACCCACGACGCCCCAGGTCACCCCGTCGGGACTCAGGAAGTCGTTCTGGGGATCGGTGACCACGACAGCGGTTCGTGCCTGATCGATCTCCATTCCAGGGTCCGGAAGCTGCGCAGCAATGCTGCCGGCTGGGACAACGAGGCTCAGAGCTGCGAGGACGGGCATGGTGACTTGCCGGCGCTGGTGCATGGGAGGACCTCCTATAAGGGGCTGCTTGTGGTAACAACACGCTCCAGGGGCCGGTTCCCCGCTTGGGTCAGGTCTCGCGCAGGTACTCGTGCACGTACATCACGGCCATCGACCCTTCCCCAACGGCTGAGGCCACGCGCTTGATCGACCCGGCGCGAACATCGCCGGCCACGAACACCCCGGGCACATTCGTTTCCAGCATGCCGGGGATGCGCAGCGCCAGGGTGCTTTTCGAGAGCCTCCAGCTCACGCGTCCCGACGGGCGTCGAGCCGCGACCGTGGCCCGCTTTGCCGATCCGGATCCAGCGGCGGTGGTGGGACTCGGGACAATCGCATCTCCGCCGGACAGCACGAAGCCGTGCTCATCTCGGGCGATGATCTCACCGAGCCAATCCGTGCGTGGTCGTGCCCCGATGAAGATGAAGAGTGCCGCGGCTTCGACCGTCTCCGTCTTCTCTCCACCCTCACGCGTCACCACGAGTTGCGTGAGACGGTCCGTGCCCCTGGCCTCCCGAACCTCGCTCCCGGTCCAGACGCGGATATTTGCGGAGTCCTGTATTTGGTCGATGAGATACTGCGACATGCTCTTGGCGAGGGACGGACCACGCACCAGCATGGTCGCGGTCTTCGCGAACTGCGAGAAGTACATTGCGGCCTGACCGGCGGAGTTGGCTCCGCCAACGATGTAGATATCCTGGTCACGTACGGACTCACCTTCGCCTAGCGCGGCCCCGTAGTAGACTCCAGCTCCAGTCAAGGCTGAAATGCCGTCGGCCTGCAGTGCCCGGTACGACACGCCGGTCGCGATCAGTACTGCGCGGCCGTTCAATGTCGACCCATCTTCCAGGGTGATCGCGCTGGTCGGCCCGTCGACATCCAAGGCCGCGACTCGCCGCGTGGTTAGGATCTCGACGCCAAAGCGCCGGGCCTGGGTGACTGCGCGCCGCGCCAACTCACCACCGGATATGCCAGTGGGGAATCCCAAGTAGTTTTCGATACGCGAACTCATTCCCGCCTGTCCACCCGGTGCTTCCTGCTCCACCACCAGCGTACGAAGCCCCTCCGACGCCGCGTAAACAGCCGCCGCAAGACCGGCCGGTCCCGCCCCGACCACGAGCAGATCGTAGAGAGGCTGATCGGCGATGGTCTGGAGGCCGATCCGGTCCGCGATCTCGCGGTTCGACGGATTGGTCAGGTGCTTCCCATCGGTGAAGAACAGCATTGGCAACGCCGGCTCTGGATCCTCCACCATGTCCAGCAGATCCTGAGCCTCAGCATTCGACACGATGTCCATCCACAGGTACGGGACGTTGTTTCTCGCCAGGAAGTCCTTTACGCGATGCGAGTCCGGTGTCCACGGGTGGCCGACCACTCGAACTCCATCGAAACCCGGCTGGTGCGCCACCTGCCAATCATCGAGCAAGTCCGTGAGCACGGGATAGAGCTTCTCCTCGGGTGGATCCCACGGCTTGAGGAGGTATTGATCCAACTGCACCTGGTTGATGGCCTTGATGGCAGCATCGGTGTCAGCGTAGGCCGTAAGCAGTACGCGCCGGGCATCCGGATAGATGGAGCTCGCCTGCTCCAAGAACTCGAGCCCCGTCATGTTCGGCATGCGCTCATCGACCAGGAACAGGGCTGGCACCTGACCGCGACGCTTCCATCCGGCGAGCAATTCGAGGGCCGCATCCCCCGAGTCGGCGCGCGCGATGCGGTACTCCGTTCCGTATTCGGCCCGCAGATCCCGCTCGACGGCGCGCAGGACGTGAGGGTCGTCATCCAGCGTCAGGATGATGGGCTTCGACATGTACGATCCGGATTGAAGTTGTTGACGTCATTGAAATGAGGCGCAACAAGACCCACGGTCAGCTCATTGGCCGGCCTCGGTGGGCGCGGGATTCTCCGCCGCGAGGGTCACGCGAAACTCGGTCCGATCCCGGTGGCGTTGGACAGCGATGTCACCCTGGTACCGGCGCAGCAGCCGGCGAGTGATGTCCAGGCCGAGGCCGGTACCCTGTCCGGGCGGCTTGGTGGTGAAGAAGGGATCGAAGATCTGGGGCAGGACGTCTGGGGGGATACCCGGTCCATCGTCGACCACGCGGACCACGACCCGACCCAGTTCGGTGCGGGCGCTGATGTCAATGCGTCCGGATTCCGGCAAAGCATCGAGCGCGTTGTCGATCAGGTTCAACCACACCTGGTTCAGTTCGCTGCCGGTCGCATACACCTGCGGGAGATCCGCTGCGACATCGAGCGTGATGGTAGCAGCCTTCGATTTCGCCTTCGCAGCCAGCACCTTGAGGGTGTCGCGCAACCCGGCCTCCACTTCCACCGGTTCCGGCCCGGCCAGGTTGTCCATGTAGGTAAATCGTTTGACGGCCCCCACCAGCTCGTGGATTCGGGTGGCGGCCTGCTCGATGTCACTGGCGAGCGAATGCGTGGCGCACCCGGCGGCAATCCACCGGAGTGCGACGTCGAGCGTGTCACCCGACGTTGCCTCAGCCAAGGCGTCGAGCCCATCGATGGTGACAGCGGTGGCGGCGAGCGGGTCCGCGTGGTCCGGATCCAACTCGTGGCGCGCGAGCCAGTCGCTGATCTCGTCCTCTCTGTCGGCCTGCTGGATCGGTGACAGGACGGTACCGCCGGGGTGCGCCAGGCAGGTGGAGCGCATGCGCTCGAACCATTCGAACTGCTCGGCGGTCAAGCCGGTGGCGCCGAGCGCCCGCGACGCGGCTTCCGTCTGGGCCAGACCTGCCAACAGCTGTTTGGCACCACGCACCGTTGCGGAGGCGGGATTGTTGAGTTCGTGGGCCAGGCCGGCTGCCAGCTTCCCGAGCGAGATCATCTTCTCATCCTGCAGATCGCTGGTATTGAAGCTGCGTGCGCGGTCGAGCATGAGGTGCACAGTGTACGCCGTGAACACTGGACACCGATGGATCATCTCCGGAAAGTGCTTCTCGTGGACGGCCAGGAGTTCGCCCGCTTCCTCGAGGAAGTTGTTACCGGGTGGTCCGGTCATCCGGGAGTAAGGCAGCATGCCACTGACCTCGCCGGTGCGCCATCCCATGACGCGGCGCGGCCCAGCTCCCCGATCGACCCGGACTGCCACGTGCCCGGAGAGGATGACCCAAAATTTCTCCACACGCTTCCCTTTGGGAGCGAGTATGGTGCCGGCTTCGTGGACTTCGAGGTTGCCGTGCGCAGCGAGCCATTCCAGCTCAGCGCGCGGGATTCCCTCCAAGTTGGGGAGCGCCGCCAGGCGGTCGACGAGAGAGTCGGTTCCAGACATAGGTTGGCAAGATAGAGTGTGCCACTCCGAAATGCGAGTAATAAACTCGGATTTGGAGATACGAGGGCTGACTTGAAGGAATGTGGATCCCCCCACTCCCCCACCCCACCATTCGCGTCTGCTATGCAACCGAATCGCGGCAGGCTCATGAGATAAGCCATCGATCCACAACAGCTTAAGGATTTCCAGGTCATTCGTTGAGTTCGACAATCTTGGAAGCAATCTGCTCCCGAGTGAACTTGTTGAGTTCAACGATCCGGGCATCTTGGCGAAACTCGACAGGCACCATCTGCAGCGCATCGTTGCGACTGTCGAGCTCCGCGATCAGCCAACAAGCATGTGCGCCGTCGTTGCAGCCCCACTCCGCGTGCGTCACGAAGTGCGAACCGGATCGCTCAATCGCTGCAAGCGCTTTGACGCAGGCAGCGTACTCATCCCCATGGGTCAATTCGATTAGGTATCGAGGCATGGTTTGCCCTTTCTCAGAACGCGTTGCTGGCAGCCGAGCCAGATGGCGGTATTGAGCTAGACATCAGCATTCCTTCGAAGATGTCTGGACCGATGGCGTCTCTTCTTGGGAGGCGCAAATGCCGCCGGCTAGATCAGCGGCGTCACAATCGCCGTGGCGATCAATGCTCCCGCCCAGACGAGATCGAGGTTGATCCACGCGCTCCGCAGAAGTCGAAGTCCGAGTTTGTGATAGACCAAGAGCGCAACGCAGCCAGCAACCAGCAGATACGCAGCCGTATGGACGACTGTTGCAGTCAGGCCCAGTGGATGGCTCCCCATGCCGGCCATAGCCATGCCGCTCTCCATCGTGCGTGTTTCGTTGCCGATCACGAACGGAACCACCATGAGCCCCGCCCCGTGCGCCGAGGCCATGAGCATCGACCATAGGGTGAGCCCGCCAAAGCCTACCTGCATTCCTCCAAATCGCGGATGGCGACTCCGGACCAGCTTGAGCAGCCCGAAGACTAGAAGCACGGCAGCTACAAACCACTTGAGGAACAGAACCGGGACCACTAATCCGAGGAGCAGCCCTACCAGCACCGCCTGCCCGACTGCCAAGGCATGGCCCAGGGCGAGTGGCGGGAGGGCACGCCACACGGCGCTCCCTCGTCCCTCCTGGAGCCCTAGCGCTACGGCGAAGAGCCACCCCATCCCGGGGTTGATGCCGTGCCATGCACCCAGAGCGACGACGGCAACGATCATGAGAAACAGAATGAGTCGGAGGAAGCGTCCCCACCCTGTAGCCGCACCTGGTGCGCCCGAAGCTCAGGATCAAACTCGACGAAGAAGGCTTTGTCCAGCTCGATGCCTCCCTTGGGATTCACATCCAGCTTCACCATCCAGCTCTTTATCCCATCGGGGTAGAACTGGTCGTCCCAAGTCGAGTAGAGGCTGTTGGTGAAGTACACCCGCTTGCCGTCTCGGCTGGTCTCAACCATCTGTGGGCCACCGTTCAGCGGCCGCCCTGGCTGGCTGGGGTGCTCAGCGCGCCCCACGATACCGCCGATGCGCACCGAGCCAACTAGCTTGGGACGGAACGGATCGGAAACGTCATACTGCTGCATTTCACCCGTCCCCCAGCACGCCACGTAGAGCATCTTGTCATCGACCGACAAGTTGATATCGGTGACGAGCGGTGGAACGGCCCCGAAGCCCTTGAGCAACGGCGGCAGAACGTCAGCCTCCGCTGCCTCCGCAGGTATCTCGATCACCTTCCTCACCTTCCACTCGTCGTCCTGACTGTCGAGGTACCACAGCCACACGGATGCCGAGAGGTCTTCGGTTGAGATCACGACGCCAGCGAAACCGAAGGCTTTCTTCGGATTGTGTGCCGGACGCAGTTCCAACACCATTTGGTATTGGTCACCCAGCTTCAGCACTTTCTCGTGACGTCGCTTGCGCAAGTCCCAGACGTGTAGGGAGTTACCGTACTTCCCGGCAAGCAGAAGCTCGGGATTGATTCCCTCGAGGAACATGCTCGGCGTTCCCCACTCACTCGTGATCATCTTGTCATAGCCGAGGTGCCACCAGAAGTCGTACTGGTAGAACTGAGGACCGCGGTCTTTTTCCCAAGCGTCTTGCAGCTCGAAGGTCTCGTGATCGAGCATGAAGATCCCACCAGGGCCGTCTTCACCGATCTTCCCATTGCCCGCAGCAGAACCCAGTGCACTCAGGTACACGCCATCGGGGCCGCAATGCACGGTGTGAGGTGACTTATAGCCGGTCTTCCTTGCTATCTCGTCGGCCTCGATCACTTTGATGAGCTTGGGCTCCCGCGGATTCTCCTTGGTGTCGATGATGTGCAGGCGGGACGACCGAAGGCCCGGCACCACCAAGTAGCGTCGCTCGACATGGGCATGATGCGCCCACGGACAGAGATGCGAGCTGCAGGCGTTCCAGCCAAAGTGATGCAGCTCATTGTCGGGGTTGGGAAGGTCCACCTGACCAACGAGCAAACCATAGTCGGGCGAGGCTGGATCAACGTCCACCACACCAAGTGCATCTGATCGCCCTTCGTACTTCGGATTCATCATCGCCACATATGCCAGTCCCTCTGGCGGGGCTCGCATGGCCAACTTTGGCGACGGGTAGAACGACGGATCAGGTCGAAGAGTTGCCATCGGGATCCTCCAGGCTCAGTTCTGTGCGCATCTTGCGCCCACTAGTGGGAGGCGCTCGTTTCCTCCAATTCGGCTCACCTGACGTTCTGTTGAGCCCGGAGGTTCTCCCGTCGCGCCTCTTCCAATAGCATGGCCAGACTGATCGTCCTCTTCGTCACCGCCTTTGTGGACATGGTGGGGCTCACCATGGTGTTGCCCCTCTTGCCGTACTACGCCACGTCCTTTGGAGCGAGTGCCGTGACTGTAGGTTTGCTCGTCTCGGCCTTCTCTCTCGCCCAGCTCGCTTGCGCCCCCGCATGGGGGAGGTTCTCCGATCGCTACGGCCGCCGGCCAGCAATCATTGCGGGACTCGTGCTCACAGCCGTCGCGTACATGCTGTTCGCTGTGGCTGACTCTATTTGGCTCCTCTTGGTATCACGTGTCGTGCAGGGCATCGGAGGGGGAACGATTGGCGTCGTTCAAGCCTACGTCGCGGATATGAGTACCCCTGAAGAGCGCACCAAGAGCCTGGGATGGCTCACAGCCATTACGAGCCTCGGTGCGGTGATTGGACCCGCGTTCGGGTCGGTGATGATTTCGGTTGGGGGGCGCTCCGCCCCGGGGTGGGCTGCCGGCGGGATCTCCGCACTGGTGGCGGTATTCGCCTGGCGGTACCTCACAGAGACGGCCCCAGAGACTAGTACGGCGGGGCTTCGGTCCACCTTGGCGTACTCGGGATGGTCGGCGGCGGCGGCCGTAGTGCGACGATGGCGCGAGCCGGCACCGCGGTTGATTTGGATCTACGCGATCGCGATCGGTGCGTTTTACGGCACGGTCCCCACGATGCCCCTCCTTCTGGCGGGGCGGCTCGCCATCTCCGAGTACACCATAGGATACGTCATCATGCTGCTCGGCGGAGTTGGTGTGATTGCACGTGCGTTCGTGCTTGGCCCCGCAGTCGCGCGCCTGGGCGAGGAGCGTCTTTCCCAACTCGGCCTGCTGCTGCTCGCCACCGGGCTCGCGCTGTTCGGCGCAGCCAACGGGTATCCGGTACTCATCGCGTCACTAACGTTCATGCCACTCGGCACGGCGTTTCTCTTCCCATGCGTGTCCGCTCAACTCACACGTGTCGTGTCGCCGAGAAGGCGTGGTCTGTACCTAGGTATACAGCAGGCTTTTGCGGGTGTGGCGCGGGTAGCGTTTCCCATCGCCGCCGGGATCACCATGGACAGTGTGGGTCTCGGCGTGCCGTTCTTCGTTGCAGCCGGTCTCGTGCTCGTCGCACTCATGGCTTACCGGGCCACGGCCGCGAGCGTACCGCGGGCAGTCGTGGATCCTGCACGGGCTACACCAACGCCATCAGTCACGTGGTCGTAATGAAGCGGAATGCCTGGGACCGGATCCGTCAGGGACTGTGGCACGCGCTGGAGCGCGGGTTCGTCGATCGCGTGGCTCCCATCGAAGACGACTTTCGGGGTCCCGTCTTGACCCCCTACGACGGGAGCCAAGACATCGAGCTGCTCGAGGAGGCCATCGCTGAGCGGTACGTAGTCGAAAGCACCCTTGGCGTTGGAGGAATGGCCACGGTCTTCAGCGCCCGCGATCAACGGCACGAGCGCCAGGTAGCGATTAAGGTCCTCAAGCAGGACATCTCGGAGGCCCTGGGTGCTGAGAGGTTCCTCAGGGAGATCAAGATCGCTGCCGCCCTGCGCCATCCACACATCCTCCCACTCTACGATTCGGGCACGAGTGGGGATTTCATCTTCTATGTCATGCCCGTCGAGAACTCGTCGCTGCGAGATCGGCTTGAAGACGATCGCACAGTCCCGATCGAGGAGGCGCTTCGCCTGACCCAGGAAGCGTGCAGTGCTCTCGATTACGCGCACGGACAGGGGATCGTACACCGTGACATCAAGCCCGAGAACATCCTCCTGTCACAGGGACACGCTGTGATCGCTGACTTCGGGATCGCCCGAGCGATCAGCGCCGCTGGGGGAAACAGCCGTACCCAGGCAGGATGGCCAATTGGCTCTCCGGCCTACATGAGCCCCGAACAAGTCGAGGCGGAGGTGGAGGCGGACGGCAGGAGCGATCTGTACAGCCTCGCGTTGGTCTTGTACGAGATGCTCAGCGGCCGGCGAGTGTTCACGGCGCCGAATCTCCAAGCACTCATGGCACGAAGGGTTCAAACGCCACTCCCCGATCTATCTTTTTCTGCGACCGTGCCACAGAGTGTCCGTGACGCGATTCTGGCTGCCCTGGCTCCCGACCGTGAGAATCGGCCAGCTACCGGCGCAGCCTTGATGAGACTCTTGGCATTCGATGGGAGGCCTGGAACCAACGGGTACCACACCACACCACGCCCCAGTAGTCAGCCGAAGGTGCGCTCCATTGCCGTGCTGCCGTTCGCGAACTTGAGCGGCGACACGAAAGACGAGTACCTGAGCGACGGCCTGACCGAGGAACTCATCAACGCGCTTGCACGGTTTGGCGAGTTACGTGTGGCCGCGCGTACTTCGTCGTTCGCGCTCAAAGGGGCAAAGGTCGACATCACGACGGCAGCCAAGACACTCGGCGTCGATACCGTGCTCGAGGGAAGCGTGCGCAGAGCCGACGGCATCCTCAGGATCACTGCCCAGCTCATCAATGGAGCAGATGGATGTCACATCTGGTCCGAGCGGTACGATTGCGACACGGGCAACGTGTTCGCCATCCAGGACGAGATCACCCAGGCCATCGTTGATCGGCTCAAACTGTCACTCGCGGCCAGCAGGGACGCTTTGGCACGACCGCCGACTACAGACATCGAGGCTTACCACCTGTACCTCAAGGGAAGGCACCACTGGAACAAGCGCTCCAAGGAGAGCCTCGAGCAAGCCGTCAAGTACTTCACGGATGCAATCGAGCGCGATCCGCAATTCGCACTCGCTTACTCCGGGATCGCCGACGCTTACATCTTGTGCGGTTCGTACAACTTCAAGCCGATGTCAAGAGCAATGACGAAGGTGGAGGCAGCTGTCGAGCAAGCATTGGCACTCGACGAGCATCTCGCGGAAGCACACACATCTCGTGGACTTGTGCTTCGCTGGAAGCGAGATTGGCACAGTGAAGAAGCCGCGTACAGAAGGGCGATCGAGTTGAACCCCAGCTATCCTACTGCGCATCAGTGGTTCGCCACCCACCTTGCGGCGCGTGGCCGGTTCAGCGAAGCACTCGACGAGATCCGTCTTGCAGAGGAACTGGATCCTCTGTCACACGCGATCAGCGTTACCGCTGCCGTCGTGCTGTTCATTGCGAGGGATTACGACGGGGTCACGGAACAACTCAACAGGACGCTGGAACTCGAGCCGAACTTCGCGAGCGTGCATGCCTGGCTGGGTAACGTCTATGCCCAGGTTGGCAAACATGCCGAAGTGGGCCCAGCGATCGCTCGTGCCCACGAGCTCGCACCCGACAACCGCAACGTGTTCATCGGTCTCGCCTATTCCCACGCCGTTCGGGGACAGCGCGACCAGGCAATGGAGATCTTGGACAAGGTCGAGGAGCGAGGGAGTGTAGCCTGGGCCACGATGATCCATGCAGCACTGGGTGATCTCGACGCGGCACTTGCCTGCTTACACCAATCAGCCGGCTCTCCTGACTCGTGGGATAGCCTGTACTACATCAAGGTGTTTCCGTGGCTCGACCCGCTGCGCCAAGACCCGCGATTCCAGGAGATTCTGGATCGCATGGAGATCCCAGACTAGCTCCGTCAGCTCAACGCCCAATGTTGCTAGTTGACGCCCATTGACGTGAACTCTGGCCTCCGGAGCCAAAGGTCCCGCGTTCGAATCGCGGCAGGCGCATTACAAATCAAAGCCATGTGGGGCTTGGTCCCGTCCCATTCCGGGGCGCTGCTCGAGTTCCTGTTGTTTGATCTCCAGATCCGTGATGTAGATATCCCCCTTGAACTCACCGACGCTTTTACGAGTCGCCGGGTAGAATGATCCCAAGCTCCCGAAGGTTCTCTCTCCACAGACCGACCATCATCGCGAACCGCTCTGGCTCGATCTCCGCCAGATTCGTGGTTTCGCCCGGGTCGACTTCGAGATTGTAGAGTTCGAACTTCGACTCAGCGAAGGGCCGATCCATGGTTACCAGCTTCCATTTGCCCTGCCGCATGAAGGCTCGACCACTGTGGTAGAGCGTCGTGACGTAGTCGTTGGCATGAACGGAAGTGGCGGATCCGGAGAGGAACGGCAGCATACTCTCGCCCAACATTGGCCAGGCAGACCCATCCGACGGATACTGCGCTTCGGCCAGATCAAGGAACGTGGGCGCGAGGTCCATGACCGTGAGATATGTTGGATTGATCTCGCCCCGGCGTGTTACCCCGGCGCCCGCGACAATCATGGGCGCGGTGATGCCACCCTCCTTCGTAAAGCCCTTGTACCGGCTGAATGGCGCCGACCCTGCCTCTGCCCAAGGCGGGCCATAGGAGACCCATGAGGCTGGACGTCCCATATTGTCATATGAGTTGTCATAATGGGCCTGCAAGTACTCCGAGTACGCACCCGTCCGGTAGAAATCCTCGCCGGCGGCGCCGTTGTCGGACATGAAGACGATCAACGTATTCTCGTAGAGGCCGTTCGCCTCCAGATGGTCGATCAGTCTCCCGACGTGGTGGTCCAGGTTTTCGACCATGGAAGCGTACAGTTCCATCTTCCGCGCTTCAGTTCGCTGCTCTATGGCAGCAAGGTCCGCCCACGGAGTGATGGCCTCATTGCGTGGCGGCAGTGCCGAAGACTCGGGTATGATGCCTGCCGCTTTCAGAGACTCGAACCGCTCTTCCCGGAGCTGGTCATACCCCTGATCATACTGCCCAGCGTAAAGATCCAGGTACTCATCAGGTACCTGCAGCGGCCAGTGCGGTGAGGTGTACGCAGCGAACGCGAAGAATGGGCGCCCGTCATCCTTCTGCGAATCGATGAACTCGATCAGCCTGTCGGTGAAGAGCTCCGTCGTATACTGGCCCTCGGGGAACTCGACCGCGGCCCCGTCCTCACTGTAGACGGAGCCTCCCACCCGAAGGCCGACGGAGCTGAAGTGGCTTCCCGCTCCACTGAGAAGGCTGAAAGACCGCTCGAACCCAGCCGCCATGGGCCCGTTCTCGGGGGCCGTGCCAAGGTGCCACTTGCCAGCTGTATAAGTGTGGTAGCCCGCTTCCTGAAGAAGTCGGGGCATCGGGGCAACTCGATCCGACAGGTGACCCTCATAGCCCGGCATGGTCGAGGATCTACCCTGGCGCCCTATGCCGGCGACATGGTTGTTGTTTCCGGTGAGCAGCATCGCGCGGGTCGGAGCGCAAACTGGCGCCGTGTGGAAATGGGTGAAGATCGTTCCCTCGGCTGTGAGCCCGTCGATATTGGGGGTCCGGATGTCACTACCGAAAACGCCGAGGTCAGCGTAGCCCAAGTCATCCGCAACAAGCAGCAGAATATTAGGGCGCCCGGCCTGTTCCGCAGGAGGGGAACTGGCGCTCATGGCAAGCAGCCCGAGCGGGAGATAGTACCACTTGGCAAATGGACGCACTACAGGACTCCTCTGGGCTGCTTCCTAAGGGTCAGCGCACACGCTGCGAGCGTCAAGCGTGGCCATGCCGCCACTATCGATCTGCCGCTCGATGATGTAGCGGTCGAGCTGATCCGTCATAGGAAACGGCCTCCGCTCTGTCACCGCATAAGATGGGGCTCGGATTTGGGAGAGGCCAGCAGCGTCGCTCTGAAGTCAGGACTACCTGCGTCATTGTAACGACGCCCGTTGACGCCAGTGAGCGTCAATTGACGCAAAACACCCGAAACGCGCCCGAAACTTTGACGCCAGTTGACGCCAGCGAGCGTTTGCACGGGCCTCCGGAGCCAAAGGTCCCGCGTGGACGCCCCCACTACCCCACCTCACCACCCGCGTCTGCTTCGCAACGAATCGCGGCAGGCGCATCAGAAGTGACAGCCCCACAGTGAGTTAGGTGCTGTGGGGCTTTTTCGTTCTGCGAGTCTCGATCGATTGTAACGCAAATTATTGTACCAACGTCCATTGACGCCAGTGAGCGTCACACGGCCTTGTCAATGTGGTTCCCGCCTCGCGGTGTCGAGTCGCAGGATCGTCAGGACGGCCGCATGATCGCTTGGCCAGCCGTCGGGGTGATCGGACAGGACCATCGCATCCTCGATTTGCCACGCCTCGCCAAGTACGTAGACATAGTCGATACGGTCCTGGTGACTGTCGGGGAATTCCGGGGACCATGTCAGCCCCGGATCCTGGACCGGATCGGCGTGGGCGAAACGGAATGCATCGACAAAACCCGCGTCCCGCATTGCTATGCTGACCGGCCAGCCGACGACCCGTCCCAAATGGTTGGGGAGCGCAGCCGCGGCGGCCGTCCAGTCCAGATGCGAACCACTGTTGAAGTCACCACCCACGATGACAGGCATACCCGGCGTACTCGCCAGATGGGGCAGCAGTTCTTCCAGAACCCCGTGCATCTCACTCCCCCGCGTCTCCGCATCCGCGGCTGCCAACGCCTCACCGGTGGCGCCAGCGTCGAGCTGTTGCCCGACGCTCGGCAGGTAGTTGAGCCAGATGGAATACGCCTGCACCACTACGCCGGGGCGCAGTTCGATGCTCACGCCGCCAAACCGAAAGCCCGTGGAGAGTCGATGGACGTCGACGATGGGATACCGGCTCATCACCGAGAGATTCGACGAACGCAGGAAGTAGTCGAAGCCAAGCCGGCCGGAGATCCGAGGCCCGCTGCCGTAGGTCTCCTGCATCAACACGATATCGGCGCCAGACTCCTCGATCACTTCTACTACACGCTGCACGCCTTCGTCGCGTCCTTTCCGACGCCCCCCGTGCCAGATGTTCCATGCCAGGACCCGAAGGGACTCTCCGTCCCAGGTGGGAGCCGGCACAGGGCGCCGTCCCTCTCCGACGAGTTCCGCGAAATCCTGCGCCACCTGGTCCCGCGACACGACGCCCGGCTCGAAACGGACGGCACCAACCTCGAACTCGGCAGCCGCGGATCCGATCTGGAGCGTCGTCCTGTCCGAGCGCAGACTCCCCACACCGCGCAGGTCGTGAAGCGCGACCCGGCGACCGTCGTGAAACAGCTGGGCGACACCACCTGCACGGTCGATCGCAAATCCTATTTCGTGCCACTGCCCATCGGCGATGCCTTGATCGTGGACCTCGGGACGATGGTCGATCCGGGAATTGCCATCACCGGCATTCCAAGTCCACGCGCCGTCTGGCAGCACGCTGATCGCGAATCCAGGCTCAACGCCGGACTCCCGACCGAGGCCGTACGCGTTGTTCGTGGTGTAATCCCGGATCGCACCGCTCTCCCAGTCCTTGTTCGCTGCCAGCGTCGGTAGTGAATCTGGAACCGCCCTCATCCGCACACACATCCGAAAGGTGAAGCTCTCGGCGAGGTCGATGCCTTCCGGAATGGACACCTCCGCAGGGATGTCGAGAGGACGGATCTGTTCGCAAGCTGCAGAAAAGAAAACAGCGATCGCAGACGCTGCACCAAGGAGATGTTTCATCGCATCATGATCCCTCGGCCTCGACCTCCCGCTGCTTCTCCCGCGCCCGTTCCATCAGTGCCTCAAAGCACGGGTCTCCGCGCAGCTTGGCCAGGAACGGATCGACTTCGGCGAAGAACCGATGGTTGATGAACCCCATTTCGATCGCGCGTGACAACCAGTACAACGCCTCATCGGGGTCGCCGACAGACGCTGACGCCGCTGCGGTTAACCAGGAAAGTTCCGTAGTCATCTCGAGGGCCTCGCGCGTTCCCGGGTCGGCTAGCACCACACGCACGGCTTCCCTGTCCCCGCGCACCATGGCCCCGACGCAGGTCGCGGTCGCAGAGAAGATGCCGACACCTGCTGTAGCTGCCCGGTCGAGCGGTGCAGCTGCCTCGTCGGAGCGCCCGGCGTAGAGGAGGCACACCCCCAACCACAGATCAGCGACAGGATTATCCCCGCTGACGATGTGCATCCCGACCATTTTTTCGAGCGCGGAGTCGTAGTTGCCGTCGAACAGGTCCGCATAAAAGGAGCCGGCCTGGGCCGGCCACCAGAGCGGATCCAGGGCCCGGGCCCGGTCGCCGAACTCCCGGGCCTCATCGGTGCGGCCGACTTCCGCCAGGCAGAACCCGGCCGCCCAGGCTGCCATGGCATTGGCCGGATCCAGCTCCACGGCCCTCAGAGCATGCCGCACGGTCGCGGGGATATCGAAGCGGCGCTGAGCGATGAGCGCCTTCGCAACATGTGCCTCCGCAAGATTGGGATCCAGCTCCAGTGCGCGGGTCGCCAGTGCGTCACCTCGTTCGAGCGACTCGGCCGCCGGCCTGTAGCCCAGATCCTGGAAGCCGTACGCGATCTCGGCCGCCGTTGCCAGGAGAAGAGCGTTGGGTCCGGTTCGGGCCAGAGCCCGTTCCAGGAGTTGCTCGGCGAGGTCGAGCGAAGCCTCTGTCATCTTCAGCAATTCCTGACCGGCACGCAGGTAGAGGGCGTGCGCCTCCACGTCCGGGATGTCCCGGCCCGCCAGGTGCCGATCCTCGTCCGGAGT
>Ga0255055_10001597_pt1 | contig 16386 bp, 13 predicted proteins | sample JV7_2_27_MG_FD_188633 | JGI IMG/M metagenome (GOLD analysis project Ga0255055, IMG submission 188633) | Seawater microbial communities from Jervis Inlet, British Columbia, Canada - JV7_2_27 | ecosystem: Environmental > Aquatic > Marine > Inlet | place: Canada: British Columbia | collected... | reverse complement strand
ACGCGCCGAATTGCCACGCCAGCGTTACGACTGCGTAGTCGCCCTCCAGCCGGTCGGTGGCGTGCAGGTCGTGCAGCCACGTTCCGGTGATGCTGAACCTGCCCCCCGCTTTCGGCATCCACAAAAACGACGGACCGATGCCGTAGGACTCGCCCTTGAAATCGCCCAGAATCGCGCCGCTGCCGCTGTCACCGGTGACTTGCTGGTAACAGTAGCCATGCAGTCCCAGGGCGAACGTCTCCGAAAGGAACTGGTTGAACATCGCGTCGACGTGCAGCTCGTCGCCCGTCCTGTAATCCGTGGCGTCGTTTTCAGTATTGATCATGTAGCCGGCGACCAGTGAAAAATCGCGACCGGTTTTCGTATTCAGGTTCGTCACTGCAAATACGGTGTCGAAGCTCCAGTAGTTGCGGCCAATATTGATGTTGTCGTCAACGTCGTACTTGCCGGTCGGCGCGACAATGCTTTCGTACAAGTTGAAATACCAGTTGCCGTCGTTCCAGTAGAAAGCGGCCGGCAGCAGTAAAATGTCCCCAAGGCCCGTTGCGCTATCGTCCACATCCGTGGTGTCTGTCGGACCGACCAATTGTGATTCGAGGTCGGTGTAGCCGAGCGGCAGGGTTCCACCCATCGCGAAACGGCCGCCCAGCACCGGCCGCTTGAAGGCATAAACCCCGGACGACATGTTGAAGTATGCGAAGGTATCGAGGTCGACATTGAGCCGCCCCTGCAGCACTGAGCGATTGGTGTCCGCGGCGAAGAAAAGATTGTAGTTCAAATAGGTCCAGCCCACTGTCGGCGGGGTTGCGACTGCGACGGTTCCGTAGCTGCCGGGAAAATAGTTGCTGGACGCTCCCTCGGCCGCGACGGCGACACGCCCCGAACCCAGAATCAGCGCACCAAAAAGACAAGAGACGATGATTTTTGCGAACGTCGTCAGCAATGCCTGCACTGCAACCCGCCTTCCGATGGCAGGCCGGAGGGGGCTATTCGCTCAAGGCACCGTGCACTCGCCGAAGGCCGTGAGCGCCGCGTAGTCCTCGGTGATCAACAGCGAGAACTTGCCGCTCGCCTCCATCAGCTGCATGGTCCAGCCGCGCCCATCCTCCACGCCGCCGAGGATGATCACACCCACCGGATCGGAGCGGTCGAAGATCTCGATGTCGGTGAACTCTTCCGTGCGCCCCTGATCCATCAACCGGATCTTGCGCTGCTCGAGATCGAGGCGGAAGAACCGCGGTACATTGATACTCTCGGCGGGGCCGTGCTCGCACGTCCTTTCGTGACCGTCGCACTCGACGGTGTGCACAGTGGCGCAGATCAGCGTCCCGTCGTTGTCGTGGGCCAGGGCCAGGGGGGCGACGGCTAGGGTCGCCAGGATCACGAGGCAAGTCGCATTGAATCTCGTCTTCACGGCTCGATCTCGATCCATTACTTCACGGTGTAACCGCGGCCTTCGAGGCACGCGCCGAAGGCGCGGTTGTAGTCGCTCTGTTTTCCTTGCTGCTGCTGCTCGGTTTGCTGCTGCTGCTGGGCCTGCTGATCGCGCTTGCGGGCCCCGCCGACCAGCCCGCCGACCATTGCGCCCACGGCCGCACCGCGCAGCGGGGACCGACGGGGACCGCGGCGCAGCCCGCCGACGACCAGGTCGATCGCGGCACCCTTTGCCGCGCCCTCGCCGGCACTGGTCGTGGTGCCGCCACTGCTGGACGGAGGCGGGGGAGGGTTCGCCGGATCGTAGCCGGTCTGCTGCTTGGCCCAGTTGTAACAGTCGTACTTGTCTCGATCCATCTGGTCCGGGCTCTGTCCCTGTGTCGGGTAGACGTAGGGTTCGTCCCCGAGAGCGGGCGCACCGAGTAGGGTCAGCCCCATCAAAGCGGCCACGAGTTTCCGGCTTGGCGACATGGAAGGCACCTCCGCTCCCTGAACTGTCCGCGTCTCGCGAATCCTACACTAAACCGAGACAAGCACGCGATCCGCGTCGGTCCGTTGGCGGTCCGGGACACTGCGTGGACACCTTTCTCAACACCTGTAGCGTCCTCCATGCCGGGACACGCGCAGCCGAACTGGATCTGGTTTCTGGTAGGGACAGCGCCCCCAGCGAGGTCGTGATCGGCATCGACGAGGGCGTCAAACGCGATTCGGCCGTCAATCTCGATCATGTCCAGACCGTCGACAAGTCGCGCTTCTGCAAGTTCGTCGGCACGCTCGGTCGCGACAAGATGACCGAGGTCTGCAGGGCGCTCGCCATCGCAACCGGCTGCGCCTAGCGCGCGATCTCCCAAACACCACCGGCCTTCCTGGGCATGAGATCGACATCGAGAAACTCGCGAATGACCAGAGCGTTAGTCGCCGCGTGCCCGGTCGGCTTCATCGTCAGGTAACGACCCGAGCCGGCAAGGGCGAGTGGGAGCATCAGCTGATCCGCGAGATGCCGCCCGACGGGAACGCCGCTGTCCAGGTAGTCGACCGCTTCGGCGGCAACCTTGCCGGCCACGGTCTCCGCCCGGACTCCCCGCATGCCGAACCCTGTGAAGACCTCCGTCAGGGCCTGCGATTCGATCTCGATCGAGACGACGTTGCCCGGCCCCTTGGACTCGGCCACGACCGCTTGCTCGAAGGTCGCGTCTTTGCTTCCCAGGACCGAGCCGACCGTCCGTAGCTCACGCTCGGCGATCGACTCCGGCAACCGCGCCACCGACGCCTTGACCCGACAGCCCTTGACCGTTCCCCGTTCGACCAGGTCCAGCGCCGCGAGCTCTCTCGCGGGATCGACCGTCACCCGCAATCGACCACCACCGGCCGGATAGAAGCCGTGCCGCTCCAGCAACGCCGTCACGCGGACACCCATTCGCCCGAGCAGCGGCAGGAAGCTCTTGGACAGGAACTCGAACGGCGGCGCCGCCGGGTTGTGCGTGCCTCCCTCCAGTCGCAGAATCGACGGACCCTCGGCCGTCATCAGCGCCGGCAGCACCGTCTGCAACACCAGCGTCGTGCTGCCCGCGGTGCCCACGTCGAACGCATAGTCCCCGGGGACGACCCGGCGCGGACGAAAGGTCAACTGTCGCGAACCCTGCGCGGCTCCCTCGACCTCCGCGCTGCCGATCCTCGCCGCCGCCTGCACCGCCGTCAGGTGCTGGCGCATCAGCCCCGGCCTGCGCCGTCGTCCACGGATCGACTCGATGCGGAACGGCGTTCCCGTCACCAGGGAGAGCGCCAGCGACGTGCGCAGGATCTGGCCTCCACCCTCGCCCCGGCTGCCGTCGATCGTGAGCATCACTTCCTTCTTCTGACTTGGAACACTAGTCTATCCGCGAGCCGACCCGCGAGGTGCGTGAATGGATCCGTCTCAGAGTGCCGCCGTGGACTGGGGGCCGCTGATCGTCGGGCTGTTCGGCGGCCTGGCCCTGTTCCTGTTCGGCATGGAACAGCTGACCGAGTCGCTGCGCTCGGTCGCCGGCGCCGGGATCCGCTCCCTGCTCGCGCGGATGACCACCAATCGCTTCAAGGCCGCGTTGACCGGCGCCTCGGTCACCGCCGTCATCCAGTCCTCCTCGGTGACCACCGTGCTCGTCGTCGGCTTCGTCTCCGCCGGTCTGATGACCCTCTCGCAGTCGGTCGGCGTGATCATGGGCGCCAACATCGGCTCGACCGTCACCGCACAGATCATCGCGTTCAGGATCAGCGAGGCCTCGTTGTTCATGATCGCCGCCGGCTTCGCGGTCAGGACCTTCGTGCGCCACGAACGCTGGCGGCGCTACGGCTCGTTGCTGCTCGGTCTCGGTCTGCTCTTCCTCGGCATGCACCTGATGAGCGAGGCCACCAGCCCGCTTCGCTCCTACCCACCCTTCATCGACGTCATGGAGCGGATGGACAACCCGTTCGTGCTCATGCTGATCGGGGCACTCTTCACCGCGCTAGTCCAGAGCTCGGCGGCGACGATGGGTATCGTCATCGCGCTGGCCGGCGCGGGCCTCATCTCTCTGCCCAGCGGCATCGCCATGGCATTCGGCGCGAACGTCGGAACCTGTATCACCGCCTGGCTCGCGGCGATCGGGAGGCCCGTCGAGGCCAGGCGGGCCGCGCTGATCCACGTCCTCTTCAACGTCATCGGCGTGCTCGTCTGGTTGCCTTTCATCGAGCCGCTCGCCGAGCTGGTGCGCTCGATCTCGCCTGCAGCGCCTGAGCTGGAAGGCGCGGCACGTCTGGCCGCCGAGACTCCGCGGCAGATCGCCAACGCCCACACGACGTTCAACGTTGCCAACACACTGCTGTTCATCGGCTTCACCGGGCCGCTGGCCCGGCTGGCCCAGAGGTTGATCCCGGCGCGCGTCGAGCCCGCCGAGCCCGTCGAGGCGATTGCCCGGCCGCGCTATCTCGACGAGGTCTTCCTGAAGACACCCGCGCTGGCGCTCGATCATGTGCGGCTCGAGCTGGGTCATCTCGGGCAGTACGCCGCGCGCATGGCCCGCGAGGCCCCCCCGGCCGTGATCCGGGGTACGCGGGGCGAGCTCGACGCCATCTACCGCATGGATGACGACGTCGACGCGCTCCACTCCGCCGTCGTGCGCTACCTCGGGCGGCTCTCCCAGCAGGAGCTGACCGACGACGAGTCGCGTCGCCTGTACGACTGCATGGCCGCGGCCAACTACATCGAGAACATCGGCGACACGATCGAGACCAACCTCGTCTCGCTCGGTCTCGAACGGGTCGCGGGCGGGGCGCGGATGAGCGATTCGGCGCGTTCGGGCCTGCTCCCCTTGTACGATAAGGTTGTCTGGTCGGTCGAGCAGGCGATCCGGGCGATCGTCGAGGCCGACGCCGGACTCGCCGCGGAGGTCCTCGAGGCCAAGAAAGAGATCAACGCCCTGGCCGACGACGCTCGCGCGCACCTGTCCGGATGGCAGGCCGCCGAGGACGCGCAACGCCTGATGATCTTCCGCATCGAAATCGACGTGATCGAGAACACGAAACGGCTTTACTATTTCGCCAGGCGGCTCGCAAAGATCGTCGTCGAGCAGCCGGCCGGGAAGCCGGGACGGGGCACAACGGGAGGCCAGAATGTTCGAAGCCGCTGAGCTGGGAGTCAAGCTGGACAAGGACGAGTACCTGAAGCGCGAGCCCGAGCTGCGCTGGGAGCTCCTGCAGCGCCAGTTCGAGCTCCGCGCGGCCGGCTTTCCCGTCGTCGTGCTGCTATCCGGAGACGACCGCCCGTCGTGCAGCGAGGTGCTCAATCTGCTCCACGAGTGGATGGATCCTCGCTACGTCGAGGCCAACGCCTTCGGAGTGCCCACCGACGAGGAGAACGAGCGGCCCTTCTTCTGGCGCTACTGGAGACGTCTGCCGGAGCGGGGCAGGATCGGCATCTTCGTCCGCGCCTGGACGATGCAACCGATCGTCATGCGCATGATCGGCTCGCTCGACGAAGGCGAGTTCGAGCACTGGCTGGCCCACGTGCGCGGCTTTGAGAGAACGCTGGCCGCGGACGGCGCGTTGCTGCTCAAGTTCTGGTTCCACCTCCCGCCCGAGGAGTTCCGGCGCCGCGTCAAGCGGGCGAAGAAGAACTCCGAGAAGCTCTGGCGCTCTGGCAAGCACGACACCCGGGTCTACGAGAACTACGATCTCGCGCGGGAGCTGATGGAAAAGTCGATACGCTTGACCAGCACCGGCGAGGCTCCCTGGCACGTCGTCGAGAGCACGGACGAGCGCCATCGCAACATGAGCGTCGCCGAGGAGATCCTCAAGACGCTCACGCGACGCCTGGAGGAAGAGCGCGAAAAAAAGGACCGGCCGGTCGGCCCGGGCGAGGCGAACTCCGCCGAAGACGTCGTCACCGTTCTCGACAAGGTCGACCTCACGGTCTCGCTGCCCAAGCCGGACTACTCCGAGGCTCTCGATCGCTTGCAGTCCAAGCTGTTCCGCGAGACGAGCAAGGCACGGGAACGCGGCGTGTCCACGGTGCTGGTCTTCGAGGGTTGGGACGCATCGGGCAAGGGCGGCATCATCCGGCGTCTGACACGGGCGATGGACGCTTCGCTGTATCGCGTCGTTCCCATCGCGGCACCGACCGAGGAGGAGCTGGCCCACCACTACCAGTGGCGCTTCTGGCGTCACCTGCCACGCGCGGGACACGTGACGATCTTCGACCGCAGCTGGTACGGCCGCGTGCTCGTCGAGCGCGTCGAGGGTCTGGCCTCGGAGAACGAGTGGAGACGGGGCTTCTCCGAGATCAACGTCTTCGAGGAGCAACTCGTCGAGCACGGCATCGTGCTGTTGAAGTTCTGGCTGCACGTCGACGCCGACGAGCAGCTGCGGCGCTTTCAGCTTCGCGAGCGAACGCCGTTCAAGAAGTTCAAGATCACGGCCGAGGATTACCGCAACCGCGAACGCCGCAACGATTACGAGGTCGCGGCCAACGAGATGATCGCGCGGACGAGCACGGAGTACGCTCGCTGGAATCTGATCGCCGCGAACAACAAGCGTTGGGCCAGGATCGAAGTGCTCGAGACGGTCTGCAACGCACTGAGCCGAGCCAATAAGAAGGCAAAATAGACCCCTGGCGTGATATCCCGCCATCTTGACGCCCCACGCCACTGCGCCCTTCTCCCCCCGCTCCTAGCATGAAATCAAGGGCCCCCTCCCTATCGGTATTCAGCGACGAGCGACAGCTGGGCCGGGGCCCGCGATGAGACCACGAGGAGCAAAGAGGCATCGGGGGTGTCATGGCGGCAATCATGGAAATCGAGGGCTACTTCGAGCAGACGGATCAACGTCCCCGCAATGGACGCAACCCGCAGACGGACTCGCCGCTCGGCGAGATCTTCTCCGAGACCGCCACCGACAGGGAAGAGGAGATCCGGCACGCGCGCGATCTTCGCGAAGCCCGCGAGACGCTGGCCGGCCTGTTCCTCGAACTGCCGAGCGCATGCCGCGACTACGTGCTCGAGGGCGATCCTCGCGGCCCGCGCCAGGGTCATCGCTGGCCACTCGAATCGATCGAAACCTCTTTCGACCGTCTGGTGATCTACGACGCTGCGCGCGAGGACGCGGAGGCCCCGCGGATCCTGGAAGAGATTCGTGCGATCAAGCTACGTCTGGATCGCGCGCGCGAAGCGCTGGTCATGTCGAACCTCTACATCGTCCCGCACGTCGTCAAACGTTTCCGCAAGGGCATCATCCCGTTCATGGACCTGATCCAGGATGGCCACATCGGATTGCTCAAGGCGGTCGACCGATTCGATCCCGAACGCGGCTTCCGGTTCTCGACCTACGCCTACTGGTGGATCCGGCGATCGCTCTCGGACGCCTTCACCAACCAGTCCCGGCTCATCCGGTTGCCCGACAGCTTGCGCGACGGCCTCAGAAAGTTCCAGGCGGTCTCGCACGAGCTCGAGGAGGACCTGGGTCGCCAGCCGACGCAGCAGGAGATCGCCGCACGGATGAACGTGCCGATCAAGAAGGTCAAGAAGCTCATGGCGGTCGTTCCCGAACCCTACCCGATCGAGGATCTCAAGGCGGTCCACTCCGAGGGCTGGAGCGCACTCGTCGACGAACCGACTACCCGCGATCCTCTGTCGCGGACGCTCTACCGCGAGCTGAAGGAACAGACTCAGGAGGCGCTGCAGCTTCTCGAGCCCCGCGAGCGGTACATTGTCCGGTTGCGCTTCGGCTTCGACGGCGGCGAGAGCCTGACGCTCACCGAAATCGGCAAGGAGGTCGGGCTGAGCCGCGAGCGCGTCCGGCAGATCGAACGCGGTGCGCTGGCCAAGATTCAGGACTGGGCTAGCCGTGTCGGGGTCGGTCTCTGCTGAACCGGCCCCTCTCCGGGCGAGAAACCACTGCTGCGACGGGGTATACTTCGTGGCTCGCGACGCGTCCCTGCCCCTCGCGCGCGGCAGGGTTGTCGACATCGAAAGGAAGCGCCCGATGAAATCAACGACACGCACGAACCCGACGGGCGAGGGCAGGACTTCTCGAGAATCGATCGGAGCGCTCGCCGATCGCTTCGAGGCCGTGCGCCGTGCGACGGTCGCGCTGGCCGAGGGCCTGTCGGCCGAGGACTGTGTCGTGCAATCGATGACCTTGGCCAGTCCGGTCAAGTGGCACCTGGCGCACACGAGCTGGTTCTTCGAGACCTTCATCCTCGAGAACGCCAACGGCTTCGAACCGTACGACCCGTCGTTCCGCGTGCTGTTCAACTCCTACTACAACACCGTCGGCGAGCAGTACTCCCGTCCCGACCGGGGCCTGCTGACGCGCCCGGCCCTCGAGCGTGTCCTCGACTACCGGAACCACGTCGAGAGCCTCATGCGCTCCTGCTTCGACGATCCGGACCGCGCGCGCACCCGCGTGCCCCTCGCCACGCTCGTCGAGATCGGTCTGCAGCACGAGCAGCAACACCAGGAGCTGATCGTCACCGATCTCAAGCACCTGCTCTCATGCAACCCATTGCACCCTGTCTATCGCGACTGTCCGGAGCCTCCGCGGGAGAAGACCGGCCCGGTGCGATGGATCGCCTACACCGAGGGCGCCCGCTCCATCGGTCACGAGGGCGACGGCTTTCGCTTCGACAACGAGACACCGCGCCATCGCACCTTCGTCGACGGCTTCGAGCTGGCCTCGCGCACCGTGACCAACGCGGAGTATCTCGAGTTCGTCGAGGACGGCGGCTACCGCCGGCCGGAGCTGTGGCTGGCCGACGGTTGGGACGTCGCGCGAAGCCGCGGCTGGAAGGCGCCCGAGTACTGGATCGAGCGCGACGGCCGGTGGATGAGCTTCACCCTGGGCGGGCTGCGCGAGCTGCGACTGGACGAGCCGGTCTGTCACGTGAGCTACTACGAGGCCGATGCCTTTGCACGCTGGAGCGGGGCGCGGCTCCCCACCGAGGCTGAGTGGGAGGTCGCCTCCTCCGAGGTCGAGATCGACGGTAACTTCGTCGAGAGCGGCTACTTTCACCCGGTACCGCCTTCATCGGCGGGCGCCGCCGGCTCGTCGGAGCAACTGCTGGGCAATCTATGGGAGTGGACGGCGAGCCCCTACGTACCCTACCCGGGCTACCGGCCGCCGGAGGGAGCACTGGGCGAGTACAACGGCAAGTTCATGTGCAATCAGATCGTCCTCCGCGGCGGATCGTGCGCGACGCCCCGTTCGCACATCCGGCCGACGTACCGCAACTTCTTCTATCCCGATGCCCGCTGGCAGTTCGGCGGGATCCGGTTGGCACGTGACCGGGCCTGAACCGACGGGCCGAGCTGATGCATCGCTGGGCATCCAGTAGCTGGAAGCTCCCGGTACTCTCGGGCCTCGCGTTCGGCGTGGGCTATTTCGCCCCTGTGCTCGTGCCGCTTCTCGTGGCCTTCGTCCCGATGCTGTACTGGCTCGACCGGCACCTCGACGGATCGCGCTACGAGCGATTCCGCTCCGGCTTCATCTTCGGTCTGGTGGCCGCGATCATCGGGCTGCACCTCTGCTACGCGATGTTCGATTTCTCGTGGCTCGCCGGCGTGCTGTGGCTGTGGTTCGCCTCGCTGCTCGCGATACGCATCTCGTTGGTGCTCCTGCTGGCCTCGTGGTTGCGGCGGCGCACGGGTTGGTCCTGGGGACTGCTGCTGCCGCTGGCCTGGGTTCCGTTCGACTGGCTGCAGACCTTCGGCGATCTGCGCATGACCGGCGACCATGCGGCACACGCCATGGCCGCCTATCCTTTTCTGATTCAGTTCGCCGACATCGTCGGCCACTACGGCGTGAGCGTCTTCGTCTTCCTCGTCAATGGTCTGATCTACGATGCGTTGCTGCACCCGCACCGGGTAGCCCGACGCCGCACCGCGGTCGCACTGGCCGCTTTGCTCGTCGTCGTGCTGGGCTACGACACCTGGTGCTGGAATCGTCCGCGGCCGACGGCCGGAACGCTGCGAGTGGCCCTGATCCAGCCCAACATCCCGCTGCTGGTCAAGCGTGGCTCGGACACCGAGGCCGAACAACGCGCCAAGCTCCTGGAGCTGTCGCACCGAGCCGCGGAGTCGAATCCCGAGCTGATCGTCTGGCCCGAGAGCGCCCGTCCCGATCCGCTCTACCACTGGCTCGACGAGCCTCGGACCTACGCCATGCCGGAGGTGCAACAGCTGGCCGTCGAGCTGGGCTCGGCGTTGCTCGTCGGCGTCGAGTACGCCCGCATCCGCACACGCGAGGATTACGACGTCTACAACGCGGCGATCCTGGTCGACGCGCAGGGTCGGCTCGACCCGACCTGGGCCGCCAAGGTCTATCTGGTTCCTTTCGTCGAGGCCACGCCGTTCCGTGAGGTCCTCGGCCCGCTGGTCGAGGGCCGCGGTGGCGATTGGGAGTGGCTCGCCGGGAGCTTTATGCCCGGTCCTCGCGACCAGGTGATGGAGCTGAACGGTAGTCGACTGGGGCTGCTCGTCTGCTACGAGCAGCTCTTTCCCGACCTCGCCCGTCGTCTGAAGAACGCCGGCGCGCAGTTCCAGGTCATCATCACCAACGACGCCTGGTTCGGCCGCACGCCGTTCCAGCACTTCCAGGCCAACGCGGTGAGGTTGCGCGCGATCGAGAACCGCTCCGAGTTCGTGCGAGTGGCCAACACCGGCATCTCCGGCTTCGTCGACCGCTACGGCCGCTACCACGACAAGAGCGGCTTGTTCGAGATTGCCGTCGCCGCGCGCGAAGTCGAGCTCTCGGCCGGTTCCACGATCTACGGCCGCGTCGGCGATGTGGTGGTGTGGATGTTGATTGCCGGTCTTGTCGGGGCGATCGTCGTGGCCCGGATCAGCGCTCGACCGGCTTTCCCGGCGAGCGGCGCGTCGGCAGATCGGCAGGTTTGCTGACCGCACCCTCGGTGTGGATGCGCTCGGCGCGCACCACGCAATCCTTGCCCTCGTCCTTGGCCTGGTACAGCGCGAGGTCCGCGGCACGCACTAGCTCGTCGACCGAATCGATCCCGGTCTCGGAAGCGTAGGTGGCCACTCCGGCCGATACGGTGATGTGCACGGGCTCGTCTTCCTCGAGGAAGACGAACTCGCATACCGCACGACGGATGCGCTCGGCGACGCGCAGCGCCATCTCCATCTCGGTATGCGGGAGGATGACGGAGAACTCCTCGCCGCCGTAACGCGCGGCGACGTCGTTGGCCCGCGCGCCTCCGGTGACGAGCGTGGCGAACTCGGCCAGCACGCGGTCGCCGGCCTGGTGTCCCAGCGTGTCGTTGATTTTCTTGAAATCGTCGATGTCGAGAAAGACCAGCGACAGCGGGGTCTCGTAGCGCAGCGCGCGAGACCACTCCTGGAGCAGGCGTCGCCGGAACTCGCGAAAATTATAGAGTCCGGTCTTCTCGTCGACCATCAGCAGCGTCTCGAGCTGCTCGTTGGTGTCGGACAGCTCCTGGATCGTCGACTCCAGTCCGACCAGCATCTCTCGCCGCCGCAGCATCGAGCGGATGCGCGCGTCGACTTCCTCGAACTGGAACGGTTTGGTCACGTAGTCGTCGGTGCCCGCGGCGAACGCTTCGACCTTGGCGTCGACGTCGCGGCAGGCGGTCAGCACGATGACCGGTGTGGCCTGGGTCTTTGGATCGCTCTTGAGTTGTCTTGCGACGGCGAAGCCGTCGATGCCGGGCATTCTCAGGTCGAGCAGGATCAGGTCGGGACTCTTGCGCCGGGCGAGACTCAGCCCCTTTTCCCCGTCCTCGGCCGAGAGGATCTCGTACGGATCGCGCTTGAACCACGTGCGCACGATCTGCGTCGTCTGCGGGTCGTCGTCGATGACGAGGATCCGCTGCGAGCGGTTCGCCTCGGCCGGTGCGGGTGGGTTCGTCATCAGTCCATCTGCTTCCTCAGGAATGCCGGCACGTCCAGATCGTCCTTCATCTTGCCGAAGTTGGGTGTGAACCCGTCGTCGTTGGCGTCGAAGTCCAACTGCTCGCCCAGGCCGGGGCGAAAGAACCGGTCGGGCTGTTCGGCGTCGGCCTGCACCGCCGCTGTCGCGTTTGCCTGAGGAGGTGTAGCAGATTCTACCACGGTCTCACGAAACACCGCAGATCGCTCATGCTCGTGCAGAAAGCCGGTGGCGATCACCGTTACCTTGACTCTCTGCTCGTGCGTTTTGTCGATGACGGTTCCGAAGATGATGTTCGCGTCGGGGTCGGCTGCCTCCTGGACGATCTTCGCCGCCTCGGAGACCTCGTGCAGCGACATGTCGTCGCCACCGGTGACGTTGATCAGCACGCCGCGTGCACCGTGAATCGAGGCGTCCTCCAGCAGGGGCGAGGAGATCGCGCGCTGCGCGGCTTCGACCGCGCGATGCTCGCCGTCGGCGACTCCGGTGCCCATCAACGCCATGCCCATTCCGGACATCACGGTCTTGACGTCCGCGAAATCGAGGTTGATCTCGCCGGGGACGGTGATCAGGTCGGAGATCCCCTGGACCGCCTGACGCAGGACGTCGTCGGCGACCATGAACGCCTCGTTGATCGGGGTTCCGTGCTCGACGGTGTGCAGCAGCTTGTCGTTGGGGATCGTGATCACCGTGTCGACGACTTCGCGCAGATCGGCCAGGCCTTCCTCGGCCTGAACTCGGCGCCGGCGTCCCTCGAACGAGAAGGGCAGGGTGACGACGGCGACGACCAGCGCGCCCATCTCGCGCGCCAGGTTGGCGATGATCGGAGCGGCGCCCGTGCCGGTCCCGCCGCCGAGACCGGTGGTCACGAAGACCATATCCGCACCCGACAGCGCCTCCAGCACCTTTTCGGTGTCCTCCAGGGCCGCGCTTCTTCCGACCTCGGGGTTGCCCCCTGCGCCGAGCCCCTTGGTCAGCTTGGCGCCCAGCTGGAGCTTGATCGGCGCGCAGTTGTTCCTGAGGGCCTGGCAGTCGGTGTTGGCGACCAGGAACCGCACGCCCTCGACGTCCGCGCTGATCATGCGGTTGACGGCGTTTCCGCCGCCGCCGCCGACGCCGATGACCTTGATGTCGGCCTGGCTGGCTTGCGTCTCCTCGAACATCAGGTTCAAGGCTCCGCCGTCGTTGTCGTCATCCATCGTAATCATTGGTTTCTCCTAAGGAACGGGGACGTTTCCCAAACCCCGGTTTTGGGGACAGGAAAGTGAAGTCGGACTCACCTCTCTGGACTTGCACAGGGGACTTTCCTGTCCCCAAAAGCCGGGTTTGGGAAACGTCCCCATCCCCTAAAACACCTCCGAAAACCACGATCGAACGCGGTCGCCGACGCGACCCCACGGACCCACGGGTACTCCCAATGGCGCGCGGCGCACTTCTTTTCTGTGCTGGGCGCCGTAAATCGAGAGACCGACCGCCGCCGCGTGCTGCGGACCGCAGGCCGGGTCGACCAGTCCCTCGGCTCCGCCGGTCTCGCCCTGGCGGACCGGCATGTCGAATATCTGTTCCGCTACCTCGGTCATCCCGGGCAACATGCTGCCGCCGCCGGCGAGAACGACGCCGGCGTTGAGCATCTTCTCGAAACCGGCCTTCGAGACCTCGTCGCGGAGCAGGGCGAAGATCTCCTCGGCCCGCGGCTGGAGGATCTCCGCCATCACCTGGTGCGAGAGCAGGCGCGGTTTGCGTCCGCCGACCGTCGGCACCTCGATGGCGTCGTGCTCCTGGACCAACGCGGCCAACGCGCAGCCGTACTTTTTCTTCAGCCGCTCGGCGTCCGGGATCGGCGTGCGCAGGCCTACCGCCAGATCGTTGGTGAAGTGATCTCCGCCGACGGGAAGCACCGCGGTGTGCCAGATCGAACCCTTGTCGAAGATGGCCAGGTCGGTCGTGCCACCCCCGATGTCGATCAGCACCACGCCAAGATCCTTCTCGTCGTTGCTGAGCGCCGACTCGGCGACGGCCAGCTGCTCGAGGACGGTGTCGCGCACCTCGATGCCGGCGCGGTTGGCACAGGTGACCAGATTCTGGATCGAGGTCGTCGCCGCGGTGACGATGTGCACGTTCGCCTCGAGGCGCGAGCCGACGAGACCGACCGGCGCGGAGATGCCGCCGTGCTCGTCCAGCACGAACTCCTGCGGCAGGACGTGCATGATCTCGCGGTCCTGGGGGATGCTGACCGCGCGCGCCGCGTCCATCACCCGCCGCAGGTCCTCTCGCGAGACGGTGCGGTCCCTGGCGCTGACCGAAACGACGCCGCGGCTGTTGAACGAGCGGATGTGGCCGCCCGCGATGCCCACGGTCGCCGACTCGACGCTGACCCCGGCCATCAGTTCGGCCTCGGCGACGGCGGTCTTGACCGACTCGACCGTGGCGGCCAGGTTGACCACGACGCCCTTGCGCAAACCCCGCGAGGGCGACTCTCCCATGCCCACGACGCTGACCGCGCCCGAGGGCTGGATCTCTCCCACGACACAGCAGATCTTGGACGTACCGATATCGAGCCCGACGACGTAGCGTTCGTTCTTACCCATGGCTTAAAAATTTCTCCCCTTCGAGGTTTGGCTTGCCGGCATGACGGAGATGCGATCCCGCCAACGCAGATCGACGTACTCGGCGGTGCCCACCCGCCGGTAGATCGCTTCACGAAGCTCCAGGAAGTGGAGCAGGTTCTGCTCCACTCGTTGCGGATCGAGCAGGATGGTCGGTCCCCCGCCGGCCATCCGCAAGGCCAGGCGGTCCGAGCGCGAAAGGTCGAACTCCGAGATCGCCCTCGTGAAGTCCTCGTTCGTACGATGCAACCGCGAGAGCAGGGCGACGCCCGTCCGCAGTCTGTCCCGGAGCACGTCCGCGTCTTCGCTGTCGAGACCGGTGAGCACCGGTAGCGCGTCGTCTAGACCGGTTCCCGTCGGACCGATGACGAAACCCGTCGAGTCGACCAGGTGAATGCGATCGTCGATGAGCGCCAGCGCCATCGGCACCCTCTCGTACACGCGCACGCGCAGCGTGCCCGGGAGAACACGGCGAACCGCCGCCTGTCGCACCCAGGGATCCTGCTCGACGACCTTTTCGACGCCCGTCAGATCCAGCTCCAGTATGTTGCGGCCGCGGAAGGCCTCGAGCCGCGCGAGGGTCCCGGGCTCGGAGGCGCGATGAAAGCCCTGCAGCTCGATCCGCTCCATGGCGAACTCGTCGGTGCTGGTCAGGTAGTCCACCGTCTTCTCCGCGGTGAACAACAGCGCACCGGCCACGATCCCGTTGACCGTCAGGATCACGGCCCAGCGCAGCAGGCTGACCGTCCGCCGCGCCTTGCGCACGCGACGATTGGCTCGGCGGCGCCAGTAGCGCTGGTGCGGCTCGACGTTGATCGGGTTGCGCCTCCTCATCCCCGACCTCTCGCCCGCTTTGCGTCGCTCTTGTCCGGCGCCGAGCGCACCAGGCTATCGCCCAGCTTCCAGATGTCTCCCGCGCCCAGCGTCAGCAGGATGTCCCCGGGCTGCAGCAGCTCGCTCAGGAGCTTCGAGATCTCGCGCAGGTCCGGTTGGTAGGTCACCGACGGGTGCCCGTGTCGCACGAGCGCATCGGCCACGGCCGATCCGTTCACACCGTTGAGCGCCTTTTCCCCGGCGGCGTAAATGTCCGTGATGATCACGCGATCGGCGAGGAAGAAGGCTCCCCCGAATTCCTCAAGCAACGCGCGCGTGCGCGTGAAGCGGTGCGGCTGGAAGACGACGACCGTGCGCGAGCCGAACCCTTCGCGAATCGCCGCCAGCGTAGCGGCGATCTCGGTCGGGTGGTGGCCGTAGTCGTCGAGCACCGTCGCGCCGAACGCCTCGCCACGCTTTTGCATCCGGCGGTCGACGCCGCGGAATTCGGCCAGGGCCTCGGCAATCTCGGCGAACGGTACGTCCAATTCGAGCCCGACTGCGACGGCCGCGAGAGAGTTGTAGACCGAATGCCTTCCCGGAAGCGCGAGATCGACCGAGCCCAGTTTCCGACCCTCGACCAGGGCGGCGTAGCTCGAGCGGAAGCCCACGACCTCGACCTCGGTCGCCACCACGTCGGCGTCGCTCGACAGGCCGTAGGTAATCACCTTGCGGTCGACGCGCGGAAGAATGTCGCGCACGTTGGGATCGTCCAGACAGACGACGGTGGCCCCGTAGAACGGCACCAGCGACAGGAACTCCACGAAGGTGTCCTGGATCTCGGCCAGGTCGCTGTAGTGGTCCAGGTGCTCCCGGTCGATGTTGGTCACGACGGCGATCGTCGGCTTCATCTTCAGGAACGACCCGTCCGACTCGTCCGCTTCGGCGACCAGCAGCTCACCGAAGCCGAGCTTCGCGCCGGAACGCAGCGTGCCCACGCGGCCGCCGATGACGACCGTCGGATCCAGACCAGCATGGGTCAGCACTTCCGCGATCAACGCCGTGGTCGTCGTCTTGCCGTGCGCCCCGCCGACCGCCACGCCGTACTTCATCCGCATCA
>Ga0255055_10001596_pt1 | contig 16395 bp, 17 predicted proteins | sample JV7_2_27_MG_FD_188633 | JGI IMG/M metagenome (GOLD analysis project Ga0255055, IMG submission 188633) | Seawater microbial communities from Jervis Inlet, British Columbia, Canada - JV7_2_27 | ecosystem: Environmental > Aquatic > Marine > Inlet | place: Canada: British Columbia | collected... | reverse complement strand
CCTTAGCTACCCGCAACTGTTCGCGCCCAAGGCAGCGAGCCAAGGGGCCGAGCCGAAGTACAGCGCATGCTTGGTCTTCCCCGAAGGCACCGACCTGTCCGAGCTCCAGGCCGCGTACGTGGAAGCCGCCCAGGCGAAGTGGGGCGACAAAGCCGGCAAGGTCATCAGGGCCATGTCACACCCCACGTTCAGAAGTGATCCAGACGACGTGGCGGCGAAGGGCTACCCAGAGGGCAGCACCTTCCTCAACCCTCGTACCACACGCAAGCCGAGCGTGGTGTCCATCTATCCCGACCCGGAGACAGGCAAGCCGATGCCGGTTACGGACGAAGCTCTCGTCTACCCGGGCGTCATCGTAAAGGCCAGCTTGGAGCCTTACGCTTACGACAACAGTGGGAACCGGGGGGTGACGTTCGGGCTTGGCAACATCCAGATCATACGCGACGGCGAGCGACTGGACGGCAGGGCCGCAGCGGTAGATGAATTCGACCCGGACATGAGCGCGGTGGCTGATCTGTCCGATCTGACGGACGAATCGGTTATGGTCCCGCAGGACGAAGACGACCTTAGCGATCTCTTCAAGTAGGGTGTTGGTTGGGGCCTTTGCGGCCCTGTTAGTGCCTTCGGTAGTTCAGTGGTAAAGAACGCCGCCCTCTAGCTAGTCAAGAGCTTAGTGCATGCAGGGGCGCTAGAAACGCAGGTTCGATTCCTGCCCGGAGGCATCCCGAGTGGCTGTCATACTAGACCCTGACGGACGTGTGGAGTGGGTACAGCACGTGCGCTACACGGAAGTTGCATAAGCAGGTTCACAAGTCACTGCCTCTGAGAAGCAGCTTCCTAAAACGAGCCGCCCATAGGCGCGCACTCGGGAACCCTTACGATGAAGGAGGGCGAAGCGTGCAGAAGAATTTCAGCATACGTAAGATGGACGGCGGGTGGAGTGTCTGCTGGAAGGGCGAGCCTGTCTGCGTCAACAACTGGTCTACTAAGGGCGAGGCGATGGCCTACCTCAAACGCCTAGACAACCGATACCCAAATGGCTCTGTCGAGATTATACTAACGGAATACAGCAAGCCCAAGCAGCGCGGCGGTCCGTGGCGATGGACGATCCCTGGTGGAGAGACCGGTGTAGTTCACACTGGCAGGTTGGCAGACGCCAAAGAGGTGCTGCGTCACCAGGCACGGCGCAAGCGTCTGCCTCGCGGGATCGAATGGGAGTTGGTGCAAGATGAAATATAGAGCGATCGTGGCCGACCCTCCGTGGCGGTACGAGAGCGGTTGCTGGCAGCGCCAACGCAGCAAAGCGGCTGCTCACTACGATACCTTGCCGACAGACGACATATGTGCGTTGCCAGTCCCTACGATCCTCGCGGATGATGCCTATCTGTTCCTGTGGACTACCAGTCGGCACGTTTTGACTGGTGCAGCAACGCAGGTAGCAGAGGCGTGGGGATTTCGTCCGTTGACGACCTTAGTGTGGGATAAGCCGCGCATGGGTCTTGGTTTCTACGTGCGTAACTGTCACGAGCTAGTGGTATTCGGAGTGCACGGCAAGCCTGGACCCTTCAAGGATAAGGGACTGCGCTCAGTCTTCCGTGCTGACGTGCAGCAACATAGCTGTAAACCTGATGAGCTATATCAACTCGTCGAGAAGGCCACTGACGGTCCTTATATTGACTTGTTCGCTCGCGCAGCGCCAGAAGGGTGGAGCATTTGGGGTGAAGGGTTGTTGGACGGATTTGGTTGGGGATTTAACCCAGAGGTGTGGCGTGACATCTCTTAGCGTTGACCTTGAATCGCGGAGTTTGCTAGACCTCCGCAACACGGGCGTTTACCCGTACGCTTCCCACCCGAGCACCGACGTATGGTGCATGGCGTATGCCTTTGACGATGAAGACGTGCAAGTGTGGACACCGGGGCAACCGCTATCGGAGCGGCTTGTGTATCATGTCAACAGTGGTTGGGCGCTTCGGGCGCATAATGCTGCCTTCGAGCGGATCATGTGGCGTGACCTACTATGCCCTCGTTACGATTTCCCTCCTATCAGACTCGACCAATGGTACTGTACTGCCGCGGAGGCGGCTGCCATGTCCCTGCCGCGCCACCTAGGACAGTTGTGCAGCGTGCTGAACGTGGCAGAGATGAAGGATGACGACGGGCACCGGCTCATGCTACAGATGTGTCGTCCCCGATCCAACAAGGACGGCAAGGTGATCTGGTGGGATGTGCCGGAGAAAGTGGATCGTTTGATTGGCTACTGCGCGCAGGACGTGAGGGCAGAGCGCGCGTGTGCCAAGCGGATACGCAGGCTTGGCACCAAGGAGCGCGTTGTCTACTTACTTGACCAGACGATCAATGACCGGGGGGTACTAATAGACGTGCCTCTGGTGAAGGCGAGTGCCAAGCTCACGAAGCAGGCATTGGCGGATGCGAATGAGGAAGTGGCTCGCCTCACGGGTGGCGACGTGGACGCCGTGACCAAGGTGGCAGACCTCAAGAAGTGGCTCAACGCGCAGGGTGTGGATGTGAACAACGTGCGAAAGGGCACTGTCCGCGATCTGCTGGAGGATGAGGCGTGGGATCTCGACCAGAAGGTCCGTGACGTGCTGACGCTCCGGCAGGACGCAGGCAAGTCCTCTACTGCCAAGCTTAAGACGATGCTAGAGGTGAGATGTGAGGACGATAGAGCGCGCGGGCTGACGCTGTACCACGGTGCCTCCACCGGGCGGTGGACGGGCAAGTTGATCCAGCCGCATAACTTCCCCCGGCCAACGATCAAGGATGTAGAGGATCTGATACCCCGCGTGTATCAGCAACTTTTTCCCCGTGTCACGGGCGAGGCTTCACGAGACCTCGGGCACCCGTCTATGGTCGTCGTTTCCAACTTGCTCCGCTCCATGCTGCGAGCGGCTGATGGCTGCACTTTCATGTCTGGCGACTACTCACAGATAGAAGCGCGTGTGCTGGGCTGGATAGCGGGCGAGCCGTATGGCGACAAAGAATATGAGAAGATGGCTGCGTCCATATATAAGGTTCCGCTAGAGGATGTGACCTCGGAGCAACGGCACGTTGGCAAGGGCGTGATTTTGGGTGCCGGATATCAGATGGGTTGGGAGAAGTTCAAGGACAAGATCCTAGAAGATACTGGCGTGGTGCTGACAGAGGAAATGGCGCGCGAAGCTATTCGTATGTTCCGCGCCAAGAAGTCCGGCATACCTGAATTCTGGAGACAGATAGAGTGCGCTGCTGTGGTGGCAGTGCAGCATCCAGGTGAAACGCATTACTGTGGGCCATCAAAGGCCACAATAAAACTGGCAGTGCGAGGCGCGTTCCTGTGGATCATCCTGCCAAGCGGTCGCCCGCTGGCGTACGCCCTGCCCCGGATAGCAGAGCGCGAGACGAAGTATGGGGTGAAGGTGGGCCTCCAGTACATGGGCATGAATAGCATGACGCACAAGTGGGAGGTGCGGCACGCCTACGGTGGGCTGCTGACGGAGAACGTAGTGCAGGCTATGGCTCGGGATCTGTTGGCAGAGTCCATGCTACGGCTGGAAGAGTGGGGTTACCCTGTGGTGCTGAGCGTCCACGATGAGATTGTGTGCGAGGTGCCAGAAGGGCACGGTTCGTTAGAGGAGTTCTTGCACACCATGCGGATCCGTCCACGATGGGCCGGTAACTGCCCGGTCGAAGTGGACGGCTGGGAAGGTATGAGGTACAGGAAATGAGCGACAGCGGGACAGGGACATGGGCTCTGGCGACGTGCAAGAGGGATAACAAGATCATCTTAGGAGGGCTCGGAGCAATGGGGTGCGGGGTCATGGCGTTTAGTATAACACCTCGCCAAGAGAAGAGAACTAAAGGTGTACCGGACTTCCCTACCGTTGACGAAGCTTACGACCATGCTTGGGACGTGACTCTCGGGGTGAAGAAATGAACGGAAAGAAATACTTGTTGGTGCCTGGGTGGCTGACTACAGACGATGGGACACGGCAGTATGTATCGGCGCTGGACCTCGCTAACTTTTACGGTGTTCCGCTGCACGAGTGCGTGATTGCGCGCGCAGACGGAGGGGGGCGTTTCTCCGAGGTCAATTTGATATGGCTGACCACAAGACACGACGGAAATTACGAGGTTCCTTATGCGAGCCACTGATCTATACGACGCGGGCTTCAAGCAGCTAGTGTGCGTGGTCCCGCCTGATGCAGAGTTGTCGCCTACCACCTCTATCAAACCTGCGATGCGAGGGAAGTGCCCCGGCGTACGAAAGCGAGATGGCAAATGGATAGGGTACGATTTCCTTCACGCAGAATACCCTAGTCAGAAAGAGGTTGGGTTGTGGCAGGATGAAGACGGCGCGAATATCGGTATACTCGCCGAGAACTTCCCCGGCCTAGACATAGATTGCGAGGACTACAACCTCGTGCGCTTCATCATGCAAGAGGCGCGGGAAGTGCTGGGTGATGCTCCGGTGCGCACGAGCAGGGAGCCACGGCGGCTGCTAGTGTACCGAACCGCAGTCCCGTTTGCTCGGATTGCATGCCGTATTCAGTACAGGGGCAAAGAGCACGTTGTCGAGATGCTAGGCAAGGGGCGCCAGTACCTCGTAGCGGGCAAGCACCCTTCTGGCAGCGACTACGGCTGGGAAGACGGCGATCTCGCACAGTGGAAGCCTCACGAGTTGGCAGAGGTGACACCCGAGCAGGTATTAGAGTTCTTCCATCGGATCAAGGAGAGGCTGGCTGGACGAGCGGAGGTGATGATAGAGGGCGACGGTTCCTCCGCTACGGAGGCAGCTCCAGTGCAGGAGAGCCTGTTGGCTCCGAGCATAGAGGCATTGGCAGACTTAGTGGTTCAGATCCCCAACGAGTATGACGACCGAGACAGCTACATTCGCGTGGGCCATGCCATCAAGGCTGCCACGATGGACATCATCGTCGGAGGCTACGACATCTTCCTTACATGGGCACTCACATGGACAGGTGGTGTCAACGAGATAGAGACAGTCGAGGCGGACTGGAGGCGGATGCGTGCTCCCTATCGAGTAGGCTGGTCCTACTTGCAGGAGCTAGCGGCGGAAGCCAGCGAGTACACCGCCGCGACGGATGAATTTGACGCAGTGTCCGATGCCGTGGTGCTTGCGGATACTCCGGCACCGTTGGCGCTGGACAATCTCAGCGATTGGTGGGTGGTGCAGCATATCGCTGATTCACTGAACAGTAAATTGAGGTACGTGCCGGAGACTGGACACTGGCATGTATGGGACGGACACGCTTGGGCACAGGACCGAGTGAATTCTGCGGAGCATCTAATCCGGCTGCGGCTAGTGGAGCTCGCGGACATGATTCAAGACCGGGCTGTGCAGGCTCCGGGCAAGGAGGGCAAGCCCCTGTTCACCTTCGCCGCGTCTCTGAGGAGTCGTGGGGGCTTAACGCGAGTTATACCCGAGGTGCAGGCACACCCTAACATGACCTTAACGCTCGACATGTTCGACGCGGACCTGTGGACGCTCAATACACCCAGTGGAATTGTTGATTTGAGAACAGCGACGATACATCCGTCGGATCCGAAGGCGCTCATGTCTAAGAGCACCGCAGTTGCACCAAGCCCCAATACTGCAAAGTTATGGATGCGTTTTTTGGATGAAGTTACGGACGGAGATCAGGATCTTCAGCGATTTCTTCAGAAGCAGATAGGGTATGCACTGACAGGGGTGACGCAAGAGCAGACATTGACCTTCGTGCATGGCCCGCCGCTGACAGGGAAGAGCGTATTCGTGGAGGCAGTCGGCGGAATGTTAGGTACGTACCACCAGACGGCAGCGGCAGAGACGTTCAGCAGTGCGCGCGGCGATCGACACCCTACGGACCTAGCTAAATTGGCAGGCTCCAGGTTGGTCACGGCATCGGAGACAGAAGAGGGTCGTTCGTGGGACACGCAGCGGATCAAGTCTATTACAGGTGGCGATATGATCTCCGCGCGGTTTATGCGGCAGGACTTCTTTGACTACCGGCCCACTTTCAAGGTGATCATCGTGGGCAACCACGAGCCGGAGATCAAAGGCGTTGACGATGCCATGATGCGGCGTATTCATATCGTTCCGTTCACTAATGCGCCCACCGAAGTTGACAGGCTATTAGGCGAGAAGCTACAAGCTGAATATGGGGGTATATTGTCGTGGGCCATTGAAGGTTGCAAGTTGTGGTTGGCAGAGGGCCTTACGCCTCCGGAAGTGGTGCTCCGCAGGACGCAGGACTACAAGGATGAAGAAGACCCCATCGGGCAGTTTATCGGCGACGTGTGCGACTTATCTGACAGGCATGCCACCATCGCTAGGGGAGACCTGTACGAGGCGTGGAGGCGCTGGTGTTTCCAGCATGGAGAAGACCCAGGTTCGTCTAAGCTCTTTGCGCGCAGGTTCCGGAGCAAGCAGGGTACGCTTGGGTTGTACGAGACGCGGGTGGGCGCTGCGGACAGACGGCGAGGCATCAAGGGCATTCAACTGCAGACGGAGGTGGAGACATGGCAGACGACATAAGAGAAGAAATGAACCGACAGATATATGACGAAGGCATAGCAAGCGCCTTTACCGTAGTTGATGGTCTACGCGACAAGTTTAAGAAAGTATTGGAGACAGACATGAGAACATTCGACACCGGAGCGACCCGCGACACGACTGAGGGCAAGTTGGACTACGGCGGGTTCCTCAGTCCCATCGTGCTCAAACGCTTTGCTGAGTACATGCACAAGCACCGCGTGCAGTCGGATGGCACGCTGCGCGCCGCTGACAACTGGCAGAAGGGCATCCCGGTGGATGCCTACATGGAGTCCATGCTAAGGCACGTCATGGATGTGTGGCTGCATGATAGGGGGTACGCAGACGAGGCGAGGGAGAGTTACGAGGATGCGCTGTGCGGCGTGCTGTTCAATGTCCAGGGTTTGCTCTTGGAGGGAATGAAATGAGAGATGAATACACAGATGAAGAGTGGCAAGCACTCAGAGAGCACAAGCAGCGCTCACCCCTCTTCTTTCGAATTACCTATGCCTTCCTAGCGGTGTGGCTGGTAGTGTTGGTGTGTTTATTCGTGTGGCCCGAATAGCCCTACCTCGTAGCCAATCTTTCCAGCGATGCTTGATCCTAGGTACATGAACCCACCGTACTGTAGGATAGCTTTTGTGACTTTGTTGGCCGTGATTGCGCGGCCCAAGTCCCTGATATCTCGTTGGAACAAAGCATACTGCGCGTCGTCAGGTATCATTATACGGAGCTTCTGATTCGTAGCACTGCCCGCGTTTAGCATTTCGCTTACTTGCGATGTGATACCCTTTTGTAGTCTCAGATCTTCCGAGAAGTCTTGGATCAAGCCCTCCCGAAAATACTCTCTGGAACCTTCCGGCACTTCGTCTAGCTTGTCAAGGATACGGCTCACCTTTAGCTTCCCAGAATCCCGACCAGCACTGTAAGCGCGCATGTCACTCGACACTTCGTTCCACGCCTTCGTCGCCTCTTCATGCCCCGCTATCTCCTTCGTCATTATATCATCTAGTTCGTCAAACTGCTTGCTGATCTTCCGCATTTCGTCAGGGCGTGCGCTCTTCGTTGCAGACCCTCTCGCCAAGCGCAGTTTCTCCCTCATTATGATGGCGGTTTCCTGCACCTCTGTATAGGTCGGCTGGTCGAAGGTCATGCGCGTACCCGCCGCCACTTCGTCTGCCTGACTCACGACCTTCGGGTTTATGCGCTTCATAACGGCTTTTAGGCGAGGGTTCTTGAGCACTACGTCCGTTACTTCTGGGGGTAGCGCCGCTCTTTCTATGGGACCAAAGAGGTTCTTTGAGATAGCTTCCTTGCGCGCCTTACCAGCAGCCGCCACTTGAAGCGGTGTGTCTCCTCTCGTTCTCTGGTTGAGACGGCCCGAAAGAGTTTCGCCTGCTTCTCGCTCTGCCGTTTGCAACTGTCTGCTGGCAGCCTTGCCTCCGACTACGGACCCCACCACTCCGCCGGCAGCTCCAGCGAACAACGAAGGGATGACAGACTGTTGCGCACGCTCGAAGAGAGAGCCTTCCGACGCTGCCCCGGTATACAAGCCTGCCTCGGTCGCTCCTATCGCAGAGCCTCTAGCACCCGCCCGGAGCCATTGGCGTATCGGTGATATAGGTTTATTGCCAGCGATTAGGGCTTGCCCCGCGCCTCTAATGCCTGTTGCAGCCTTGCCAGCCATGCGGAGAAGACCCACCGTGCCTGCACCGGGCACTAAGGCCGCCCCTGTCAGCTCCGTAGCGGTAGCCAGCCCACCACGTTCCTCTCTGATCTTGTCCAGTTTGGCCCGCGAGGCTACTCGTGCTTGCCTGCCTGTCTTGCCGCCTGGCACGAGAGAAGCGCCCGCTCCTACAACCTCGTCTATCAAAGGGAACGCGCCCTCCGCTAACAGCCGCAGCATGGGCTGGATGCCCTCTGTTGACTGTCCTGCATAGGCTAATTCGGCTATCTCGTTCTCCTTCTCGATAGCCGCTACGCCTTCTTTCAGCTCTCCCAAGTTGTTGAATCTACCGCCTGTCAACTCACCGATACGGCTGTTGATCTTGCCCAGGTCGGCTCCTTCTTTATCGAATTCTATCTGAGCCTCTTTGACTAAGCTCGGCCATTGCTGGCGGTCTATCGCACCTGACTTCCCGGGCTGTACGGATGACTGATCTTGCCCTGCCAGTTCTACCATGTTGTTGAACTGACCGCCAGTAGCCTTCGTTATGATCGCGTCTACCTCAGTTGAGTCCCGCCCCGCCGCCAGTGCTTCGCGGGCCTCCTTTAGCATCTGCTTGAGTTCTTCCGGGTTCATGGCTAGCCCCCCGACATGTTGTCAAACCACCCACCGCGTGATTCGCTCGACCCCAAGTTCATGTCGAAGATAGGCTCGCCAGCTGCATCGTGACCCAAGAACCCAGGTTGGTTTTCGTCAAGGTACGAGTCCACAAGAGATGCTTCGCCGCCCCTGTAGTCGCTGATTATGGCTCGTAGCAATGCGAATTTCCTGGCGGCCTGCACTGCAGATTCGCCCGGCAGCGGAACCGCAACCTTCTCAAGTCGCACCACTTCCTTGTCCGATGCCTGCGCGCCTGATCTCGCTCTGATTACCAAAGACAGTGCGTTCTGTGCATTTGATTGGAACCGCAGGTATTCGTCCGAAGCCAGGAAGCGAGTTATGTCATTACTACCCAACCACTGTTGCGTCACGTTGAAAGGCTTACCGCCGTTCGTCGCTATCGCCTCTTCCATCTCATTTACTGAACGTTCAAGGGCATTGGCAACGTTCTGGTTCGGGTCTTTCTTTTGGCCTGTGGGGTTCGGTGGGCGTTCCTTGATATCAATACGCTCAACCTCACCCGTACTTTCGTCTCGTACTGTGTTCCACACTGTGCCATCTGGGTCTTGCGTAGTCCCATAATGTAGTTTCGGTTCGACCTGCTTGCCCGGGAGCTTACCTACCTCTACGAGTTCGCCCTTGTCGTTTCTTACTGCGTCGTACATGCGACCATCTTCTGAGGTCCAGTATGGAACGCCGTCTATCACTTTCATCTCGTACGTCAACTCTTCGGCGTCCTTCTCCTCTGGCAGCATGCCGGCGTACTTCCTCATGTACTCGGCTTCTGGCATCATGTCCGCTTCTAAGAAGGACCGCGACATGGCGAGTGCCTGTTCTCGTGTGGGAGATTCGCCCACGTCCATGATCTCAGCCTTCGCGGATATCCTGCGCTGCGTATCCTTGAGCTGCATTAACTCCTCTTTTGACTGCGTGCTGCTGGTCATAAAGACGCTGAACCCTGCCCACATGGCATCGCCCAACGTGGACGGTCTGTCCACCGTGTGCCATGCGGCTGACATAGTGGCTATGCCAGCGTGTATCAATGCGCGTGCGGTTATCTTTTTCTTCTCAGCACTCGTCAACTCCGTCACCGGGCCTTGGTTCTGGCCGATCATCGTCATTGCCTTAGCCGGCTGTTGTGCGTCTTGCGGCAGCGGAGTATCGCCATAGTAGGGGAAGGATTTGTTGATGTACTTCTGTTTCCATTGCTGCGTAGCCGCAGCCCGCCCCGCCATGTGCGCCCTGCCCAAGTCGCGCTTAGTCGGACGGCGGCGTGGGCGCTCCTGCGGGCCAGCAGCGGGAGCCGCAGGCGCAGGCGAAGGTCGGGACGGAGTTGAACCTTCACCTGCACCTGACGGCTGCCCTATTCCTGCAAGACCAAAAAGATTGCTCTGGTCGCCCATGAGCATGTCGAGTAGATTCGCCATTAAGCTATCCCCCCTGTCGCCACGCCCGCTCCGATTTCTAGTAGTCCGAGTCCGAACGAGAACGGATCAAAGCCGGGACTCGACGTAGTAGTTTGAGTACCTGATCCTGCCACGTCCGTTCCTGTTGGTCCCATCCCGCTAATGTTCAGCCCGAGAGCTGCTGCCTGCCGTCGTATCTCGTCCCGTGCTTGTTCAGTCTCTACTTGCTGCCGCGTCATCCCGGCACCGACGAGTCCTTGAGCCGCTTGTCCCCCTGCCTGTAACCCACCCAAGCCTAGTTGCGTGCGCGATTGCAGGCTGGCAATGGCCGCGTTTGTTTTGTTTGCGGCAGTTCCCATAGCAGCTTGCAGCCCGAGCCCCTGTCCTGTCAGGTGCTCTTGCATGGCTGCACCCCGTGCGCTCTCATAGCCTTGGAACCGAAGTTGCCCTAACTGCCGTAGCTCATTACGGTTCACATCCTCAAGTCCCTGCGTCTCCAGCAGTGCAGCACGGTTGCCACCAAACGCCTTTGCTGCCGTGGCGGCGGACGCGGCACGGGACCGTACAGCCTCTCGCTGTATGTCGGTGTCCCGCTGGACGCCCCCTACCACTTCTTCCAGATAGGGGTTGAGGAATTCTTGGATGCGACCAAGATCCAAGTTCTCAAACTCGAAGTTGACTCCGCTCCCACCTGCGCTGCCCACCTTGTCCATCATGGCTTCAAAGGTGGCAGGGTCTACGAGAGCCTTAAGCGCGTCTACCCCTGCAGTAAACTCCGGGTTGTCGATGCCCGCTGTCAGCGGTCCGCTGTCCAAGATAGCCTGGCTACCCGCTTGGGCCTGCTCTCGTACTTGGTCGAGATATGCCTGACTAGCAGGGTCGATCCTAGACGTACCCTGTGACTCGGTTACGACTTCTTCTTTTGCGTCCTTGCCCATTTTATAGTGCCTTTGTGAAGGACCGTGTTCTGTCTTCCTGCCATCCATTGGACAAAACTTTTGCCCAACCCTTCCGTCCGTCGATCACCATCCCATCGCAACCATGTTTACGTGCGGATACGATTACGCGAGGCTCCAGAGCCAGCACGTCTTCAAGTTTCCCCGCCGCCAGCCAGAAGCGCATGACACGCTTCTGCGGCCAGTCTTCTACCTTAGTAACTAGCAGCCCCTCGTCCTGTACCCACAGATCGCATTCCCCGGAATCTATCCGGTCCACCATGTCCGCTACCGTGTGCGTGCTGTGACCCAACTCAAGCGCCTTCTCTATCTGAGGAAGGAAGTCGAGTATGGTCTTATCCGTGCTAATGTGCCCCATTAGCCTATCTTCAATGCTACAAATGGTCTAGTATCGATGTATCCGTCTGCCGTCCCGAAATCAGGTAGGCTAGTCCACGCGCCTATGTCTTCATACACCACACAATCCTCTGCACTTGACCGGGCGGCAGTTGCTTTTCCTAGCTGTGCACCAACCACCGCCGCATCGGCCCAAACAGACGGTGTTCCGCCCTTTAGTGCCAGCCCCACCCAATAAAGAGTGCCCGCAGTAAGGCTTACCGCCGAAGATAGTGTGTCCGATTTGACCCCCGTTGTAGAACAGTCCAAGTCTGCTGTGGACTCAACGAGAGTTGTAGGCAACCCCGTAGCCGCACCAGACCTATACAGTCCAATTCGTGCGTTACTAGACCCCGCCAGAGTTTCTACCTCTAGCGCCAAGTCCGTAATGATGGCATCGCGATTAGGTAACAAAGGAAGGAGCCATAACCTGTTCTCGTTGCTCAACGTCGCGTTGGCGCTTGCGTCATTTGTGACGATGCCCGCAGTCCACCAACGTCCAGAGTGAGGCACCATCAAGCCTCCTCCAGCGCCTTCGGAAGCCAGCCGTGAGATTCGTCCCCGCGTGTCCTGCATGAAGCGTTCCATCTGCCGTCGGAACTGTGCCTCGTCCGACGGATCAAACTGCTTCTTCGGAATGGGTACAGTCTGGTCTCGTACGCCCTCAGACATCTATCGCTCCCCTGCCGGAAAGACATCTAGTTTCATCGCTCCGACACGCCAGCCTGGGCTCACCTGCTCCACCTTGAGCCGTACGTGCCGCCCGGAGACTCGCGTGCTAGTGGGCTCAGACAGCGTGTAAGGGCCGTTCTCTGTTTCCGTGGCCGTGGGGTAGGCTGCCGTTATCAAGTACGCCTGCACGTCTCCTAACGTCGCTTCGTCGGGTATGATCTGCATAATCGCCATTGTCTTCTGGCCGGGCGTCAACTCAATCGGACCAGAGGTGGCGTACGGCACTAGCGCCGTCGCGCTGTCGATGTCTATGTATGTACTCCCGCGCTCATGGTCGTAGATTACGCCCTTACGATCCGCAGCCATCGGATAGGCGAACACCCCCCGGTCGATCCCCGCCGTTCTGTTAAGTTGGCCTATGGCCCACGTCCCCTCCGTATAGTTGAGATCCACATAGCGGTCGATCTCATCTGACCCGCCGCTCGGGTAGTACCACCGGATCAGGTGGTGCTCTGCCTGAGATACGGCGAAGATCTTGGACACCTGTACCCGGTTCAAGCTACTAAACACGTAGTCCGATACCTCTGAGGGGAGCGGCTGCGTGAAGCCGTCGTACATATAAAAACTGTTGGCACCCATCCAGAAGGCTCGCCCTCCGTCAACGATGGCTATAGTCTTACGCCCAATCGGCCCACACTCAGATCCTACCTTGTCAAAAGAGTAGACCAGTGTGCCGCCAATGTAGCGCATGCTCCAGATATCCTGCGTTGTCCATAGAAGCGTCTCACCCCGCCCACGATGGCCGACCATAAGCCCCCCTTGTGTGGAGAGGGGGAAGTCGCCCGCTTGATTCTGAGCGGTCGCTGTCCACGTTGTGAGCGATTCCTGGTCTGCCCACTGAACCACCCGAGGGTCATCGTCCGCGCCTAGCGCCACTAGGAACCGCTCCGCCGTGACCACCTGCCCCGTATTACTAACGGGCGCACTGGCATCCACCACCGCGAGATCAGTTGCCAAGGCAGTCGGATCCCAGAAGTACAGCGTGCCGTCTGAGAACGCCTGCGCCGTGAGGAACTGTCCGAAGTTGTCAAACTGCCAGGATTGCGCCTCCACGATAGTTGACTGCGCGGAGTCGCCTTCGCCATATACTCCCGCGCCGTACGCGCCAGTCTCGTATACCTGCGAAGTAGTCGCGTCGGGACCACCATGAGCCAAGCCGTAGGGCGTTATCTGAATAAGAACACCCTGAGAGAACGCCCACACCTTGTACGGAGTTCCCATAGCCAGCCACGAATTCGCGTTGTTGTCCTTCCACGCGAACATGGACATGACCGGAGAGGAAGTCGATCCCCCTACGATCTCGGCTTCGCTGCCGCCACTCACGTTGACCGTGATAGTCGCTGCGGTGGCAGAGTCCTCTACAAACGTATTGGCGTCTAGGTTCTGGCGGGAGAAGTCTACGTCCAGCACTCGTGTACCCGCGATACCGGTATAGACGATCACGCCGTAGATGCCGCCCACGATGTACTCTGCGTCGGAGCCATTCTGCCCTATCGTCATCGCCGCTGTACTCGCCGTGATGGAAGTCACAGCTCCGTGCGCGTTCGTGTCCAAGGTCGTCCAACCCGACGACGCCAGCAGATCCTCGTGTTGTCTGCCAACCGTGCTAGTGCGCGAGTACAGCTTGATCTCTGCGTCGGCTGCGCCGTCGTCCACGTCCAGTGAGGCGCGCACCAACAGCAGGGTGCCGTCGGTCGCCCCGAGGATCGCAGCGGTCAGCGAAGCATTGACCACTGTGTTGTCGCCCCACCGGAGCGACAGTTTGCCGTCAGACTCAATGTAGAGTCCGTAGCCAGTGTTTCCGTTGATGTTGGTGACAATTGCGCGGCGCTCCGTGCCGGGCGTCCAATCGGTCAAATTGAGGGCAGCGCGGATTTCGATGTCACCTGTGATGTCAAATGCCGCTTCATCGGGCACGGACGCCGAGTTACCGGCAGCGCCGGGCAGCGACAGATACACATTGTCGTATACTTTTAGGTCGCCGACAGAGACCTCTACGGCCTGCCAGCCACCAACCGCCTGCATTGTCTTCTCGCTCCATCTCACGAGGGAGCTATCGTACCAACGACCGAATGCCTGCGCCAGTGTTCCATTGCGGAATATGCCGGGCGGCAGAGCCAACGGTAAGAATGCCATTATTCGATAACCCTCCGTGTCCAGCCTACGAAAAATCTTTGCACGAGTCCTCTTCGCAAACTCCTGTAGTGGCGAAGCTGGAGCAGGTTGAACCGCGACACCCATGCAAACACCATGACACCCCCCATGCGATGCAACCTGTTAAGCGCCGCTATAGTTTTCGGCCCGATGATGCCGTCGTCGTGAAGGTGTCTTCCCCGCGCGCCCGCAGCGCGCATGAGATCGTTGTGCGCTGTCTGCGCGGCTATCACCGCCACCAACGAGTTTGTGTGGAACGTAAGCTCCGCGATTTCGAATGCGATCTGATCGTTCTCTATGTCGTGGCCTCGGATCGGAGCCCAATAGTCCGCTTCGAAGATACCCAAAGCATCCAACTTCGTCAGGTTCTTGATATCCACGTCGGGGTGTGCCCGCTGCGAAACCCCCCACTTGGTCGCTCCACCGGGGTCACCCTCTACGACGTGATACTTCCCCCCGCCCTCTAACTCCATAAGTTTGTTGAAGGCTAGCAGCATGTTAGCCATTTTTCTTGCGCTCCCCTAATACCTCAACCACGTTCGCTGCTCCGTACAACCCCAATACAAGTCCCGTCACAGCCACGAACGACCCTTCCTCTAACCACCCCAAGCCCAACCCGAGTAATGCTTGATATTGAGCGCTCACTGCCAGGAAAAACTTCCGGCTGCGGTATCTTGCCTTGTTAGTTGGCGGCATCGCATTTCACCGCTGGCACATCCCATAGGAGGCATTGCAGCAAAAGCGTCTGCTGGTCTAGCACTTGCTCTATCCTATTGATATCAGCATCGTGCGCCTCTCTCGTTTCGACGCCAAGCAACTTCACGGCACCGAATCCTGATGCGCTCGCAAGAGGGATAATCAAAGCCAATACTTTTAACCATGACAGAAGCGAACTTGGATCTAGCATATCTTTCTCCATTAGACTATGCACCCGTCGCAGACGATACCCGAAGAGTCCGAACCGGAAAAGCCAGAGTCTGGAATGGTCGAGTGGATCGCGCGTACCTTGAACGTAGAGGCGGCGTCGCCTGTCGCGCAATGCACCGAGCGCGAAGACGAGCCAGCGGACACCGTAGCGTACAGTGCTCCGCCCTTGTAAATCTCCTGATTGCTCGCCTTGCCGCTGTTGACGTTCCACGTCAATTCCGTGCTGCAACTCTGTGCCGTAGCAAGGAACTGATCCGGCGACGCCAGCTTCGTGTACGCTGAGTCCGAGTTGGAGAACCCGCTGTACGCCGTGGGCGAACAGGTCGTCTTGACCGCCCGCACCTTGAATGTGTAGCTGGTCCCCTCGGCTAGTCCCGAAACCGTCGTGCTGGTTGAGCCAGCGGCGACGGACTTCTCAAACAAGCCATCCATGTAGATCTCAAAACTCGTCTCATCGTCGGAGTTGTCGGTCCACGATAGCGAGATGCTTGAGGACGTTGCGGTGCTCGCAGCCATGATTGATGGCGCATCTGGCGCAGCGCACGGCGGGTCAGGCTCGCCCGGATCTTCGGGAATAGCCACACAGTCGGGTCCGACCTGATCGGACTCGCCCGTGTCGTTCACCGCAGAGACCTTCCAGCAGTACGTCAGATCGTACGTGAGGTTGTTGTCCTGCCACGTCTCTATGTTCGGGGCCGTCGTTTGGACAAGGGAGTAAGCTCCCCCACTCACATTCCGGTAGATTTTGAACCCTGTCTCGTTGTTGGAATTGTCCACCCAATCTACACGCACGTCATTGTCTGAGATGAGTGTGGCATTCACAAGCGTTGGCGCGTCGGGAATCGTAGGCGTGAGCGCGGCCCGAGCCGCGATCAACTTGAATTGTCTCATCACCATTGATTAGCTCGCCGCGCTGTAGGACTGGACCGCACGAATGGTCGTACCACCATCTCTGGACCAGAACACTATTACGTCCACACCCGCGCT
>Ga0255055_10001595_pt1 | contig 16407 bp, 9 predicted proteins | sample JV7_2_27_MG_FD_188633 | JGI IMG/M metagenome (GOLD analysis project Ga0255055, IMG submission 188633) | Seawater microbial communities from Jervis Inlet, British Columbia, Canada - JV7_2_27 | ecosystem: Environmental > Aquatic > Marine > Inlet | place: Canada: British Columbia | collected... | reverse complement strand
GAATATAAAATTAAACTTAAATCTTCCACTCCTGTACACCATTGAAGCAAATTATAATTGATTGAACCAATATGAGAATATTACGCCTGTATTGTTCCAAAATCTTCTTGAAATTTGATAATCAATTATAAATCGGACCATATCTAAAATTATTGACATGAAACTTAAATTTCTCCTCCTCATCCTGGCTGTCTTAATGCTTAAGAATCTGCCTGCCCAGATAAGCATTCTTGAAAATGGTGACCAGGTGGCCTGGGATGGACAATACTACGATTTCAGGGATGCCGAAGGTGTTAAAATGATCAAACTCTGGGTTCCTCCCAATACGAATCCTGTTAAAGGGGTTTTCATATCCGGGCATGGAGGCGGAAGCGGCGACAGCCGGAACTTTGCACGTGATGAGAATGTAAGGGCCCTGGCAATGAGGCTGGGATTTGCCGTAGCTGGGCTCCACAATTTTCCGGGAAGGAGGGTTTATTCTGAAGGTGCGGCGGTATTTTTCCATGCACTGAATGAATTTGCCAGACTCGGACACCATCCGGAAATTGCCAACCTGCCTTTTGTAATCTATGGAAGTTCGAACGGAGGAGCTGCCACATATGGTTTTGTCAATTACGCTCCGGAGCGAGCCATCTGTTTTGTTGCAAACGTCTCAGCCGGAGGGGAACCACGTATCCCAGTTGACGGGGCCTTAAGGGTGCCGGGTGTTTTTATCATTGGAAAATTCGATGCCCTGATCGGGGAGCGTGGCATTAGCAGGACTGCAGAAATGATGGACTATGCCAGAGGAAAAGGAGCCCTTTGGAGCTGGGCACTTGAACTAAAAGGGCATGAAGATGGTGCTTCTTTCGATATATACATGAAACTTGTGGAGCAGGCCGTTGCTGCCCGTTACCCCCAATCCGCTAATCCATTTACAGGACCAGTTAAACTGAATGAATTAAAAGAAGAAACGGGATGGCTCGTTGATCATGACAGCTGGGACAGCGGTCTTACCTATGTGGATAGTTACGACAAATACAAAGGTGATAAGCAGAAGGCTGGCTGGGTATTGAACAAGGACATGGCTTATGTCTACCGCAGCCTTGCCACGCACCATAATCCACTATCCGTTCAGGTAAAGGAATTTGACCGTACTTTTAATCCGCATACCGATCCGGGAACCATGTTTAGTCTCGGGGGACCAGTAGCCAATCCGGGAGATGAGGTCACCATCATTTGTGAAACCGGGGATTTCGATGTCTGGAAGAAACTCGAATTCTTTAATGGAGCCCAAAAACTTGGCCAGGTAATATCCCCTGATCCGGCAGTGATCAAATCAAAACTTCAGCCCTCAAGCCTGGTCTATTGCCTGACTGTCCTGGCGACGGACGAATCCGGACAACAAAGGACATGCACGCCCATGCATTTCTTTGTCAGGGATCCTGCCCGGCCATGGACGGTTAAACTTAACGAACCCATGTTTGAAGGAGAAAAAACCAATGCAGGCTCAAAGAATAACGGTAAAACGTATATAACCACCCAACCTGATCCCGGGGACAGTGTGCTGGTTTCTTATGGACTCACCCCGGAGCTTGAGAAACAATTTTCTTCAGGTGACAATAAGGTCTCCGGTTTCTGGAACCTGATAAATGATGACCTGGATTACATCCGGCTGACTGCCAGGAAAAATGCCAAAGACGGGTCAACATTTAATTTTGTCCTGACACATGATTGCAATATGAGTGTAAAATCAGCCTATGGGGCCGATGGGATTTACCTGCTGTTCGAGGTTAACGATGATAATGATGTGGCCTGGCCCAATAAACTGGCAGGCACAGAGAACGAGCAGTTTTACCTTAATTTCGATGCGATAGATGTACTGATGGACAGCCGATCCGTTGAGAAAATCAGCGATCCGGATAATATAGATTGGTTTTTTCAGCGGGGATTTGGCTTGACTGTTACCACAAAGCAATATCAGATCGCCTGCGGGACCCAGAAAGAAAGGCCGACCGGATTTGTCCGTTCCAGACCAGACCCATGGGATATGGCCGCCAGGTATTATACCTTCGATGAAGCAAAAAGGAAACTCGGCCTGGAGGTCGAAAACATAAAAACCGACTATTTCTTCAAGGCCCAGGAGATCTTCATCCCCTGGAGTGAGTATGGCGGGGGACTGGTAAAAGAGCCGGATGGGAAGACAAGGCTGGGATTTGCCGCCGGTTTTAATGACCGGGATATGGGAGAACATTTCCCTCCAGGTGTTAATACGAGCGGTGGTTCGGTACATGCATCAAATGCCATACGCTGGATCGGAAAAACGGATCCATGGGGTGCAGGTCCCATGCGAAACAAACCACCCTATGCCTGGGGTGAGATCGAGATCGGTCCCATGTTGAAATAATTAATATTTTAACTAAATTCGGTATGAACCATCGGGAGAAAACAAAACATGAAAAATCAGACGGTAGCAGTTAGGGTCCTGCTCTCATTTATTTTTCTTAACATATTGGAATTCAATGCTTATCCGCAGAATGAGAACAGTGCAATTACCTTTGAACGATTTATTTGGAAGTCAGAAGTACCAGGTGACTGCCCATTTGAAAGGTCAAAAGATATAACAGGGATATTGTTTACCGGGACAAGCAGTGATTACCGGGTGGCCGATACCTGGTATTTTTCCTGGGCATCCGATGATAAGTTATATTCACCTTTTACGGATGGGGATGTTCCAAGGCTTGACGGCAGCAGGGATTTGTCCATATCCTATATGAATCCGTATGTAACCGGACAGGCGGTTGCGGAAGGTGACGATCCTACCGACCTGAAGATCTACAGTCTGGGATTAACACCCAGTCCACCCCATCCTTACGGCGGCCGTTATCCCTGCGGATCGCTGGTATATAACGGTGTCTGGTACTATGGGACCTACTGTCTTGCTCCGGAGGGATCAACCACTTTCGGAAAGGATGTATTCAACTGGCCCTGGCTGGGCCCCCTGGTAGGTTTCAGGATTTCCACTGATTTCGGAAGGACCTGGGAGGACAGTCCACATACCGCGGAAAAACCTCTATTCGATGAGAATGGAATGTGGGGATTTCCCGTAAAGATAGGGGCCCCTCATTTTGTGGATTTTGGCAAGAACATGGAACATTCACCCGAAGGTTATGCTTACCTGGTCGGACATGGGGCCGAGTACCCGGACAAGGAACCCAGGTTTGCCAATCTTTCATGGATCAGCGGGGACCAGATCTACCTGATCCGGGTAAAACCCAGCATTGAAAATATCAACGATCCTACAAAGTATGAGTTCTTCGGAGGCCATGATGCCAGCGGTCAACCTGTATGGACAGCCGAATTTGATTCCATCAGTCCCCTAATAGATTGGAATAACAATTGTGGCTGTGTCACGATCACCTACAATGCCCCCTTGAAAAAATATCTCATGTGTGTGACCGATGGATGGCCGACCGTCGAAAAAATGAACTCCTATATTCTTGAATCAGATCATGTTACCGGTCCCTGGAAAATGGCAGTATACATGAAAGATTTTGGTGAGCAGGGCTATTTTTTGAATATCCCCTCCAAGTTCATCAGCAAAGACGGAAAAAGTATGTGGTTATGCTATTCGGGTAATTTTGCCACAGATTGGCGCGATATCAAGATCGAGGAGGATCCACCCGGAAGCCACTACGGACTTGTGTTGCAGTCCATCGAGTTGTTAAGCCAGGAAGCATTTGAAAAGCTATCCCGTACAATTAAATGGCATAAATAAATGTTAAGGCTGAAGCAAATTACCTGTCACCACTTTTTAGCTGTATAACGTCCTCATAGTCCACGATGTCAATGATCTTATCCTTTAAACGGATGACCGGCAACTTTCCATCCCTGGTATTATAGATATCTGCGTGCAGGAGTTCAGAGTCTTTCCATTCCATATCAATGCGGTATCCTCCCCTGGCCCTGAGCCCTGTAATTTTTCCCCTGCGAAATTCATCGGGCAGTGCTGGCAGGAGGTGAATTTCATCCATATGTGATTGCAGGAGCATTTCTGCCATACATCCCGGGATAGAGGCAGAGGCGTCCAACTGGAAATGGCACCAAAGGGCCCCATCCATGTAAAAATCATCCCTGCCGCTGGAATAACCCGCATGCTGGTAGGTCAGTGCATTTTCAAATCCCTGTTCTGTCAGGATCCCGGTCAGGATCCTGTTGCCGCGGTTACCATCCATCAACCGTACCCAGCACCACATCCGGTGCGCCCTTGACCAGTTACCCCCGGAAGCCTGCTCCTGTTCAAGAAAGCGGCCATCTCCCCTCATGTCCAGCGATTTTCTAGCCGCCTCGGCAAGCTCAGGTGAGGAAGTAGGGTGGATCTGGCTGCCCGGACTGACAGCATATAAATGTGCAATATGCCTGTGTTTACAGTCCGGGTGGTCAATATCTTCATACCATTCCTGCAGCTGGCCATGCTTTCCTATTTTCAGAGGCAGCAATTTGGAACGTACTGAGAGGAGGGAATCTGCGAAATCAAGTTCCCCGAGAAGTTTGGCAGCTTTAGATGTATTTGTGAACAGGTCCCATATCATCTCTGCATCCTGGTATACGCCTGGTAAACTGTAATGGTAATCCCTGCTCCTGAAATCATGGAATGCCGGATTCAGGCCTTCATCAGTCATCAGGGCACCATGTTCGGCAGAAACCGTTGGTGCCGTGATCAGATATCCCTGATAGGGGATCAGGTTCTCCAGCCAGAAAATTGATGCATCTTTTAAGAGCGGCCAGGCCTGCTTCCTGAGGTATTCCATATCGCCGGTAAAGGCATACTGCTCCCATACATGCTGGCAATGCCAGGTCGCACCCAGGGGATACATTCCCCAGGGATGATTCCCGATGGGTGCTGCATGCCCCCATATGTTCCCCGTGGTATGGCTCACCCAGCCATTGGTCCCATAAACCCGCTGTGCGATCTCCCTTCCGGAGATGGCCAGGTTCTCGATCCAGTCAACATAGGATTGCTGGCATTCTGGCAGGTCAGTGGGACCGCAGGACCAGAAGATCTCCTGGAGGTTGATATTACTCTGATAATTGCCGGTCCATGGTGCGTTGAGAAATGCATTCCAGACACCCTGTAGATTGGCAGGCAATGAATTCGGGCGGTTGGAACTGATGATCATATATCGGCCAAGGTTAAAGGCCAGAACCTTATAGCCTGGATCCAGCTCTCCTGAACATAATCTTTTAAACCGCTCATCAGTGGATAATCTCTCGGCCTCCTTATTCCCCTCAATCTCCAGAAATACCCTGTTATACAGGGATTTATAATCTATTACATGCCTCAGCTTCAACTGCCCATATTGCTGCAGCATTACCTTTTCCATAATACCATTCGTGATGAACTCCGGGTGATCCCCGGTATAATCCGGGTATCTCATCTCAAAATTAGTGGCTGTGGTGAGGTAGAGTTCGACCGTGTTTGCATCCCTAACTGTCAATGTATTCTCTGTACTGCCAACTGATCCACCACTATTCTTTACATGGATCAATACCTGGAAGGGGCGATTGTTCCCATTTATGAATCCTCTCACCCGGTAGGTGTTACCTTTAATTTCAACCGATGAGGAATCCTGGATGATGTTCGTGGAAAGATCAAAAGAGATCTTGCCAGGAGAACTTGCTGAGAATTTCATTGCCAGTACCCTGTCGGGATAGGAGCAGAAATATTCCCTGGTGTATGTGATATCGTTTAAATCGTATCGTACATGGCCCAGGGATTTTGAGAGATCGAGGGACCTTTCATAATTCTCCAACCCCTTTTCCTGATGAGCAAATTTCAATTTGAGTTCACCAATGGATGTAAAATTCCCCTGCAATTCCCCGGATCCGAAAAAATCATGGCTTATCAGGCTGTCAGCCAGCTGGCTTCTACCCTTTACAACGGCATCTCTGATGAGTGGTAATGATTTTTTTGCTTTCGGGTTCACCCCGGCTTTTTCCCATTCCCCCATGGCGGGCCCGCCGGTCCACATACTCTGGTCCGTCAGCGCAAAAACCTCTTCCCCGACCCCGCCAAAGTATGAGGCGCCAGTGAAGCTGTTCCCCATGTGAAGGGTCTGGCTGTTCCAATACCTGGCTGGATATTCATACCATAAACTACTGTTATTATTATCTGACAGGCTCTTTTTAGTACTACATGAATGAAGCAATATTCCTGTAAGGATTATTGCGAGGCAAGTTTTTATTTTCATCTCTATGGCAATTAAAATAATTTAGTACTATATTTTCTGATAAAGTAGACGGGAGTGCAGCTCCACGCATGGCAATAACTATTCATCTGGATGGAGCCGTATGGGGACAAATAATCATTATCAGGATCATAAACTTCCCAGAATGTATCGGCCCCTCTACTTATCATACCTCCCCAGTATTGCTTTAGTAATTCCCTGGCTTCCTGGTACATCTTGCATGAGATCATGGCTTCAACAACATAGTGGTACAGGTAAGGGGAAACCGGTTTTATGAGTCCCTCATGGCTGTTCATGTTTGCGAATAAGAATTTGCCTTCCTCCGGGGAAACTGTTTCTGACAAAATCATCCAGGTCTGAGATGCGGTAGAAACCTGATTGGACTTCCCGCTTATAAAGAGTCCGGATTTCTGATCATGGTAAAATTTTCGGGCTGCTTTTTTCATCCGCTCAATCAAAACGGGCAGATGGGGTATCTCATCCTGTTTATTCAGGATCATTGAAAGTTCCCATGTCTTGTTCAATGCATATATAGCAATGCCCTGCAGGGACGATTGTTTATCAAGCTGTTCATTCCAGTCGATAAAAGTCCACCAGTCCGGAGATGGTTCAAAAAGACCTATTTCATTAATATAGGGTATGATCTGCAGGGCCTGTTGCCTGGCCACAATCCATAAATCTTCAACTGTTTCACGGTCTCCGGTAGCCTCATAATAATCCGTCAGGATGGTATTGTAAAGCAAACAATAGTCAATGGGGAAATGTTCCTGTGGATGGGGCCAGGGCTGCTCAAATAGCGTTCCGTACACTAATCCTTCCTTGCTTGCAGTAGCGGCAAACAGGTAAAGCCCGCGCTTCACCAGGTCATTATTCTGGTAGCTATAATAATTCGCCAGGGCCTGTAATTTAAAGTCCCCTATCCAGATCCGGCGGTCTCTTTTGGGACCATCTTCAAAAACTGTTTGCATGCAATCCTGAAGGGTATTGATGGATACATCCGAAATTTTTACAAATTCTGAAGGGATACTCCTGCTTGTTTTATATAAATCTTCGGATGCAGAACTTACTGATTCACAGATAAGATCACTGATAAAAAAATCCATATCCCCTGCTGAGGCCAAATGTTCGATCTTTAGATACCTGAAAGCATACCTGCGCGGTAATATGATTGTATCAGGCATAGTGTGAATGGTAATTATCTCCTCCTGCAGCCAGGCCTTTGACAATGTCCCCTTATAATCTTCAAATGGTTTGTGAAGTTCTGACGGGACCTCACCAAACGTGAACTTGAGCTTTACCGGCGCATGGGCTGGGAGAGTAGGCTTGATCAAAAATTGTACGCTTCCTACCACATGTCCGCCAAAGTCTATAATTAAATCAGATCTCTTACTCTTAAGCGGGGTCTTATCATAATCATCCATCCCGCTTACCCTGTTCGCCCTTAGGTTCTGGTAGGAGGATGCATCCTCAATGAGTTCAACTACCTGAACCGGTTTCATGACTTTGGACTGAAGAATGGGCGTGTACTGCTTACTTTTCCTGAGCCAGGATTCGCGGTAATCCCTGTAAACATCCTGTGACTGGCCAAATATATTCAGCGGGAATAGGAAAAACAGGAGAAATACAATTCTGTGAACATGGGATGAGATCATCGACCAAATTTTATCCAGACTATTTGAAGTAACCACTTTTATCAATTACGGTTTTTGAATCAAGCAAACATATCTCTTCAAGTTTCATTCCCTGATCCATACAGGCCTTAATGATCTGATAACCTGCAAAATATGCTGTTTTCTGCACGAATCCTTCTGGCGGATCTGCAATTGATCCGTCTGATATATATCTGAAAAATATCTGATTGCCGCTATCGTTTAATTCCAGCTTTATTGAATCTTTTATTTGCTGCTCATTTTCAGTGCACCATTCCACAGATGATTCTGGCATAAATGGTATGGCACGGGATAATCCAAGATCTTCTAAAATCAGGGTTGTCAGATAGACCGCCATACCCTCGGAAACAACTTCTCTTTTTAACGTTAATGGCTCCTTCGGACGCCTCTGAATGTGCAAATTATGAGCGTATTCGTGAGTCATTATTTTACTTACATCATTCGGACTGATCACCATGGAGATATAAATGGTTTTAACATGCCCCTCAGGGTTTATAAAACACCCTCCATACGGTAAAAAAAAGCATAGATCGACCGGGGCATCCGAAACCGGAGCCAATATGTCATGGGCTTTGCCAAGGATTGAATCATACAAATGATCCAGCGTTCTTTCATCATATTGGCTAAAATAATGCTTAAAATCTTCTCTTTTAAACATTTTAATTTCCTCGGGAAATTTCAAACTGTCAATAGTACCCCAGCCAATCTGGATATTATGAACATATGTCATTTCAGGAAAAGCTTCCAGCAGCAGATCCTGATAGCTTTCCCAGCTTCTGTCCGTATCGAGAAATTCATCAAAGGCCTTATAGGCTAAAATAATCCTTCCATTCTCTTTCTCAATAATGTACTTTGCTGATGTATTTGTCTGATCTTTGCATCCCGGCTGCACTATCATGCAAACCATGAATAGAAATAATACGGTTAGTTTTTTCATGGATGAAAATTTATTTTAGATCAATCGTAAAAGAAAAATATTGTACTCCTGCCGATTCTGTAGTACAAACCCAATTTCCTTTGGGATCAATCACTCCGGAAGGGCATGAACTATCCAGGTTGGTGGGATTTGAACTATCGGCAGTAACTATCCAGATGCCACCTGATCTTGCCCTCATTCGGAGATTTGATTCGTGGTAATTCCAGTTTACTTGTGACCACTCACTATCGTCCCGCCCCCCGTAAGCAGCATGAAAAATGATACTCGCTCCCATCTGGGAAAGCTGCTGGCTCAAATGCGTGTCCGGTAATGTTGTACATTCCGGGTTTGCCCACATATCATTGCAGATCAGTCCCCCGATCGTGACACCCTCGAAATCGAATGTCCTCAGAGGAGTGGTTGCATAGTCATTGATCTCCCCTTTTTTGGGATCTCCATGAGACCCGCAGCGAAGTATTTTACTGTGAAAGCCAAGAAAGTTACCAGCTTTATCATAAAACCTGATCTGGTTATAACATTTACCATCCTCCTCAAAAAAACAGGTGCCAAGCGCCAGTCCCACACCTGCCGAGGCAGCATATTCCACAATCTCATCCAGTGCCATCCTGACTTTCTTCCCGTCAAAATCCGGGGTATATCCGCTAAGTGAACCTTCAGGGGTCAGGATGATATCCGCTTTCCCGGTGCGAGCATAATCTATGGCTTTTTTTATGGCTGTAACATTAGCAGCAATGTCATCAGATACTGCCGATTTTATGCCGGCCACTATGAGGCGCTTCTGTATTTCATTTCCAGATCCTTTCATTGAAAAGCTTTTAGTTACATCCGGACTGAAACTGGTGAAACCCACAAGGGCAATTAGAAGGTATCCCCATAGTTTTTGGCGATGTAATTTTGGTACCATGATGTATGATATTTTTGATCATCCCTAATGCATTGAAGGAAAGATTATTTAATCCAAAGTTAAAGAATTAAACCATTTATTATCAACTGGTTTCAGACCGGAATTAAGGATATATGCTAATCAGGATGAATCTCCTTCCTGTTTAAACACCTTGTTCACAAAACATTAAGGAATGTCAATTAAAATTCTGTTTATGACCAGATTGATAGAATAGTGGAAGATATGAATAAATAGGTGGACCATTTCGAAATCGTATTCTTTTATTTTGCGGTATATACATGAGAATATCTTAATACGAACTCATATGGAAAACCAGAACAGTATCGGCAGGAAGGTAACACCTGAAATTGGATTGCTGCCAACAGGATATTTTTACTACCGGTATCAGTTCCCATATCTCAAGGAAATTGGACAAAGAATGTTCCCGGCACTTGTTAAACAGCTCGAAAAAATTGGTAAGATTGTAAGCATTACAAAGCAACCAGAAACCAACCGGATCATCCTGGTTTCAATGATCTTCTTGATCCTTGCCGGCTCTTGCAAAGAAGAACCCTATCAGCCAGTCTGGAAATCTAAAACTGATGATTTCGATGAACTCAGGGAGGCTTTCAAAGATCCACCTTTATGGTACGCCCCCCATACATTCTGGTTCTGGGATGCCCCCCTTGACGCAAACCAGACTGCGGAAATGGCAAAGCAGATGACCCGGCAAAGGCTGAATCCCGGTTATGCACATGCCCGCAAGGGACTGCCAGAAGAGCAATGGCTTTCAGAGGAATGGTTTGATGCCTTTGGAAGGGCCCTTAAGGTAGCAAAAAAGGCAGGTATGACCCTTGCTTATAACGATGAATACTGGTGGCCCAGCGGTCAGGCTGCAGGAAGGGTACTGGAATCAAGGCCGGATCTGAAAGCCTCCTCCCTGAGATATTCAAAGAAAACCATTGAGGGTGGGAAGCTGATTGAAATCCCGGAATCGAAATTCTCGGTGGCAGCGCGGCTGAATGAAAAGGGTCAGATCATTACTGGAACCCTGGAAGTGATTGGTGAAGGACCAGCTTTCGAATGGAAGCCTCCGGCAGGTACCTGGGCAGTTTGGTCATATGAATCCTATCATCATGCAGGGATTGACGGCGGACTGGTCAACTATCTTGACACCGGATTGATGGATGTTTTTATTCCTATAGCACATGAACCATACGAGGCCAGGTTTAAGAAAGACATGGGACGTACAATCCCGGGTGTTTTTATAGACAATGAGGGTGATTTTGGATGGAAAATGGCATGGTCTGAATATCTGCCCGTCAGGTATGAGGAAATGAAGGACAGGGATATCAGGACCTGGATGCCCCTGCTGACCGAAGAAGATGAGGACGGCCTGTGGGCCAGGGCAAGGTATGACTGGTTCGATGTGGTCTCTGACATTTATTGCACCCACTTCCTGGGCAGGCTAAGTAACTGGCTTGAAAAAAGGGATATGTTTTACATAACCAACCTCTGGGAAGAATCCCTGCAGCTGATCACACAGGCGGTTGGGGATCTGATGCGTGCACAGCGGTCGGTAAGCATGCCGGGGAATGATGCCATTGATATGCGTTCGCAGAATGTGCATGACTTCAAGGAAACACAGTCGGTCTGCGAGTTCGAGGACCGGCCCTTTATGTGCGAGATCATGGGAGTCAGGGGCTGGAGCCAGTCCCCGGATGATATGAAAAGAACCGTAAACCTGGTAACAGCCTGGGGGGTGAACCATATTGTAGCCCACGGTATATACAACAACCGTAACCTGACCAACATTCCTTACCCGGCAGACTGGTATAATGAGAATCCTTATTTCGAAAATCTGGATCTCTGGACTGATTTCGCACGAAGGGCCTCCTACGTGAACCGCCAGGGCAAACTCGTTGCAGATGTTCTGATGATCAATCCCCTGGAAAGTGCATGGGCATTATCCGGGAACTATTTTGATGACGTAAAATCAGAAAAAGGAGAACAAGGTGGAATATCTGAATTTGTCTACAAATCCTGGGATCCAAGGGTCGTGGAAATGAACAGGGTCTATACCCGTGCTATGGAACAACTTACCACATCCAACATTGATTACCTGGTTGCAGACAGGCATTATATGGACCTTGCCCGGATTGGATCTTCAACAATCACCATAGGGAACCACTCTTTTTCTGCCATGGTCCTCCCTCCTGTCTTTATTATTTCACGGGAAACAGCCGCCAAAATACTGGCATTTGCAAAACGGGGCGGGGTCGTTGTTCTCCTCGGGGACCTCCCTGTGGGCTCCCCGGAAAAAGGTGCTACAGACGATCTGATACAGAAGCAGATGCAGGAACTCAGGAAGCAACCCGGCGTGATCGATCTTTCAAGGGAACCGGAAAAGATCGAAAAACTTCCGGATGTGCTTGCCCAAAGAATATCACCCCAGTTCAGAAAGCTTTCGGGTGATATGGATATTGTCTTCTCACATCGTGAGATTGCCGGCAGTGATTTCTACTGGATCGTTAGCAGAAGCAACGACCCCGGTATTTGTAGCCTGCAACTTAGGGATGGAAAGGGACGTGCTGAGATATGGGACTGTGAAACCGGGGAAATTAAACCAGTGCCCTTCCAGAAGGGATCTTCCGGTAACCTGGTAGAACTGGAATTCCAACCCTACCAGGCCTACTGGCTGGTTTTTAATGCAAATGAGTTGCCAATCAAAGACCCACCTTACCCAAAACCGTTTACGGAGCTGGTGCTTGATAAATCTCCCTGGTTACTTTCTCTTCCTGAGTCCGGAACCGTAAAGGTATCAACAGCGGAGATCCTTATGTCGCCTCTTGACGAACCCAATGGAAAGTTCATGGAAGTTCCCGATGCAGCCTGGACCTGGCAGAAGATCCTGGGAGAAGTCAATATCACCGAACCATGGCAATCCGAAATGTTCTATATTCCTGAGCCCACCTCTACTTTTTACTACAGGTATTCATTCGACCTGGGAGATCTCCCCGAACAGGGATTTCTTAATATTTCTGCGGATGACCTTTTAACATTATGGGTAAACGGTACAAAACAGGAACAGAGTGAAAACTCACGGATCTGGTATAAGACCGATACCTATGATATCGGGGAATTCATAAAGAAAGGAAAAAATACAGTTGCCGCAGAAGTAGTAAATACTGGTGGCCCCGGTTCTTTTATGCTCCAGGGCAGGTACAAGACCCGGGATGGTGAGGTAGGAATTATTGAGACCAACGTGGACTGGAAGGAATCCAGAACTCTGGCTGCAGGATGGCATGACCCCGTTTTTGATGACAGCTACTGGGGATCCCCGTTCACAGCCAATGAGAAAATCTACAGGGAACGAATAGAACTATTCGATAATCCAAAAAAGAATATCGGTCCGCACGAATATGTCTGGTGGAGGATCAATGTTCCTCCTGGAGCCATCCTTGCAGAATTGCCCGGGATCTCAGATAAGTCAGTAGCATGGTCAGGAGATGAGCAGTTGTCCATCCGAAATTCACAGGTTGAACTCCCCGATGAAGCGCAAAAGATATATATACGTCATGATCCCCGGGCATACTCAGACCAGCTAAATTCCCCTGTAGAATTTCATTGTGAGGGCCAATCCCCCGGAAAACCAGGATCCTGGTATGACTGCGGCCTGCACAGGTTTACTGGCTTCGTAGATTATGAAACCACCTTCCTACTGGACAACACCCATCCAGAAGTTGTACTCGACCTGGGCAGGGTTCTTTATATGGCAGAGGTGTGGGTAAATGGCAAGAACGCAGGGGCCCGGCTTTGGAGACCATTCAGATACGATATCTCAGGATTCATAAAGGAAGGGGAAAACAGCGTTCGTATCCGGGTAGGGAACCTGATCCACAATGAAATGTGTCTCATAAATGATGTTGAGGAGTCAATCCATTTTTGGGGAAAAACCGGCATTCCCCTGCTGGAGGATCTTGATGCGGGACTTTTCGGTCCGGTGAAAATAATAATGAAAAAATGAAAGGCCGGGAGTTCCCTATTGATATTGTCAAAGAATACATGAAGAAACAGTAAATTTGTACTTACATCCAGTCATTGGAAGTGAATTAGTAATATTCACCTAGGTACAAATCATCTAATATGAAGGACATCAGGATCGCGACGGCCCAGTTTGAAACCAGGAATGGTGACAAGAAATATAATTTATCAAGGCTTGAGGAATTGACTGGCAGGGCAGCCGGACAGGGTGCGCGGGTGGTTAGCTTTCATGAACTATGCATCCCTGCGTATACATATCTGCAGAATCTGGACAGAGAAGATATGTTCGGAATTGCAGAGAAAGTCCCTTCCGGGGTAAGCACTTCACGCCTCATACAGATAGCTGCCAGATATAATGTGGCGGTGCTGGCCGGCCTGGTGGAGAGAGAAGGAGAAAAGCTATATAATACCTACATCTGTGTTACGGGGGAGGGAATGGTAGCCAGGTTCAGGAAATTGCATCCTTTTATCAGCAAATACCTCTCCCCCGGCGATGAATATGTCGTCTTCGATCTCTATGGATGTAAATGCGGCATCCTGATCTGTTATGACAATAATATCATTGAAAATGTCAGGGCAACGGCACTTTTGGGAGCGGAGATCATATTCTCACCCCATGTGACCTGCTGTACCCCCTCATCCATGCCAGGTCGGGGCTGGGTGGACAAAAAGCTCTGGGAGAACCGGCATGTTGATCCGGATGCACTAAGGTGGGAATTTGACAGCATGAAGGGCAAGGGCTGGTTAATGAGATGGTTGCCTGCAAGGGCTTACGATAATGGTATCTACCTTATTTACTCAAATCCTATAGGCATGGAAGACAACCAGGTGAAAAACGGGAATTCAATGATATTTGATCCCTATGGAGAGATCATCGCTGAATGCCGGAGTTTTGATGATGAGGTTGTCGTGGGACAATGCACTGCTGATAAGCTTGAGCTGGCGGGAGGCTACCGCTACCGCAAAGCAAGGAGGCCGGAGTTATATGGCCATATATTAGGGAAACCTAACGATTCCTCCACCAAAGTTGACTGGATGTAGAAAATGAACGAATAAAAACACTATTATGAAGAAGTTCTTATTGATAGCTCTCATTTGCCTTCCTGTTTACTGTTACGGGCAAAATCAAAGTGGTTCTGTAATCAAGGCTGGATTTAGTGAAATCGGCATAACCCCGGATAAACCCATTATCATGAGCGGGTATGGAAACCGTAAAGATCCTTTTGCCGGGGTCCATGACAGCATACATGCACAGGCCATGTACCTGAATAATGGACAGGAAGAAGTGCTCCTTATCACCTCCGATCTGATCGGACATTCCCATCATCATGTGGACATGCTGAAGGGGATGATACAGAAGGAAACAGACATCCCTGAAGATAAAATCTTTCTTACTGCAAACCATAACCATGGTGGACCGGTCAACGGGACCTATGGAGCTGCCGAAAAATGGCCGGATGATGTGAAGGAGTATGTAGATGTGCTATATGGGAAACTATTGAAAATGTCAGTCGAAGCTAAAAAGAAAATACAGCCGGTGAAGATCGGCTACCATAAGGGTGAAAGCAAGGTAAATATCAACCGGAGGGCCATCTATTCCGAAGGTGAGGTCTGGCTTGGAAGGAATCCCGACGGGGCATGTGACCATGAACTGGACATTATCAAATTTACAGATACCCGGGGGAAGCTTTTGGCAGTGCATGTAAATTACCCCTGCCATGGGACCTGCACCGGGCAGGATAACCTTCAGCTGACGGGTGACTGGCCAGGTATATCGGCGAAGATGATGAAAGAGAAGCTGGGTGGGGATGTGATCATCATGGTAACTGCCGGGGCTTCAGCTAACATCAATCCCATCTATGGACCCAATAATAACTTCAGGCAAGTAAATGCAGTTGCGTATGGTGTTGCTTCAGTTGCCCTGGAACTGGTTGATAAATGTGTTACTACTGAGTTTTCCGAACTTAAATCAGCCGCCAGGACTGCAACATTTCCGGGTAAAAACGGATGGGAGACCAATTTTCCCCAGGAATCTGTCCCAGGTGATGATGTGACCATCAATTTTTCTGCCATCAGAATGGGGAATATTGTAATGGCCGGAATATCAGGTGAACTTTTTACGGAGATGGGCATGAATGTGAAGAAAAGGTCGACCGGAAGTACAACCATCATGACCCATTGCAACGGGGCAAGCGGTTACATCTGTACAGATGTCTCCTACAAGGAAGGGGGTTATGAGCCCAGGGTTTCCCGCCTCATGCCCGGTTCAGAAACTAATTTTGAAAATATCCTGGTGGAATTAATAGCGGGTTTGAACCACTGATCAAAAGGCCCCAAGCGGGATCTTGAAATAGTGGATATAAATTCTATCCACACTGCCCCTGTGGCAATCATCGGCCGGGTACATCCAGATCAGTTCCGATTGCACATTCAGGGTATTGGTTTCATTTTCATTGTAGGAGGCAGGTAGCTTCATCTGTGCGGAGAGAGACGGTCTGCCCGTACTAAAGAGGTATTCGTTTACATTATCTACATGGATATCCATTGATCCCGTGCCCCCGACAGGCGTAACAGGATGCCAGGTATCCTGGTCTTCAGGAGCTTCTCCTGCAGGTATCCTTATCCAGATAGAAAAAATTTCCCCCT
>Ga0255055_10001594_pt1 | contig 16422 bp, 11 predicted proteins | sample JV7_2_27_MG_FD_188633 | JGI IMG/M metagenome (GOLD analysis project Ga0255055, IMG submission 188633) | Seawater microbial communities from Jervis Inlet, British Columbia, Canada - JV7_2_27 | ecosystem: Environmental > Aquatic > Marine > Inlet | place: Canada: British Columbia | collected... | reverse complement strand
CGGCGAAAGCGATCCCCGCGGCCGTAATTTTCAAGAACCGGGAAAAATAGGTTCGGAATGCGGACCCTCGTGCAATGGTGTCGATGACGTTTCCGAAAAACAGGAAGCGGTCCATCGATGCAGCTCTTTGTCTCGCAGGTGGCCGCGACGTCGTTTCCGCAGCATTGGCCTCGTCGGGTACCGCCGCCTGCCAGGGCCGGTTATTCATCGTCATGGCAATGCCCTCATTTCCACATCTTTTTGTGTGCCTTGCGTTTGTGGTGATCACCGCTCCGGCCGTTATCGTCTGCCTTCCGATGATGGGCCTTTTTCCACTGGCCGTACGGGACATGTTTTACCTTCTTGTAGCGGGCCCGGTAATCCCGCGGGACCCGGATCACTTCCATCGGGACGATGCGGGGCTCGACCACAACCCACGAGCCGTTGCAGACCCGGGAGCGGTACCACCGGTCGCCCCGCGGCGACCACCAGAACCCCGCGTAGAAAAAGAGATCCGCATCCCCATCGGGGACGAAATAGACTCCGATCCTGGGGATCAGGACAACCGCGGCGGGTTCCACCACGACCACCGGCGGTGTGCCGATGTTGATGTTGAGGTTGAATTCCGCCGATGCGGAATCCGGCAGGCCGGAAAGGATTAGAACTGTGAGGACCGCCAAAACAATCGCCGATGGGAAACACCTTTTCATACGCACCTCCTTGCCGTTCTTAGTCCGCACGTAACCATCGACCATTGCCGATGGGTCGGCATATCCATTCTTATCGGCGCGTCAAGGCGACGACTTTACCAAATTGACTAACCCCCTGAAATTGGTCCGGTTTGCAGTTATGCTCTTAGACCGAGTTTGAGGAGGGGGAACCGATGTCGAAGAAGCGGTATCGTCCCGAAGAGATCATCGCCAAACTGTGGGGAACCGATAACCGGATGTAAGAGGAGGTGGGCAGGCGACTTTGCTGCCACATATCGGCAGACCTCCGAGGGGAGAGACTGAATAAAATGCAAACCCCGCGCAAACAACTCGGTTTTTGGGGCCGAAAAGGGGGTTTCGCAGGGGGGCTGTTGACGCGGGATTTCCTTTACAGTATGATGACTTGCCTATCGGACGCGCCCTTAGCTTAAGCTGGATAGAGCACTTGACTACGAACTGTGGTGGCCCCCTCCCGTATCCCCTCGTCTTTTCAGCGTTTTCAGCCGGTTAGGTCTTCCGTCAAGTGGACAGGAAGTGACAGGAGAACGCAAACACGGCGCAAACGGATTTTACTTGTTGCTTCGCGAAGACCTCTGTCGGTTGGGAAGGCATCTTCTGCCTGCCTCCTCCTCGAATTTGTCTGAAAAGCATTACCGAAATCCGGACCAGTTTCAGGGGGGAGGTTCACAAGCTTTTCTCACGATTCGATGAAGTTGTATGCTGGGGTGGAGATCAGGATCCGCCGGTGACGCCGACGGCAACCGGGTGTTCCTTTGCAGCGTGTTCTTCGCGGTTTAAAACCTCAAGGAGCGCACGAACCACCATCGGATCGAATTGCCTTCCTGCTTCCTCCTGAATGATCTCCACGACTTTCCTGAAAGGAAGCCCAGCCCGGTAGGGACGGTCAGATATTAGGGCATCGAAGACGTCTGCCAATGCCAGGATCCGCGCCTCCAGCGGAATCGCTTCCCCGGCGAGGCCGTTCGGATAACCCCCTCCGCTGAACCATTCATGGTGATGCCGAATATAAGGAATGATGCCCGAATAGGAATCGATGGGCTCGACAATCGAAGCGCCTTTGTCTGAATGCTCTTGGATAATCCGATGCTCTTCCTCGGTGAGTCGGCCGGGTTTGTCGAGAATCTCGTTGTGGATAGCAATCTTGCCGATGTCGTGGAGGAGGGAGGCCTGCTGTAGGTCTTCGAGTCTGTTCTGCGAGAGACCCAAAACTCCACCGATCTTCAGTGCGATCCCGGTCACGCGCTCCGAATGGCCTGCCGTCCAGGGCGATTTCGCGTCGACAGTGCGGGCCAGTGCGGTAAGGGTGCCCAAATTCAACCGGTCCAGTTTTTGATTCACCTCCAGTACTTCCTTGAGATTTTTCTCAAGTTCCTTGTTTCTTTCCCCAAGATCATAGGTGACGAAATCATCGTAGAAGTCTTGGCGTCGCTCCTCCTGTTCACTCCCGGCAGCGCCCTCCAATTCACGCGAAACAAGCATGTTGGTTTCGTCACCTTCGTTGATCATGCCTTCGATCTGTTCGATCGGATCCCCGGTTCTTGCCTGATTCCCGCTCGATCTGTAGACGAACAAGGCGCACAAAGGAATTCTTAGGGTCTTGTCATGCAAGGAGAACTCGGTCTCATTCATTTTGTGCAGGAAATCGTGGAAAAATGCTTCGATCTCCTCCTTTCCCGCAGACCGGATCAGCACGTAAAAGATGTCGTAGGAAGGGCGGGAGAAGGCAGGTTGCCTGAAGCATCTCGATACTTGCTCCTTCAACTGTCCGGCGATAAGTTTGGTGAGCATTCTGATCTGCTTGTAACTCAATTGCGAAGCCAGGCTCCTGAAATTTCGGATCCTGACAGCGATTACGTTCACGTTCCCCTTCGCCCCCAATCGTTCGTGGCACAGGAGCGTAAAGAACCGGAGGGTGTAGAAACCGGTTAGCGGATCCCGGATAGCCAGGTTTTTCGCACGCGAACTGGTGTAAACCAGGTTCAAATGGCGATATACGTTGGTGGCAGCATAACCAGTGGCTTGGGAATAGAATACGAGCAGGTAGGGGAGACGGATATCCTGCCCTCGCAGCAGAATAAACGAAGCGTAAGTTCCGGCGGCAATAAGAATCGAAAGGATCGTGGAGGAGAAGAGAGGGAACCTGTTGCTGATGAGTAGGATGACAAACCCTGAAAGCAAGGCGACCGATAACTGAACCCATAGCGGCGGGTCGTACAGGAAGCGGTTGCTCAGAAACATCACCAGGGAGTTCCCTATGATGGCAACCCCCGGGAAAGGTCCCAAGGGGGTCATGTAGACGTCATGGATTATCGGGTCGGTTGCCCCGACGAGCACGATTTTGTTCTTGAAAACCTCGGGTGCGACCTCGTTCTTCAGAACCGCCGAGGCCGAAACAAGGGCGAAGTCCGATGGGTGGACCAGATAGTTCAACGTGGCAACTCCGCCGGGGGAGGGAATGATCAGGTTTTCGTTGTGGAAGATTCCCTCGCGTTCGACCCGTAACGCCGTGCCATCGATTCCAAGGTAGTTCCTCAAGATCTCCACGTCCTGGGAGTACTGCGCACCACCAGGATCTTTCGAATGGAATGCCTTGGTTTCGTCGACGATCAATTCCTTCGACGGCTTGTTCACAAACCCGATGGCAGCAGCAGCATCGACGAACTCCTGCAAGGGTTTTTCATCGGAATCCTTGCCGAGGATGTAACCGAGGACGGTTTTCGGATGGGAAGCAAGAGCGGTAGCAAGCTCCCTGTCCTCATCTTCGTCCGATTTCCCTGAAAAGACGATATCCAGGCCGATCACCGCGGGAGAATGCACGGCGATGTTTCGGACCAAGCTGGCCGTGACGCTTCTTTTCCATGGCCACTTCAGGTTGAGGCCCCGGCGAGAGGCCTCGTCGATCGCCACGATCGTTATGTTTTCGGACTGTTTCGGCGGGTCGTACAGAAACCAGAAGGCGTGGGAGGAGATGAGTCGATCCAGCCCCCTTTTGGGTTTATCAAGCAGATTATTCGAAAATATCCCAAACCAAAGTCCCAGGGAAAGCCAGATGATCAGGGAATGAACGAATTCCTTCCGGCTCAGGAGCCATGCTATGCGGCGGTATTGCATGAGTCCCTCGCATGGAGTAACAGTTTCGGCAGATCACGAGATCCCATGGAGTACATCCTGTGCGCCCGGAGCTCCTTCCCGACTTTCGGCGTCGGTGGATTCCTCAGTACTGCGCCGCGATCGTTTGCAGCAAGTTCATCAGATTCGAACCTTCCGACGCATCAATGAGTCCCGTGTCGATCATGGCCTGGAGGTCGGCCTGCGCACCATCGATGTTCCCTCTCGCGGCGGCTTCGTCCGGCGGGTTTTTGCCGAGTTCCGCGAGCGCTGTATTAAGTTTAGCCCGCACATCTTCCGCCTTGTCGGCAACGGGAGTTCCAAGGTTGTTATTGACCAGCGTGTTGAAATAGGAGGCAGCCTCGGACAGGTTGCTTGGCATGGAAGGAGGTGGCGGTGGAGGCGAAGGAGGCGGAGGAGGCGGAGGAGGTGAAGGCGACGGGGGCTGAGAAGACGGCGGTGGCGGAGGGCCGGTACTGCGGCTCCCGGGACCCACCTCGATGACCTGTTTACTCTTCGTAATGGCCATGGCGACCTTCTCGCCCCACGGACCGTGCCGTTTCGCCAGTTGATCCAGCGAGAAAAACACATATGCATCGGAATCGGCCACGATGATCTCGTCGAAACCCACGTTGCTCCAGGCTTTCCCCGCGATGTTGCCGTTGATCCCGTAGGAAATACCCCGGTTCTCGTCGGCCGGGTCTTGGTAGTTCGCCCTCTCCGTCATTGACTGGAGATTCTCGTAGGTGAGAAACTCGGCATGAGCTTCCTCCAGCAAACTCAGTGATGCTAGGAGGCGGGAAATCTTCATCGTCCAGTAATAATCCCGTGGGAGTTTCGCGTATGCCTTTTCCAATTGTTCTCGTTCCAGTTTTCCCAACGTCGCGGGCAAGGCATCATGTTCCATCGAATAGAACTCCACGGCCGTCCCGAGAATAAGAAGATTCGTCTTGCAGACCTTTCGGTGGGAGTAATCGAGGAACACTTTGTAGGAGACAACGGATAAGGTCGCCAAAATGAGGACTATCGACATGGCGACAACGACTTCTATCAGCGAATAACCTCTTCTCTCCATGACAAATCCGTTTGTGGCCACGTTCCTTTTCATCGCCAAAGATCACCCTCCTCGAGCAAGATGATTGCATCGCCTCAGGGGGTCTATCCCCGCGGCGATTCGATGGCGGGTAATGCCCGCCTTCTGTTCTTATCGTCGCGAAAGGCAAGAAACATTAGTTGAATATCGTTCACTGGTCTATCCGTGTCCCCCGGCGTTTTCGCGGGTTGGAATGTAAGTGTGTCTCAGCACAACATGGTCATAGCGCAAGCTGATATTCCCCATTCCCTTTAGGGGGTGGTGGGGAGACGCGTGGGGGTTCGAGTTCCCCCTTCGGCACCATCGCCAAGCTGCGGGAAGCCGATGACCAGTGGGAAGGGAGGCGTGGGGAGACGACCTCGCAGACGTGTCTTACCCAATTCTCGTTAGGAAGCGGCTGAACGAAACGCAAACCCCGTGCAAACAACGACCTTTTCGGGGGTGAAGAAGGGTTTCCCAATGATGGTCCGGTCCGGAAACGGTTTCCTAAATCAACGGATGCTGATATTATAATGCTGGTCCCACCGAAGAGAGCAAAATACACGGAAAGGAGGGCGCAGCGATGGAGAGCATATACAAAATTATTGACGTCGTAGGCACGAGCAAGAATTCTTGGGAAGAAGCCGCAAAAAATGCGGTGGAAACCGCCGGGAAGTCTCTCGAAGATCTGAGAGTTGCAGAAGTCGCCAAATTGGATATGGCTATCGACAAGAACAAAGTCGTTGCCTACAGGGCCCGGGTGAATATTTCCTTTAAGTATCACTTGGAGTAGGAGCCCTCTCCCGGTAACGAAGGCTCCTGTTTCAACCGGCCCAATTGACTAAGGATGCGCGCTATAGCGTCTGTAGTCTTTTCTTGTCCAGATTGGGTGCCCCGATCCCTGCCTGTGTGGCTGCCGCGTTGGCCTGTCCCCCACATATCGGTCCGAGGTATGCCAATTCTTTTCAGCCCGATTTGAGGAGGAGCGGGATGATTAAAGGGGGGGGGAGTCCGAACGGAATGCAAACCCCGTGCAAACAACGGCCGTTTGAGAGGCGCAGGGCCGTCAACACCGGACAGCAAAGGCCGGACGGGGCCAAACCGTACCTTAACTCAGACCCCGATAATTGCCATTCGTTATGACGACGTACAATTTATTCTCATCTCTGTTGATGAGCAAGGCCCGCCCGTAGCATCAGGAAAGCGGGCGGGCCTTGCCAGAACAGTTGTTTGTAAAGAGCCTAACTCCAATTTCATCTCACAATCAGGTTGGTCGAACTGCTTTTTGATCATTCGGCTATGTGATCAATTTCCGTTTCAAAGGTGTTCATGTCCGGTTCCTTGTCATCAGCCTTTTTGGTGCCGGGCATCATTTCAAAACCCAGTTCAAACTGGACCAGGGTGGACTTCAGTTGTTCATACACATCCCGGTTACCTTTTAGTTTCGCCTTGCCATTCTTAATCTGGTCATCAAACTTAGCTGCACCCGTCATGACCGTCTCCAGGTCAGAACGATTGATGGTGATAGTCAGGTCTGCATCAGCAGCCTGAAATCCCTTGATATTGGTCAGAGCGCCATTGCTCATTTCAACAACAAATTTTTCATCGTTATCAGGTGCTAATAAATTGATCTTGAACTTCATGCCTTCGGCTTTCTTGGCATCCATGCGGATGCCGAGAAAATCCAGAAAGAGATCCGTTGTCATGGCCTTGACCATGTCCGGTCCGGCGGTTTTCGGCGAAGCTCCCCCCGGGATACCGGAACGCAGCTCATAGGCGGCTGCCAGGAAACTGTTGCGCACACTGGGACTCTCCCGCTGATAGCCGATCTGTTCAAAGTTATCGGCCAGCAGATCCTTGGCCTCCTGGTTCTGTGGTTCGGCATATACCAGCTTGTTAAGGATCTCCGTCGCCAGGAGATACTTACCCTGATCATAGAGCTCCTTACCTTTTGAAATAATTGGCTTCGCGCCGCCCATCATCTCAACGTACAGTGGTGCCGAGTCTTCCGGCGACAGCGGTACCAAAGTGGTCGGATTGCCATCCCAGTAACCAAGATAGCGATTGATCACCCCCCGGCTGTTATGCTCAAACGAACCATGATAGCCGCGGGCATACCAGTTTTCCTGCTGGCTCTTCGGTACCTCGTACACGTTGTGGATCTGGTTGATGGTCACCCCCTGGTTGGCCAGGTGCAGGACCTGGTTGTTCAGGTGCGCGTACATGTCCCGCTGGCCGCGTATCACTTCCTGGACCCGGTCATTGCCCCAGCGCGGCCAGCTGTGCGAGGCAAACATCACTTCCGCCTCCTGGCCGAAAAGGTAGAGGGCCTGGTTGACCTGCTTGGACCATTCCAGCGCATCACGCACCAGGGCGCCGCGCAAGGTGTAGATGTTGTGGATCGTGCCGGTGATGTTCTCGGCCGCCCAGAACGCCTTCATATCCGGGAAATAGGTGTTCATCTCGGCCGGGGCTTCGGTGCCGGGAGTGTTCTGGAAGATCATCTTGACACCGTCAACGGTCAATTCCTCGATGCGGTCCTCGATGATCACATTCGGTTCGATCAGGCCGAGGTTGCCGGCCGCCACGTTCTTGCCAATGGACTGGTCCACATGGCCGAATGGACTGGCAGGCAGGAGAACGCCGTACTGAAAGAAGAGCCTGCGACTCATGGCATTGCCGGCATAGACGTTTTCAGACACGGCATGATCCATGAACTCAACCGGTGCAATGACCTTGACCTTGCCGCTGAGCACGTCTGCCTCATCCACTACGCCGCGCACCCCACCGAAATGATCCGCGTGGGAATGCGAATAGACCACTGCCACAACAGGCCGTTCACCAAGCTTCTCGTTGATGAATTTAAGTGCAGCCCTTGCCGTTTCTGCGGCGGTGAGAGGATCGAAAATGATCCAGCCGCTGTCGCTCTTGATGAAGCTGATGTTGGCAAGGTCGTAACCGCGGATCTGGTAGATCTTGTCCGGCAGAACTTCATAGAGCCCATAGGCCATGTTGAGGATGGCCTGGCGCTGCAACGACGGATGGACGGAGTCAAAGTCCTTGCCGTCCAGCAGCCATTCATAACGGCCCATATCCCAGGCCACGTGGCCGGCATCCGCCATGATCTGCTTGTATCCCGGCGCTGCAATAAAGCCTTTCTTGTTCTCTTCAAGATCCCGCTTATCCTCAAACGGCAAGGTTTTGCGCAAGCCGTTCTGTAGCTCAACCGTAAACTTTGAGGGCATCTTGCCCTTGGGATCGAAGTGTTTGTCCTGGGCAAATTCCATTGGGGTTTTTCCTGTTGTTGTTTCGGAAACTTTTGTTTCTGAAGTTTGCTTGCTACCGTTTGGTCCTTGTGACGGTCGATCACACGAAACCAACGTCAGGAGTGTTATTGATGTCATTAATGTTATTACTGTTTTTTTCATTTTCTTCTCCTTCCAGGAATCGGTCCGGTTTGCAGTCATGCTCGTAGACCGAAATCGATAGTTTCGCGTCGGGGAAAATTTTCCAATCGGGTGGGGCAGGTCGGGGCTTTGGGGAGAGAAATTCCCGAGGTCTTGACAGATCCCTCCGGCTCCGTGATGGTTGCCGTGGGGAAATCGGCCCGAAGTCCGAATGAAATGCAAACCCCGCGCAAACTCGTCATGGGCTCGGAACGGCCTGGGCGAGGCACTTGGTTCGCCCAGGCAATCATCGATGCTGCAAGCCGAAAACAAAACGCCAAACGGACTATCTACCGGTAGGCGCGGCGGACTTCATCCGGTCCAGAACCTGGCCAATGTTGAAACTTGCCGATGCCTGTCGCTGCGGGAATTCCTGGAAGGATTTCAGGAATTTTCCGACAAACACTTGCATCGGCTGGTAGATCCACAGCTTGTCTGCGGCCCACCGGAAGTACATCGGATTGCCCTTCATATGCGAGACGGTTTCCTCGTAGGGGTCCATGCGCAGGTTGGTGACCAGCGGAAAATTCTGTGGAAATGCGGCTGTGCCTCCGAACCAGGCATCACCCACGGAGAAATGAACTTTCCAGTTCCTGATACGGACAGCGTTCAGGGACGCGCGGTCGTCGAAGTAAAAGATCTCCTCCCGTTTGCTTTTTCCCTTCCCTGACAGCAGGTCGATCTGGTTGTAGCCATCAATGTGAACTTTAAACGTCTTGCCATTGGCCTTGTGGCCCTTCTTCAGCTTTTCCACGATGTCCGGTTCGCCCGTTGCCGCGAGAAGCGTCGGCAGCCAGTCCTCGTGGGAGAAGATCTCGTTGGTAATCGTTCCCGGCTTGACGACCCCTGGCCAACGCACGAGAGCCGGAACGCGGAAACCGCCTTCCCAGGTTTCGCCTTTCTCCCCGTGAAAAGGATTGGTGCCGCCATCGGGCCAGGTGAATTTCTCGGCGCCATTGTCAGTCGAAAACACCACGATCGTGTTGTTAGCGATTCCAAGCTCATCGAGCTTCTTGAGCAATTCGCCAACAACCCAATCGGTTTCCTGCATCCCGTCGGCGTACAGTCCTAATCGAGTTTTATCTTTCCACCTCTCCGACAACCGCGTCCACACATGCATCCGCAGCATGTTGTGCCAGACGAAGAAAGGTTTGCCTGCCTTATGGGCTCTTTCAATGAAGCCGAGAGATCTTTCAAGGAGCTCATTTTCAATCGTTTCCATACGTTTGCGCGTGACCGGTCCCGTGTCCTTACAGAATTGTTTTCCGACACGGCCCCAGCGTGGTTCTTCGGTTGGATCGTCCTTTTCCGTTGCCTTGCAGTCCATGTTACCCCTCGGCCCGAACTGCTTATAGAATGCTGGGTTCTTAGGGTATTGCGGGTCTTCCGGCTCCTCTTCAGCGTTCAGATGGTAAAGACTTCCATAGAACTCGTCGAATCCATGGACCGTTGGAAGGAACTTGTTGAGGTCGCCCAGGTGGTTCTTGCCGAACTGGCCCGTCATGTAACCATGGTTCTTGAGCAGGTCGGCAATGGTGGGATCCTCCGGTTGAAGGCCAAGCGGCGAGCCTGGCAGCCCCACGGTCAGCAAGCCGGTGCGGAATGGATGTTGTCCGGTGACGAACGCGGCCCGGCCGGCGGTGCAGCTCTGCTGCGCATAGTAGTCGGTGAACAGCATTCCCTCTTTGGCAATGCGGTCGATGTTGGGCGTGCGATAGCCCATCATGCCCATGTTGTAGGCGCTGACGTTGGCCCACCCGATATCGTCGCCCCAGATAACAAGAATGTTGGGTTTTTTTGCCGCCAACGCCGGATCGACAGTCAGTACGAATGTAACCATGAGTAATAGTGGCAACCACGCCTTCTTCACTGTTTCTCCCCTTTCTCATTTTAGGGATTTTCTGTATGTTGACGTACCTACACACAACGATGCCACCCAGAATGGAAGGATTCGTGCCGGAGAAATCTGTTTAGGCGCACAATCCTGGGGATATCCCTTTCGGGAAAATCCGCTGTGCGCCCGAGGGGGGCTATGATGATCCGTACTTTCCGCCGAGGAATTTGGCTACCGGCTCCGTGAAGGTTGCCGCGATGCAGCCGGAGGGAAGTCCGAACGGACTGCAAACCCCGCGCAAACAACCGGCTTTTTCGGGGTGAAAAGGGGGTTTCCCGGAACCGCTGTTGACGCGGGATTTCCCTTGCAGTAAGATGACTTTCTTCTCGTGCGCGCCCTTAGCTTAAGCTGGATAGAGCACTTGACTACGAAGGAACAAAAGGAAGGGTCACCGTAGGGGTCGGTGACCCTTTTTAATACGTCTTGTGTTCGCCGTCATCTCTGAAAGCGCGCGCTTTCATAAAATCATAAGAAGTGGGAATCCGGTTGAGAGGAAGGTATGGTGCGGGTCGAGCCTTCCGGGGGGTAAGGGCTTCCGGGAGAACGGTCGTTCGCACAACGCGCTGGCTCAGAAGGTGCCGAAAGCAACTCGAAACAACCGCCGTACGATGGCTCCCCGGGTAATGATGTGGTCCGCGATCCTCCTCTGATGGTACAACAAAGGGGGAAGGAAGGCTGCTGGAATCGGGAAACGGAGGAGGCCTAAGGCACATGGGGCTGTTCGAGGTCGCGGCCGTCCTGATCGTCCTCACGGCGCTCTTCAGCTACGTCAATTACCGTACCATCGGGCTCCCCACCACCATCGGGGTGATGGTCATCTCCATGCTGGTTTCGCTCGGGATCGCCGGGATGGGGATGTTCGGACTGGGGGCGGTCCAGAGACAGTCGGCCGAGATCCTGGGGGGGATCGACTTCAACAAGGCGCTTCTCCACGGGATGCTATCCTTCCTGCTGTTCGCCGGGGCCCTGCATATCAAACTGGAGGATCTATCGGGGCAGAAATGGGTGGTCGCGCTGCTGGCGACGGCGGGCGTGATGGCCTCGACGTTCCTCGTCGGGGGGCTCTCCTGGCTGCTTCTTAAGGTCCTGGGCATACCGATTCCCTTCATCCACTGCCTGCTATTCGGCGCCCTCATCTCACCCACCGATCCGGTGGCCGTCCTCGGGATTCTGAAAACCGTCGGGATCCCGAAGAGCCTGGAAATCAAGATCGCCGGCGAGTCCCTGTTCAATGACGGGATCGGCGTGGTCGTTTTCCTGATCCTCCTCGAACTGTCCGGGGGAGGGGTCGATGTCACGGTCCGGAAAGTCTTTTCCCTGTTTCTCACGGAAACGGTGGGCGGCGCAGCGCTCGGCCTGCTCTTCGGTTTTCTGGCGTACCGGATGCTCAAGGGGGTCAACAACTACCAGGTCGAGGTGATCATCACGCTGGCCCTCGTCATGGGGGGATACACGTTGGCAGACAGCATGCATACGTCGGGCCCGATCGCGATCGTCGTGGCGGGTCTCCTCATCGGGAACCGGGGGCGGGCCTTCGCGATGTCCGACCTGACCCGCGAGCACCTCGACGCATTCTGGGAACTGGTCGACGGGATCCTTACCGCCGTGTTGTTCCTGCTGATCGGGCTGGAGATCCAGGTGATCCCGTTCAACCGGGCATACGTCATCGCCGGGATCGCGGGGATCGGGGTCACCCTGTTGGCCCGGTGGATCAGTGTCGGGCTGACGGTCGGCGCGCTGCGGCCGTTCCGGCGCTTCAGCCCCGGAACGGTCCGGATCCTGACCTGGGGAGGACTGCGCGGCGGCATTTCGGTGGCGCTGGCGCTCTCCCTGCCCGTTGGTCCGCAGCGGGACGTCATACTGGTCATGACCTACATCACGGTGGTGTTCTCGATCATCGTCCAGGGGCTGTCGCTGGGAAAGGTCGTGAAGCGGATCTACCCTTAGGGTGTATCCGGCAACCCCTCATGGAGCGCCGGAAGTCGTGGGCCCGGTTTATCCGCTGACCTGCACTCCGTGATCGGTCCACCCCAGTCTTAGTGTGAAAATCTGCCGGACGTCCCCATCAGACTTTGGAGGGGGAACCGCACGGACCGCAAACCCCGCGCAAACAAATGCCATTTTCGGGCCCTGAGGGGATCTTTCGGGGAAGGTGTTGACGGCCGAAACCCCTTGCAGTAAGATGACTTTCCCTCGGACGCGCCCTTAGCTCAGCTGGATAGAGCACTTGACTACGAATCAAGTGGCCAGAGGTTCGAATCCTCTAGGGCGCGCCATTTTTTATCCAAACAATCCGAGACAGTGGCGATCTTCTTGACGTACATACGAATAGTATGTATACTTGGGGCGTGGAGTTCCAATGGGACCGGAAGAAAAACCGGGAGAACCTGAAAAAGCACGGCTTGAGCTTCGAAGATACCCATCGGGTTTTCGAGGGGGAGACGGTCACCTTTCGATGAGAAAGGCGAACGGACGTGAAAAGAAAATCTATCAAGAGCGACTTGAAAAGGGTTGACGCGTTGAAGGATCGGGATATCGATTCCTCCGATATCCCCCGGCTTGATGACTCCTTCTTCAAACGCCCCCTTGTCGAGCTGCCCAAGCCGAAGAAGCCGATTACCATACGGATCGATCCCGAAGTACTGGAGTTTTTCCAGTCCAAAGGGTCTCGATACCAGACCCGGATTAACGCGGTGCTGAAGGCTTACGTGCAGGCCCGCAAGAAGGCGTCGTAAGAGAGGAGCAGCCTGAGGAAATACACCCCCTGTCGAAGCAAGGATTCCGAAAAGATCATTCACGCCCTTTCCGTGGTACACGCGGAGTTGGTGCTCATTCATCCATTCCAGAAACTCTCTTTAACGATTTTTGGGTGGACCGGGACTGCCGCGCGCTATCGTTCCGGGTTTCCGCGCAGGAGTGGTATCGTCCCCCGGGCGATCACGGATCCCAGAATGACCAGGCCGCCCAGGAGGGACATCCGTCCCGGGACTTCCGTAAGGAACAGGAACGCCCACAGCGGGTTCAGGACCGGTTCGACCATGGGGATCAGCAGTGCCTCGACGGCGGAGACGTGCCGGATCGCAATGGTGAACAGGATGTAGGGGAGGCCCAGCTGAACCACTCCCAGAAACAAGAGGCCGATCCAATCCGATGTCCCCGGGACCGAACCGAACATGAAGGGCAGACCTGCGAGGGCCGCGAGCACGTTCCCGAGGTATACCGATTCCATGGGAGATCCGGATTTCTGCCTGCGCAGGAAGAGGGCGAGCCATCCGTAGCTGAGGCCGCTTCCCAGGGCGACGATGTTCCCCCAGAATCCCGCGGTCGTCAGGTGGTCGAAGAAAAAGAGCGCCATGCCGGCGAGGGCGATAAGGATCGTCGCCCAGTCGAGGCGCGACGCCCGCTCCCCCAGGAACCATGCCCCGAAGAGGGCGGCGTGGATCGGGGCGGTGTACTGCAGCAGGATGACGTTGGCGGCGGTGGTCATCTTGTTGGCCACGACGAACGACAGGACGGTGCACGCATACGCGACGGCTCCGCCCACCTGGTCGAAGGACCACGTGAAGGACATCTTACGGAAAACGATGCGGATCAGGACGGCCGCAATGGCGCTGCGCATGCCGGCGATGGCCATCGGGTGCCAATGCACCACCTTGATGAGGGTTCCCCCCAGGCTCCACAAGAACGCCGCGAGGAGGAGCAGGACCAGGGCGCGGGGCCGTTCCCGGTTCAGCTTACCGGTCGTCAGGGACGCAAATCCTCGCATGGCCTCCGCTCCGTGACCGGCATCTTTCCGGTCTCGATACGCTCTCCGTTCCGCATGGGGAACCCTGCGGATCCCGATCGAAGCACTTTACACCAGCTCGGCACGAAATGACGGAACGTTGACGTCTTTAGAGTCCCTTCGACTTCCGTCCGCTCATCCCCAACCGGCTTACATGAAGGACTTTTTCGGGAATCTTCATGTAAGTCCGGACGGCATTCTCATCCGTCAGGTCCACCTCGATGGGGATCTCGGCCGCGGTTCGAATTCTTCCATATTGGTGCGCCACTTTTATTGAAATGATCCCGCGATGTGGAACTGGATAAGCGCTGTGTGGGATGCGCTGTCGATCCGGTTCGCTGTTCAACAACCCGCAACGTCGGGTTACGGGTTACGGTTCTTCCTTCCAGGGCGTGAAGATTTTCTGGAACTTCTTCTCGTAGAAGGTTTTCAGTTCGGGGAAGCGATCCGTCCTGGGCGTGAAAAAATTGCCGCCCAGGGAGAGAATCCCAACGATGACGAGAAGGGAGGATGCGATAAAGGCTGTCCAGAACGGTTTCGATTTCTCGTTCATCCCCCATCCGGGCGTGGTTACGCGGAAGATCCCGAGGGAGACGAGCACCCCGTGAATCATGTGAAATGAGGCCCCCACCCCGTAGGCCAGGAGGTAGGGATAGAAAAACAAGGGCCAGTGCTCGATGCTGAAATAGACGAACGAGAAGTCGACCGGCAACCCCTCTATCAGGCTTGGCATCCTGGTGGCGGAAATATGTCCCGGAATGATCAATAAAATGATGTAGCCGCACCACCGGTGCAACCTCACCCGCAGGGGGGGGACGAAGCGCTTGGCCTGAGGGTCGAACAGGTTCCGGAACCTGCGCCAGCCGCGCGTAAGGCCTGCCCAGGCGTGTACCGTAGCCGCTCCGATGATAAAGATTTCGATGAGGGGGAACTGGTAGTACCACCTCACGGCTCTCTGGTAGGAGTCGTAGGCCGGTTGTCCCGCACTTGCGAGAATGGTGTTCGAGAGGTGAAGAACGAGGAACGTTGCGAACAGGATGCCCGAACCCGCCTGAATGCGGAACAGGGTGAAATCGGAAAAGGTTGTTTTTTCCTGTGGGGGGGACATCTTTTCTATTATATTATCCTTTCCCGCTGGGGCGCGTTAATTATCGTCAACAGGTTTGCGAATCGTCTCCCTCCCCTGTTGTAAGATTCTATATCGCTGATTTTAAGGACTAATCCCCTCCGCATTGTGCTCGCCCTTCCCATTCATAGGGTTTCCCCCTCGATGGAACCGGAAATCGTGTGCGTTTTTGGGGGGGGAACGGGTACCGGGGCGGACAAAACGGTCGTGCGGTCCGCGGGGCACATTGACGGGAGAAAACGGGAACTAATAGGAAAGATTCCGAATCACTATCTTCATGGAAAGGATATCCCGATGACGACGTTCCCCCTCCTTGCGGGCAGGAAGAGGTGTTTCGGCTTCTTTTTCGCCTTCCTCGCCTTCTTCGTCTCCCCGTTGTTCCTTCCCCAGGCAACCTACGCAGGTCCTCAGAATAAATCGTATCCGGTCCCGGACACCGGCAGTAAAGAGCCGGAACGGAAGGTGACTCTGCCCGCATCGGAAGAGGAGATCGACCAGGAGATTGCCCGCCTTGAGTCCCGCCTGCGGGATATCCGATCACGGGCGATCCCGTCCGCGGGAGAAGAAACGCCCGGCAAACGCAATGGCATGGCGGCCGCCCTTCCGGAGGAGGTCGCGGAGTGGAAGCGGCTGGATTTCGAGTTCATCTACCTTCTCGAAAGTCATCTGAACGCCTTGCAGGACCTGAAGGAGATCCGGAAAGCGAACGGGGATCGCGCGGTAAAGCGAAACGAATGGCAGGGATTTGCGGACCCCCCCCCTTTCCCGGTCTCTTTCCTGGAAGACCTCTACGATGCAACCAAGGACAAGCAGTTCGAACGGAATATGGTGGATGTCCGCAGGGAGATCGCCGAGGGCCAATTGCGGGAAACCTTGAAGGACCTGGAGCATGCCGGAGCGGAACTTCGGCTCACGGAGGAGCGAATTGCCGCCGGTAAGGAAGAGGAAAACAAGGGACGGGCGTTGTGGCTGCGGGACTTGGCCAGACGGCGGTACGAACTGGCCGAGGTGGGCGCCCTATCCCTGGAGACGCAAAGGCTTGTGCTCGGGGAGGACCTGAGCGGAATGCGGGACTATATCCCTTTTCTCGAACAGCGCTACAGACTCGCTGCGTCCGAGTCCCCCCTTTCCAGTGCGGACCTGGACCGCAAGCTCCAGGAACTGAAAAGTCCGAGAAAAAATTTAAACGAACGGCTGACCCGTGCACTGGGGGAGGAGGAAGCGGCAAATCAGGCCCTGGAAAAGGCGAGGGATGTGTTGCACCGGGCCCAGGAAGGAGTTC
>Ga0255055_10001593_pt1 | contig 16438 bp, 15 predicted proteins | sample JV7_2_27_MG_FD_188633 | JGI IMG/M metagenome (GOLD analysis project Ga0255055, IMG submission 188633) | Seawater microbial communities from Jervis Inlet, British Columbia, Canada - JV7_2_27 | ecosystem: Environmental > Aquatic > Marine > Inlet | place: Canada: British Columbia | collected... | reverse complement strand
AAGGCGAAACAAATATATCAAGATTCTCCTCTCTACGTAAAACACTCGAATTCATGAGATTGCCGGAGTGGGTTTTATCGTGGAATGATACTTTCACGACACATACCCTCTGGTCATCCGTGAAGCCTTAACCCATCTATTCAAATACTTTCATTGTTGGAATAAAGACTGGTAGAGGTGGCGGTAAAATGTTAACAGAATTGCCTGGAGAGGTTATTTTGAAGTAGAATTTGAAGCCAGGAGGGGTGACCGAGTGGTTTATGGTGGCGGTCTTGAAAACCGTTTTCGCCTTTTTGGCGAACGTGGGTTCGAATCCCACCCCCTCCGCTTCAGGGAAGCAAGGAGGAAATTTGAAGATTCACGAATATCAGGCCAAGGCACTTATGGCCCAATATGGTATTCCCGTTCCCAGAGGCAGGGTGGCTTCTACCCCAGCCGAAGCCAGAGAAATAGCTGCTGAAATCGGCTGCCAAGTTGTAATCAAAGCCCAGGTGTATGCCGGGGGCAGGGGCAAGGCCGGTGGCATAAAGACGGCTAACAACCCAGAAGAGGCAGAGAAAGCAGCCAGCCAATTGATTGGAACTAAACTGGTTACTCATCAGACAGGACCGGAAGGAGCCCCAGTAAGTAAGGTTCTAGTGGAAGAAGCAAGTGATGTGACCCGGGAACTCTACCTCAGCATCCTGGTCGATGGGGAAAGCCACTTACCTATGATGATATCCAGTGAAGCCGGGGGCATGGATATCGAAGAGGCAGCACAGTCATCTCCTGAGAGAATATTCAGGAGTGATATCGACCCTGCTATTAGCTTTCAACCTTTCCAGGGTCGCAAACTGGCTTATGGGCTGAATCTGGGGGGAGGTCAAGTGGTTGAGGTTACACGGTTGATGACAAACCTTTATAAGCTATTCATAGACAAGGATTGCTCCTTGGCCGAGATAAACCCTATGGTTATTACCACTGACGAAAAGCTGCTGGCTCTAGATGCCAAACTGAATTTTGACGACAATGCCCTGTATCGACACAAAGATATCCAGGAACTTCAAGACAAGGAGCAGGAAGAGCCTCTGGAAATCCAAGCTCGTGACTGGGGAATTAACAATTATGTCAAGATGGATGGTGATATTGGCTGCATGGTCAATGGCGCCGGGTTAGCCATGGCAGTCAATGACCTTATTCAATATTGTGGCGGCACAGCAGCAAATTTCCTGGACATCGGTACACTTAATAACACTGAGAGGGTGGTGAATTCGTTCAAGATGTTTGTTGCTGACGCTAGAATTAGGGCCATCCTGGTGAATATATTTGGAGGTATGGCCAGGGTAGATGTCATCGCTAAAGGGATAGTTGAAGCTTATCAGCAAATGAATGTTCCCTTCCCTGTAGTCATTAGACTGGCAGGAACGAATTTGGAAGAAGGTCGACGTATTCTGGCTGAGTCCGGGATAAGCTTTATTCAAGCTAAAGACTTTTATGATGTCGCCAATAAGGCAGTCAAGGCAGCAAAAGGAGTAATGGAATGAGTATCCTCGTTGATAAGAATACCAGGCTCTTAGTTCAGGGAATTACTGGCAGCGAAGGAAGCTTTCATACCCAGCGCTGTATAGAATACGGCACCAGGATAGTAGCCGGAGTTACGCCCGGCAAAGGGGGCAGTCAGCACTTGGGCGTACCCGTTTTCAATACTGTAGAGAAAGCCATAGCCGAAACCGGAGCTAATGCCAGTCTCATGTTTGTGCCCCCCGCCTTTGCAGCAGATGGCATCTTAGAGGCAACTGCAACCGGCATGCCCTTGGTCGTGTGTATAACCGAGGGCATACCTGTATTAGATATGGTGAAAGTTCATCGCTATCTCAAAGGCGAAGCAACTCGGCTCATTGGTCCAAATTGCCCGGGAGTCATATCCCCGGGGGAATGTAAGGCTGGGATTATGGTGGGGGGAATTCATCTTCCCGGCAGTGTGGGAGTAATCTCCCGCAGCGGCACTCTGACTTATGACGTCGTATCGCAGCTCACCAGCCTGGGAATTGGGCAATCCACATGTGTTGGTATCGGCGGTGATGCTCTGCCCGGTAGCACTTTTGTCGATATCTTAGAATTATTTGAAGAGGACCAGGATACCAAGGCAGTAGTTCTCATCGGTGAAATTGGTGGTACTATGGAACAAGAAGCTGCTAAATTCATCAGTCACAAGATGACTAAACCTGTGGTCGTTTTTATCGCTGGTAGTACTGCCCCGCCGGGGAAGAGAATGGGACACGCTGGAGCTATCATTACCGGCAGTGCTGGCAAGGCTTCAGAGAAGATAAAGGCACTATCACAGGCTGGAGCCACTATAGCCTCTAACCCGGCTGAAGTTGGCCTCACCACCAAGAAAGTGTTAGAAACCTTATAGGTATTGCTTATAAAGTGATTAAGAATCGCTATCCATTAATCGAAGAGATCTTTACGTCTTTGACTGCCCCTGAGCTTTTTGAGCTAATCAAGGATAGACCTTATAGCTTTTTTTTGGACAGCGGCATGGACACACAAAGACTGGGGCGATATTCCTTTTTGGGCGCCGAGCCTTTTCTGGTGATGAACAGTCGAGGCTCTGAAATCACCCTTATCCGTGGGCAGGAGCACGAAGTGCAACATGGTAACCCTCTTGATACTATAGGCAAGCTGCTGGAGTTATATAAATTGGACTATTGCCCGGCACCTGTGCCTTTCGTTAGCGGAGCGGTTGGCTATTTTGGCTATGACCTGTGCCACTTCGTCGAACACCTCCCATCTACAGCTATAGATGACCTTAAGCTACCCGAGTGTTACTTTGCTTTCTATGATACTATCTTCGCATTTGACCACCTGGAAGGAAAGGCTTACATTATTGCCACAGGTTTTCCCGAGCTGGAGGAAGGGCAAAGATTAAAGCGGGCCAGGATGAGACTTGAACAGATGAAGAAATGGCTTTATCCCTGCTATTCAGTCATTGCGGGGAGCCGAAGCCCTGCACAAAACGAAGAAATTACGCTTAAGTCCAACTTCACCACTGAGGAATACATCAAAGCTGTAAACAGGGTTCGGGAGTATATCGCCGCTGGCGATGTCTTTCAGGTCAATCTTTCTCAGAGGTTTGGGGCTGATTTACAGATACCGCCATACGAACTTTGTAAAAGGCTAAGAATGGTTAATCCCTCTCCTTTTGCCGCCTATCTCAATTTCAAGGGAGTAACCGTCGTTAGTGCGTCTCCGGAAAGGTTCCTTAAAGTCCAAGGTGACCTGGTAGAGACGCGACCAATAAAGGGCACGAGGCCGCGAGGCAGAGACTCTGTTGAAGACCACAGACTGGCTCAAGAGTTGATCCACAGCATCAAGGACCGCGCAGAAAATATGATGATTGTTGATTTGGAGAGAAATGATTTAGGGCGAGTCTGTCGCTATGGCACAATGAAAGTCACCGAATTAGCTATCCTGGAGACCTTCCCCACTGTATTCCATCTCACTTCCACTATTGTGGGCAGGTTACATCGAGGCAAGAGCGACATTGACCTGCTTAAAGCTACTTTCCCTGGTGGCTCTATTACCGGTGCTCCGAAGGTGCGAGCTATGGAGATTATCGATGAACTGGAACCGACCAAGAGGAGCGTCTATACGGGCTCCATAGGTTATCTAAGTTTCAACGGGGACCTGGATATCAACATCGTTATCCGTACTTTTATAATCAAAGAAGGGAGAGCTTACTTTCAAGTAGGAGGTGGAATTATCTATGATTCCAATTCGGAAGCTGAATATATAGAAACCTTGGACAAAGCCAAGGCTCTAATTCAAGCTCTGCAACTAGCACCGGAGGTGATTGTTGCATCAAGATAAATGGCGTTGATAAATCATCAATTTCTTGAGGCAAAAAAAGAGCTTTGTTTCGCAGTTGCGTCTAAACCTATGGAAGCTACACGAGGGTCCCCGCAACAGGTTGAGGAAAGCTTCACGACACATTTTCTAGATTGCCCGTGTTACAATAGTATCCACTCAGGTTGTGCCTCCCAATTCTTAGTTCTGAGTTGAGCATTGAAAAACTGGCGATTGTGCCATATGATAGTAGGGTTAAGCAATAAACAACTACGTTTCGTGCAGAATGTCTCTTGTAAGTAATGGGAATTATGAAAAACTCTCTGAATTATGATCATAAGGGGGTCTGATTTATGTCCGATGAATTTGACAAAGGTTTCGACAAATTAGAGGAACTGAAGAGAAAGCAAGAACACATCTTACAGATGGGAGGATCAAAGGCGATTGAAGCTCGCCATAAGAAAGGACAGATGTCGGCCCGAGAGAGGATAGACTATTTCTTCGACGCCGGCACCTTCACAGAAATAGGATTGTTTATTAAGCACAGGACAACCGCTTTTGGTATGGACAGAAGGGAGGTGCCTGCTGAAGGAGTAATTACTGGCTTTGGCAAAGTTAATGGCAGGCACGTCGTTGTTGCCGCCGAGGATTTTACTGCAATGGCGGGGACGTTCGGCGAATATCATGGTAAGAAATTCGTTCGAGCTGTAGATTTCGCCAAGGATAATGGATGGCCATTTGTAGGCATGAATGACTCTGGAGGCGCTCGACTGCAGGAAGGAATGGATACCCTGGAAAGTTACGGGTGGCTGTTCAGGTCTCAAATACTTGCGTCAGGGATAATACCTCAGATAGCCCTGCTTATGGGCCCTTGTTTGGGAGGACAGGCATATCATCCTGTAATGCAAGATTTCCTCATTCAAACGAAGCACACAGGATTTATGGGCATTGCTGGCCCTGCCTTTGTCAAAACACAAACCGGGGAGGAAATCAGCCTGGAGGAACTTTCCGGCTACAAAGCCCATGCCATCAAATCAGGACAAACGCACGTCGTGGCTGAAGACGATGCGGATTGTCTGGATAAATGCAGGGAACTCTTGTCCTTTTTGCCCCCCAACAACAGAGAGAAACCACCTCGTGTCCCGACGGACGATGACCCAGAAAGGAAGGAGGATTTGCTTACCCTGCTGCCGGAACATCCATACGAACCTTTCGACATGTACGAGGTTATCCAAAAAATAGTCGATCAGGGTCATTTCTTTGAGACCTTCGGACTCCATGCCCGGAATATCATCACAGGTTTTGCCCGCTTCAACGGCCGTTCTGTTGGAATAGTGGCTACCCAGCCCAAGTGGATGGCTGGTTGCATAGATATTGATGCTGCCGATAAGGGGGCCAGGTTTGTCAGGTTTTGCGACCTATTCAACATTCCCTTGATCACTCTTCATGATTCCCCGGGGTATCTGATAGGTTCTCAACAGGATTGGGGCGGAATCCTGCGCCACGGGGCCAAGCTGCTTTTTGCCTGGGCAGATGCCACTGTGCCCCTGATTGCAGTCATAATCAGAAAGTCTTATGCCGGCGCTCACTACGGTATGCTCGATAAAGCTATTGGGGCTGATTTTGTTTTTGCCTGGCCTACAGCCCAGGTTACCATTGTCGGTGCCGAAACCGCTGCCAGTGTTATCTTTGCCAGAGAGATAAGAGACTCAGATAAGCCTGATGAAGTGCGAGCACAAAGGATAAAGGAATTCTCAGAAATGTACGAAAACCCTTATTGTGCCGCGGAGAGAGGCTATATTGATGATGTGATAGACCCTTCAGATACCAGAAAAGTCGTGAACAGTGCACTGGATATTCTGGAAGGGAAATGCGTGTCTAGGCCATGGAGGAAATATTCTAACATCAATCTCTGAGAAAGGAGCAAGATAGTGGATTTCAGCTTCACTGAAGAACAGAACAAATTTAGACTGGAAGTGCGTAATTTCTTGGAAGAGGAGATTGAGAAAGGGTATTGGAAACCCACGTGTGATGCCTGGATACAAGGCTTCGACCCTGAATTCACTAAACGCGTGGCGCAGAAAGGTTGGATAGGTCTGACCTGGCCTGAAGAGTATGGAGGGCACGAGCGAAGCCATATAGATAGGCTTATCCTTACCGAAGAAATGCTCCGCTATGGGGCGCCAGCGGCTTGTCACTGGTTTGGTGACCGTCAGGTCGGAGGTGCCATTCTCTCGTTTGGTTCAGAAGACTTGAAGAAGGAATTCCTGCCCAGGATTATCAAGGGAGGGGCCTATTTCGGTCTAGGAATGAGCGAACCGGGAGCTGGTTCTGACCTGGCCTCGCTACAAACCAGGGCAGTAGAAGATGGTGACTATTATGTAATTAACGGTCAAAAGACATGGGCTAGTTGCGCCTCATTTGCTCAATATTTCGATGTGTATGTCCGAACAGACTCCGAGGCACCAAAGCACAGGGGTATTAGTGAGTTTATCGTGGATGCACAATCACCCGGCCTCAGCCACATCCCCATGACTGATATCACCGGCACTGAAGCCTGGAATGACGTGTTCTTTGATAATGTCCGCGTGCACAAGCGGTATTTAGTGGGGGAGAAGAATCGTGGTTTTTATCAGCTCCTCCACCAGCTTGATTACGAGAGGAGCGGCATGGAACGCCTGATGGGCAATTATCCTCTCTTTGACTCCATCATCCGGTTTGCCAAGGACAATAAGCTATCTCAGCAGCCCGTAATTCGGAATAAGTTGGCGCAATTACAGATTGAATTTGAGGTAGGACGCTTGCTTATTTACAGAGTTGCTTTCCTCATGGAAGAAGGGCGAGCTCCTAATTGGGAATCCGCTATGTCCAAAGCTTATTCCACAGAATTTGAGAAACGCCTGGCCGGTGTGGCTATGGAAGTCTTGGGGCCCTACGGACAGTTGACATCAAGCTCCAAGTTAGTCCCTCTGCGGGGTATGGCCTTGCATTCATACTTGGCCTCTAAAGGTTACAGCCTTCAGGCCGGCACAACAGAAATTCTAAAGAATATCCTGGCTGTGCGGGGATTAGGATTACCAAGCTCATGAGCTGTCACTCCGCGGAGCAGAAGATATAATGGCTCCGAAGATCCTTCACTGGCAGCTTACAAGGGTGAAATGTCTTGATACAGGAGGATAGCTATGAAGTTAACTCTGACTGAAGAACAAGAAATGTTAAGAAAGACAGCGCGCGACTTCCTAGCTGATAAGTGCTCGAAAGAATTCATCAAACAGATGGGAGAGAGCGAGACTGGCTATTCCGGAGAACTTTGGCAAGAGATGGCAGAGCTAGGCTGGATAGGTTTAGCCTTCCCCGGGGAATATGGCGGCGGTGATATGAGTTTCCTCGATCTAGCAGTATTATTGGAGGAAATGGGACGGGCCTGTTTACCCAGCCCGTTTTTCTCCACAGTGGTTCTGGGAGGCCTGCCTATTTTAGATGTTGGCAGCAACGAGCAAAAACAAGAATACTTGCCTAAGATAATCGGGGGCGAGAGAATCTTGACCCTGGCCCTCACTGAACCCGGCTATGATAATTACGATGCACCTTCAGTCAAGGTCGCGGCTAACCGCAATAATGACAACTATATTATCAGCGGCACAAAACTTTTTGTCCCTAATGCTCATATTGCTGATTGCCTGCTATGCGTCGCCAAAACCAAACCCGAAGACGGAATCACCATATTCCTGGTCGATGCCAAGGACCCCAAGATAGAGTACACAGTTTTGGAGACCATCGCTGGAGATAAGCTATGTGAGGTGGTTTTTGATCACATGCCAGTACCTGAAGCCAGCATTTTGGGTCGATTAAACCAAGGATGGAGCACAGTACAAAAGACAATAGAGAGGGCAGCGTTGGGAAAATGTTGTGAGATGGTCGGCAATATTCAGCGGGTATTGGAGATGACCGTAGAATATGCCAAGGAAAGGAAACAGTTCGACCGTCCCATTGGCAGCTTTCAGGTCATACAACACTATTGTGCCGATATGGCAACCGATGTTGACGGTGCCAGGCTTAGTACATATCAGGCAGCCTGGATGTTAAGTGAAGGAGTTCCCTGTACCAAAGAGGTATCCATAGCCAAAGCATGGATAGGCGAGGCATCTCAGCGCGTCTTTGCCCTGGCACATCAAATTCACGGGGCTATTGGCGCCACCATAGAACATGACCTCCATTATTACACCAGGCGTGCCAAGGCTGCTGAGCTTGCCTTTGGTGATGCCAATTTCTATCGAGAAATGGTAGCCAGAGAGATGGGATTGTGATGGTTAAGTTAACACTAAGTTGGGACACAGCCCAAACGATTAGTTTGCTTATCAGTGTTGAATATAGTGGTAGCAGTCTGACAGTACGAAAGGAGTTACTACTATGGAAGTCAATAAAGTAGGTGTAGTTGGCTGTGGGTTTATGGGCGCTGGTATTGTCCAGGTCTGTGCTCAATCCGGGTATGACGTGACAGTTACAGAAATCAGCGAACAGATTCTCAGCAAGGGTATATTAACAATAGAATACTACCTAGGCCGCGGTGTGGAGAAGGGCAGGATATCTCAGGAGGATAAGGACTCTACTCAGTCTCGTATTAACGGGAGCATCTCTCTGGAGGACCTGAAGGATTGCGATTTAGTTATAGAAGTTGTCCCAGAGGATATGAAACTCAAGAAAAGGATTCTTACAGAACTGGATCGAATCTGTCCCAGACAAACAATCCTCTGTTCCAACACATCTTGTCTATCTGTTACAAAGCTGGCTAAAGCAACCAATCGTCCCGATAGAGTAATCGGGACACACTTTCTCTCTCCCGTGCCGTCCAGCAAGCTACTCGAGATTGTTAGGGCAGACACAACTAACAGCGAGACACTGGAGACAGTAAAGAAGTTTGGCCTCTCACTTGGAAAGGAAATCCTTCTCGCCAAGGATACCCCCGGGTTCATTTTCAATTACCTGCTGTTAGCCTTGACGGGAGCCGCCGTGCGCCTACTGGAGAATGGAGTAGCCAGCGCAGAGGATATTGATAAAAGCATGACCTTGGGACTGGGTCATCCTATAGGCCCACTGGCCCTAGCCGACTTCAACGGTCTGGACATTGGCTATATGGTAAGCTGTGCCATGTATGAAAGGACTCAGGACCCCTGCCTGGCCACCTCTACCATCATGAGAGAGTTGGTCGATTCTGGCCGTCTGGGACGCAAAACCGGTGAAGGGTTTTATAAGTACGAAAAAGAAAAGCAGTCCACTGGAAGAGATTAGTCAAGGTTGTCAAGTCTCTTTTCCAGATTTTTTTGCCTTAGGGATACTGTTAAATCTCCCCGAGTTCTTTCTATAATGGCTCGTATAGTGTCGGTGGTTCGCCTCAAGCCGTGTGCAAGCAATTCCGGGAAGTCCATGGTTACCAAAATTCCGTAGATTTCATCCATTATAGTAAGTAAATCCTCGCAGCGTGAGAAGTCCTCTCGCCTTAGACTATCTAATATATATCTCCGTAATTCCCCTACGGATTCGCCCAAACCATGAAGGTAGGCAGCATTGCTTATGCACAGCGTTTCCGGTTTCGGCAAGTCTTCCCCGGCAATCAAAGCCGAGGTTATACGTCCCTCAGCGAACTCCTTTTGAGCGTCGTGGATGAAACCTGCGTGAAGTAGCTTTCCGTGTCCGGCCAGGTCGTCGTTTAGTTCTAGAACTAATTCGTGCGCTGAGTCCAAGAGTTGCCTTGCCTTATCGTGCTCCTGGCGATGCACGGCACGTATAGCACTAGCGCTGTAGCGGATAACCTGACGGCAACTCCGCAAGGCTTTCTCTCTCGCCTCATCCTCAGCCGCAAAATAGGGGCGAAGCTTCGCAGCGATAAGCTCTAAATCTTCTACTGGCTTTGACATTGCTCTTTCCTCAAGTCTATTCTTGTGACCAGTTTCTGTACAGCTCCTTTAACATCCTTCCCTCCTAAAACAGCACTGATCACAGCTATAGCATCAGCGCCAGCAGCCACTACTTCATCAACATTATTCTGGTTAATGCCACCAATGGCCACTATAGGAGTAGATACTGTTCGCTTAAGTTCTTTGAGCATATCCACTCCCACCACAGTGGCTTCCCTTTTCGTTGTCGTGGGAAATATAGATCCTACAGCAATATAGTCCGCTCCTTCAGTTTGGGCTTTCTTTGCTTGCGATAGCGTCTTGACGGAGCAGCCAACTATTCTATCTATGGGTAATTCCCTTCTGATTACAGACAAGGGCAAGTCTTCTTGGCCAACATGAAGTCCATCAGCATTAACTGCCATAGCCAGATCAAGGTAATCATTTATTATGAATTGAGTACCCGTTTGACGACAGAACTCTCTGAGCTTCTGCGCTACAATCAGCAATTCTCCCTTTTTGCTTTGCTTACCGCGCAGTTGAATTACCCTGGCGCCACCCTCAATAATTTGCCTGGCGACATCTACTTCATCTCTGCCCAACAGAAACTGCCTATCTAGAATGACGTAAAGCCCGGATATCCCTTTTATTTTGTCCCGGCGTGATATTCGTGAAATCAAATCACGCTCTAAGGTATAAAGGGTAAACCTCGTCTGCTCAAAGCTGGCTGAATTCAGCTTTGAGTTCATCTCCGGCAATTTCGCCAGTTCCTCTATAACGCGAAGAGACTCTTCCACCCTTTTTGCATTGGCTGTAACTAAATCTAGCAGGCCCTGCAATGATGTCTTTTCCACATTCAGTTTCTTCTCTCTTCGAGGGATATGGTAAAGGTGACCGACATCGTATTCGGCATTTCTTTGAGATAGGAGCCCTACACGCAGTGCTTTAGTCTCCCGGGCCATTTCATGACGCAGAGTCCTTAACCGCTGGCACAGCTCGGCATCATTAAGAAGAAAGCGCGCGACATCTTCGAGAACCCGCAAGCCTTCACTGGAGCGGTTTAGATTGGCATCAATTATACGTAGCGGTTGGTGAGGCACTCCCTAGGTCCTTCAACGGTTCAGGCAACACACCTTCCCTGGCTGCTTGTATCTTTTCCTTAATTTGGGGTGGTAACTCCTGTCCCATATCCTGAAACTTATTTTCCACCCAGCGACCGATATTCCGAGGATCTCTGTAATAATCCTCACCAGGGTGCATTGTAGGCTCACCGCTTTCTTCCCATACCGTCTTCATTGCTTTATGGTAAGCGAAACCGGAAATGACACGAGATAAGTTCGAACTACCACAGGATGAGCATTTTAGAACAATAAAACCAGAAATATCTCTTATCAAGAAAGATAGTTCTCTGTGGCAGTTCTGACAAATAAACTCATATATGGGCATGGGACACCTAATAGTTCAACCATTCTCAGACATGCTTTCTCCGTGGCCAGAAAACTGCTTTCTTTTTTCTTCTATCTGAGTAGCGGGCCATTCGCCTTTCTCCATTCTCTCAGTTATTTCCTCATATTCAGGAGGGGATTTCTCCCCGCTACTCATTCTCTTATTCCACTCGGCTATTGCTCTGGGATCATCACGCATCATGCCCTGGGTTAGCTCACGGTCCGAAAGTATATCTTCATAAACATCCCTGTATGTTTTCTGTACGGAAAAGGTGGAAAATACACGCTTAAGCTCGCTTTTACCACAAAGAGGGCAGGCTGGCGACGGCACAGAGGAACTCTGCCGATATGAGCTAACCACTTGGTGACAGGAATCACACCAATACTCATAAATAGGCATTTTCTCTTAGCAAAGAAATTCTAACACAACTCATGCCTTCGACCAAACCGTGACGGAAAAATGTAACTCGACTTAATTCTACTAAAAAAGTTACGAGACAGCTAGATTTGGTTAAGGATAGCCTGGCTCCCTGCCTAGAACAGCCATCGCAGCTACTTGAGGGGGGCCACCGAAGGTTTGTGATATACCAAGCTTGGCATCCTTTAGTTGACGCTCGGTCGATTGAGCCTTTCCCTGGAGTTGTTTGTAAACCTCGTAAGTCATTCGGAGTCCACTAGCACCTACCGGGTGTCCAAAGCATTTCAGTCCACCATCGCTATTTACAGGCAAGCCACCACCTAGCTCAAAGAAGCCAGAATCAATGTCCTCTTTGGCTCTACCTTCCAGGCTAAAGCCGAGGAGTTCGTAGAGAAGTAACTCTGTGCTGGTAAAGCAATCATGAACTTCAGCAATATCGATTTGCTCTCGGGGATTCCTTATTCCAGCTTGTTCGTAAGCTTGACGAGAGGAATTCATCACTTCCTCAAAATGTAGCCAGTCAAAAGCCGGGCGGTTCTGTGGAAGCAGAGCAGAATGAGCTGCACCTAAGCCCTTTATATAAATAGGGTCATTCCGGTATTTTCTAGCCTGACTAGCGGGAACCAAGAGGGCTGCGGCACCACCGTCACTATTGCCGCAACAATCAAAAAGCCCCAGAGGCCAGGCGATAATAGGAGCATTCATCACCTGTTCCAGAGTTACCTGGTTGTGGAAATGAGCCTTCGGGCAAAGGCTGCCGTTATAATGGTTCTTAACCGCAATTTTGCCTATGGTGCGCTTACCTTCTTCAGGGCTCAATCCGTAAGCGTAGAAATATCGAGTGGCGATCATGCCAAACGAGCCCGGTGCAGTGCGACGTGCCTCCAGTACTGTGCTCATACCCCGTCCAGTTCCCAAGCCAGGGAAACCAGTATCCTTGAGCTTCTCCACACCCAGCGCTAAAACCAAATCATACATACCACAAGCAACACCAAAGCAGGCATTCCTTAGAGCCTCATGTCCCGTGGTGCACCAATTCTCCACCCGGCTCATCGGTATGCCATGGAGCTTCAATGGTCCCGCCAAATGAGTACAGCCAATGCCGACCACTGGTTGGGTGACACTCCCATACCAACAAGCCTGAATATCCTCAGAATCGATCCCTGCATCTTCGTAAGCCTCGTAAGCCGCTTCTATAGCCAGGTCATCAAGCCCGGCGTCCCATCTCTCGCCAAACTTAGTGCAGCCCATGCCAATAATGGCAACCTTATCCTTGATACTCTCCATTTATTTACCCTCACTTGGTTATTAGCTCACGACTCTCCCTTTTCTTCACATTCATAAACTGCTGGAAATACCTCTTTCCTCCTAAATCTTTGCCAGTCTGGCTTCTTTTTCTGCCAGAAAGCGTTCTTCCAGTGTTCAGCTTCTTCCGAAGCGTAATATTTCCAGAGATACTGTGCCGAAACTGCCTCGATGCCCCGCATATAGGTAGTGGCGGCATTAAAGCACGCTTTGACGCCAGCTATGGCTCCAGGACTTTTTTCCAATATTTCATCGCACCATTTATTCACTTCTTCCTCCAATTTATCTGCCGGCACGACCTTGTTCACCAGTCCCATTTCCAAAGCTTCTTTAGCAGTATACCGTCGGCAGAGATACCAAATTTCCCTTGCTTTCTTCTCCCCTACTACCATCATTAAATCAGTAACGCCTACACCGGGGTCAAAACTCCCCACCAAGGGACCGACCTGGCCAAAAACAGCATTTCCTGAAGCTATAGAGAGGTCACAAATCTGCTGGTAGACTTGCCCCCCACCTATGGCATAACCATTCACCGCTGCGATAACCGGTTTGGGCATCTCTCGTATCAGGGTTTTAACCATTAAATCCTTTTCTAACATGCCCTTCCGATAGCCGGCCTTTGCTTCCTTGGCATCACCGCCGGTGCAAAATGCCTTATCACCAGCGCCAGTAAACACTACCACACCTACAGTAGAATCTCTTGCCGCATCATCGAAAGCTTTTATCAGTTCATCCTGAGTGAAGGTAGTAAAAGCGTTGTACGCGTCCGGTCTGTTTATGGTTACCCTGGCTACTCCGGGTTTCTTTTCATAGATGATATCTTTGAAATCAAACCCTGGTACATTTTTCCATTTTCGCTCTGCCATTGCTCATCCTTTCATTTTGATACTTCACCTTATAGGTCGGCATTTCCAAAAATAATTGTACATGCCCGCACCTTCATATAGCCTCCTGAAAGTCATCTCTACTGGCATATCCACCGTTACGTCGCTGGGGTCGCAATCCGTCATGGGAAGATAAGTTCTGGTATTTTGGTAGTCAAATTCTACCCCTACCTGTGGTATTGTCGGGTCATCGCTTCTACCAGCCAGGTTATCAAGGGTGAAAGTGAACACCGTGGCCTTTGAATCCGAGAGTCTGACTTCCTCAAAATTGTCCTTGCTTCGGCATTTATAGCAGACCCTCTCTATGGGAAAGGTGACGCTACCGCAATTCTTGCACCTGCTACTGTGCATGCGGATGGCCCAGTTACGCTCCCTCCAACTAGTGGTCGCTGCCGGAAAGAGCCTAAACGGCTCACCTGGTTGAGGATCTAACAATCCTCTATAGCTAAGATACTTTGCATAGCTGGGAAGAGGTCTCTTGGAATCCAAGTATCCGTTTACTCCTCTTCGGTTATCCTTAACCTTCTCAATTTCTTCCGTCACGCTTAACAGAAAGGCATCACAACCACTACCATAGCTAGCCACCAGAATCTTATCACCAGCCTTGGCTTCCTCCAGAGCAGCTACAAGCATAAGCAATGCATGCGCACAACCCGTAATACCTACATTGCCGATAAGCAAATCTTGAAGCTGCATATTAACATCAAAACCTAAACGGCGCGCTAGCTTTTGTTGCGCTCTCAACGTGGGAGCATAAAGCACAGCTTTGTTGATATCTTGGACAGAGAGAGCCTTCTTTTGTAATAATCCTGCAATTGCTTTTTCCATGTTCTCTGTATAGCCGTGCTCAATGATGAAGCGATCTTCCCAAGATTGGACATAGATATCTTTGTCTAACCTCCATACATCATATAGTTCGTTGGATAGGGAATAGCTGCCTTCCACTATAACAGCGGGTTTGTCAGTATTACTGATCAGCAGAGCTGCTGCTGCATCACCAAATGTCTGTTCATAATTTGACCCAGGATAACCTACACGGCAATCGGAGGCGGTAACTAAAATTCGGCCGGCAGAGTCACTGACTACAGCATTCAACGCTGCCCTGAATGCCGCCGTCGCTGCCCTTAAACTGTTGGCAAAGTCAGCGGTGATAATCTCGGGTCTCAAGTCGGCAGCCATGGCCACCAAGGTAGAGCATTCCTTTTCCCTATACGGCGAGGTAGTGGAGGCAAAATATAGACCATCTATTTCTTCTCGTTTCAATCCAGCTAAACAATCAATCGCAGCCTCACTTGCCATGGTGATAGTGTCTTCATCGTTGTTGGCTACACTCCTTTCACCTCTAATTGAGCCGCTTCCCCAAGCCTCCGCGATAGTATCTCGAGCGAGCCGCCATAACGGTATGTAGGCACCGTATGAAATAATGCCAGCCATGAATTGAACCCTCCCTTATTCTTATTCGTCGAATCCCCGTTCCACCCTCCTGTCAAAATGCCCATCTCCAGCTTCTGCCATCCAAATGATAACATACCTTAGCCTGCATATAGATTATGCCCCTTACACGGGGTTGTCAATGGTTGAGGTCTGCCCGTATTTCCTACGCTGTACTATAAGGCTTTTTGCCTACAATAGATTTGAGTAACAACTGATTGGGGTGTCTAGGAATGTTATGACACGAATACGATTCTGTATAGGCTACTCCAGGTAGAGTATCCTGCTGCAGCTATTGCACTGGATTAGATCTCCGGCTTTAATCTTTTGCCATTGGCTCGTGGGAACGGCGATGTGGCATCCTTGACATTTTCCTCTCTCCACTTTTGTTACAGCTTGTCCCCTTGATAGCCTAATTCGCTCATAAGTATTAAGGACTTCAGAGTCAAGTTGCTGTGCTAACGCAACACGGTCTTCTTTGAGTTTGGCAAGTAGAGTTTCAATTTCGCTTTTCCGTCGCCCAAAGGTCTCTTGCTTCTGTTCCCACTCCTGCTTCAATCGTTCAATTTCTTCGCTGGTAGTTTTTACATTGGCTTCTATCTCTTCCATTTGGCTCATTAATCCTAAGAGGGCATCCTCTTTGGGCTTAATTTGGCTCTTGAGACTCTTGACTTCTTTCTCAAGGTTAACCAATTCCTTGGGATCCCTGGTTGTGCCACTATAAAGTTTGCTATCAATCTGCCTGATTTTCTCCTGAAGGTCCTCCAGTTCCCATTCAGAATTCTTTTGCTTTCTGCTAACGCCTTCCTGTTGCTCTTTATGCGAAGAAAACTTCGATTCCGCGGCAACCAGGGCTGTATTGTCACTTAATTGATGGTTAACCTCACTTAACTCTTGTAGCTTCCTTTGAAGCTCCAGGTCAAGCTGTTGCAACTTGTAAAGTTGTCCTGTCAAACTCATGCTGGGGCTTATTGTAAAAATGAAGTGGGTACATTGTCAAAAATGCGGGCAGCGCTTAAGGGAACAGAAAGCTAAACTTCCACAATCCTGGGATTCACCCGGCGTTTTTCGGTCGTAACAATAGCGTCTATCTGGAATACAACTTCATCAACCTTATTTTGGCAGCTTGTTATTACATAATCGAAAAGCGGTAGTTTTTTTATTTCCTCTTTAGCCTTTTCCAATCTCAGAGCTAAACCTGTTGTGGACTCGCTATGCCGCTTTCTCAACCTA
>Ga0255055_10001592_pt1 | contig 16439 bp, 17 predicted proteins | sample JV7_2_27_MG_FD_188633 | JGI IMG/M metagenome (GOLD analysis project Ga0255055, IMG submission 188633) | Seawater microbial communities from Jervis Inlet, British Columbia, Canada - JV7_2_27 | ecosystem: Environmental > Aquatic > Marine > Inlet | place: Canada: British Columbia | collected... | reverse complement strand
TTCTCTACCCAGGAATACGTACCCACAGAACCACCGGGTGACGTAATTTACCACATCCATAGGCCATAGAAGTTTGCCCAAGAAACAAGATACGCGCTGGAGGGCGTTAGGGAAAGATTTCTTCCGCAAACATCAAGGCAAGCTCCTATGGTTGCTTAACCACCCGATTTTAGGGCTGTGGTTCCGTTGGGTTCTTTGTATACACGGCGAGGGGTCTTCTGTTGGTTCCCGAAAAATCGACAAGATTATCCCGAATGCGATTTTCTGGAGCGAAGGGAACTCCCGCAAGGTAGAGTTCCGTACTCACCGAAAGTACAGTAAACGACTTTACTTCTCTTTTTCCCTTGTATGGTGGGCGTTACACTATTGGGATACGATCTTTGCAAACCGATTTGCTCCCGTATGGAATATGGGGTTTGATACACTTACCGAATACCCGGACCCGGACCCGGAGACGGATACATTCGACGGGCTGGTATGGCACAGTACCGCAGCCGCAGGAGTTGACTGGACAGCATTGATGGGTTACGCAGGCACCGGGTATGATGATACCGACAATGAGATAACCTATCTCTGGTGGAAAGCGGGAACCACGTCTAATCAGTGGCGCGGAATGGATAGGTCTATCTTCCTGTTCGATACTTCAGGGCTTGGCGCGTCAGCTAATATCTCCGCAACCACGATGTCCCTTCGTGGGACATACAAACAGGACGAGGGTAGTTATGCGGATGAGATGAACGTATATTCATCCGCACCAGCGTCCAATACCGGTGCTGCCGGGGGAGACTATAACTCCTTCGGGTCTACACCGTTTTCCGATACGAACATAACGTATGCCGGATTCAGCACCGCCGGGTATAACGACTTTTCGTTTAATTCTGACGGAATAAGTGCAATAGCCCTTACTGGAATATCCAAGTTCGGGATAAGAAGTGCAAAGTATGACGTAGCAGACGTAGACCCTTCCTGGACAAGTGGCGCAAGAAGCAGTATGCAGGGGTATTATTCTGAACAGTCCGGGACAACCTCCGACCCCAAACTGGTGGTTACATATACTATTGGGGTGGATTATACCCCTACCATGTTGGGTGTTCCCGCTGAGTTTCCGGTCGGTGGGGATGTTGGAGGCGGATTTCTCCCAACCTTCCTTGGGGTACAAACCGATTTCGCCGTTGGTGCAGATGCCGAACTAGACTATATATACGCAGATGGTTCTGTCGCTATATTTTCCGGGGATTCAGTACAGGAACTTGATTATATATACGCGGACGGTTCCCTTGTAAACTTTATTTCGGATGCGGCAATTCTATCGACGGTTATATCAGAATTTCTTCCAGAAATGTTGGGAGTGCCTACCGAGTTTGCTGCCGGGGCAGGCGTGGAGGGTTATTACCTACCTGCCTCCCTTGGCGTACCTGTTGAGTTTGCGTATGAGGATACGCACTCCGTAGATAAGTTATACGACGACGGGGCTTCTGCCCTCTTCTCCTACCTGTCAGACCAACGGGCTAGTTGGGATTACGAAGATGGTATTGCGGGCGAGTTCACCCTAGCATCTGTTGTTAGGCAGGAACCGATAGGTTCAACGGAAGGTCTGTCCTTTTTCATAGAGGAACCCGGCCCCATTGAGATGTGGTTCTCGATTGTTCGGGATTCCGGGATGCCGGATTACGAACTTGAAGTATCAACGACTCACCAGTCAAACGTCAAGATTGACCGAGCTATTGATTCCCCGCACCTAACCACGTTCTCGGTTGCGTCGGACTATACTTCGGTAGGGTTGAGGGAAGAGGTTGTTACCGGGGATGTCGCCGCAACCTTTACCGCAGACGCAGACCACGGATGGACGTACTTTGGTGACACAGCATGGCAGGCAGTTGTTGGCGGGGAGTTCGAATCTAGCGTTGGGACGCATCATATTCCGACAGCGGACGGTGTTCCTGCGTTCTTTGAAGCGGACCACGACCGGGAAGTATTAGTCGGGAACGCAATCGAAGTCGGGGATGTCTTCTGGGGTGCCTACGGTGGGGTTTCCACTCTCTACCTAGACATCGACACGGACCACGAGGATGTTCCGGTTCTGTCTACCGTAGTTGGAGCCGACTACGAAGCAACGTTTACGCTACAGGATGTTGACTACACCGCAATCCCCGTTGTCTTTAAGTTGATAGCGGGGGGCGACGTAGTACATGAAATTGGAACAATCGACGTTGTAGGGAACGTCAGGGCAGATTTCGCAGCCTCACACGACCACGGGCGGTTTGTGGATACACCACTTACCCCGTTCGTTGTTGAGGAAGTTACCATAGTCAACCGTGGGCCGGAATCCGTATCTGTTGCCGAGTTCGCCGTTGCGACCGTACACGGGAAGAACGTAATAAACCCAGAGATTACTGGGAGTGTAGGACTTAGTACGGTATCCGGGGCGGACCTTGGTGTCGGAAGGCTTTACGACGAGGTAGACGATGCTGTCGTATTCGGTGTTGCCACGACCCATGAAAAAGCGGAAACAGTCCCCCTTGCTGCGACCATCACGGGAGATGTTGCATCATTCTTCGCGCTCTCCCATGACCGAGGAACAGGTGCCGACACGCCGATTCTCACGGTGTTCAGCGTCGCAGGGGCGGTTCAATACGAATATGTAGAGCCGGTAGACGAAGACGAAATAACCACCACGTATACGCTTGAACCCGTCCCCGGCAGAGGCGCACAGGCATACGGGGCGTACACGGAAGAAACCCTTAGCGGGGCACATACTGAAAACGTGGGGTACGCCATGTCCCAAGGAGGGGAGCGTGGGGCGTATACGCAAGACGACGCGTACCTTATGAAATATAAGCCGAACGTGTTTCCGACTCTGAAAACTGTACCTGTGACTACAGCAAGTACAAAGAGTATCCCCTCGTCTACGGAGACAGTCAAGGGGAAGCCCACGACGACGGTTACGGACGAAGATAAGCCTGTATCTGAATAATAGGAGTAATGAATGTCTACAACACTTTCCACTTTAAGAGCAAGGGTCAGGCGATACCTTGACGAACCTACTCCGGGCAGGTGGACGAACGTCAACCTAAACGCCTATATAAACGAGGGGATACAGTTCGCTCAAGCAGAGGTAGACAAGGCGAACCCGGATTACTTCTTGCGTGAGGCGACGTTTACCGCCGCTGACGGGATAACTGAAGCGGCCCTGCCGTCTACCATCCTTGGACATCGTATCCGAAGTCTGCACTTCTTCAACGGGTCTACGATTGCGTCAGGGGAACCAGACAGGGTTACGCCTGGGCAGTTGGAGTGGATTCACCAGAACCAGTATTACTCGGGCATCCCACTGTCGTACTATCCGTTTGCCGGGTATATCGTCTGGGCACCAGCCACGGAGAAGACAAGCACGTTTAAGTTCATCTATGCGAAGAAGGAAGTGGACTTGTCTGCGGATACAGACACCGTGGGCGCTATATCCGATGAATACACGGACATCATTGCGTTATACGCGGCAATCATGGCGAAGGAGAGCAAGGAGATCCCCACAGGGGGCCTACGTGCCCTCCTTGAGCGGAAAGTCATGCAGATGAGCAACGAATCCCAACCGGGCGACCCTCTGGTTCTCCCGCAGACCCGTATTGACTGATGGCTAAAGAACAGTACCCCCAAAAGGGATACAGGGAAGTTGCGCTAAAGGGGAGGTTGCGTACAGCAGACCCCCCGACGACAATCGCCCCGGAAGACTTCCAGGTACTAAAGAACTACAGATACAACCGTGGAAGCGTGAAGTCCATCGGGGGGCAGACGAAGATAAACACAACTCCGACCGCCACTACGGGGCTTAAATCCGGGATTCAGTACAGGAAGGATTACCCTTCGGCTGAGACACACTTAATTGCCGGGACAACGAGTGCGGGGTACGACAACACCACGGCAATTCCTGACCAAGGGAATTTCTCTGCCCTATATACACCTACCGGGTCCGGGAACCCACGGTTTTCCCTCGGGCCTAACGGTTCAGTAGCGATGTGCAACGGGACGGATACGTTCCTCTGGTACGGGGACGAAACACCTGTGGGCGGATTCCTCGACTGGGATAGCGTCAGCGATTCGTATAAATACGATTGGTTGGAGCAGATTTCCAACACGAAGACGGCGGATTACGCAACCCTGCATCGCTACGCGGATACGGCCGATGCAAACACCGTGTTCATGATTAACTGCGACGGGACTAACGGGGCGCAAACATTTACAGACCAGTCGGCTAACGCCCATGCAATTACCGTAAACGGGCATACGAATACAAACAACTCGTTTGCTCAATTCGGGGATACATCTGCGTACTTTGACGGGACAAACGACGACTTGCAGGTTGGCGACCACGCGGACTTCGATTTCTCAAGCGGGAACTTTACGATAGATTTCTGGGTATATAAACCCGGTCTTCAGTCAACCCTACCTGCCGGGACGTATTATTATCAGGACAACGGCGGTGGTGTAGGCACAAGCATGAGGGTAAAGATCAGTGGGACTACCCTCTCCTTGGACTTGGATGATTCCACGATAATCTCTGCCACAATCGCATACCACGCGAACTCCGCTGCGTTTTGGAACCACATCGCTATTGTAGGGCAAGACGACGGTACTGACGTAAACTACATGATATTCGTAAACGGATACATGAGGACTTACGTTACCAGTGCGACGGAACCGGGGGCGTATTCCGGAGACGTATTCATAGGGGCTGCTGGCACCGGAACCGATGAGGTAACTGGATACATAGATGAGTACCGCGTGTCCAATACCCCAAGGTGGACCGCAAACTTTACACCGCCTACAAGGGCGTATGGGTCCGGAAACATAACCGCCCTGTATATCGCCTGCCCCCTCCCGGCGAAGGGATTTAAGTTTTACGTGGGAACTGCAAACACTGCAAACGCGGGTGCGTCTACCAGTACAGCAACGATGGCTTATTGGGACGGAAGTTCGTGGGTGGATACAACCCTTAGTGGGGTTGGGACGATACCTCTGGATGCAACAGAGTCGTGGACGTTTACAGATACGGCATCTCTCGCAAAGCAGAAGAACATAGACGATGTTATATCCTACTGGTACAAGATCGAGATTCTGGAGTGCGATATAACTACAACCCTGTATCAAGTAACCGCCGATTGCAGTATGCAGCAGTTAAAGGATTTGTGGGACGGGGTTTACCGGAAGGTTAATTCGTTCACCGTGTTCAGTTCCTCGGTATACCAGGATTTTACCCCACACGTTCTGGAACCCGAGATTGACACGGCTAACGACGGTACGTATGCGAAGTTGGGGGGTCTTACCTTTGCGACCGACTATCTGTACGTTGCCGATATAGAACAGTTGCGCGGGATTAAAGTATCCATACAGGGCGGATTCATCAACACGAATGAATGCACCTTGGCGGTGGAATACTGGGACGGGGGGGGCGACGGGTGGGTTCCCCTTACCGTATCGGACGGGACTACGGGGGCTAATATATCATTTTCCCAGACCGGAACCGTTTTCTGGGATGCGCCTGCAAAAACCGCCGAGTTTAAGCGTAGTCTCGCGGGGGTTGCATCTAAATGGCCCATATTCAGCCCCCCACAGGTAGGTAAATACGGCATCTCATCCGACACCTATTTGTCCAATATAGGCGGTCCGTCAACACCAATAACGCCCGTGGATATGTATTTCTACAGATTCTCCTTCACAGGCAACGGGACTACTTCCGCGTTTCCGGCTGAAGCCGCCGCCGCTGGAGTCCACGTATATAACATCGAGACGATACCCGCGCCTGTGGATGCACGAGGGTATAAGTTTTCCTTTGAACACGATGCATCCCTGTTTCTGTGTAACAACGTAGACGCGGAACCAAATGCAGTAATCTATAGTGCATTCAACCGTCCCCAGGTATTCAACGGGGAGGAAAGCGGGAAATTATACTTCGGGGACAGTACCGGGGTGGTTGCGGGTTGCTCGTTTTCGAACCAGTTCGGTGCAAACCACTATAAGCAGGCGTTGATTTTCAAGGAGACGGAGACGTGGAAGATAAAGGGGGAGTACCCCTACGAGATTCACAACGTCTCTGCCATAGACGGGTGTGTTGCCCCGGAGTCCGTAAGTGTCGGAGAGATTGAGATTGCCCAAGGTGTAAGGCGTAAGGTTGCGGTGTGGGTAGCCCAGAGGGGCGTTGTCATAAGCGACGGGAATTTCGTTAAGGAAATCTCAACCGACATACGTGACTTGTTTGATCCACAGCACGATAACTACTTAGGTGCTTCCGTGCTACCCACACTCCACGGACGCATAGACCCCGTGTTTAACGAGTACCGCTTGGTAGTGCCCGATTCGACAGAGTGGGTTTACGACTTCACCGAAGGGAAGTGGTACAAGGCAGACAGGGGAAGCGGTGCGCGACTCGACGGGTGTATCCCCGTGTTTAACACAGCCGGGGTGTCGTTCATGTACGGGTTTACAAACGCCGGGTACGTGATGCGTCTCGACAACGGGACGACGTTTGCCACGGATTCTTCTACGAACGACATCACCTCTACGGTGCGTTTGGCGGATATTGCCCTGCACAATTCGTCCATCATGTATAAATCACGGATTAACTATAGCACCTTGCTTATCAAGGCGAAGACCAACACGTCTTCTACCGTGTCCGAGACGAGGTACGTGGACGGGGAAACCTCCGGAACGTCCATCTCCACGGTAGACCCCACGAAGTCGGGATACGTCTATACGCAGGGGGATATACACGGGGAAGCGAAGACAGGTGTATTCCACTCCCCCGAATGGTCTATCACGACGGACGACGAAACAATCGGATGCGAACCCGTGTTATGGGGTTGCAATTATACAGTCTACCTACGGGAGAAATAGAGATGGCGTACCAAAGCAATCTATTAGGAAACCTCTGGACGGGATATAGGCAAAGGAGGGCTACGGGGGGACGCACACTTACCTCTGCGGAAATGCGCGGGTTGCTTGACCCGATTGCTTCCTCCGAAGCACGGAAATCCATCGCCGCAGGGGATCGGGCGCAGAGGCAGGCGAACATCGACAGGCGGTTTGGTTTGATGGAACGTGCCTACGACGACCGGCAGAGTGCCGCGAAGGTGTCCGGTATGACCGATATTGCCGGGATGGGCCTTGCCTATAAGTTGGGGAGTCAGAGAAACCAGATAATGAGTGGGTTGCTCGGGGGTGCGAACGAAGGTGTAAAGGCCACGGCGGCGGCAAACTTTGTACCGGGCGTGGCGGGGCAGGCATACTCGGCGGCGGGAACTCCTGTCCTTGCAACAGAGGCGTTCGGAGGGGCAGCCGTGGAAGCGGGTGGTGGTGGATTACTTGGTGCCGCCGGAACCGCTGCACCATACGCCGCAGGGGGATGGGTCGGGTCACAAGCGTTACAAGGCATGGGTGTCGGAAAGGACGTTGCAGAGTCCGTTTCTTACACGGCGGCGGGAGCCTTGGCGGGGTCTGTTATCCCCGGCCTTGGCACGGCGGCAGGTGCCGCAGTAGGTTTCGGCATCTCCCTGCTTGATGACGTTTTTGGAGGTTTATTCTAATGGGGCTACTAAGGGATATTGGTCATAGTGGCGGACTCCGCAGGCTGTCTCAGCAGTACGAACAGGGACAGACCGGGTTAATGAATACGGCTATGCAGGCCCAGTCGTTAAAGATGAGGCGTGACGAACACGCAGTACAGATGCGGAAGGAGCAGGAAGAAATCGACCGTAGGGCGAAACCTATAGACATACGGTATACCGGCCCCGTGCTTGATATAACGGAAATGCACGGAGGAGATCCGAATAACCCGAAGGTTCAAGAATTTATAAAGAAGACTCAACGGATGGTAGGAGCGACAGGATATATGACTACCGTTGGTGAGTTGGAGGATTCTAAAGAAACATTCATAAAAGACGCTGAGTATATGGAAACCCGTAATGGAATGAAGGAGTGGAAACTTCTTGGCAGGATAACTGTTCTGAACAAGAAAACAACCCTAAACGAAAAAGAACAGGACGAGTTGGACGGCCTTAAAGCAGAGGCATCAATGACAAGTGCAACATACCAGAAGTGGCAGGCTGGTATGAATGCGGGTGTCAAAAATGTACTTACCGATACCGCAGGTAGGACCGTCCACGAAATGAAAGACGGGAGCATTATTTACCCTGACGATAAAACCACAGTTCCACAAGGGGAAATGCTCGGACTCAATAAGTTGGGTGCGAGGGAAACACCTGACTCAATGTGGTTGGCTGCATTTACGCAGGATAACCCGGATGCTGGACCGAAAGAAGTCCAGGCTGCCGTTGAACAATATAATTTATCTAAGGTATGGGACAGGTATCCCCCGTGGGGGCAGTTGTCTGGAATGCCCCCGGGATATTTGGTAAACCGTAGAACCGGCGGAACTAAGTGGGTAGGAGATGGTCCTGCCCCGGAACTCACTCCAGCATCGGCGGCTCTATGGAATGCAGACAAGGGGTCAATAACAAAGCAGACGCTTATAAAGGATATAATGGCATCATTCATAAGAAATATGGATAGCCAGATAGAGCGTGTAACCTTCATCGCAGAAGACTTGTCGAGAAGTAACATGCGTTTGGCAAACGTGCCGTGGAGACAGTTGCAGATGAAGGTGAAGGGTTCTCCAATCGAATCCAAGGTAGGTATGTACGTTAGGGAACTGTCGTCAGAAATCGGGAAGTTGGCAAGTGGTTCCCAAGCAAGCGTAAGGGAACTTTCCATTGAGGCACAGAAGAAGTGGGATGAAATACATGATATAAATCTATCCATTCCAGACCTGATCTCTTTGCTCAAGGAAACGCAAAATTCGGGACATATACGGTATAAGGGGGCACACGACCAACTTAATTCAACAATCAAACGTACCGGGGGCAACCCGCTTGAATCAGAGTTTCCCGATCCAGCAATAGGTGGTGGGATTGATGAATGGTTGCGCGATGCAAGGAAAGCAAACCCTGGTGTGTCAGAACAAGAACTCCGAACCTATTGGAACAAAACCTATGGAGATCAATAATGCCTATTGTTGACCCTTGGAAAAAGGGTGGAATTGTTGACCCTTGGGCACTCCCTCAACCCCCGGAACCGGATTACCGCATGGGCCTTGGGGAAACGCAAACAGACGAACTCGCGTTCCCACCGTTAGCAGAAGGTGAGCGCGTTCCAGAATTGGAGATCCCGGCGAGAGCCTTAGAAAACGTACCAAGGTCTGCCGCGAACTTAGCCAAGGGTGTTTACGGTCTTGCTAAAGACCCTATGGCCTTACCGAAACACCTCGGCAGAACAATGGCTGGCATTCAAGACATTGTGGGGGGCAAGGAAACAGAAGAAGCAGAGGCCGCAAGGGACATATGGGGACACCTGAAGGAGAGATACGGCGGTTACGAAAACATAAAGAGAACGATGGTAGAAGACCCCGTTGGGTTTGGTTTGGAGGTAGCGGGTGCAAAGACGTTGCTCACACCAAAGAAAGTAAGTTTTAATCTCCCCGAGGAATTTGTTGGAACGCACTTACAAAAAATCAGGCACACTAAAATAGCAAACATTGTAAGACGCGAATTTACGAAGGCTGTCAGACCCTCTGTTGCAGGCAAGGCGAATGCGTCCCAAGTGAAGGCATTCTATAATAAGGCGACCGAGGGGGTGAAATCAATAGTACGAAACAAGGAAAATCTGCAATTTGTTGATGATTCCGGTGTGCTGACAAAGGGGAAACTGCCAAGCACCCTCAGACAGTTTGAGGAAAGCATTTCGCGGGGGAAAAAGGCTGTGTTCCAGAAGTATACGAAGATATTAGAGGATTCGGGGGGTGGGACAATAGCCCTTGATGATATTGCGACAGAATTAGAGGCATTCGCCGGGAGAAAGGTAAAGAAGATTTTTAGAAAGAAGCAAGCCAATTATGCTCTCGAAGTGGCAGCCGATATGGAGGGGAATACGATAACCCTACTAGAAGCGCAAGAGGTGATTGCCGAACTGAATCAAGACCTCCTTGCCTTCTACAAAAACCCAACCATTGAAACAGCGACAAACGCTGCTGTTGACGGAATGGTTGCCAATAGATTACGCATGAAGTTGGATTCTGCCGTCGAAGGTAGTGGATACCAAGCACTTAAAAATGAGTACGGGGCACTTAGGACTATCGAGAAGGATGTAACGCATCGCGCCCTAGTTGATGCCAGGAAGAATGCCAGGGGGTTAATAGATTTTGCAGACCTCGCAACCGCCGCAGAAATGGCAAAAGCCCTCACCAATATGAGTAAAGGGAACTTTTTCTCTGGTATTGCAATACACGCAATGAAAAGATTCCATAAATTCGTAAACGACCCGAACCGTAGAATCAAGTCAATGTTTACAGAAGTTGACAGTTTAATGAAACCATAGGAGATAGCATGTCCGAAGTACGCAAACTGGGGGCGCAAGACCTCCAGATAGGAGAAGGTACGGTTGAGTCCCCCGGTGGAGTTACCGTACAGGAGATAGACGCAAGGCACATCCCGGTAGCCTACGGGACTGCTAACGATGCCGTAACGGGATACAGCAATATCGTGTTTTCCGTGGAAGACGCCCTTTCTTCATGGATAGATGTAAGGGGTTACGGGGCAATCGGTGATGGCTCGACGGACGATACTGCTGCAATTCAAGCGGCCCTGGATGTGGTGGATACGGCGGGGCGAGGAACAGTCTATCTCCCAACGGGCACTTATAAAATAACGGAAGCACTCACCGTACCTGGAGAGATAAAGATATACGGGGACGGATGGAACAGGTCTAGGATATTAACAACCCATGCTACGGATGACATCTTTAGCATGACATCTGTAAGCAGGATACTGATAACCGGGTTTGAATTGTACTCTAACGTTACCAGAACCGCCGGGAGTGCGTTCGCAATTTCCGGAGGTGGGCAGGTACAGATACGGGATATACGCGCTCTTGCCACAGGGCACCTGATGATTGCTAGTAGTGCGACGAAGATTCACATGGAAGATACCCACATGCTAACAAACGTAACCGGGGGGTTTAATGGTGGGGTGAAACTCACAAGTGTAACCTCAACGGACTTCGACAACGTATTTATTACTTACGGAAACGAAACACCCTATGATCCGGCATTTAGAATCGAAACGGGGTGCGATACGATCTCTCTTCGCTTTTCAGGCAACGCCCCAGGTGGTGGTGGAACCGGGAATATGATAGGACTTCGGTTGTTGAATTCCGGAGCCGGAACTCCTCCTCGTTGGGTCAAGTGTGTCAACTGCTACTTCGAGGGTGGTACAAGTGCCGACTTTGCAAACGCAGAAGACGGGATTGTGGTGACTTCTGGAACGTCTTTAGGTTTGGTGGATACTTATGTAAGTGGAAGCAAAATGGGCCTTCGCGTAACTGCGGGGAATGGAATAAGGGTTATCGGGGGAGAATACTTCCGCAACGGACAGCATGGGATCTTCATAAACGGAGGGGATGATATACACGTTATAGGGGCAATGGTAGCAAATAACTCAGCAGAAACCGCAGAAACATACGATGGGATAAATATAGGCGCAGATGTTGATAACTTCTCCCTGATTGGGAATACAGTAGGGCGAGTAACGAATGTAGGGGCTTCAGCAATAAAGCATAGGTATGATATTTTAGTGACCGCAGGAACGAGCAATAACTATAAAATCATAGGTAACACCGTCAAGGATGGAGCAACCGCGACCCTCCTGGACAACGGCACCGGGACTTCAAAAATAGTTAGGTTTAATATCGGATATGTAACAGAGGCAAGCGGGACGGGTTCTATTACAAGCGGAGGAACCACAGACGTTATCACACATGGACTATCTAAGCAACCGGGGGTAGGAGATATACATATAACTTTTTCCGAAAATCCCACGAACGATCCGGGGAATTGGTGGATAAGTGCCACAAGTGCAACTACATTTACGGTTTCCGTGAGGAACGACCCTGGTGGAAGCAACCTAGACTTTTCTTGGCAAGCCTCCATTTATTGATGAAGAAGAACTTCCCTCGTGCCATGTCCTTCGTATTCAAGTGGGAAGGCGAATACTCCAATCGGAAGTCAGACGGGGAGACGAAGTACGGGATTACCAAGAAGTCTTATCCTAAACTCGATATAAAGAACCTCACCCGTAAACAAGCGAAGGAGATTTACAAGCAGGACTACTGGGGTAAAGCCTGTGACAACCTCCCGTTCCCGTTTGATGTGCTTGTGTTCGATGCGTCGGTACAGCACGGCAGGGGGAGGGCAGACAGGTGGATGGGAAAGGCTACCACGGGTAGACACTACCTGTTTCTTCGCCTTGAGCATTACGCGAAGTTGAAGCACTTTGATAAGTTCGGGCGGGGTTGGGTGAACCGCCTCATAGACCTATTCAAACTGATAGAGGAGATGAAATGAGTACAGCCCATTGGACTTTACCGACAACGTACACAGACGGGAATCCTATCCCGGCAGGCACCCCCCTCGTTACGCACCTTTTTATGGATGGTGTTGAGGTTGCGGTGTCCCCTCCGGGCGCAACGGACATGGACTTCGACGTTGTACTCGAACCGGGGAAGTCGTACACCTTCTCGGCTAAATGCGAGGTGGATGGAGTGCCAGACGACCTATCGGCCCCTTCCGACCCGCCGTTTGTCTTTGTTGTCCCTTTCCAAGTAGTAAACCCTCCAGTGGGGCTATCTATTTCCTAATAGGTAGTGTCGGGTTTGCGATAATTGTAGTCCTGCTGACCCTTATATTCGGTAGGTAATAATGCACATGGAAAAGCAACTACCAAAACTACCTAGACGATATATCCCCTTGATTGCTATATGCAGGGGGATTGGACGCATATACGGTTGGTATTTACTAAGGAAGTACGGGAAGGAGGTGAGAACAGATGATAGACTTTTTGAAGAATTGGAAGACAACGATAGTAGCGGGTTTGGCGATAATGATGGGGACGGTGGCTAAACTCGTTCCTGACTTCGCACCCATTATCCACGACCTCGAACTGTTCCTTATCGGGGTGATTGCGTTCTTCGCTAAAGACGCAGACAAGACGGGCGTTTCCGAGTAACCACTAGACGAGAGGGGGTAACGATGACGAAACCTATCTGTGCGGAAATTCTACAGGCGTTGCCCCCTGATTGCCCGGTGCGGGTAGCCTGCGATTCGATTCACGACTTTTGCAGCAAACTACCTGAAACAGATCACCCGCGCCCCTGTTACGGCGGTATTTGCTCCTGTGACATTGCCTTGGATGGGGGACGGGTTGACGTTATAGCGGGTGGATTGAAGGGACAGAAATGAAAGAACAACTAGACCGGATAGAGAAGGATGTACTCCGGGTTGAAGAGAAGGTGGATATTATAAACAGGAACGGGTGCCATCACCGCAAGAACGACTTGGGGCGGGTTGAAAAGTTGGAAGCATGGAAAGACAGGGGAATTATAGGGTTTATCAGCCTTCTGATTACCCTTGTCCTATCGGGATTTTATTTACTGCTAATTAACCATTGACAAGACATATCTTGTAGTTGTATAATCAACTCCAAGATGCCCCATTTTCACTACTCCTGGGTACGGATACCGACTGAAGGCGGCCCTGTGTCCGAGGGGTGGGAACCTGTAGGAACCCCCATATTCATAGCAGGTACTTACTGGTCGGTTTTATGCCGATGGACCGGGGAGGGAGATCCCGATGGGACTGCGGAACCAGAAAGACAAGAGACGGATATTTGCTGAAGACCTGGTTATCGAGGCCAAGAAGGGCCTTATGTCTGGACTCCCCGTCTACGGCGACTTCTGCTCCGAAAGCGACCCCCGAAATATGTTGCACGAAATGGAGGAGGAGGTCATTGACGCCTTCAACTACAACGAGTTCGATAGCCAGATGTTTCCCGAACGTCGAGAGTTTCACGACCGGATGAAATCCCTATACCTCGCGGCGTATATTGCGCTCCGTGAGGAAGAGGAACGGAGGTCATCTGAAAGTACACCCGGTTAGGCTTCCATACTCCCCGAAGGATACGTGGAAGTTCGTGCTTGTGGGAGATTTTCACTACGGGTCACAACAATGCGATATACCCCTGATGAAAAAGTTTGTGGAGAAGTACGCAGGGAAGGAAAAGACCAAGATAATTCTGATGGGCGACGAGATAGACGCGATTGCCAGAAGCGACAAGCGATACGACTCTATGGCTGTCCATGACAAATATCGTGGTAGCAACAACTTTGTAGACCTCATTATTGAGGACTTCATTGAGATAATGAAACCCCTACGCGGACAGATACTCGCGGGGGTTGATTCAAACCACAACAAGGTTTACCGGAAGGTGTCCGACTCCGACCCGCACTACCGCATCTCCCGTGCATTGGAGTTTACACGACTCGGGTACGGAGGGTGGGTGCCTATCCTATGGTGGTGGCACAAAGGCGGCAAGAAGGGCGGCAGGACGAGAAGTACAGTATTCCACGTAACCCACGGGAAGCCAACTTTTGCGGTTACTCCCGGTGGAGCGTTGAACACCATCTTCCGGGATTCTCAGTTTTTCGACTGTGACGTTTTGGCACATGGGCACACTCATCGACTATCCGCAGGTTCGTCGGTTATTAAGTTCGAACTCGACCGGACGATGAGATCATACAGGAAAAAGAAACAACACCTCCTACAGACGGGTTCGTTCCTGAAGTCGTATAGCGTCGATTCAGAGTTCTCCCCGTATAGCGAGGTAAAACGCTACCCACCTATAGACCTTGGTTGGGCCGTAGTGGACGTATGTTTTGAGCCTGATGAGCCAAGGGTAAGGTGTTGGGTAGAGGAGCATTGACATGAAAAAAATTGTCATCACCATGAAGGACGACCTTCCGCACTCCATCAAAATCGACAACGAGAAGACCGTGCCGATTGACTGCTTCTTCCTCACAACGCAGGCAACCAGATCGGATTGTGGACACATGCTTGCACAGGGGAACAGCGATGATATTGGACGGATGCTGTTCGGGTTCTTCACGTACTGCGTTAAGGAAAACGTCCCGGAGATGGCACTCACGATGGAAGCGGTAGCAAGAGATATTATAGATGCGGTTGCACGTCCTGAAAAGGAAACCCTATCCAATGTCTCGTCCAAAACAGCCCACTAAGGGGGCGCGTATGAAAGAAAAGGTTCTTGAGGGTTTCCTGTTGGGCGTAGGCGTCTTCGCGTCCTACGTGTTCGTCCTGCCCGTGCTTCAGGCGATTGCCAGACTTATCCTGGCGGTGGTCGGTATGCAGATGGGCGGTGCAGTAATGATGATGGAGTAACGGAGGTTATATGTGCTACAGACGGCCCTAGAACGTAAATACATAATTGCTCTTATGATAATAAAGGCGTGGAGTTCTATCTGTCTCCACGCCCCTGAATCCTCAATGCTGTACTTCATTCCCTTCCTATTTGGTGCCTTCCCTACGGGTTTCCCGTGGCCTTACTAATAGAAACTTTTACGACCTTTGCTCTCAACGGTTGCCCAACTTCCTTCCTAAACGCATCATTCATGCTGTCAGAAAATTCCTGGGCATCCTTTCTCTTCATAAATATATCCACCTCCCCAATTTCAGAATCATAGGAAATTCCCATATCCTCCCCAAACTCAAAAGTATTAACCGCATAGAAGTGCCGTTGCTTCGTATTAAAAGCCCTTAATCCTTTCATAATCACCCCTCCTTCCTACTGCGGATTTATGACGGGCTTTTTGCCCTTTTCTCGTTTATAATCAACGATACCATGTCTGGCCACAACAAATGGCCTACAGCGGCACATCGTCAAACGCATCTTTGGATGCAATCTCAAGTTCCTTCTCTGCTTTCTCAATCGTTGCCTTCAAGGGACTCCACTCACCCCCGCCTTTCTTGGCAAGGTTATAGGGTATATCAGAGGACTTAGTTTTCCCGTACAGGTATTCGTCCCCCACCTTCTTAACGGTCAGTGCGTAAAGCACCCCTTGCCTGTCTCCCCCCTTTATTTTTCCAATCTCCACACAGAGCGAATCCAGATAGTCCCTCAAGGCATCCTCGTCTTCATCAGAAGGCGGCGGGGGGGTTGCCCCCCCCGCCTGTGAAGCACCTGTCGGCCCAGGAGGGGGAACCGAAGCAGATGCCGGTGGGGACGCCGGTGGCGGTGTAGCGGTTGCAGAAGCGGCGTTCCCATCGTCGTCTTCACCCCTACGAACAATCCCAAGGAAACTCTCTAGGGAGAAGCGTTTCAAATAGGAGACAAATGAGCCGAGGGTCCACGCATCCCCCTTCGGTAATTTCACCGTAACCGTCTCCCAGAATTTCTGTCCGCTTTCGTGTAGGAGGATGGTTGTAACCGAGATGGTTCCGGGTTCAGCAGACGAGAGTGGTTGCATAATGGCAAGCCCGTTTAAGTGTA
>Ga0255055_10001591_pt1 | contig 16444 bp, 18 predicted proteins | sample JV7_2_27_MG_FD_188633 | JGI IMG/M metagenome (GOLD analysis project Ga0255055, IMG submission 188633) | Seawater microbial communities from Jervis Inlet, British Columbia, Canada - JV7_2_27 | ecosystem: Environmental > Aquatic > Marine > Inlet | place: Canada: British Columbia | collected... | reverse complement strand
CCTCATCCTCGGGAGCATCGTCGTCCTATGGATACCCAGCCACATCTGGTCCCTGGCGCTCTACTATCGATCCGACTACGAGAAAGCGAACATCCCGATGCTCCCCGTAGTCGTGGGGACCGAGACGGCCATCAAGTGCATCGCCTCCACGGTCATACTGATGGTGGCGGCGTCCTTCGCCCTATACCTTTACGGGGGCTTCGGCATCCTCTATCTCTCGGTCTCTGTCATCACCGGGGCAGTCGTGCTGGGGGGCTACCTGTACCTCTTCTTCCGCCCCTCCCAGGAACTCGCATGGGCGCTCTTCAAGATATCGAGCCCCCAGCTGTTCCTCCTCTTCACCGCGGCCGTCCTTGACGTCTCCCTGACTTAGAGGGACGTCGGACGACCCTGATACTGATTAATTAGATTCACCCGTTAACCTTCATGGGTCCTAAATTGAAAGTGACTTTCTACACGAAGGAGAACTGCAGCCTCTGCGACTTGGCCCGTGAGATGATAATGGACATCAGGAAAGATTCCTCATTCGAGCTTGAGACGGTGAATATCGCCGAGTCCCCGGATGCCTGGGAGGCATATCGGGAGAAGATACCCGTGATTGAGGTCGGGGAGGAGATTCTCTGGGGCAGGATCGATGAAGGCGAGCTCAGGGACTTTTTGATTGGGGAAATGTGAGAAAAAAGCGGGGGGAGCCTAATACACGATCAGCTGGAGCGCGCGCGCAGCCCATAACAATATTTAAGAAACCCGAATGTAAACAATTGTAGTCATGTCCTTTAAAAAAGGAAAGTTGATAATCTTTTTACTTTTCATATCGATATCTGTCGCAGTCGTTCTTGGCGATCCGGAGGGCGCCGAGGACTACAAGGGCACGGGCTATTGCCTGTCCTGTCACGTGGAGCCGATGGTGGATTGGATCCCCTCCCCCCATTCGAAGGCCTTCAGCGATCCTGAGTTCCAGGAGGAGTACCTGAAGCTGGGCTCCCCCGAATCATGCCTCAGCTGCCACACAACGGGATTCGACGAGGAGGACGGCACATTCGTCTACGAGGGGGTGACCTGTGAGGAGTGCCACGGCCCCGGGGACACCATGAACCGCGACACTTCACCCGAGCTATGCGCAAACTGTCATTCGGGACCCTACCCCACCTACGAGGAGTGGAAGGACAGCGGCCCCAGCCACCTGTCAGCGACGTGTACCCTCTGTCACGACCAGCATACCGCGGAGCTCTTAGCCGAGACCCCCACGGAGATGTGCTCAAGTTGCCACGGGACGCACCTCGAGGATGTGGAGGAGACCAAGCACGGCGAAGTCGGTGTGGAGTGCGCCGAATGTCACATGTACGTCACTCCCCCCGACTTCGAGGAGGGCATCCCGGGTAGCACGGGTCACGACTTCGTGATGACCAGCGAGGAGCTGGACTGCCAGACGTGCCACGACAGGACGCTCTCGAAGCACGATGTGCTTGGAGTGAGCGAGTTCGCCTGCCTCTCCTGCCACGGTGAGATCCACAGCCTCGAGCTGGAGCTCATCAACAAGGATGTCCTCCCGATGAACGATTCCGTACTGCTCTGCGCCCAGTGCCACAACGAGCGCTACACCTCCTGGGAGCAGGGGACCCACGGGAAGCCTGAGGACCCGGAGGCCCAGTGCGTCGAGTGCCACGACCCCCATAACCCTGTGATAGCTAACATCCCGACCCTGCCGGTCATCCCTGAACGCAGGCCACCGGCGGGACCCTCAATCCCCCTTACCACTGCATTCATCGTAATCGTGGGGATCCTAGGATTAGCAATCGTACTCTTGAGGTGGAGATAAAATGTCAAAAATTAACAGAAGAGACTTCGTGAAAGCACTAGCCGCCGTCGGCGTCGTCGCCACACTTGGCAAGATCTCGGGAAAAAGCGTCAAAGACGTCACGAGTGAGGTTAGCAGGAAGAGCGCTAAGGGGCTATACCCCGCTGCTGAGCAGGGAGTTCGTTACGCGATGATGATCGACTCCGGGGCCTGCATCGGGTGCAGGACGTGTCTCCACGCGTGCAAGCTGGAGAACAACGTGCCCGATGAGCCCAGCAACATGGAGTGGATAGACCTCTTCGAGATGGAGAACACGAGGCCCGTCTCCGAGATCCACGGCATGCCCCCGGCGGATTCCAGCACCGACTACACGGAGTCACCGAGGGAGGGCCACTGGTACCTCAGCTTCAACTGCTTCCACTGTGAGAACCCCCCGTGCACGAAGGTCTGCCCCACTGGGGCCACATATCAGGACGACGACGGCCTCATACTGATAAACTACGACCTCTGCATCGGGTGCAGGTACTGCATGGCCGCTTGCCCCTACAACGCGAGGCAGTTCAACTGGTGGGATCCCGTGTACCCCCCCTCGAGGGTGAGCCCCATAGATGGAGAGATCGAGCCTTTGAACCCCAAGGTCCCGCTGCGGACCAGGGGCGTCGTTGAGAAGTGCACCTTCTGCGCCCACAGGATCCGTGACGACAACCCTGTGCCCAGGTGCGTCGAGGTTTGCCCGGTCAACGCCCGGCACTTCGGGGACCTGAACGACTCCGAGAGCGAGGTGTCACGTCTCCTGGAGACGGTGCGCACCCACCGCATCAAGGAGGAGCTGAACACTCAGCCCATGCTGTACTACTTCACGCGTGGTGTCAAGTGGAAGGACGATGGTGAAAAGATATGACTGAACGCCAAGAGAAGATAATGAGACCCCTGCGGACCACGAGCAGGGAGTTCTGGCCATTCGTCGCAGCCCTAGCACTCATCACAGTCATGTTCATCTACGCATACACTATCCAGCTCTCCCAAGGCCTAGGGGTCACTGGCCTCAACGACATCACCATCTGGGGGGTATACATCGTCAACTTCATCTTCTTCATAGGGCTGAGCCACGCAGGCATCGCCATCTCCGCCGCTGTACGCATCATGAACCTCCACAGGTACGCCCCCATCGCGAGGATGGCCGAGGTCCTCACGCTGGCGAGCCTGATGATGGCCGGGCTGAGCATCGTCATCGACCTGGGACGGCCTGACCGGGCGTATCTCCTTGTGGTGAACTTTGCTTCCAGGATCGGAGCCTCTCCGCTTCTCTGGGACATCACCGCCGTCGCGACCTACCTGATCCTCAGCACGACCTACCTTTACCTCCCCATGAGGGAGGACCTCGCCGTCTGCAGGGACAACTTCACGGGATGGAGGAAGAAGATGTACGAGATCACCCTCCCCGGATACGAGGCGGGGGAAGAGAAGGTGATCAAGCGTCTCGCCTGGTGGATGGCCGTGACGATACTCCCGGTGATGGTGATGGTCCACACGACGGTCTCGTGGATCTTCAGCCTCCTCAGCAACAGGCCCCTCTGGTTCGGTGCGGCCGCTGGGCCCTACTTCATCGCCGCTGCCGTGGCTTCAGGTATCGCCTCGGTGGTCGTCATCGCAGCCATAGTGAGGAAGCTCTTCCACTGGGAGGACCTGCTCCCCCCTGCTATCTTCAGGGGGCTGGGGAACTTCCTGTCTGTGATCACCCTCATCTACCTCTATCTCATGCTAGTGGAGCAGTTCACCGCAAGGTACGCCGGGCCGGCAGGGGAGTTATTCGTCTCCGAGGCCTGGCTCTTCGGCTCCTACGCCACGCTGTTCTGGTCCATCACGACGATTGGGCTGGTCCTTCCATGCGTGTACCTACTCGTTCAGGCATTCAGGCCCGGGAAGGTCAGCATCACCGGGACTTCGGTCTTCTCTCTACTCATCGTCATCGCCATGTGGTTCAAACGCTACATCATCATCGTACCCACCCTCACGGAAGGGGGGTCCCCGCTGCAAACGTACGTGCCCAGCTGGGTCGAGATCACGATTCTCGGAGGCTCCTTCGCGGCTCTAGCGTTAATCTACACTATACTGCTGAAACTGATACCCATCATCGAGATGGAGGAACCCCCCCATGAGTAGTCTTCTAGCGCTGTTGATGGACGTCGCCAGTAGCCCGAGTCAAGCTAGCGGTATGCCCCTTGGACATATAGTGCTCATCGTCATCATTTCCCCGGTGGTAATCCTTCTGCTGGCGACCCTCCTTGGGAAGCCGAGGAGCATGAAGGTGACCGGCCTCTTCTTGACTTGGCTAGCTTTGATTTTTTGCGTCTTCATTGGCGCTGTGTACGGACTCAGCTTCATCACCGGCCTATTCATCTGAAATCACTCAGGCGACCTCCTAGGCGGCTGCAACGGGTTAGCCTTTTTTCCTCATAATAACCAGGCATTCGTCCTTTTTCAGCTCTAGTACCTAGTGCATTATGTGGTGACGTGACGATTGCATATTTCAATAAGGGAGGGGATTGAGGTCCCTCTGATCGGGTTTTATGAGGTTACCAATCGAATGATAGAATGACCATCCCACTTGCCGCTTTAAATTAAATGGTAAACTATCCACTCATCAACTCAATTTTGTATGAAATTGTATGAATTTCCCTATTGTAATTATAATAATATTAAGTATTGACTTATGAAAATACACTTCTTTTAAAAAAACGCACCATAACACATAGATAAAATTACTATATGAAAATTAACTAAAGTAATTATATTACATATTGTATGGGTAGAAACCTGTTTTCATACATTTCATAAAATGTTCTCACGAAAAAGAGCATAACCGATATATATTTCGGCCTGAAGACTAAATTGATCTTCAGAGGAACATTTGGGGGAGAAGAACAATTGAGCATAATGGACGGAATCCGGGCTAACACCGTCGCGGACATAATGGTGGGCGTCGTGACTCTCGGCGCTGACGGCACCCTAGAGACCGCCATCAAGCTGATGAACGCGGGAGAGCTAGACAGCCTAGTCATCACGGAGGGCGGGGACCCCGTCGGCATCCTCACCCAGAGGGATGTCATCAGGCTCGTTGCAGAGGGGGTGGATCTAAAGACCGTCCGTGTCGACAGCGTCATGACAAGCCCCCTCATCACCATCCAGCACGACGCGGGGATCGACGACGTGCTCAAGCTCATGGAGGAGAAGAAGGTCTACCACATCCCCGTAATTAAGGAGGGAAAGCTGGTGGGGGTCGTCGACTCCCAGAGGTTAAGGTCCCTGGGTCTCCTCGACGCCCTCTCTATATTCACGATTAGCGCTCACGCCCACTACACCCCCTACCTCTATTCCAAGATGACCAAGGTCTACGATGAGCTGGCGGACCGGCTCGAGGGGGTCACCGATGTCGAGGAGATTGTGAGCATCGTGAGCGAGGAGCTCAGGAGGCAGGAGCTCGTCGACGAGATCACCGTGGATCAGGAGGGCGACGAGATAACCCTCACCGTGAAGGACTGCATGTACAGCAAGTCGGTCCACCCCTTCATAGAGGGGGACAAGGAGCTCTGCGTCATGGGGCTCATGACCACCATGGCCATCCAGAGGTCCACAGGGAAGAGGGTCAACTTCGTCAACTTCTGCGACATCACCGAGAAGGGATCAGTGACGAGGATTATCTCCAAGTAGAGTGTTATAAGGGAATAGCTGAGGATAACGTGTATGCCTGAAGACAACCCGGACGAAGAGATTGGGGGCGAAGAGGACGGCCAGTTCTCTCGCCGTACCTTCTTGAAATTCTTCTTGGGAGTCTCGGCAGTATTGACTGTGATCCCCTTTGCGCCCATGGTCCAGTTCTTTTTCACTAAGAATGAAACCGCAGTCTCAACCTCCCAGAAGATTGCGAACGTTAACGACGTCCCCCCTGGCACAACTCATGTCTTCTTCTACCCCGGGGAGGAGGACAAGCATCGTTCCTTCCTGGTCCACCTCACCGAGGAGGAGGTCGCCATGGCTGAGGCCGAGGGGAAAGCGGAGTATATCACCGATGGCTTCGTCGCATACAACACCATCTGCAGCCACCTCCAGTGCCCCACGGAGCTCCCGGAGCACGAGTCTGTGGTCTGCCCGTGCCACGGGGCATCCTTCAGCAAGTTCGACGGCTCGGTATTATCGGGGCCGCCCCCCAGGGCGCTCCCGATTGTCACCCTCGAGGTGGATCAGTCGACGGGGGACATCTTCGCGACGGGCATGATTGGGAACATTGGGACGGGAAGGGAAACGTAGGGAGATTTGGATCATATGCAGAGAGTTGAGAGCCTCGTTGACCGGGTCAAGGACCTGCTGAGGTGGATCGACGACAGGTTCAACGCCACGATCCTCGCTAGCGTCAAGTTCGCCATGCCCCCGACATTCTCATACGTCTTCTCCAACCTGGGGATGGCCACGGTCCTGTGCTTCGCCATAGCATGCATCACGGGTCTGCCCCTGCTGCTCTACTACAAGCCCTCGCCCTGGGACATGGCCTACGACTCCATCCGGTTCTTGACCGAGAACGTCGCATTCGGCCACCTCCTCAGGGGGGTTCACTACCACGCCTCCAACGGTATGGTGCTGTTCTCTATCATCCACGCCATCTACGTCTTCTTCAAGCGGCTCTACAAGGGGCGGTTTGACTTCCTCTGGGTCACCGGGGTCGCACTGGGGGTCGTAACGATCATCCTCGCCTTCACCGGCTACACACTGATCTTTAATGACAGGGCCGTGGAGGCCCAGAACATCATGCTGGGGATGGCGGAGACGGTGCACCCGATCATGAAGTCCCTCCTGGCGGGGACGGGCCTCAACGACAGGGCCCTGAGGCTCTACGGCTTCCACATCGGGATCATACCCGCGATAATGCTCGTGCTGATAGGCCTCCACTTGCCCAGATCATTGCGTATAAGCGCCCCCATGGCCATCGGCATAGTGGGGGTCCTCTTCGTTGCCACCGGCATCTTCCCCGCGGAGCTGGGGCCGAAGTTTGATCCGAAGGTCACCCCGGAGTTCATGCCCCCCGAATGGTATTTCCTCTGGGTCTTCGCCCTCCTCAGGACCTGGGCCCCAGTCCTCTGGGTGGGGATAGCGCTCCCCGGAGCCCTCGTGGTGATAATGATGGCGATCCCGTGGCTGGACCGGGGGAGGCGACCGAAGCTGACGGATCGGCCCGAGTTCGCCGTGATAGGGGTGACCTCCATCGTCTACTGGATCTACCTCACATTCCGAGCCACGATAGGGGTGGGCCCGCCAGCCCAGCAGATACCCCCCGTGGAGGTGGTGGGCGTATTCCTGTTGATCCTCGGGGCCTCGACCTTCGTCTTCAGGCTGCTGACGCCTTGGCTCAAGAACAAGCCCCGGGCCAAGAAGAAGCCATCCGCCGGGTATCTCCCGGAGAATCTACCCTTGGTGATCCTGGCGCTGGTGATACTGACCCAGGCCGCGCTCCTGTGGGCGTTCTCCTCTGCGTTCATCCAGGGTAACACGGAGATTGCGGCCCTCTCCATGGGTTTCGTCATCATAGGGCTGGGCGTAGCGCAGCACGTCTACGCGGTCTCATACCCTAAATAGCCCAAGTTTTTCTGGGTCTTTCTCACGTAGGCTTAACGTGAAAGAGACTATGAAAATTTCCGAATAGAAGGAGGGCTCGAATTTTTCTAGGCGTCCCTGTTTCGGTAGTAGATCGCCACGACTATCGAGAGGAGGACGATTATACCGGCGCCGCCGTATGCGACGTAGGTCATCAATGAGGTTCTCTCCTCATTTTGCCCCATGCTGTTGAGCAGCTCGTTGTACTCCGCCTCGAGTTCTTCATACTCTGCCTCTGCCTCGAGGTTGGCTCCGTGGAGGTCGAGGATGAGCCTCCTCTCGTGGATGTCGTCGTCGGTGTGGCACGTGGCACACGCCTTTGATTCGACCTCGAACCTGTGGTTATCACCGTACATGTGGCAGTCGACGCACGTGACACCCGAGTCGGAGTGGATCCCCTCCTGGAACTTTTCGAATTTTTCTTTTCCGAACTCGCCGGTATGGCAGCTCCCACAGAGCTCGGAGGCGACGTTCACCGCCATCACCAGTCCCGCCTCGTGGCAGGACTCACAGGTAACTCCCTCGAATGCGAACTCCCCCGAGGCGGCGTCGAATCCCGTGGTGTGGCACTCGAGGCACTCGGAGGGGTTTCCCTGGGATTGCCACTCGCTCTGGAATGCCTCGTCCGTGAAGGCATTGGAGTGACCGGTCCCGTCCCACTCGTCGTAATTATCGGGGTGGCAAGTCTGGCAGGCGCTGGGGCCGACGTAGTCGTCGACGCTCTGAGCCATCAACATGGTGTTCGCCCCCAGCATAAGTATGCCCGAGAGCGATACGGTGATCAGAACGGCGCTGACAATGAATCGTATGAGGGTTCTCCTGCTGTGCTCAGACATGCGCATTTGAACACGTCCCTAGGAATCTAAAGAGTTATCCTGTATTAGCATTTTTGTATTTTTTTTACTACGCCACTATTAGTTCTGAAGAGAAATGAATATACTATCTTACTTTCTCAACTGCGGTTATATCCTGTGAATGGTTTACAGAGTGATAATGAACCAAAATATCGGCTCTCAAGAAAATGAATGGCGGATCTCGAATTCTCCAATCCTCGTACTTTAATGGATAGACTCAAAAACGTGGGGCATGCTTCATGGTATCGATCAGGATGCGGAAAAAGGCAGACAAGCGGGTGACCATGTACGTACTGGTCACGAGCCTGATTGCCCTTATCGTCTTAACAGCGTCTCCGATCCCCCAAAGTCGGGCGATACCCGAATACTCGAGGGAACTCCCCGAGGCGCTGAAGAATTTCTGTCAGGTCTGCCACGTGAGAGCCTCCGGGGGGCCAATGAACAGCTACGGAGACGACTTCGTTGCGTACGGCAGTAGCGTCGGAGCCATCGGCGAACTCGACTCGGATGACGACGGCTTCAGCAACGAGGATGAGCTGGCGGCGGCTTCCCTACCCGGAGACCCCGATTCCACGCCGACGAGCAAGAGGAGGGGCATCAATCCGATTTTACTGATGGGGGGCGCGAGCTTACTCCTGATATCGGCTGGTTTGGCGTTGAGGCGGAGAAACGCCTAGGCGTCCGGTAGGGCGTGTCTCTGAAAGCGTGTTTTTCTATTAGGCAATCTTATTATTCCACCTCTCCGGGCTAGGTAGTGGAATCCCACGGGAAAATAGTCCAAACGTCGGTGAGTCACTTGGCTAAAAAGAAAGGGTTGGCGCTCCTCTCGGGCGGTCTCGACAGCACCCTCGCAGTCAAGGCGCTGGTGGACCAGGGGGTCGAGATGGAGGCTGTCCACTTCACGACCCCGTTCTGCAACTGCGACAAGTGCTCCGTGGACGAGGTGGGAGAGCAGTTCGATGTCCCCGTGCACCACGTCTTCATGGGGCAGGATTTCCTTGACCTGTTGGCGGATCCCCCCCACGGATACGGGAGCCAGATGAACATCTGCATCGACTGCCGGATCCAGATGTTCCAGAAGGCCAAGAAGCTGGGGGACGAGATCGGGGCCGAGTTCTACGTGACCGGGGAGGTCCTGGGCCAGCGCCCCTTCAGCCAGCGGCGGAACGCGATGGCGCTCATCGAGGCCAAGGCCGGGCTTGAGGGAAAAATTCTGAGGCCCCTGTCTGCCAAGCTCATGGGGAAGACCGAGGTGGAGGAGGAGGGGGTCGTCGACAGGGACTCCCTCTATGCAATCCAGGGGCGCCGGAGGATACCCCAGATGGAGCTCGCAGAGGAGCTCGGGGTTTACGATTACCCCTGCCCCAGCGGGGGCTGCCTCCTCACAGACCCCCAGTTCGCGAGGAAGCTCAGAAACTATATCCGCCACGAGGGGAAGCCCGAGCTGGAGGACATGGTCCTCCTGCGTCTGGGGAGGCATTTCAGGCTCGGGAAAACCTGGGTCATCGTGGGGAGGAACGAGAAGGAGAACAACATCCTCAGCGCCTTGGCCGAGAGGAGGGAACTCCCCCGTTTCGAGGTCAAGGACCACATGGGACCCGTCTCGATTTTCGTGGGGGAGGCCGGGGCTGAGACCGTCGAGATGGTGGCCGCCATCACCGCGAGGTACTCCGACGCACCGAGGGATGAGGCCGTGGATGTTGAGGTCGTGAACGGTGACATCAAAATCCTAAGGGTCTCCTCTATGGGTGACGAGGAGATCGAGGGCCTCAGGATTTGAGTCCGAGCCCGCCGGCGATATCGCCTTCGAGGATAAACGGCGCTAACTGAAACGACGCTTCTTTTACTTCCTGCACGGTTATATGCAGATAATCTTTCCAGTATGAATGATATTATGAGAATTCTTATAAATAAAGACAACACTCCTCCTATGGCTGTTGGGTCCCCGAAGAAAGGGAATTGAGGCGGCGCCTTTGACCGCTGGTCATTTCTCTCACCCCGGGGGGTAACCTCATAAAACCCGCCTGCAGGGGGCCCAACCCGCAATTTCATACTCACTGAGTCTCACTGGACCCTGGGATAGGAGCCCAGTATCTTGATGAAGTTGGTGGAATCTCTCAGCTCCTCCAGTGCCTCCCGCATCAACGGTTCATCCCTGTGCGCCTCGATGTCGATGAAGAAAGTGTACTCCCAGGGCCTCCCGGGGATGGGACGGCTCTCGATCTTCGTCAGGTTGAGGCTCCTGCTGGCGAAGGTCCTCAGGGACTCTAGGAGGGTCCCCGGCCTGTGATGGACGCTGTAGGCTATGGTGCTCTTGTCGTTGCCGGTGAGGTCTGTTACGCCGTCCCCGATCACGAAGAACCTAGTATAGTTCTCGTTGTCAGTCTCCAATTCACGGGCGAACACGACCATATCGTAGACCTCTGCGGCCCTGGCGCTCGCAATGGCGGCTGCATCGCGGAAGCCCTCCGACTTGATCATCTTGACGCTCCCCGCCGTGTCGTACCAGGACACCGCCTCGAGGCCGTGGCCATCCAGATACGCGCGGCACTGACCCAAGGCCTGGGGGTGGGAGTAGACCCTCTTCACGTCCCCGAGGGTGACCCCCTTGTTCGCGATGAGGCAGTGGGTCACCCTGAGGACCGTCTCCCCCTGGACATTCAGGCCCCGCTCCAACAGGAGGTCGAATGTGCGGACTATGCTCCCTTCGAGGGAGTTCTCCGCCGGGACCAGGCCCAGGTCCGCTTCCCCGTTCTCCACGGCATCGAAGACGTCCTTCAGGTACGGCCTGGGGACGGGACGGGCCTCCTTCCCGAAGTGCCCGATGATGGCCTCCTCGCTGTAGGCGCCGAGCTCCCCCTGGAATGCGACCCTCATTCCCGGTCCTCTAGCTCTGCCTGGGTGCAAAGGGCTATGATCTCCCTGAACACCTTCTCAGCGCCCCCGGGGTCGATCCCCGCATCCTCCGCGAGGGCTCGGACCTGCTGGTAGACCCTCGCCTCCCGGCTTCTGTCCACGATCGGCCTGCCGTGGCGGTGCTTCACGGCTCCTATCTCCATCGCGACCCTCACCCTGTCCGCGAGCCTCTCCACGATCTCTGTGTTGAGCCTGTTGATCTCGTCTCTCAGGGGTCCGATCTCTTCATCGTAGGTCACTTCTCGTCGCCCCCTGTTACTCTGGGGATCAGCCCCGCCCTGATTGCGTGGTCTGCGAGGGTGAACGCCACCATAGCCTCGACCACGGGGACAGCCCGGGGTACTATGCAGGGGTCGTGCCTCCCCTCGACGAGCAGCTCCGTCTCCTCCATCCTCGAGAGGTCGACCGTCCTCTGGGGCTTCCTTATCGAGGGCGTGGGTTTCACCGTCACTCTGCATGTGATGGGCATCCCGTTGCTGATGCCCCCCAGGATCCCCCCGGCGTTGTTGGTCTCCATGGTTATCTCGCCCCCCTTGAGTGTATACGCGTCGTTCGCTTCGGACCCTTTAGTTCCTGAGTAGGCTGTCCCGAGGCCGAACCCGACGGCCTTCACGGCGGGGATCGCGAAGAGGGCCTTCGATAGATCCCCTTCCAGGGTGTCGAAGACCGGCCCGCCCACCCCGGGGGGCATGTTCAGGGCGATGCACTTGATCGTCCCCCCGAGGCTGTCTCCGTCCTCGGCTGCCTCTTGGATCGCCTCTATCATCCGGGTTGCCGCCTCGGGGTCGGCACATCTCACCGGGTTGCCCTCAGTGTTCGCCCTGATCTCATCGACGCTCGCGTCGCCCGCTTTGATGCCTCCGATCTCGACGGTGTGGGCGAGGACCTCCACCCCCAGTGTCTCCCTCAGCAGTATCTTGGCGACCGCGCCGGCCATCACGAAGCCCGCGGTGATCCTCCCGGAGAACCTCCCCCCGCCCCGGTAGTCGTTGAAGCCTCCGTATCTCACGTGGGCGGTCCAGTCTGCGTGGCCCGGCCGGGGGGTCCACTTCCTCTCCTCGTATCCCGAGGAGTCCCTGTCCCTGTTCCAGACCAGCATGCAGATGGGCGCCCCCGTGGTGAGGCCGCCGTGTATCCCCGAGAGCACCTCGAGGCGGTCCTCCTCGTCCCTGCTCGTGGTCAGGCCGCTCTGGCCCGGGCGCCTCCTGTCGAGCTCTCCCTGGATCTCCTCCGGGTCGAGGCTGAGCCCCGCCGGGCATCCGTCCAGCACGACGCCCACGCATCGTCCGTGGCTCTCCCCGAAGCTGGTCATCCTGAGCGCTTTTCCTAGGCTGTTATCCATCTTTCATCTCCTCATTTGTGCGCCGAGGGTCTCGAGGTCCACCCAGAAATCCGGGTAGGACTTGGAGACGCACTCGGCGTCCTTGATCGTGGTCTCTCCTCTCGCTGCGAGCCCCAGGACCCCGAAGGCCATGGCGATCCTGTGGTCGTCGTGGGGGTCGATCACTGCGCCCTCGGGCGCCCCCCCATGGATGGTCATCGTCTCGTCCGAGGATTCCGTCTTCACCCCCATCCGGCTCAACCCCTCCACCATAGAGGCTATCCTGTCGGATTCTTTTAACCTGAGCCGCTTTATCCCCCGGAGCCGGCTCTCTCCCTTCGCGGCGGAGCAGAGGGCGGCCACGACGGGGAAGAGGTCGGGGCTATCAGTGAGGTCCCAGTCTATTCCCTTCAGCTCGGTGCTCTCGACGCTGATCCCTTGTCCATGGAATATGGGGTCTGTCCCCATCGCCCCCAGGACCTCAACTATCGCCTCATCGGCCTGCTTGCTCCCTAGGTGGAGGTTCTCCAGTGATACTTTCCCTGCTAGAGCCCCCGCCGCTAGCATGTAGGCTCCGGAGGACCAGTCCCCCTCCACGGCGAACGCGGTGGGCGTGTACTCCTGTCGCTTGACCGTGAATTCCCTGTACTCCTCGGAGGCCTCCGCCTGGACCCCGAAGGCTCTCATTGCGTCCAGCGTCATCCCGACGTAGGGCGCCGACTCCAACCTCGTGGTGACCTTCACCCGGAGCTGCTCCCTGGCGAACGGGGCGACGAGGAGGAGGGCTGAGACGAACTGCGAGCTGATGTCCCCCCTGATGGAGACCTCGCTTCCCTCGAATCCCCCCTTCCCGTGTACCTTCACAGGGGAATTGCCGCCCCGGCTCTCGCAGTTGACGCCTAGCTTCCTCAGTGCGTCGAGGAGAGGCTCCACCGGCCTGCTGGAGAGAGAAGGCCCTCCCTTCAGGACGCTCGGCCCCTCCACGAGGGCGCATACCCCGGTCATGAGCCTGAGGGTCGTCCCTGACTCGCCGCAGTCGAGGTCTTCCGTCGGAGGGCTGAGTTCTCCTCCTTCGATGATCCAAGATCCTTTCAGTTTCTTGACGCCTATCCCGAGGGCTTGGATGACCCTGAGGGTTGCCTCGGTGTCGTCGGCGGAGAGGGGGTGCTCCACCCGGCTCCTGCCCTGGGCGAGAGCGGAGCAGATCACAGCTCGGTGGGTCATGCTCTTGGACGATGGAGCCGTGATCATCCCATCGATCTCGCTCCTTCCGACGGTGATCCTCACCGTTTATCGGCCCTCCCTGAGGTATTCGATGATCTCCCGAGCAACTTGTGCCTGGGTCTTCGCGCTGGTGTCCACGGCTTTGTCGGCAGCCTCGAGGTATCTAGGCATCCTCCCCTCCAGGAGGCGGGCTATGGGCTCCACTTTCTCCTCGACGCTGAGGAGGGGCCGCGTGTCCCCGTCGGCCTCCACCCTCCCCAGTATGGTCTCAGGGTCAGCCGTGAGGAGGATCATCCTCGAGTTTCTCCTGAGGGTTTTGAGATTTTCCTCGTCGATGAGGGTTCCCCCGCCGCATGCGATCACGACGCCATCCCGGGCCGCTATAATCTGTGTGACCTCCTTCTCGAGTTCCCTGAACCCATTTTCGCCTCGTTCCTCGAAGATTGCGGGTATTTCCATCCCGGCATCGGCGACTATCGTATCGTCGAGGTCCACGAACTCCATGCCCAGGGCCTCGGCCACGAGCCTCCCCACGGAGCTCTTCCCCACCCCCATGAAGCCGAAGATCGCGACATTCACGTCACTCCCCTCCCAGAGCCTCCACCACAGCCGCCTTCATGGTCTCCACCGGGGGGTCTACCCCGGTCCACATCTTGAACGCCGTCGCCCCCTGGTAGACGAGCATGTTGACCCCCGGGAGGATGGCGGCCCCGGCTTCCTCCGCCTCCCTGAGGAGCCTCGTCTTGACGGGGTTGTAGACCATATCGAAGACGAGGAGGCCCGGGTGAAGCATCTCCTTTTGGACGGGCGTATCCTCTGTCCTGGGGTGCGTCCCCAGGGGGGTCCCGTTGACCAGTATGTCCGCCTCCATGATGGCGGCTCGGAGGATCTCCCGCTCGAGGGGGATCGATCTCACGGTCGCCCGGCACTCGGGGTTCGCCGATAGGCTCGTCGCCAGCTCCTCCGCCCTCTCCGTGGTCCTGTTGGCGATGGTGAGCTCCCGCACCGCCGTGGAGAGATGATAGCCGACGGCTCTGGCGGCTCCCCCCGCACCCACCATGACGACTCGTGCCTCCTGGACCTTCCCGTAGGTCTCTGTTAATCCCCTCAGGGCTCCGGTGCCATCGGTGTTGTAACCCTTCAGCCGGCCGTCCTCGTTGACGATGGTGTTCACGGCCCCTATCCTCAGGGCGGAGGGGTCGACCCCGTCGAGGTGCTCGATTATGGAGATTTTATGGGGGCGCGTGATGTTCCCACCGGCAATATCGGCTCTCCGAAGTTCCGAGGCTACGAGGGCGCCCAGCTCGTCCGGGGGCACCGATTTGAGTTCGTATCTGTAGTCGAGCCCCAGCTCCCGGAAGGCGGCGTTGTGCATCGCACCGCTCATGGAGTGGCCCAAGGGGTAGCCTAGGAGATAGCAGACCCGCATCTCAGACCCCCATGAGCGCGTAGATCTCCCTCATCTCGGCGAGGGTGAGCTGCCCGGGGGCGCTCTCCCCTCCCGGGTGGGAGCTGGCGTAGGTGAACTCCCCTCCCACGAGGGGCGATAGCACCCTCGACAGGACGCCGTCCCGCCCCATGCCGAAGCACACGAGCCCGCCCTCCCTGTGGGACCCGAAAAGACCGAGGTAGGTGAGGTTGTCCCTCGGGCTCCTTGCGGTCCCTATTATCTTGCAGACATCAGCGCCTCGCTCCACCATGCGGCTCATGGTCTCCCGGAGCTCATCTGCCGTCGGTGTTCCCTCGAAATCGTGGTGTGAGATCACCAGGCTTCCACCGAGGGCTTTCACCCTTGATCCCAAGTCGTCTAGTCCGGGCGTGTTGAGCTCGATGTCGGCGTAATCGAACCCCTCCTTGACCGCATCGAGGATCACGCCCACCCTGTCCGTCTCGCTCATCCTCGAGTGGCCCCCCTGATCCCTCCTCCTGTTGGTGGCGATCAGGGGGAGATCCGTCGAATCACTGATACTCCCCGGGTCGCAAGGGGACTCAATGTAGTCGAACCTGACCTCGATGAGATCCGGACCCTGGGACGCCACGTCTGTGAGCCTCTGTAGTGCTTCAGCTGTGTCCTTGGCAGTGATGACGACGCATATCCTGGGGCTAGCCAACTCCCTCCCTCCCGAGCTCCCGGACGATGAGGGTTTCATCGATGGGCCTGATGACCGGGGCCGTCCCGATCCCCGTGGGGAGGACGAACCTGACCGATCCCCCCTCGACCTTCTTGTCCCTCTTAATCGCGTCGAGAATGTCTCCCAGTTTCAGGTCGGGTATGCCGGTCTCCAGCCCGAGGCTCGCCAGGAGGTCCCGCTGCCTCTCCAGCTCCCCCTCCTTCATGAGCCCGATCCCCACGGATATTCCCCCGGCGAACCCCATGCCAATAGCTACAGCTTCCCCGTGCCGCATCCGGGGCGCAGAGAGGGTCTCCACGGCGTGGCCCAGGGTGTGGCCGTAGTTCAGAGCGGCGCGGATCCCCTCCACGTCCCTCTCGTCCTCCTCGACGAATCCCGCTTTAATCGTCGCGCATCTCCTCACGACCTCGGTGAGGGCGCCTGGCTCAGCGTCCTGGAGGGCATCTCCTCTCTCCTCGACCATCCTGAAAAGCTCCGGGTCGGCGATCACACCGTACTTGACCACCTCCGCGATGCCGGAGCGCAACTCCCTCCCCGGTAGGGAGGCGAGGAG
>Ga0255055_10001589_pt1 | contig 16459 bp, 16 predicted proteins | sample JV7_2_27_MG_FD_188633 | JGI IMG/M metagenome (GOLD analysis project Ga0255055, IMG submission 188633) | Seawater microbial communities from Jervis Inlet, British Columbia, Canada - JV7_2_27 | ecosystem: Environmental > Aquatic > Marine > Inlet | place: Canada: British Columbia | collected... | reverse complement strand
CAGCAGAACCGAATCTTTTCTTGAAAAATCTATCAGTTAGATATCTAATTCCACCACCAACAAATATTGGAATAGCTAATGTAAATGGAAGATATATACCAATTGCAACTGGAAGAACAGGTAAATTGATAAGTATTAAAATAAGAGCAAGTACCATTCCCGCAATAACAAACGGCCAAAGCATTTCACCACCAAGAACTCCCTTCACAACTCCGGCCATAAGACCAGCTTGAGGTGCAACAAGCTTTGTACTACCAATTCTAAAAGCTTTGTGAAGTAAACCTATCACAATTCCAATTACACCAGAAATAGCAAGCACACCAATCGTCATAGTTATCTGCAGTTTTTTAGGGGTAGCTCCAAGCATTTGACCACATGCCATAGATTGAAGGAGATCTCCTGAAATAGATCCTCCAACAGCAATAACTGCAGATATGAAAATAACAATAGCCATACCCGCTGCACCAGTTACTCCAAAGCCTAACATCAATAGACTTACTATAAGAAGAACAGCAACAGTTACTCCAGAAATTGGCATATTTGATGATCCGACTAGACCGGTCAAGTATCCAGCAAGCGCACTTGCAAGAAAAGCAAAAAATATTGTAATTATTGCCATAACAAGAGAAATTCCAAACATGTTTGAAAGCCAGAGATAAAGTAAAAATATAGGTATAATCATTAAAACAATAAATATGAAAACAAGTTTGAAGCTCAGATCTTTATTAGTTCTCTTTTTTACCCCAACCTGACCACCTTTTAATCCGATTACTGCCTCTCTTACACTCCCAACAAGATTATTTCTAATTGCCCATATTGCCCATAGACCTCCAACAAGCATTGCACCTACACCAATGAATCTGACCTGTTCTGCCCAAATTGTATAAAATCCACCTAACTCACGACCCAAATCTGCAAATTCAGGTGCAGGTAAAGGAAGTCCGTTTGACAAAGCTAATATAGGTGCGATAATAACCCATCCAATTAATCCTCCAACAAGAACATAAGATGCAATTCTTGTTCCAATAATCCATCCAACACCTAGAAGAGCAGGAGATGTTGTCATTCCACCATACAACCATGCATCGTTAACTTGTTCACCAATTCTATATTTTCCAATATTTCCGATATGTTCGATTGTTCCTCTAAATATGTTTAATGATAATTCACCAAATTTGAATAGACCTGCAATAATTCCACCAATTGCTAACCAGATACCACTAATTCCACTGCCCTTATCTATATCCTTAGCAGTTTCTCCTCCAACAGTGGTAGTTAGAACCGCAGCAACAGCAACACCTTCTGGAAACGGTAAATCGGTTTTTACAACAAGAGCCCTTCTTAGAGGAACCATCCACAAAACTCCCAAAAGACCTCCAAACAAAGCAATTAAAGTGGTTTCCAAATAATTAATTTCACTCCATACTCCAAGTAAAACCAAAGCAGGGATTGTAAAAATCACTCCTGCAGCAATACATTCTCCAGCTGAGGCGCCCATTGTAGCAAGATTTACTTCTAAAATTGTACCTTTAAATGGTCTTAATATGGCTAGAGCCATAACAGATCCAGGGATAATTGCAGAAACTGTCATTCCTGCATAAAGGCCAAGATATGCATTTGCTGCACCTAAAACAATAGCAAGAAAAACACCTACTAAGACTGCTTTTACTGTTAGTTCAGGAATTATTTTATTAGCAGGAATAAAAGATTTGAAATCTTCACGATCACTCATATTTAGTAAATATATAATTTACGTAGATATATTAATTTTGCTAAATTTAATTTATTATTATTAGAATCTCTATAAAACTTTTAATAGCGTAAATTCATTTAATTTATGTAATCAATTCGGAGGATAGGGAAAATCACATGTCTAATGATAATTTTATTAATATTTCTCAAGAATTAATAATGAAAGATGAAATAATAAAAAAAATGGAACAAAAAATTATCGAAGTTGAAAAAAAACTAAATGAATTAAATAAGAATTTAGAACAACGGGTTATTGATCGAACTGTTGAAGTAAATAAACTTATTCGAGATAAGGCTAGGTTTATCGACAATCTAAGTCATGATTTGGCAACACCATTAACCCCAATTATTTCTCTTCTCCCAATTGTAAAAGAAAATCTATCAGATGAACAGTCATTAGAAATTATTAACACATGCATTAGAAATGCAGAATATATCAAAAGAGTAGTAAACAATGCCCGAGAACTGGCTGAAATAAGTGCGACTGACTTGTTTCTAAAAAAGGAAAATTTATTTGAAATTCTTGATGAATTATTAAAGAAATATAATGTAGTTTTCAATAGTAAAAACATAAAAGTTGAAAATAAAATTGGCCAAGAAATTTTTATTAAAACAGAAAAAGATAGGCTTTTACAACTATTTGATCATATAACATCTAACGCAGTAAATAGTATGCCAGAATGTGGAACCTTAACCTTTGAATCAAAATCTGTGAAAAAGGATTCTGGAACTTTTTATCAGATATCTATAAAGGATACCGGTGTTGGGCTTTCAAGAGAGCAAATTAATCATTTATTTGATGAATTCTACAAAACCGATGGATCAAGACATAAACTGGATTCAACAGGTCTTGGTCTTACTATTTGTAAAAGTATAATTGAAAAACATGGTGGGAAGATCTGGGCAGATAGTCATGGAGAAGGAACAGGAACAGCGATTTATTTTACTATTCCTTCAACTGAAGTGATTTCGTCTAGGAGTTTCTTGTAAAACGAAAGACTTTATATATTAGATCTTTATTTTGCCCCGTGGGGAGAGGCAGCTTATGCTAGAATATAATGAATGGAATCAAATTAAACAACGGTTTGGAAAATTAGAGTTGGTTGATAAAGAAATTTTTTATATATCCTTTAATACAAGGGATAACTAGATTACACTTAAGAGTAGATTTTGAATCCCACTTATTACATTAAAGTAATCTATTAACATTAGAATTGTAAAAAAAACTATTACAATCAACATTATTTTTATTGCAAATTTTATAAATTTCCATGCAACAATTGCTGCAATAATACCAATAAGAAATAACGCCCAAAGTGGTAACTCAAATCCTAAAATTTGAAATGCTATCAACATAAAACATTATCATTAATCAAAGATATAACAGTTTTGTAAAATTAAAATAGTTCCAAATACCTCCCAGATATATTAAAAACCCCCGAATATATTTCATTTTTTGTGTATATAAAGCAAGAATTTATTAAAACTGATAATGTTGAATGTAGAGAATATCAGATTAATATTGCAAAATCTGCTGAAAAGGATAATACTCTAGTTGTTTTACCAACCGGTCTTGGTAAAACAATCATAGCGCTAATTCTAATAGCTAAACAATTAAAAAAAGAAAACAACAAGATACTTTTTCTTGCTCCAACAAAACCTCTTGTTATTCAACAAGCTCAAGTTCTTAAACAATTATTAACAATTAATACAGAATCAATAACAATTTTTACAGGAGAAATCTCGCCAGAAAAACGTAAGGAATTATGGAACCAAAGCAGAATAATTATTTCAACTCCTCAAGTCATTGAAAATGATCTTTTATCCAAAAGAATGGACCTTAAAGAAGTATCTTTGATAATTTTTGATGAATGCCATCATGCAGTTGGTGAATATGCTTACGTATTTGTGTCTGAGATTTATCAAAAACAAAGAGAGAACAGACTTGTTTTAGGTATAACAGCTTCACCAGGTAATAATATATCAAAAATACTTGAAGTATGCAAAAATCTTGATATTAATAACATCGAAATACGAACAAAATATGATCCTGATGTTAAGCCATATGTTCATGATTTAAAGATTACCTGGAGAGAAATACAATTACCTACTGATTTTGCCTATACTATTCAATTATTAAGAAAAGCATTATCCGAAAGATTAAAAACTCTTAAGAACCTTGAGTTTGTTGAAAGTTCTTCTGTATCTCTAATCAATCGAACAAAACTAATAGATGCTCAGAAAAGAATACAAGCAGAGATTAAATCAAGAGTTAAACCTCCCAAGATATTATTTAAAGCAGCTTCAATTCAAAGCGAAGCAATGAAGATAAATTATGCCCTTGAACTCCTTCAGACACAGGGTGTAAACTCACTAAAAAACTATTTTTCAAGAATGGGAAAAGAAGCAATATCAAAAGATAGTAGCAAAGCATCAAGATCCATTATGTCTGATAAGGGCATCCTAGAAGCAATAGCATTTGCTAAATCACTTGATATCGAGCATCCCAAAGTAAATGAAATAGCAAAAATTGTTAAACACCAATTTGAAATTAAACCTGATTCAAAAATCATTATTTTTACACATTTTCGAGATACATCGGCATATATTTCAAAAATGTTAGATGAAATAAAAAAAGCAAAACCTGCAAGGTTCATTGGCCAAGCAGTAAAAGAAGGTGACAAAGGTCTTACTCAAAAGGAGCAAGCAAAAATCATTGAAAAATTCAAAGAAGGGGAATTTAATGTTTTAATTGCTACCTCTGTTGCGGAAGAAGGACTTGATATTCCTTCAACCGATTTAGTGGTTTTTTATGAACCAATACCCTCTGAAATTAGGACAATTCAAAGAAGAGGCCGTACCGGACGTAAAATGCCAGGAAAAGTAATAATATTAATTACAAAGGGAACTCCAGATGAGGGTTATTATTGGGCCTCTAAACGAAAAGAAAAGCGAATGCGATCCGAACTTGAATTAATTCGTTCTAAAATAGGTAAAAAATTTGAAGATGCGGAATCATTTTATAAAGAAGAAGTTGAAGGTGAAGCTAATCAAAAAACCTTAAAAGATTTTAATAAAAAAAATAACTCTATAAAGATAATTGTTGATCATAGGGAATATCGATCTAATGTAGTTAGAAATCTTGCAATAAAAGGCACTTCTGTTGAACCACAACAATTAGATGTTGGGGACTATGTTTTGTCCTCAAGAATAGGAGTTGAACGGAAAAATGTGGATGATTTTTTAGAATCATTAATCGAAGGTAAACTTTTCAAACAAGTTGCACAACTTCGAGATGCATACTCAAGACCTGTTTTAATATTAGAAGGTGAAAATCTATTTACAAAAAGAAACATAAATCATAACGCGATTTTTGGAAGTTTAGCCTCTATTACAGTTGATTTTGGTATTCCAATTTTAACAACAAAAGACGCCTTTGAAACCGCTGATTTATTAAATGTTATTGCAAAAAGGGAACAGAGAGATGACAAAAAGGATGTCGCAGTTCGTGGTGATAAAACACAAATGTCAATAAGGGAACGGCAACAATTTATTATTGAAGGTTTACCAAATATATCGGCTGTAATTGCAAAAAGGCTCCTTTCTCATTTTGGCAGTATTAAAGATATTACAAACACAACAGAGGAGGAGCTTATGGATGTAAAAGGTGTGGGTAAACAAATTGCAACAGATATAATTAAGCTTTTAAATGCTAATTATCTTGAGGATTAAAATTATCCCAAATATTTTTAATAACCTCTGTATTACACCTCCTGAAACAAAGATGGTGATTTCTATGACTTCAGATGAAAAAATTGCCCAAGTTTGCGATGGACTAAATATGCTATATGAGGATAATTCTATTCCAAGAAATATCCGACGAGGGGCAGAAGAAGTTAAAAATAATTTACTTAATGCTAATGATCCATTAGATGTTAGAGTCGCCTCTGCAACATCCAGACTTGACGATCTGGCAAATGATCCTAATATACCACTTCATGGTAGAACCCTTATTTGGAACATAATGAGCAGATTAGAAGAAATTGCTTAAGAATCTCTTTGTTTATAAAAAGTTGTATATGTAACTGAAATATGTATTAATTTAGTTAAGTGGGGGATAAATATTTATGATTAGGATCGGGCAGGCAGGTATACCTTTATCTTGTAAAGGTCGAACAAATAAGGATGGGCTTGTTTATACAAAACAAATTCTTGATCTTAATTCAATGGAAGTCCAATTTGTTCGTGGTCTTTATGTGATGGAAGATGAAGAAGCTCAATTTATGAAGGATTACTCGAAAGAAAATGATGTTGAGTTGCATGTTCATGCTCCATATTATGTAAATTTAGCTGGAAGTGGTGATGAATTAGATCTCAGTATTGAAAAGATACTCTATTCTGCGAAACTTGGAGATAAAATGGGTGCAAAAACAGTTGTCACCCATCCTGGGTATTACGGAGAACAATCCGAAAAAAAAACAATGAAAACAATGATAAAAAATTTAAAAAAAATACAGGGACTTTTAAAAAAAGAAAAACTCAAGATTAAAATTGGCTTAGAAACAATGGGAAAACAAAAAGTTTTTGGAAGTCTTGAAGAAATCATTGAGATATGTCAAAATGTAAAAGGAATAGTTCCTGTTGTTGGTTTAGGTCATATTCACGCTCGCATGAATGGCGGACTAAAAAAACGGGATGATTTTGAAGAAGTTTTTAAGAAACTTAAACCTCTGAGATTAAAACATTTCCTTATTCATGTAACTGGAACGCTTTATGAAGAAGGTAATGAGTATTATCATATTCCAATAAAAAAGGGGGATATGCCTCTTGCACCTGTTATTGAAATTATTTTAGATAATAATTATAATGTTACTTTTATATCTGAATCTCCTCTTCTTGAGCATGACGCGGTTTATATTCGATTACAAGTTGAAAAAGCAATAATAAAGCGAACTGGAAAAGAAGAAGCAGACTATAGGGATCTTTCGGAGATTGTATGAAATCAGAGGAAATCTTTACAGTTTCAATAAATTATATTCAAAGAAAGATTAAGGATATATTAGAAAAAGTTTCACAAGATGATATTGATACCATTAAAGATTTATTTTTTACATCAGACCGGATTTTTGTATATGGCGCAGGTCGATCTGGGCTTGTAGCAAAAGCCTTTGCCATAAGGCTTGTTCATCTTGGATTTCAAACATTTGTAATTGGTGAAACAATCACAGCTCCAGTTAAAAGAGGTGATCTTGTTGTTATTATCTCTGGATCAGGTGAAACAATTCCTGCTGTGATGACTGCCGAGATTGCTCACAATCTTGAGGCTCATGTTGTATCAATTACTGCAAAAAAGAAATCAGAAATTGCAAAATTTGCTGATGTTACACTTTATATTTCAGCAAATTGTAATGAAGCTGAAAGAAAGAAGTTTGCTCCACTTGGAACACTTTTTGAGGCAAGTGTTTGGATATTACTTGATGGACTAATAGCTGACATTCTTGAAAGTAAAAATGAAACAGAAGAAGTAATGCGCAGTCGTCACGCTACATTAGAACAATAGGAATTTACTCACAAAGAAATTAAATTTTTTATGAATTTTTAGTTAAAAAGTGCTATAAGGAGAAGCATACTATTATACATTTATTATTACATTTTTAAAAGCCTTATTAGTAAAAAAAGAAAAAAGAGATAGTTAGGTTTTATTGACCTAAAAGATATTTTAATATTGGAAACATATTAGGATGATTTTTTAGGAATCGTAAGAATGGTGTGTTTATCTCTCTAGACTTCTTATATGCATGAACCCAACAGGTATCTTCATCCTCGACATATTTACCATGTGCACAAAGAGCACCGACATGTGCCCAATTATAATCACTGCTACAGGCTGGTCCTTCTACATGTGCAATAACTGTAATTTCTTTTGATTCACCAGGGTCAATAGGTCCTGGGATATACCAGTACATTCTCCATTCCGATTTTGTAGTATTATACCAAACATTCACAGGTTCTGGATCTGCACTTATATATTTTAGACTGTCATGCATATGATCTGATATATTTATGTAATATAATGGACAATCTCCAGTGTTTGTTACAACTATTTTAAAGGTTGCATCATCACAGATTGGAAGATCAAATGCTTCACTCATAGTATCTGCATCAATCCAATCAGAATTTTTTTCGTCCCATACTAATTTTTCTATATCAATACTTGGATCACATGGTGGTTCTCCTGTTATTACAAATGCAAAGTCGATATTTTCCCCATTGATTGGATCAGTAATTGGTTGCCAATCACCTGCTCCATTCCATACAGCTGCATCCATAAAGTGATCCTGTGAGGTCTTCCAACCTACTGCAGTTGGAGGATCAAAATATGGCATACTTATTACAAGCCAATAAATTTGACCTTCTTCTTGTTCCCAAGGTTCATCAATTTCAGGTATATTTATTTGCCAGTATTGAAAATGATTATGTTCTATAAATTCACCATATGGCCATAACCATCCTTGATCACCATCCCAAGGTCCTGCTATTATAAATTGGTCAATATCAAAGCTTCCAGCCCATAATTGTTCTGCAGGTGTTGATGGTGGTCCAGGATTATTTGAATAAATATATACTTTTATCCATGGAATATCCATAACTACGTCATCAAACCATGATATCCAGAAATGAATATCTGTGACAGGGCCTGATTCTGAACATTGCCAATCATCACCAAGCAAATAATCATGGAAATCTACATCCCAACCATTAGGATCTGGTAACTGTGGGTAATGCATTTTATGACCATCACCTTCCTCCCAGTCAGCAACAGCAATAGTTCCGACGAAAATTAACAGCGTACATACAAAAATACCAATTATTTTTGTTTTCATATTCTTTTTACCTCCCCCATAAGTTAGTAGATATATTTGTAATATTAGGTTTTTATATATAAATCTATCTATAACAACTGTTAATTGCAACAATTTTTAACAAATGATGGTTTTATGATTAAAAAGTTTGAAAGCATTTTCAATGGTCATTAATATATTATGCTTCAAACTTTTAGAAAATGCTATAAGCACGCTGTGTTCGCCTTGAACAAGAAAAAAAAGATGAGAAAAGTAGTGGAGTCTAGGTAAGAGGGAGGAAGATATGATGAAAAAAGATGGTAAATGGATTTTCATTTCAATCTTCCATTTCCAGACTTCGCTAAACTTACTAAATGGTAAGATAATGTATAATTGTTACTGAATAAAATTACCATTGGTAATACTAATTTTTATTAACAAAAATAAGAAAAAAAGATGTTAAATCTAGTTTTGTTGCTGTTCCTCTATAGCATTAATCCTTTGCTCTAAATCATCAATCCTTTGCTCTAAAGCACTAATCATTCCCTCTAATCGATCAATATCTGTAACAGTTGGCAATGCTGTGTCCATATTTTTTCATCCCGTAATTCAAAATATACTATTTGTTAATAGATTTTGTTATAAATATGCTAATTTAGTCAGCACAAAAAATTGTTATTTTGTAATATTCATTCCGATATTTTATAATCTTAGTATCAAAGTATCGTAAGATACCCATCAATTGTGTTATTTCTTCTTGAGGAGATGATACTTCTACTGTTTTATTTGTGAGTATCGCCTCCTTTAACATAGAGAATATTTTCATTTGATTTTCAGTCATATTTATAAAAATGTTTGGTGCGTTGTCAAACTTCGTAATCATAATACCTGTGGTAGGTCCAATACAACCACTTAAACCTAAAATTGTAATCAAAATTATTATACCAATTACAATGACTTTCTTATTCATCATTTTTCCTCCCTTTAGATAAATAATTAAGAATTAGTTAATAATCTTTTATTTAAAAAAAATAATAGAGGACTAATTTTTTTAATAGTCCAAATCCTAGTTGTTGTAGTATTTTTTGTTGAACAATAAAATTATGTATACCTTTTTTTCATAATTATTAAACTAATACAGCATGAAACTCCAAAGGCATTTGCAGCCATTATAGCAATTGCTTTAAAAAAAAATCCATATATGAACCACAGTGTCATACCAATTGCTAAAACAATAGGCATAAAAAAAGAAACATCTTCAAGTCTTTTAGTCATATATCCTTTAATAAGCTGTGGAATGAAACCGATCGATGTCACTGCTCCTGCAATTAATCCCATGATTTCAAGTGCTGTAGAATCCATATTTAAAACGCTTCATCACCTGTAATGTATTAAATATTTCCAAAAATTTGTAATAAATTAAAAAACAGATTATTTAAAATAGTAACTGTTATCGTTTCTAAGACTTTAGGGAGGATGAAATATGGAAAAATATTGTACCAAATGTAGAAATAAATTAAAAAATGATATTAAATTTTGTACGAGTTGTGGTTTTAAAGTCGAAGGAATAAAAGAAGAACCAGAATCAATAGTTGAACAATTTGAACCTATACCACCAGTAAAAAAAGAAAAACGAAAACCTGAACCAACTCCACCAAAAAAGGAAATACCTCTAATTATACAACCTGAACCTACACCACAAAAACAATCAAAACCTGTTGATAAAATCATCATTCCTGCAATACTTGTAGCCTTAATTCTATCAATAGCTGCAATTATTTTGTCATTTGCAGTAGGTGGAGAAGCATATCTGTCTAAAGATAGTGTGGATACAGAAGCCCTTGCAAGTAATTCTGTAACCACAGAAAAAATCGTTGATGGAACAATTACTGATGATGATATTATTGTATCAGGATTATCAAATATCGCAAACACATCAATTAATGGTGATCATATCATTGATAATGTAATTGATTTTAGACATCTTTCAAATAAATTATATGATGCAATAACTGGAATTAATGAAATTGCAAATGGATCAATTACCAGTGCAAAAATAGCTGATTTTTCAATCCGTGCTGTTGATCTTGCTAATGATTCTGTTACATCTACAAAAATTGCTGAAGATTCTGTTAGATCCTCTGAAATTGCTAATGGTGCAATTGCTACTGCCGATATTAGTGATAATGCTGTAACATATGCTAAAATGGATATCAAAATAAGATTTGGAATTGAAGAAGATGCAACTAACAGAACACTTGTTAACCATGGATTAGGTTCATTTCCAGAATCAGTTATTTTAACTCCAATTTATGAAGAAAATGATAAAATCATACATGCAAATGTATATGATATTGATGGTGATAGTTTTAGAATTGGATTATGGGAAATAGATATCGCGTCATCAACAATTACCGAAGTTACTAGCGTCGGTGTTAACGTTTATTGGATGGCGATACGCTAAAATATCCTGGGCCCGTGGGGTAGCTTGGCATCCTTCTACCTTGGGGTGGTAGTAACTCGAGTTCAAATCTCGGCGGGCCCACTGTTGACTTCTCCTGATTTTCCATTAGAAACGGGGGTTTTTTGCCTTTGATTCACCAATACCAGAGTTAATACAAGATAAGACAGGACGGATATTATTCAAAGATAAAAACTTTACAATTTCTTCTAATTTATTAGAATACTCATACATTTAAAATTCTTATAATTCATTAACAGGAGAAATCAGGTATTTTTTACTAGTAAATACGAGTCAAAATCTCCCTTTTTATAAAAAGAATAATTACACAAAAAAAGAAAAAAAGAATTGGCATTTTTAATAGAATATCTCCAACTAGATCTGTGATTTTTTTGAAGGATGATTATTTTGTTTTCCGTTTATTCAGGAGGAAACTTTACTTTTATTTTTATTATTTTTATCAAAATTTCTTATTCCAGAATTGTAAGAGTTGGAAAATCCTGATTGTAGAACAGGTCCACCACCAGACGTTACTACTTTTACTTTTTCACCTGATTGAATAATTGGGGAAAACCCTGATTGAATAATAGGTTCACTACTATGTGAGTCAAGATGTAATGTGATACGTTCCAGTTGTATATTTTTTATACATTCAGGATGCATATAATTTCCAAATATCTCATTAATTATATCATATGTCTCTTTATTATTAAGGTCAAACAATAAAGGTTTGCCACAACATGAACATGGTAATGAAAAACATCCGGTTTTATTCAAGCGTGTTTCCCATTCTTTTAATCGTTGAGATCCAATTTTTTGTTCTTCTTCTTTTTTTAAAATAGTCTCCCAATTCGTCTTATTGTCTTCTGACTGTTTATCAAGAGTTTTAAACCCAATTACTAGATGTAGGTCAATAAGTTTACATTAGAAAATAATATTGTTTATGTTCTCTGGGGTGAAAACAATATCCCAGATGAAATTACTGGTCAGGTAAAGATGACTGATAGTTCTGGAACTGAGACCGTTCTAGATTCAGCGGATATTGTTATCTCTGAAAGCCCTGTTTTTATAGAGATATTATAGTTCAATGTCATACCTAGCAGGTTTTAAACAGTGATTAGTTACAAATTTTGATATTGGTGATTAAAATGGAGTTTGAGAGTGTTATCAAATCCAGAGAAAGCATTAGGGATTTTACAGAAAAAAAAGTTGAAGATGAAAAGATAAATTTTGTACTTGAATGTGCAAGACTTGCACCTTCGTGGACAAATAAACAATGTTGGCAGTTTATAGTAGTAAAAGATAAAAAAATTATCGAAGATTTATCAAAAACGAGTATCATAAATCGCTGGTTAAAAAATGTCCCAGTGATTATTGTTGCTTGTGGTGATCCAAAACAAAGTGGTTTTAGAAATGGTATAGAATATTTTATTGTGGATGTATCTATTGCATTAGAGCATCTTGTTCTCGCAGCAACAGATAAAGGACTAGGTACTTGTTGGATCGGTGGTTTTAGTGGTAAAAAAGTAAAAAAAATCCTTAAAATTCCTGAGAATATCAGGGTTGTTGCTTTAACACCACTTGGTTATCCTGCAGAAAGAAAACATTTTATTGGAAAATTAGCTAAAATAGTTACACAAAGTAAAAAAAGGAAAAATCTTGATAAGATAATTCATGAGAATTCATGGTAATAATAATTTTTTATACATAATATATTTAATTTACGTTGATTAGAGATTAATAATCCCATTACATTTTATGATTAGAGATTCTACTCCTTATTAGATGAATTTATGATTATAGTTTGTTAGATATCAATGTCATATCTAGAAGGTTTTAGTCTAATTTCACATATTTTTTACTAACATCCCATAATCTCTTTGCTAAATCCATATCATAAGATTCTTTTGATGATCTTTTTATTATTTTCTTTACAAAATATTCTCCTGTAATATTCTCTACGTCTGAAGAACTTGCTAGGTATATTGAAGTTTCAGCACCTATCTTAGGATCTTTCCCCATCAATTTAAATATAAAGCGAGAAAAACCACCTGCATCTCTTCCAAGTTCGGTTTTAGTCATCCCGGGTTGAACACAATTAACCGTTACACCAGTTCCTTCTAATTTTTTTGCCAAAAGTCGAGTGAATAAAATCAACCCAAGTTTAGATTGTCTGTAGGCTTTAGCTCCAGAAAATTTCTGCTTAAATTCTATATCATCAAAATTAATTGTCCCGTAATGCATACCAGATGTTACATTAATAATACGGGATGGATTACTTTTTTTAAATACATCAAGTAAAAGATTTGTCATAAGAAACGGAGCAAGATAATTAGTTGCAAAGATGTTTTCAATTCCATCTTTTGATTCTCTTCTTTTAAAATCCCATACACCGGCGTTATTAATTAAAACATGCAACTTATCATATTTTGATTTAAACTCTTTACAACAATCCCTAATTGATTCAAACGATGCTAAATCACATTTTAACATATGGATATTTTTATTATAAGTTGATGTTATCAATTTTTTCTTTGTTTTTTCTCCTTTTAAATTATCCCTAGTTGTAAAAACAATTGTTGCACCTAACGATGCAAGTCCTTGAGTGGTTTCTTTTCCAATACCAGATGTCGCCCCAGTAATTAATACAATTTTATTTTTCAATGTGTTCTCCCTCATTATATTGTTGATAATAAAATCTGATATTTTAATTTCACTAAGATACAATTAGAGTTTTCTATATATCAATATAATATCTAGTAGGTTTTAATCATAGTCTCATGATTATAGTCTCTTGCTTCAAATCCAATTTAAATATATTGAAAATCCCAGTTCAGAAAACGTCAACAATAATCCAAACAAGAAAAATACCTGTAAATCTTTGTATTAGAAATCATTTCATTTCTGAACTGTTTAAATAAAAGAAAAAAAAGAGATGGATTTGGACTAATTTATAGCCCTAATAGCTGTTGAAGAATTGGAAACTGTTCTAAAAACCATAGTAACACCGAATTAAACACAGCTCGGTCTCTTGCCCATTCGCTTTCTGCATCATGGGTATCTTGCGATTTTGCTTTTTCTGCTGATTCAGCAAGCGCCCACCATATCTCTTGGTTGCTGCCACCCCAGTTCATCATTCCATCGCCATCTGTATCATCTACATAAACCTGAACCTCTTCTAATCCTTGAGTATCATCTGGATCCCATGGACCAGTCTGGATGCTATCGTGTTTGTAACGTAGATAAGGTTTACCTAATGTTTTACCACAGCCAAATACGCGAACAGCATGCCCATCTTTTACCACTTCTACATCTTCACAAGATCTTAATTGGTCCTCTAGCCAATCAAATGTTACTTTTCCATCGACACTCTCGTCTTTTGATGTAATTCCAGCATGAGTGAAATCCCCGGGCGGTATTGTTTCACCATAACCATAACCTTGATGTTTATGATTAAGCGCGTTTGAAAGTCCATTATCAGCTAAATATTGGAATTTACCTTTCATCATTGGTTCAAACCATACTCCTGAACCAACTGTCCTACTTGGAGCATTCCTATTGCAATATGTATCCAATTGACCTACTAAGGAATTATCCCCCTTTAATCCTATTACATGATCGTGAGGAACAACGAAAGTTGGATTTTTATTTTCCAGATATTGAAGGCTATTAGCGATTGACATTGGAAAACATTGATTATGTGCAGCTTGTACATTCTCATTGGAATTTAAGTTTGGTTTTGTATAATCATATGTATGAGCCTGTGGCTCAAATGGAATAATTTCACCATGTTGCATGATTTCCCAATAATCTCCTACGCCAGTAGCTGAATATATCTTGTCTTTCACCTCATACTCATCTCGTGGGCCATCTTTAAACTCTACATATGGTTCAGGTGAAAATTCAACATATGCAATAAGTAATTGGATTTCCTGTCCTGGTTTTACTCCTAGATCAAAATACATTGAAAGAAAATTCATTTTGTCAACTCGATTGATAAACTCATTACGCACTACCCATCCGGCATCTGTATATACATTAAGGAATCCTTCTTTAAGTTCTTGAGTAATCTCCGCGATTTCAACTTCCATGTGACCCCAATCGGAGTTTTTTTGAGTCTCATCTCCGAGGTAAAAATCGACTTGACTGAAGGTGAGTCCACTTGCATAGCTTACAGGTGATTGTTTAGGTACTTGGTGTTCAATAGGTTTTGCCACTGATATAGCAGTCGCAATCAACAGCATACATACAAAAATTCCTACTATTTTCTTAATCATCTTATCTTCCTTCATTTTTCAACAATATATTCACCCTGCGAGGAAGGGTATACAAATTTATTTCCGCCTCGCCCGTGAAAAATTATTTGTAATTTGCACTATTTTTTTCCAACATTCAGTTCTATATTTACGAAAACACCTGCTCCAAAAACCTATTATGACAAAAGCAAATTGTCTTCAATATAAAAATTTTCTTACTTATTTTCTGCCTCCTTCAGAATTATACAACAATAATATATTATTTTTATTTAAAGATTTTGAAATATTTATGTAATATTTGTAACAAAAAATACAATTGTTCATATTGATTTCATTTCCGTACCAAACCTTTTGGTACTCACTCCAACAAACAACAAGATAATCGCTATTACTATTCCTTTCCTATACATCTTATCTCTACCCCCAAAGAACAATTTTTATAGACTTGTAATATAATAAATTGATTTAAACTTTTATCCTGTTAAATGCAACACTTGTTACATCTGATTTCATTTCAACAAATTACTAAGAAAATTAAGATAAAAAGCATTGATGCAATGTTTTTACAGGTAAAACTAAGTGCTTCTCCTGTTGACTTGAATTGTAAAATTATACCAAAGATATTCTATCTCTGTTTCGTCTATCATTGTAACATGCATAGCAAACATTTTCACCAAAAAATTTCGTGCAATCTCTCATCTTTCCACAACTATTGCATATTGCTTTCATTTAGCTCACCATGTTGTAAATGGTTAGGTTTTTCCCCTTTAAGATAACAGCATTCATTATTTTTCCTTACCGTGTTTACATCCTATTATATTTTTATATATGTCAAATTTGGTATCACCTGCAGCAGTTGTTTTGAAAGGATATTTGCAGAGGTCTGTTTTTTTTTGTCTTTAAACTTACATTTGATGCTTTTCATTATATCACTTTAAACCTCGCCAACCTCCAGGTGCCATTTTTTCAATAATTAATCTTCCGTCAGAACCATTATTAGAATTTTCATATCCTATTGGTCTTTCAACTGCTGTTGTTATGTTTAACGGTTCATCATCTCTTAGAATCAGTTCTTTAACAGTTTTTTCTGTTCGCTTTTTCCTTTTCATCTTGTTTTTTTTCGTCCTCTTTTGTTTTTCTTATGCTTC
>Ga0255055_10001588_pt1 | contig 16463 bp, 17 predicted proteins | sample JV7_2_27_MG_FD_188633 | JGI IMG/M metagenome (GOLD analysis project Ga0255055, IMG submission 188633) | Seawater microbial communities from Jervis Inlet, British Columbia, Canada - JV7_2_27 | ecosystem: Environmental > Aquatic > Marine > Inlet | place: Canada: British Columbia | collected... | reverse complement strand
TATTAGAAAAAGGAAATTAGAACTGATTAATTATCCATTATAATTTTAACACTTAAAAAGTCAATCTACAATTTAGAGCTCTGACTTATTTTTTAGATTTTTAAACGAAATATCAAGAAGTAAGATGTATATAAAAAAAGTTGTCTAATAATATGTAATTAATATAAATATTCTTAATTAACCATAAAATCGGAAGGAAAGGATATGAGTTTTGGAAAATCTTTTATTGTCAGTTTAATAGCATTAGTAGTTTTGAATGCAGTAGTTTTTACTATTTTCTATGTCATCGGTTATGGTTTTGATCCGTACATAACAGGTATATTATCAAATGTGAATTATCTTCTCTATGGGATCTTCTCATCAACTGCCCACGCTATTTGGTTATTAGTCGATCTTTTTGTTTATTCCCTTGGAACTGTTCCCATTAGTTGGGATTTCTTCCTACTTAATCTTGGCTTCATTACTGCTCCATTGATAGCTGCGGTCATTACTGGAAGGCTTAGTGAGAAACGTGTCCATGCCTTTGCAGGATTTTTCTTGTCTGTGATAATCTCTATGCTTATTTGTATTATATTACTGTATCAAGGTTTTTCTTATCAAGTATTGCTTGGAGGGTCATTCGATCAAACCGAATCTTTAATAACTGTAATTTTAGGGAGTTTAGTAAACGGTCTAATCTATGGGATGATCGCTTACATAACAACTAAAAAATAAACTTTAACCTTTTTTTATTTTTATAAAATTTATTTCACTTCTTCTGATTGTTCAAGTTTAGCTTGTCTTCTAGTAAGCAAAAAGGAGCTACTGATAATTAATGTGAATCCAATTATCATGAAGGTTACTGAAAAAATATTTGGGGGCCTCGATAGAAATATAATAAAAAAAGCGATTATTGGTATAATTTGAATTGGAACACTATTTAATGGAGCTAAAATATTAGCTTGACCATATTTAAGCGAAATTTGTCCTACAGTGATTCCAATAGCTACAATTAGGATAAGAATTATGCCTACTATAATTCCAAAAATAATTTCTTCTTCTATTATAATTCCATCAATTATATGAGTTACGACTGTAGTTCCAGGACTCGCCCAAACCGTATTTAGAGAAAGAATTAAACCCGACTCGATTGCCATTAAAAAGCCTTTATGCTTCTCGTGTTTTCTGCGTAAAACTTCAAAAATAATTGCTAAAGAAAGAACCACAATTGTAAACATGATTATTCTCAAAATGAAACCGGAATCTAGGATATTAAATGTAGAAACATCAATAGATAAATCACTTAAGCCAAGGAAAGAAACCCCAGCAATCATAAGCAAAATTCCTAAGATTTCTTCCTTTCCTAATTTTTCATTCAGAATTTTTACAGAACCTAATGCTAATATAATTAAACCCGCAGCCATAAGGCCGGGAACGAGAGCAGGCCCTATAAATATAATAGCTATAAAGTAAAAAACAAGTCCTCCAATAACAATTTGTAATATCAGTCCCATAATCCATAATGGACTTTTAGCGAGGCTTATGATAAATTTTGGGTCCTTAGAATGCTTATTGATGACATATTTTTGAATGAGAACTCCGATATAAACAACTACTCCTGCTAAGAGTGCGAAAAGAATTCCTAAAAAATAAGTTAAATCAGACGTTGCTAATTTTCACTTTATTGGATTGAATTATTAAAATATTTTATTTTCTATTCTTAATTATTTTTTCTATATTTTTTTAAAAAAGCAATTTTTCAAAGATGACTTTTAACACTATTAAACGCCCTTTCAATAAACTTAAACCCATATCTTTTGAAAATGTTAATATTAACGATAATTTTTGGTCAAAACGGCTTCAGACCAATAGGGAAATATCAATTCACCATCAACTTGAACAACTAGAGCAGGATTTTCACATTGACAATTTTAGAGTCGCTTCTGGAATTAAAAAGGGAGTTCAGATCGGCGAGTTTTACTTTGATTCCGACTTATATAAATGGCTCGAGGCGGCATCCTATATCTTACACACACATAAAGACACTGATTTAGAAAAAAAAGTAGGTGAAATCGTTAATTTAATTAAGAATTCTCAGACCCAAGATGGATACATTAATACTTTTTATTCAACAAGGTTTCTACACAAAAGGTTTACGAACATTTATAATATGCATGAATTGTATTGTGCGGGTCATCTTATCCAAGCAGCGATTGCCCATCAAAATGCAACTGGAAGTAAAGACTTAATAAATGTAGCCACTAAATTCGCTGATTTGCTGGTAAAACTATTTCTTGGTGGAAAAAGAAAAGGTGTTCCGGGTCATGAAGAAATCGAAATGGCTTTAATCGAGTTATATAGAATAACAGAAAATTCAAAATACTTAAAATTAGCTGAAGAGTTTATCAATCAAAGGGGAAATATTTCCAAATTTAAAACTTATGTTATAAATCAATATTTAAACATGATTTCTACCGTTAATTTAGCAAAGATAAAAAATCAGGAGTATCAGAAAGCAACAGAATCGACGCTCGCTATCCCTGCGAAAGAAAGTGAGGTAGTTGAATGGGTTTCAAAACTTAGTCTAAAGGGTCAAATAATAATCTATAGAGAGAACCTGAATGGTAATTTCATTCAATCCAATGTTCCGGTTAGAGAGATTATTAAACCTGTTGGTCATGCTGTTAGAGCAATGTATTTATTTTGTGGAATGGCAGACTTTTTTTCTGAAACGGGAGATAAAAAATTACTACACGCACTTAGAAGAGTATGGTTAAAGATGGTTAAAGCCAGGATGTATATAACTGGAGGGATTGGATCTGAAAAGGGTACTGAGGGTTTTCAAAAAGATTTTGCTTTAAAAAATGAAGACTCTTATTCTGAAACTTGTGCTGCTATTGGAAATATGATGTGGAATTTGCGAATGCTCCAAATAACAAGCAAATGCAAGTATGCCGATTTAATAGAGTTAATAATGTATAACGCGATGTTGGTTGGGCAATCAATTGATGGTAAAGAATATACGTACGACAATCCTTTAGTTTCACATGGTAAAGATAAAAGATCTGAGTGGTTTCGTTGTGCTTGTTGTCCTCCTAATGTCGCCCGAACTATTAGTTCTTTAGGTAATTATATTTATAGTACCTCAGAAAACGGTATCTGGATTCATCAATATATTGGGAATACAGCTAATATTAATATAGGTTCAAACACGATTAAGGTAAGTCAAAAAACTGGATTTCCGTGGAGAGGCGATGTAAAAATTATGCTTAATTTACGTAAAAGTCAAAAATTCTCGATATTCCTAAGAATTCCGAAGTGGAGCATCAAAACCGAGCTAAAAATTAATGGTATACAACAAAGCTATAACCGGTCTAGCGGTAAATACGTGGAAATTATAAGAAACTGGTTAGATAACGATAGTCTGGACATAACTTTCAGGATGAAAGCAAAGTTTATTGAAAGTGACCAAAGAATCAAGAACAATAGGGGTAGAATGGCATTATCTAATGGTCCCTTAATTTATTGCTTAGAACAAAAAGACAATAAGGATCTCGATATATTTACAGCAAGTATTAAAAAACATCAGGATTTAAATGTTAAATACCAACCAGAGATGTTAGGAGGCGTTAATATTATTGCCGGAAAGGTCTCAAGCGGTAAAAATTTTACAGCAATACCGTACTATGCTTGGAATAATAGAGGAGCAGATAAAATGCAAATTTGGCACTTAATAGATTAAACTTGAGAAAATTAAAATTTTCAGAACTAATTTCTAATTTCTCTTTATGAGAAACTAAACTATTTGTGAGTTTGGTTTGTATCTTTCAAAAAGAGTTTCAGTAATTACATCAAAAGCCTTCTCAACATTTTGGCCCGTTTTAGAGGATAATTCTATAAAAGAAGATAAGTTATATTTCTTGGCGGCTAAAATCCCTTCGTCTCTCGAAACAGCCCTAAACTCTTTCAAGTCAACTTTAGACCCAATCAGCATAATGGGAATATCTCCTGCATGCTCTCTAATGATCTGCGTCCAATCGGGTAAATGGTCTAGTGAAAGACGATTTGTTATGTCGTATAAGAAAAAAGCGGCGTTTGCACCTTTACAATATTGACGAAGGAGAAATCTAAATCGTTCTTCTCCTCCAAAATCCCATATTTGTAATTTTACTTTTTTTTTTATTGAAATTTGTGGTTTTAGAATAAAAATCTACTCCAATTGTTAATTTAAGGTCTTCTAGGAAGAAACCAGAGATATATCTAAGAGTAAGAGATGTTTTTCCAACTGCTGCATCACCTAACATCATGATTTTCCAAGTAAAATCGTAGGCCGCCAAAATTCTTAACCCAAATTAATAACTGGTTATTCTTTTTAATTATATTATTAGATATTTAATATTAAAAGGTTTAACTTAATTATATTTATCTTTATAAGATTTATTAAATATATGTTTTTATTTATCTTTCAATACATTTAAACATTATATCGTAATAAACCTCTAAAACTCAAAATAACAGTATAAGTATATTCAATGTGAAATGAGCGATAGAACTTGGAAGAAGAGAATTCTTAAAAAGGACGAAAGTTAAAGATAATAAAATTCCAAATGAGAAGTAATATCCGAAAAAAGTAATTATTGTAGATAAAGGGACGAGTAAAGGAGGAACATGATAAAGAGAAAAAATAATTGAAGAAAAAATGATTGAATAAAGCAGTTTCATTTTTTTATGGCTTTTTCTAATAATAAAACCTCGAAAAAAACCTTCTTCACATGGTGCAACAATTACTACTTGAATCGCTACAAGAATTATTAGCTGTATTATTGTAGGGATAGTAGGGGTTGTAGAAATCGCATTGTTTATTCCTTCCTCTACAAACTGCGCTCCAAACAATAATTGGACAATAAATTTTACAAAAAAAGAGATTATAAAACTACTGATGAAAAAGAATATAATTCCAATTAAGAATCCAAGAATCACTTTTAGGAGCATTTTCTGTAATGTGGTTGTGGTTTTTTGAAATCCCATTTCTTTTAGTTCTGTTAAAAATGGTTTTTTTTCTACTTTTGAAGCAATTAAAGCGGGAATAAGAATTAGCAGAATCTCGAGAAATGAAAGTATTATCAAAATTATTGGATCTTTTCCTAAATCAATAGCCATTTTTATTTAGGTATTCTAATGATTCGAAATGAAAAAATTATAAAATTTAATCTCTCATCGTTATTATAATTAACTCTCTTTATTTTAAATCTTAATGACAATTAGAAATAATCCGTTGAATTACAACAACATAGATTCTCACCTACCGTCTAACGAATCTTCGCAACCTATTGTTTCGGGTTTTACTAAAGAGCAACTAATCTTAATGAACTTAAAACATTTAGCTCAAAATTATTTAGAAATAGAGAAACAAAAACAAAAATTTGCTAAATGTTTACTAGAAAATATAGATTCCTTAGATTTCGAAGAATTTCTAAAGTATCCGAATTACGATATAAAAGAAAGGCTTTTAAAAAAGGAAGTTACAGCTGCTAATATAAGAGGCTTAAATGTAGTGAGTGTGGATGGAAGTTCTGTCTTGAAAAAGTTCATGAATGTGGATTTTTCTTTTTTAAAAGCTATTGCGGTGAAATACTATTTCTATAAAAATCATTCGTCTAAAATTGATTATTTTCCAGACATAACGGGTTTTAATAATTATAATGTGCAAGGAAATTTCTTAAATCGTGAGGAAAATGTAGTGGAAACTAAAATTTCGATGGACATGACCTTTATGGAAATTAGTCTCTTGAATAAATTAATTGAAAAAAAAAGCGATATAGATTTAATCATTATCGATGGCTCCGTTGTAATTATGCCCATAAATTTAATCTTCTCTAAAGATTCTGAAATATCTAAGAAGTACGATATATTGTTAAGAGAATACAAAAAGTTATATTCTAATTGTAAAGAAAGGGGAATTATTTTAATAGGTTCAATAAAGGATACGAGAACTTCAGCATTGACTAATTTAATAAGAAGCTCTATTCAAATGTTAAAACCTAATATGACTAAATTAACGAGTTTTATTAATATTAATTATCGCCAGATAATAGACTATTATTCTGATTTGGATTTATTCAATAGAGTGTTAGGCAAGTCTGAAAGAAGTTGTATTTTCAACTGTAAAAAGGACCTTGATAAAATTAGAGACACGGGTATAAAGAAAGAAATTCCTTATTATTTCCCCCAAAGTTTTTATGCTTTTTACCTTAAAACTGCGAGGTACGACACTCCATGCAGGATTGAATTTTTTATGAATGAGAGACACTCTTTAAAGGAGGCTTCAGAAAAAGCTGATCTGATATCATCGATCCTTTTACCAATATCTAGTCTTAATGAATTCTATGGGTTGCCTATACCTCAAATAGAAGCTCATAGAAGAGCGGTGTTCAAACCACATGAGATTAATTTGCTGTTTAACAGTTTGTCAAGAACTTTGAATAGTTATGGGGTTTCCTTGTTAGAAAAACGTAGAACTAGGAGACCATTTTAAGATTATAATTTTTCTAATCGGTTCAAAATAATGTCTTCGAAAAAAAGATGTTTTTTTTTTAAGGTTTTATTTTTAAATCCACTTTTTTCTAATTGTTCGTGTATATCTTGGAAATTGGAAATACTTGAACTAATATAATAAACGTAAAACTTCTGATTTAAATTAATGAATGGTTTGGCCTGTAAAATAAATTCTAAAAATAACTCAAATCCTTTTTTTCCACCATCCCAACTATTATCAATACTTTTCTTGGCTCGTAGTTTATTGTTAAATTTAAAAGAAGGTAAATAAGGAGGGTTAAAAATTATTACATTAAATGAATTTTTGAGGCTAACTGGGAACATCTTAAATAAATCAGAATGGATAAAAGTGACACTCTTATTGAGATTATTAAAGATTTCATTTAATTTAGCACATTTAATTGCATTTTCTAATATATCTGAGGCAAAAATTCTAGGAGAGAAATTTGATATCTTTTTATTTACTTCTTGCAAAAATAAAGCAATTATTCCCGTTCCAGTTCCCATATCCAAAATGTTCTTAACATTTTTAATATCAAGCCCATCAAAGTAATTTTCGCTAATACAATCCTTGAAATAATCAATAATTAGATAGGTATCATCAGATGGAGCGTAAACATCCTTAAAAGGACAATCGATATTAGGATCGGGAAAAAGATTGATTTTTCTCATCAGCTAGTTTAGTGTTTAATTATATAGTAGATTAAAGATTGACTTACTAAGGTCCACGATCTCATCCACTTTAAGTTGAGCGATTTTTCTATCTATGTTTTTTGTATTTTTTATATAATTATAAATATCGTCTTTTGAATAATTAGCTAAATCCTCATTTTTTACGAATAAACTTAGAGCATTTACAATATTCTTGTTTTTGTAAGGCATTATTCCAGCAACAAACTTTAAGAAGAACTTCCTCTCTCTTTCTGCTAATAAAAATTGGTCTATATCGTCTTTAGGCTTAACGATAATTAAAGCCAAATCAATCTTTGGAGTAGGAAGAAAATTAAATCTAGAAATTTTATATTTTTTAATAGGTTCCATGAATGCGTTAAAGCTTACAGTAATTCTAGAAAACTTTTTGTATTCGTTTTTAGAAAAAATTCTTTCTGCTATGCTATCTTCAATTAATAAAACGCCTCGAGGGGGATTTTCATTATAAAAAACCTTTTCGATTATAGCGCCTGTAATGGAATAAGGAATGTTAGAGATTACGATGTTATGATGAGGAATATCAGCTTTTAGTATATCTTCGTTATAGAGTATTAAATTTTTATTTTTCGAAAAATTCTTCGTAAGATATTGAAACAATCTCAAGTCAATTTCATAAGAATAGATTTTATTATGTAATTTTACTAATTCTTCTGTTAGAGCACCTAATCCCGATCCAATCTCTAAAATTAGATCATCTTCAGAGATATTAGATTCTGAAATTACTTTTAATGCAATATTTTTATTTATTAGAAAATTTTGACCTAGTTTTTTATTTGGTTTTACCTCTAAATCTTTTAAAATGAGTTGAGTTTTCCTTATATTCATAGTATTCATTCATATTTTTGGGTCTTCGAGAATAAGTAATACTTCACTCCTTCACGCTGTAATTCCTTGATAATTCTTAAAGCAATCTGCTTTGTGGGATTAGACATACTTGTCCGATCAGATATGTCCTGAAACGTAGTAAATTTCTGTCTATTTCTTGCCTCTATTATTTCCCACATGTGTTTCTGACCAACACCAGGCAATAATTTAAGAGAATGCATTCTTGGAGTGATCGAAGTTGAATTATTAAAGAAATATATAAATTCTTCTTCGTAATTTAGGACCTCACTTTCAAGAATGGGTTGAATTAAAGCTTTTGAGGTGTTGGTTAGATCTTTATAATTGATTTTTTTAAGGACTTCCCTTAATTTGTTCTGATTTAAAAAACCCTCATATGTGTTTTTTTCTTGAACTTTAATTTCGGAATCTCTGTTACATTTAACTTCATAGAGGACAAAATCTGGGAAAGTAAGAACTTGAGCGATTGGTGATTTGGACCAACTAGGTTTATCCTCTTCAGGATGACCATGTAGTAATAAATCTAGGATTACGATTTCTCGAAACTTCTTGATAAATTGTTTCTTTGTCCTTGGATCCCTTCTTTGATATTTGGGCCTGCGAGGCTGTCTTCTGTATCGATCCCGATTCCTTTCCATACCAACCAATTTTCTTATTATTTACTTTCCAAATATGCATAATGTTTTATAAATTGAATATTCCTTTTTTAACAAGGATTGCTCATTAAAATTTAAAAGAATTCGAATTTATAAATTCTTCGATGTTTATTTCGCTTTGTAAAAAATTTATAATTGAAATCCAGTTAAGAAGTTTTGAGTTCTTCTATTTGAGCAAGAAGATCTTGTAATTGATCATCATTTAAAGATTTTCCAGCAAAGCTCTTCTCTAGGATCATCCTAAGTTCAGGAATCGTATGAGGATCTATATTAACTATGGTTATAGCGTAATTTTCTTCGATTTCGTATTTATCTATTAGAAACTTTTTAATTTTTATCGCGTCTTTTTCGCTCATTTTGGCAAATTTATTGACGTAGTTATGAGTGATTTCTTGAAAATGAGATAACCCTTCTTCGTTTTCTATTTTTTCTATTTTTTCTTTGACATCTTCCATAATCTTTTTTACTTCCGGTATAGAAACAGTTTTTTCGCTTACTTTTCGACCAGACATACAAAACCCTACTTTTTAATTGATTTTTGGAGTTTATTAGCTGAACCTTTATTAGCTCGTAGATGTTCTTTGCCAACAATTAATAGTTTTTTAGAGTTACCTAATTTAACTTCAACTTCGTAGCATCTTCCTCTCGTACCTTTGACCGTTCCTGTTAATCCATGATATCTCCTATGAGGAAATCCTCTTTTATGTTGAGATGGATCAGTAATTACATCCACTTTATCATCGATTTCATAATCAACTAAATACTTTTCTATAGAACCGAGTCCTCTATCTCGTACACTCTTTCTATGTCTTTGACGAGATTTGTTCCGATAGCCTTTATGTAAAGTCAAAATTAATTCCCTACGCTAAATTGAATTATTTTAAATAAAAAATTCTATTTTTGATAATATGTGATGCATAATTTATTTATTTTTTGATTTAGCATCTTAAAGAAGTTAATTAATATATCTTTAGAACATCTAATTTTTTGCACTCAAGAGGGAAGCCAAAGATTTCTGTAAGTGAAGGTGTGGTTCTTCCATTGTCGCCGTTTATTAGTTCTTTAATGTAGGTTCCACCTTGAGACTCGATAATGAATTCATATATTTTAGGTTTAATGAATTTTCCTTCTATTTGATATATTTTTTTTTCTCTAATTTTATCAGCACGACGATGAGACACTCGATTAGGTGTTCTCTGCTGAATTTTTTGATTTTCAAATTCTTTTTTTATTTTTTTTAGAAGAATTTCAAATTTTTCTTTTGATATACTCTCGAAGGACGATGTTAACGCTTTGTAAACTTTTTTAGTGTTTTCTGCGTTAAATTTAAGGTTTTTAACTTGTTCTTTGCTACTATATTCTAAATTAGTAATTTTTATTTTTTTCTTATTTCTTTTATTTACTTTTTTTTGAATTGTTTTCAAATCTAGAGTTCTAATCTTTGGATTGTTTAATTCTAAAACAAAAGGTCTGCCTTTTCCTAACATTCTCACATCGATATCTTCTCTTCCGGCCCCATGAAATTTTAAGCCTTCTGCTTTTGCTTTCTTAACAAATTCAGGACTCATTAATTCCTCTACACTAGTTTTATATTGTTTTCCTGTAAATTTACACGATTCGCATCCTTTTCCTCTACATGATCGACAATCCCAATGAGTTTGTGGAATTCCTCTAACAAATTTATTATACCTTCCTCTAATAAAAATGGATCTTAAAAGCATGTTTATATCAGTTGTTGCAAAGTCTATCGTAAAGATTATCGTTATATCAGGTTTTGAAAATTCAGCAGGTTTATGTAAATTATTTGATAGTTCTTTTCCAACCTCTCTATTAAAATGATTTTTAAACGCCTCGGAATTTAGCAAATTAAAATGAGCTTTAAAATTATCCTCTCTATTAACTATTTGCGAATCAAGAGTGGTTCCCACTAAAATATTTTTAAATTCTAGATTATTCAGGTTTTCCTCTGCAATTCTACTATAAGTGGGGATATTACTAAAGATATCATTACATAAATAACATTTTTCAGGTAGATCATGTTTACTTTGATCCATTCCTTCTTTATTTAAAACACTAAGAGCAGGATTGAACTTAGCTTTTACGGCTAGGATTTTTAAATTAGCTATTGCTTCTTCGTGGTTGTCTTGTTTTGATAAATAAGCTCTGTGATTTTCCATAGTCATAGCTAAAAGAAGAGATTTACCTCTATCGTAATTAGTAGTATCTGTCCCTAATAATGAAAACATTCTACCTAAACAATGCAAGCAGATGTAATATTCTTGGTAAATCTCTAAAACTTTTTCAAAAATGGTCATACTCTAGTAAAGTAATTAGGTATCACTTTTGTTTTTAATGATTAAAAAAAATGTTCCATTTAAGATCAAGAGCCACTAATTTCTTAGTGTAAAAATGAGTTATTAGCAATATTGCTTTGCAAATAGGTTCAAACATTTAGTTAATCGTCGTCTTCGTCCCATCCTAAATCTTTTAAAACAGATTCAAAGGCTTGTGAATCCTTATCTAACACAAATTCAGTATCGTATTCTGAAGCGGCTTCTCCAAATTCTACTTTGAAATCTGGAGGAGGGAGGTCTTCAAGTGAAGGTATTCCTTCTTTTAAAGGTTGTTCTTCTATAGAAGGTTGTTCCTGAACGATTTGAGGCTCTTGAATGCTTTCATCCTCTTCTATTTCCATTGGAGTGTAGTCATCAAGTGGAATTGGAGGAATCTCGTCCTCATAAACTTTAAATTGTTGTTCGGTGCCTTCAGCAGCAGGGGAATTTTGCGTTGGAGTTGTTGTGCTCTCTACTAAATGTTCCAACTGCTTTTCATACTCCAATCCAACTGATTTAGGAATTGATACAATGTTATTTTCGTTAGTAGCTTCAATTTCTTCAATTTCGGTACCTTCTTTTTCCCAATCGTCTAAAAATCCTAGCAGATCATCTAAAGCAGCCTTGTCTTCTTCAACACTAGGTTTAGTTATTACAGTTACTTCCTCTTCCTCTTGTTCTTTTTTTAGTTTAATTCTTTCAGACTCCTCTAAAGAAAGAGTCATCTCAGTTATTTCATCTCCTGAGATTAAGATATTCAATTTTTTTGCTAACTCACGTAAATATCCGAGATAATATCCTATCCTATATACATTTTTTAAGCCACCAAATACAAGATATTCGTCGTTAATTGCCAAAATAATACTATAACCCGAAGTATTGTGAAGAATAATTTCTGTTAAAGCGCCATGAGCAGTTGCCTCACTTAGTCTTAATCCTAAATCAATTAACGCAGTGCTCGAGGCAGATGTTGCATCGGCGTCGAGTTCAGCAGAAGCAGCAGAGGCGACTTTCATACCTACTCTAGATAACACTGCTAAATTTTCTAAGTCAGTTTTATCTTCTTCGAATCTTAAAATTTTCATCATGTTTTCTCGTATACCTTGCGCAAGAGACGACATACTAAATTAGTTTCCTTTTTGGGTTAAAGATGATTAAAATTCATTAATTTTTATTTTCTCTTAACTTATATCATAAAATCTAGATTAATATATTTTATCATAATTCCTTACACAAAATCATTTAAATTCTTCTGCGTAGAGGGTGAGTTATCGAATTTGTCGAAGGAATATCCGGAAGTATCGGTAATTATTTGTTTAATCTCTTCTACTACCTCTTCCGATGTCAATTTATCGGTATTGATTGTGAAAATTTTCATTGTTTTATTTCTTTTTTTTTTATCAATTTCTAGAAATTGATTATAATAGGAGAGTATTTCTAACAAATATTTTTTATCGTCTTCGTTCCATTCTTTTCTAATTTTATCTATGGAACCTCTTTGAATAATTCTTTTTAAAATCGTATCCGGTTGAGCTGTTAGATATACAACATAATCTTCTTTCCATTTTACCGATTTATACATATCAAGGATAAGATTATAGTCCTTTTCTTTAAGATAAAGGCTTTTTGAATAGACTAAGACACAGATGGGTGTTCTATCTAAGACGATCACTCTACCATTATAAAGATTATCAAAGTTTGTAATATTTTTATTTCTCTTTATTAACTGTTGAAGAAAGTGAATTTCACTACGGAAAGCAATCTGTTTATTTTCAGATCCAAAAGGAAAAGGAGGATTTTTTTTGTATCGTTCGGGAAAAAATTTAAATTTATTATTATCCCCTAAGGAATTCTTTAAAAGATTAAATATGGTCGTTTTACCGACTCCATGTGCTCCAGCAATAGATACTATGATGTTATCTTTACTTCCTTTATTGGTATAATACTTTTTTCCCAATATCTCTTTCTCCACGCTGTTTGAATCGTATCGTATTTAAAAGAACATGTGTTGCTAATAATACCACTAGAGATATTTGATTTTTCTTATTATTAAATTTATATATTAAAGGATAATGAATCTAAAAATTAGAAATATACAGTTAAGATAATAAAGAAAATGTTATAGGCTACATTGGCGATGATTGTACTTAGTAGATTTTTATTAATTTCATAAAGGATACCTAAAAATAGAAACACCATGAAGTTCACGATAAAGAAATAAATCCCTATAGGAAACGTAAAAAAGAGAGAAAGAACCGAATAAACTAATGCGACTATGACGATTGCTGAAGATTTACCGAGGAAATTATTATCAAAACGTGCTTTTAGAGTGTTATGTAAAACTCCTCTGAAAGCGAGTTCAATTGAAATTACTGATAAACTCATGAGAAAAATCAGTAATACTATAAAAATTAAATCCGCATTTTGAAGAATTAGATATCCTTCTTCCAAAGATGCAAATACATCGAAAAAATCGATACCCGAACTGTACATAAAGCTGATTATTGAAGATGAAAAATGATCGATTAGTATCAATATTTCACTTCCAAGAATTCCTATAATCAAAGCAATTATAAGGGAGTTGGTTTTTAGCTTTAAACCTAATTTTTGGAATTTGTGTTTTTTTGAATAAATGTAATATAGGGGATACACTCCAAAAATAATATCAGGAATTAGACCTAAGAGAATTGTTGTAATATTCGAATCTAACGTATCCGTTGGCCCCAACTGTAAAGTTAATAGCATAGTTAAGATTAACCGAACCGTAACATATGCCATTAGAGAGTTACCAAAAACTCTAATGCCCTCCCTAAAATTCCATTCGTTTCGATTTAAAATGAACTTTTGTTCTGGTACTAGTTTTTTATTTGCATAAATATAACCAGTTTTTCTTTGAGGCTTTTCATCTTGAGTACCACCTTTTTGTTCTGAAATTTTTTCTAATTTCGTATCGCATAGAGGACATTGCTCTAATATAGAGGAAGTAATTATCGACCCACATCCCGAACATTTTCGTGATATTATTTCTTTTTTAAGAAGTTCTGGTTTTGATACTTGTTTATCAAGATTTTCTTCACTCGGTTTGATATTTATCACCAATTTTCCACATTTAGGATTTGGGCAATATGCTATATCCTCTTCAATTGTGGTACCACAATAAACGCAAAATTTTGCTATAGGTTGTTTTTTATCTTCTCTTGACATTATCCTCAATAGTGTAAGAAATTAATTTGTGCTGAAGCGTACTTAGTTTATTATGTAAATTTAAAATTATATATTTTATTGTTATCTTATACAATTATATTAATTTGCTGACGGTTAGGGAAATTGTAGTAAGCTTAATTTCTACTATGATATATTCTATTACCGGGAAATCAATCTTCTTGATTTTTCAAATTTTTTCTAGTAATTGAATAAATTTCCATAAGTAATAGGTTATGATAGAATGATATCGAATCAAAATATCCTTCCCCTAAGTCAGATTGATTCGCATGAACTAAGGCTAGCTGAGCATTTAGGGCAGACTTCATTAATAACTCTATTCCTTTATAGATCAAATTCGGACTCCAAGTTCCTCGATCTGGGTTAGCCCACCACGTACTATCTGAACAAATGCCTCTATCATAAAACCATCTTGCGGTATTACAATAACTCTCAACTTCCCAATCTCGAATCGTGTCTAAAGCCCCTATTAATGACATTAAATTATTAAGGCTTTTCATAATCTTCCAGTAAAGCTTGTGAATGGTATTATCTGGATGATCCCATAACGGATAGGGGATATTTACCTTCATATCATTATGTGTAGTGCTCCAACTTGAATCTCTTGGAATTATTTTCTTTTTATGAATCGGAAAATGCTTATCTAATTCGGAAATAAACGATAATTGTATCTCGTCTTGATCATTAATAAGTTCAAGAGTTTTACTAAGAAAAATTCTTTCAAATTTCTTTATGTGGTGACCAAAAGTCTCCGAATCCATCGCAGTGATAAAATATCTATTCCCTTGCTTATTTTCATTATTCTCATTAAATGATGTGTTTAATTGTTCTACAAATTGTTTTGCTGTAATATCGTTGAACGCAACTTTATTACTTAGAATATCATCTCTAAAGAAGAGTTTTAATCCATTTGGAGAACTGTATATGTATTCATAAGGCCACTCTAATGGACAAGCTAATCCGCTCATGATTACCCATTCATAACCTGATTGTCGAATAAATTTAGCAACTTTAGAACTAATAGACAATTCAGGCGGAAAAAATCCATTTTTCTCCCAATTATTAAATTCTTTTCTATTTACATCCTCGTTTAGGAGAATTTGGCGTTGAGCCTCTTTTTCAGGTATTAACGGAAGAATGGGATGAAATTTTGCGGTTCCTAGGATTTCGAGTTTTTGATCTGCCACTAGATTTTGAACCAGTTCAATAGTTTCTTCTAACTCAAATTCACGGAGCAATTCAATTAAAATCCCGCTAATATTCAAACAAATTTTAACATTATCGTGTTCTTCCAACATAGAGAATAATGGTTTATAACATTCTTTATCTATTTTTCTTAAAACACCAATATCTTGTGTTGGAGGTTGATAAGCGTGAAGTAAAGGTGCCCAATATGTCGTCATATCAAATAAAAGTATGTTTTTTATTATAGTAGGAAATCATTATAGAAAAAGTTATTTTTCTAGAATTTTTTCATTTACTGCTGTGCCAAAATGAGTCGCTCCAGGTCCGATATGTACTAAAACCTCATTACCGACTTTAATCTAACAACTGACTTTGCAATTCCATTTTGATCAACAAACCGGACAGTTTCTGCATTTTGGCAAATACAACTAAACGAGATTTTATTATCTCCCACAGTCGCTTCTAATTCAAATCTAAGCATAGGGCGAGTTTCAATTTTTACTCTTCCAATGGAAACAATTCTAACTTCCCCTTTATTTGTAACTGCTAAAACCTTATCTCCACCTTTTAATTCGCTAAGATATTTTGTACGATAAATTTTATTAGGATCGTTATCAGGAACTAAAACATACGCGGAAACATCACCTGAATTCACTCTAAACGGTCTCGAAGCAACAAACTCGGTCTCAAACGTCTCAGAATGAATCAAACAGAATCCTTTAGACGTTGAACCGACTAAGAATCCTTCTCCAATCTGAAGAAGTGATGTAGAATCAATACAAACTCTTTCGCTCTCGAATATGTTTTCTATATTAGTTATTTTTGCTTTAGTTAGCTTAACATTAAATTCGGTTTGGAGCAAGCCTTTTAATTTAACAATCTCACTAGCATCTTTAGGAGTGATAAGTATTCCATCAACGCCTATTTCTAACGTCTTTAACATCAGTTCAGCTTCTTTTACATCCTCAACTTGAGCAAT
>Ga0255055_10001586_pt1 | contig 16473 bp, 15 predicted proteins | sample JV7_2_27_MG_FD_188633 | JGI IMG/M metagenome (GOLD analysis project Ga0255055, IMG submission 188633) | Seawater microbial communities from Jervis Inlet, British Columbia, Canada - JV7_2_27 | ecosystem: Environmental > Aquatic > Marine > Inlet | place: Canada: British Columbia | collected... | reverse complement strand
CAGGAGCCGTTAGCAGCAGCAATAGGTGTTGGTTTGCCGATCGCGACCCCCTCGGGGAATATGGTTGTGGATCTGGGCGGCGGTGTGACCCAGGCAGCCGTGATTGCCATGAGCGGTATTGTGGCTTCCAATGCCACTCGAATAGGTGGTATCAAGTTGGACTCTGCTATCATCTCCTACGTCAGGAAGAAATACGGATTGATCATTGGACCGCGCACCGCAGAAGAGGCAAAAATCCGCATTGGCGCGGCCATTCCTCAAGACGACGAAAAAACCATCGAAATTCAGGGACAAGATCAAGTCACCGGTCTTCCGCGTCCGGTCACCTTATCCACTGGTGAAGTTGTGGAATCTCTTCAGGAGACGCTTCAGCTCATGGTGGTTGCTATACGAAACGTGCTTGAGCAAACTCCACCCGAGCTTGCCTCTGACATCATCGATAGGGGCATGGTGATTTGTGGTGGGACTTCACTTCTGCGCGGCATCGATAAATGGCTCACGAGTGAAACCGGTGTCCCCGCATACCTCGCAGAAGAGCCAGTCGCATGTATTGCAAAGGGTGCTGCTAAGAGCCTCGGAATGATCGATCGTTTAATGAGAAACTTGCCAGAGCTTTAGGTATCCTGGATAACGTCTGAGAAGTAATACGTCATATGTTGAAGATGTAAAACCGGGTCAGTATACTCGATGCGCACATGCTCCGGAAGAGAAAGCGAAGTGGGTGCGTAGCATAGGATCGCCCTGATTCCTGCTTCGACCAATTGCTCGGAAATATCTTGAGCCTCTCCGGCAGGAACTGCAACCATGGCGACATCGACATTTTTAGATTCAATTTCTTGCTTCAGATTAGCGATGTTCTGCACTGCAAAATTCCCGACCATTTGCCCGATCTTCTGAGGGTTGTTGTCAAAAACGGCGACAATTTTAAAGCCCCTGTCCACGAACCCACCGTAGTTTGCTACAGCGCGGCCCAGATCTCCTGCTCCAACGAGAACTACCTCCCATACCCGATCGACATGAAGGATGCGTCTCAATTGATCCGAGAGGAAGCTGATGTTGTACCCTGTGCCTTGTTTTCCAAACTCGCCAAACTGAGAGAGATCTTTTCGGATCTGCGCGGAGGATATTCCGAGGCGTCCACCGAGTTCTTGCGAGGATGTAATCTCTTTACCCTCTAAAGCCATGTGGGTAAGGGCTCGCAGGTAGAGAGGCAGACGTCCGATGACAATATCTGGAATCTTCGAAATGGACATACGACCCTCCGCAAAGGTAGATAGATTAGGCACAAATCTAACACAACCAGACCATGGATGCAAACCTTGCATCGGCACCATAAGAACCACCCAGAGGGTTATAATTTTAGTGTTGGTTATGCGGATTTACTTGATAGGGTGATCGAATGTTCCTTGATGAAACAAAGATTTTTCTCACCTCCGGGAGCGGGGGGGACGGTATCGTCCACTTCCGCAGAGAGAAATATGTCCCTCGCGGGGGTCCGGATGGAGGAAATGGCGGAAAGGGAGGCGATGTAATCCTCGTCGTCGACCCCCGTCTGAATACGCTTTCGAATTTTCGGAGGAAGCGTCATTATCATGCTGGTGATGCGTCCTCCGGAGGCGGCAACAACAAAACCGGACGATCCGGAGAGGATCTGGAGATACTCGTGCCTCCCGGGACGCTCGTGCGGGACGCGACCTCAGGCGCTCTATTAGGTGACCTGGTGGATCATGACCAGAGACTTGTGGTGTGTCATGGTGGTCGCGCGGGGAAGGGGAACGCATGCTATGCAACCTCGAGAAATCAAACCCCCCACATGGCTGAAAAAGGTGAACCCGGGGAGGAAAAAACGTTGCTCCTGGAGCTTCGACTCATCGCCGATGTTGGCATTGTGGGAGTCCCAAACGCGGGCAAATCGACTTTGCTGGCGGCTGTAACCAATGCAAAGCCGAAAATCGCAGAGTATCCCTTCACCACTTTGCAGCCAAACTTGGGCGTCGCAGATTTAGATGAGTTAACCAGCCTCATACTGGCGGATATCCCTGGCCTGATCGAGGGGGCACACAAAGGAACCGGCCTAGGTTTCGCATTCTTGCGCCACATCGAGAGAACTCGAGTGCTAATCCATGTGATTGATGGATCTTCTGAGAATCCCATCGCAGATTTCTCACAGGTGAACGCAGAGATGGCTTTATTCAGCTCGAGTATTGCCCAGAAACCGCAAATCGTCGCAATCAATAAACTTGATCTCCCGGATGTAGAGGACAGACTCTCAGCTCTCACCGAAATGATTTCAGAACGGGGATACGAATCGTTCCCCATCTCGGCAATGGCGCACCGAGGATTACGAGAGCTGCTATGGTCTGCCCATGAGCGATTATCACAATTGGAGCCCCAACCAATTGTTGAAGATACATTACCTGTGTATGGATTCGAGGATGAAACGATTCCCTTTGAGATCAGTCGCGAACCTGATGGAGCGTGGCGTGTGTCAGGTGAAGAAGTCGAGCGCGCAGCCGCCATGACTTATTGGGAGTTCGATGAAGCTATTGCTCGATTTCAACAATTGCTCGTCCATTTAGGTGTGGAGGATGCACTTCGAGAAGCCGGTATCACTTCAGGTGAGACGGTCAGGGTCAGCGATTATGAGCTTGAATGGTTGACATGACCGGTGTATTTGGTGGAACATTCGATCCTCCTCATCGCGCGCATTATGCGTTGGCAAAGGCGGCTTACGAAAACTTGCACCTTAAAAAGGTCCTCTGGGTACCCACATCCATCCCGCCACACAAATCCATCGACGCCGCAGCTGCCATAGAACACAGATTAAGCATGGTCGAAGCCCTCATCGAATCCACCCCCGAGTTTGAAGTGTCCCTGGTGGATATCGATCGTCCTCCACCACATTATGCGTATATAACCATGGAGCTGCTTCGTGATGACCATCCGAATCCACTGATTTATCTGATGGGTTCGGATTCGCTGCGAGATTTACCCACATGGAAGCTGCCGATGCGTTTTCTCGATGCGTGCGATAGGATCGGTGTGATGGAACGAGCTGCTATCGATCATGATCTTGGCATCCTCGAGTCGCAATTGCCAGGGCTTCAGAAAAAGATCATCATGTTCCCGGCACCGTTCCTGGATATTTCAGCGAGTGACATACGCCGTCGAATACGTGAAGGGCTTCCTTACCAGGATTCGGTAGATCCCCGGGTGGGCGCCTACATCGAACAGCATAATCTCTACAAGTGATTGTACTTTTCAGACTTTTTGGGGTACGTCAACAAACGCGAAAACTAGAAAGACCGAAATCCAAATCAACAATCCACAATCTGATGCATGATGCACGTATACTAGAGGCCCCTTGACAGGTGGACACAGAGGGGTGTATTTCTTTCTTACGAAAATACTTTAGCAAAGATGTATTCCGATTGATCAGGCATGGTGCAAATTTTACCAGTCACACCAATCCCTCATAGGAGGCGACGATGGTGGAAGAAGGCAGTGATCCAACAGATGATCTGAATCCAGAGCGCGAAGCTGAGATCACAGATGAAATTCAAGAAGGTAGCGATGACATTCAGCGTGAGGAACCTAGAACGCTTGGACGGTCAGCCTTAATCGCACTTATTGTGGCGATCATCATCGCAATTAGTGTGCTCCTTCTGCAGAGCGGCAACTCCGATTCACTCCTGGGAAGAACGGGGCGTGCAATCGGCATACCAGGGAGTGGGGTGGAACATCTTCATCCGTGTGAACTAATCTCGAACTCGGATTTGGAAGAAATTCTCGGAACTTCCTTGACTAAAGGAGCAGAACGGTCTACCGAAAATCCTCTAGGTGAGATGGTTTGTGGTTTCAATTCTTCAGATTCACAAGAACCGCTGATACTTATTTCGATCTTTCATTCGGATAGATTTGAAAACTTCATGCAGGTTGCTGATTATACTGTAACGCACCTCTTCGACGGGAATCGAGGTGCAGAAGGCGACACCGAAGTTGTCGGCGATTTGGGTGATCGGGCTTATTGGGGTGGAGCAGGGGGTGATCACTGGAATGGGCTCCATATTCTTCTCGGCGACGCATACCTCCATTTAACATTGCCTACTGGTGTACGCATCCTCACGCAGGCTGAGGCAGAAGACATCGCACGCATATTACTCGCTAGAATTCAGTAGCGCATTTATGGAAAAAAGCCAGATTTCTGTGTAGCTTGGTTCAAGGATTAATGGCAAGTGGGGGATAGGGGCGACGATCTACATCACGGCTCTTTCCTTGGAAGGTCATGCTGTGTGGTGCTTCGACTTAAAGATAGGCATAAGCCCATCTACTTGTATTCAGTTATCCGTTGTTTGAGGGTGGCTAGTTAATAAATACTCCAATGAGTGTGTTTGATGGTCAGGTGCAACCAATCAAGAGGTCAATTGCCAGAACTGGGTGCAACTGGACGATCCGGATCGGAACACCACTCCGACCAAGACCCATCGTATAACCTGGCGCCCTCAAGCCCAGCATACTCCATCGCGAGGATGTTTAGACAAGCTGTAATACCTGAGCCGCAATACACAATAGCATCGGAGGGTCGACTCTCAACCAGGATAGAATTAAAGGCGCTCCGGATGGACGTCTTGCTTATAAATTTTCCTTCGCGATCTAAATTCAAGGTCCAATCCCGGTTTATAGCACCAGGTATATGCCCGGCAACAGGATCATACGGTTCTTCAAGACCTGCATATCGTCCAGGGGCGCGTGAATCGATCAGGCAGACGGCTTTCTCATTATCCTCGATAGCGGCTCCAAGGAGTTTAGGAGGACTGTTTAATCGTTCGACATCGTTATAGTCGACAAGCATCTCCATTTGAACCTGAGGGATGAACCTGGCTGCAGACCTTGTTTCTCTCCCTTTGTTTACGGGACATCCTTTTCGGATCCATTCTGGATAACCACCATTTAAGATGGCAACGTCGAAATGACCAAGAAATCTTAACAACCACCACAAACGCGCAGCAAAACCACCTCCGCGAGCATCGTAGGCGACAACCTGAGTCCCCCTGTCGATTCCCCAAGATGAAAATAACATCGCAAGATTATTGGCGCTGGGAAGAGGGTGACGACCATTCCGTCCATTGGGTGGGGCGGATAAGTCATGCTCAAGGTTAATGTACTGAGCTCCAGGAATATGACCTTCCAGATAGACCCGCTCTCCGTACTCGGGATCGGTGAGCTCATAGCGACAGTCGAAGATCGCCCAGGATCCTTCGTGAATATTTTCTAGGAGAACATCAATCTCGATGACAGTGTGGAATGAATCGTGATTTTGGGTCATTGTGTCATAGGTGAGCGTTTTTTGTAAATGCGTTGAATGCCTGGGAATTATTTTGTCCCGGAACCATCAGGACGCCGGTCTCCCATTTTCAAGATAAGCTTCGAGGAAGCAAACCAAAGCATGGTTTATTCGGAGACATCTTCTTCAGGGTCAACATGTACATCTTCGAGCTTCGGTGCGGCTTTTCGAATCTGTTCCAAAGACACACGGTTGATGTGCCGGCACCTTCGACAACGTACATCGTAGTGGTTCCCTCCGCTCTCTTCAAGAGCCTCAAGAGCGAATTGAATTTCCTCGGTCTTAATCGAAAAGCTCCAATTACATCGGTAGCATCGAATTTGCATGAATGATCTCCTTCAATACATGATCGAAGTTCTACTTCTTGTCTAATAAGTTTACTCGCGTTCGCCCGACCTTAGTAATGTTATCGCAATTCCGATCAGCACAAAAATGGCACCCATGATTCGTACAGCAGAAGGAATCTCTTTGAGAATAATCATGGCTAGCAAAGTTGCTGCAACTGGCTCACCCAGGAGACTGATCGATACGGTCGTCGCCGTAAGATATTTTAAAGCCCAATTATAAGTTGAATGGGCGAATAATTGCGGAATTACCGCGAGGAGGAGAAAGAGTATGAGTGCTTGGTGCGAGTAGCCAAATAGAGCATCTCCGGCGAGAACTGCCCACAGGATTAAGACGACCGCGGCCATTCCATATACCAGGGTGATATAGGGAAGGAGCGGTGTGCTTCCCCGTACGCGTCTGCCAATCATCAGGTAGATGGCACCGGCTGCACCTCCTGCCAGAGCAAGGAGATCCCCTCTTAACGATTTTTCGTTGAGAAGTTCTGAGAGTGGGGGGCAGGCAAAATTATTGACTGGCATGCAGGTGTCACTGATGGCGATTATTAAGCCTCCTACGATGGCGATCACCAACCCAATGACGATCGTGCGATCAGGGAATTCGCGCAGCAGTAGGGGGGAAAAGATGACGACGAATAATGGGGCCATTTGTACGAATGCAACAGAACTGGCGATGGTTGTGTACTCAAGGGAGGTAATCCAGGTTGCAAAGTGGAGCGCAAGAAATATACCGGCGAGAGAGCTCCCAATATAGAGAGTCCTTCCTTTAAAAGGTCGATGGTCATTGCGTGCGAATATGTTGATTGGTATCAGGATTAAGGTAGCAAGTGTCATACGGTAGGCAGCTATGACGATAGAGGGAGCTTCGGCTTGCGCGAATCGGATTAATAAGGATGACCCAGAGGCCGCAAGAACTCCCAAAATGAGAGCAAGGATGGGTGAGATCGAAGGCATCTTATTTCTATCACTTTGGTATATATATTTCTTCTATTCGGCTGCGGTAAAATTGCTTGACAAATCATTTATCCGGAGTCTACAATCTCGCCTGTAACCTGGGCTCTGGCAGCCTGGATAGTAACTGCAATTGGAGCGTTGGTCAATCAAGCGCAACAGGGTTCGTAAATCCGATCGTGTTAATCAGATTTCGTTCTTTTTTAATGATATATGGGAAGAAATCGATCCGACAACAAGACAGGAAATATACGATCTTGTCCCAAGCCATTGAACTGGAGGTTCAAATATGACGTACATCATCACCAGTCTCTGCCTCCGTGATTCCGGATGCGTAGAAGTATGTCCGGTAGAGTGCATTGTACCTGGCAAACCAGTCGAGGAGTGGCCGTGGTTCTACATCGACCCGGACACATGCATCGACTGTGGGGCATGCATTCCCGAATGCCCATATGAGGCGATATTTACGGAGGACGAGGTTCCCTCGGACTTCGCAGCCAAAGGCGGAGAAATCCAGAGCATGCCTGCGGGCACCGAAGGATTCGATACGGCTTACGCCGGTGAAAATGTTCCGGGAGAGGCTGTTGCACTCAGTCACACCCGAGTCCTCGAGGCCGGGGAGGTCGTAGATCTTACACCGGATATTCAACCAAACTATGATTACTTCAAGGGAGGACCTGGATATACCGCATTAGAGGATTGATCCTCTCTCCGAATTACGACTCAAGAGGGAGCCACTGGGCTCCCTCTTTGTATCTATAGAAGCTGCCCGAACATCAAGCAAACCGGGCGGGAAGGCGAGAAGAGCGTGAATGATTCTTCTGAGCAGCGCATCGAGCACGATTCCTTAGGTGAAATTGCGGTCCCCGCCATGGCGCTCTATGGAGCCCAGACGCAGCGGGCGATTGAAAATTTTCCTATATCAGGCATGCGCCCCTGGCCTGCATTCATCTGGTCGCTCGCTTGCATCAAACGCGCGGCCGCAGTTGTGAATCATGAGCTGAGTCTCCTCGAAAAAGAAAGATCAGAGGCGATTTCAACTGCAGCGGAAGAAGTGATGAAGGGGCGGTGGTGGAATCAATTTGTTGTCGATCCTTTTCAAGCCGGTGCGGGGACGAGTCATAACATGAACATGAATGAAGTGCTCGCTAATCGTGCAACCCAGCTTCTCGGTGGCAACCTGGGGGAATACGTGGTCCATCCAAATGATCATGTGAATATGTCGCAGTCGACTAACGACACGATCCCGACAGCGATTCGATTGGGATGTCTGTGGCGGTTGGATGAGCTCCTGAAAACGATTGACGACCTTGCGAAGGCACTACGCATCAAAGGAGAAGAGTTCGACGATGTCGTGAAATCCGGTCGGACTCATCTTCAGGATGCTGTCCCCGTTCGTATGGGTCAGGAATTCCATGCCTATGCCCGTGCTGTGGAACGCGACGGAGATAGGCTGCGAAATTCTGGGGAGGGACTCCGGCGTTTGGGGATCGGTGGAACTGCAACCGGAACAGGATTGAACGCCCACCCTGACTACCACCAGCGAATGATTGCTGTGATTTCCGATTATGCAGGATTTCAAGTGGAAAGCTCAGATGACTTATTTGAAAGCATGCAGTCCATGGCCGATATGGCAAGTTTCTCCGGAGAGATGAGAACACTTGCGCTCACGCTCACACGCATTGCCAATGATTTTAGATTGCTCTCATCAGGACCCTCAACAGGTCTGGACGAAATCCGCTTACCCGTTGTCCAGCCTGGCTCGAGCATCATGCCCGGTAAAGTGAATCCGGTCATGGCAGAGATGTTGAATATGGCCATGTATCATGTCATCGGTGCTGATGCCAGTGTCGCACTCGCCTCTCAAGCCGGTCAACTCGAGCTGAACGTCATGATGCCCGTCATCGCGCACAACCTTTTCGAGATGATGCAAATCACGATTGGTTCGATACGAGCGTTCATGGAAAAATGTGTGCTAGGGGTAAGCGCCAACCGTGAAAAGGCCGAAGCTTGGCTGGATAAAAATGCGATCGTAGTTACAGCCCTAAACCCCCTCATAGGCTATGAAGCCGGTGCAGAAATTGTAAAAGCTGCCACGAGGGAGGGGAGATCGGTAAAGGATGTGGCTATGGAGATGGCATCCAGAGGGGAGTTGATGGCCCGAAACGAGAACCGCCGCGTCGATCCGGACGAGATTGAAACAGCGCTGCACGATATAGGCCGACTCACGCGCGGAGGTCTCATCGAGAATTGAGGATGTTCTGACGAGCAGAGAGGGAACGGTGCGCGCTGAGATTACGACATCATCTACGACTGTGGCTCTCTCCAATTTGAATCCAATATATGATTAGCTTTCGCGAGCACCAATGGAATCAAATCTTGACGCATCTCGACCGCTGTCTGCCTGAAGAAGCCTGCGGACTTGTAGGGGGTATGCATGGGGATGTCCACACGCTGTATCCGATCACAAACATTCATCATAGTTCGTCACGTTTTAAGATGGATCCACAAGAACAGGTAAACGCTTTGTTATCGATTGAGGATGAGGGGGAGACTCTCCTCGCAATTTACCACTCACATCCAACAGGACCCCGTGGAATGTCTTCTACCGATATGAAAGAACATGCCTACGTCGAAGCCGCGCAGCTTATTTTCACCCCAAGCTCGGGCACATGGGAATGCAACGCTTTTCGCATTATTTCTGAGATGTGGGAGGAAATTGACGTCCAAATTCTCAAAAGGTGAGTGATTCAAGTTGACCGGCTAGGTCAATAAAAGGATCGCAAGAAGTCCTGACGATCCGACGATTACCAGCTCGGTCCAACGGGCGCGATTGAACTCACTTTCGCGCTGGATGTCCAGCAACCCATTCCCGATGTATACAAGTAGGCCGAGGATGAGGGCGTACCTGAGTGGCGCAACCGGCCAGTAATTAAGCGCCCATCCGATCTGCGCGCTGATCCATCCAATCACACCGGCAAATAACAGCGCTCGCATTCCTTCCTGGTTATCCAATCTCTGAAGTCGCCAGACTACTGCGCCGCTGGATAAGAAAATAACGGGCACAGAGAATATGGCACGCATGCCAGTTGATCGAATGACGAAGAAGACGCCTATGAGAAGTGTGAAAGCGAGTGTCTTTAAGAGAACAGCTGCAAAATCGTATCGAGGGTCATCGGTGTCATTGACGATGAACTCCGCAAGTAATACTCCCATCAGCAAGATTGCGGTCAGTGGAACGCCAATCCATAGCGCGGGACCTTCCGGCAAACGGGTGAGAATTGCTCCAGCCGCGAGGGCGGCAAGGCCAGGAATGACCAGATGTTCGAGCGATGATTGATGCTGATCGTACCGGGGATGAGATCTAATGAGCCAGTCTGCCCCGGTGGCTGTGATCACTGCTGCAAGCGCGAGCATCATCGTGCGTGTATTGATGTCGAGACGAACGAATAATCCAACAATTTCAAATTCTGTTTGAAGGGAGGGCAGTACCACAATTCGGATTAATGTGTATGTTAACGCGACCAATGCTGTCATCGCGCTTAATCGATTACGATCTGGCTGCGGCAGTCCCTTGAACATGGACGCATTCTAGCACTACATAGAATTGCTTGTCTATGTGATGATCTCCGCCAGCTATGTCACATAATTTGAGAGGATGAAGCGTTTTGTATCCCAAGTGATCACCGGTCAACTGGAAAGCTAGCCTGCTTGATAACCGAGGAACGCTCTCACCCCAACCCCTCCTCCCAGTGGGTAGAGGGGCTTTGAGTCACATGGTGTAAGGGATGTTTCCTAGAAGATTATTTTTAACCTCCCGCAGGTTTGGAACCTGCGGGAGGTTTACGCACAGCCCTCATCATGCAAGGGGTTGGCGCTCTAAAGAATCATCATGGGGATTTCTCGCCTCGCTCGGTATGACACGAGGAAAAGGGGTCGAAGTGACGGCTAAAGCGAACGCCCTGAGCTGAACCTCCGGGCTCAGCGCAGAAGGGCGCTACGCACCCTTAAGCTCAGTCCATTGAGCTTTAGCAATGAGACATACCAGGCGATCGATGTGCTGAAGATACCAAGAGCAGGGATTTTCGCCGCGCAAAAAAAGGCATCCATGTATAATCTCCTGCTATGGTCTTCCTCGCTGGATTTCTTGGCTGGTTCGTGGGCGTGATTGTCAACCTTCTTTCGGATAGCCTCCCGAGTATGAAACGAGTTCCATATACGCCTCAATGCCCGGCATGCACCGCTCCGAGGCCGCTCGTAGCCTGGTCTGGCATCCTTGCATACATAAGCCGCTCTTGGCGTTGTCCATATTGCCGGAGGCCAAGGCTCTGGCGAGCGCTTTGGGTGGAGTTGTTGGCCATATTGGGATCAATTGCAATATTGTATTGGTCGATTTCATCATTTTCTTATGCTGCTACCGTCATCATTGGGGGGATCTATTTGTTGATCGTAGTGATCGACTTAGAGTATCGATTAATCCTCCATGTGGTGACGTTTCCATCGATGGGCATAATCTTTATCCTCAGCGCCCTCGACCCGCGCATGGGTTGGAAGAGAGCACTGATCGGAGCCGCACTTGGATTTATCGTCTTTCTGATGCTCTATCTTCTGGGCGGATTGTTCGCTAGATGGGTCTCAGCACGCCGGGGTGAACTTTTGGACGAAGTCCCTTTTGGATTCGGAGATGTTACCCTTGCCACCTTGATTGGCATCACGGTCGGATTTCCAGGTGTCGTTGAGGCGCTGCTGCGCGGCATGATTTACGGGGGTATCTTCAGCATCCTGTTCATACTCTATATGGTCGTCAGAAAACGCTATTCCGCGTTCATTCCGATACCCTATGGCCCATTTCTTGTATTGGGAGCTATGGTGGTTTATTTCTCCGGTTGGACTGCACTGGAGCGTCTTCTGGGGATAACGCCCTAAAAACACACTTCCATTGTCTAACTTTCGTTACAAAACGGTATCAATAGGTTGACAGTCTCAGCCGCTGTACCCGAGGTACTACCTATATTCAAGCGAGTGCCGCGTATAATGTGAGAAGGTTTCGCTTGGCAGGATTTTAGATCAGGGTCCCGAAGGGTGGAAATGCGATCAAGGATTTCAAACATAATGAACCGTACTCGTAGGCGAGATAAAAAATCTCGTGGACAAAGCCTTGTGGAGTTCACGATTTTGCTCCCGATTTTAATTATGATGTTATCGGGTTTGATCGAGTTTGGATTCATGCTGAACTATTATCTGGATTTGATAGATGCAGCACGTGAGTCGGCAAGATTTGCAGCAAATGATGATCCGATTCGCGACAATGCTGGAAACTACCTCGATCCAAATCCGGCGTTCTACACTCGTGCACAGCAGGTCGTGCTGGACTCAGTGAATATCGGATCTGGTGGGCAGATCGCCCTGGATCCAGCTTCGGATGACATCGTGATATCCGCTTTCTCATTGATGAACGGAGCTGTGGATCAACGGTTCCCAAATGGGTGGGGGGAGAACGGTCTCAATCGATTTGGGAATCATAATTCGGGCTTTACCAATGCAGAGATAACCTCTCGCTTGGATGCCGCTGCTCCGGCGACGGGGGCGGTGATGGTGGAGCTTTATTACGACTATCACATGGTCCTCGCACTACCGTGGATCACCATGTTTGTACCGGATACAATAACCCTACACGCATATAGTATCATGCCGAATGTCAATGTCGAACCTACACCAACTCCCTAAACGAGAGGACACCAGGCTGCAGCGCGGCCAGGTGATGGTCATCCTTGCGATGGCTTTCATTGGACTGGCTGCCTTCATCGGCCTTGCCGTCGATGCGGGTATCCTGTTCATCCAGATCGGCCACCTGCGACGTGCAGTTGATTCTTCTTCGCTCGCTGCCGCAAGTCAGTTTCGAGAGGGTCGTCCTCTCAACGAGATCGAAGCTGCTGCTAAAGAGTTTATCGACTTGAACAGCGTCAGTTCAGGGACTGCCGAGATATTTATCTGCGATATCTCTGATCCTACGGTTGGCAACACAAATCCATATCACGACATTACGCTTTGTCCACCAGATGATGATGGTGATGGCGTATATAACGACACAACCCCACGAAAATATGTTCGCGTGAATGGAACACTTCCGGTTGAATTTTCGTTCCTCCCGATTATTGGTTTCGGATCCACCGATATCAAGGCAACCGCTGTGTCGGAAACTGCGTCGGTGGATATCGTACTGGCCATCGACACTTCTCCATCCATGACGTACGATGCAGCCTGTGATGATGGTGATGATGATGATGGTGATGGTACGGATGATGATTGCGATATCGTTGCGGATCCAACATTAGGTGGCAATGGGATCCCCGATGACTTTATGCGCGATCCCGACGAATGCAACGACCCGAACCCAGCTGCAGGCATTCAGGGTGAGTGCCATCCGTTCGAAGAGGTGCGTACCGCCGCACTCGCGCTCGTTGGCAGAATGTACTTCCCATACGATCGCATGGCGGTTATCAGCTTCGATCGCAATGCTGTGGCTCAATTGAATTTAAGTTCAAATCCTTCATCTATTACATCATCTATTGGAAACCTCACTGTTTACAAATTGCCCGGCTGCCCCGGCTGGCCGGACCCGAGTATATGCACATCCACAAATATCGCCGATGGCCTCAAGGTGGGCGGGAGCCAGTTTGGTGCTTTCCTGCGAGAGGAGGCGGTACTGATCTTCATTCTCCTTAGTGATGGCGCCGCCAATGCAGCGACGGATATTGTTGGACTCCCCGTCTGTCCATCTCCAGCGGGTGCAGGGCAACCAACATGGGTTCCGCCCTTCTGCCGGGATACTGATTTTGAGGTCGGAGTTGGTGCCTTTGGAGTAGATACCGAGGATTTTGCCGTCGAGCAGGGGTACTTTGTGGGATGCCCGGAGGCGAATTCCTTCGATCCCTCGCTGACCACCTGCGCAGCACCAGGCCAAGGTGCGGTCGTATTCACGATTGGTCTCGGCGATCAAATGACGGACAACAAGAATTGTGATGACACCGTGCACAGTGCAGCTGATTGCACAGACAACGAAGATCAGGCGGAAAAGTTGCTTCGCTATATCGCCGCGATTGGTGACGATGGGGATCCCTCCACGGATCCTTGTTCAAGTGTAGCCAAAGGCAACTCATGCGGGAATTACTACTTCGCACCCACCGGATCAGGATTGCTGCAAGTATTTGAGGCGATTGCCTCCCGTATTTTCACCAGAATTACTCAATAAACGAAAGAGATAGAGCCATGGGAACAATGCCAGCCAACCCAACAACCGAACAGCGATCTCGACGCAAATCTCGTGGTCAGACCGCGGTCGAGTTCGCACTCGTCCTGCCGATCATGCTGATCGTTATCTTTGTCATTATCGAAATTGCGCGTGTCTTAGCCGCATGGTTGGCTGTCGAGAACGGGGCGAGATTTGGCGTTCGTTATGCTGTGACCGGTGATTACAATGATCTCTATTGTGGTCCCCTTCCAGGATTTGATTATCCTGGTGGTGTATGTGATGACGATAGTGAGGAGGAAGCCGTACGCATCCCGTCGATTGAGGATGTTGCGATATCCGGATCAGTATCTATATTACGAAACCCATTAGCGACCGTAGGCCAGCCTGGATTCTTCCAAGTCACAGTTTGTTCGAGTAAGACCTTGGCAGGTTCACCCCTTTTCCAATACCATGATCCTATTCAATCTATACATACCCCCGCCTGGTGTGAGGATATTGCTGCCGGTGTTCCGATTGAGGATGCTGGAGGCCCCGGGGACCGTGTCTCGGTCACGGTTGATTTTGAGCATCCCCTCATCACGCCGATTGTAAGTTCATGGTGGCCCAATCTGCATCTCTCCGCGCGTCGTGAGGGTATCGTCGAACAGTTCCGAGTCGCCCGCGTCGTTGGGTTGCCCGCAACGATATCCGTACCAACATTTACATCAACCCAGACATACACGCCCACAGTCACATCGACGGTGACGCAGACTGGTACACCCACGACCACGGCTTGCAAAGTACCTCCCGAAGTTAAGATCATTCAACCACTCAATGGTGCCAACTACATCTCAAAGCTCCCGGCTCAAGCCCAAGCGTGGGATCCGGACAATGCCAACCCTATCCTCTGCACAGGCGTGGGACCTGATGGGGATGGCATCGTTAATGTGGACTTCACATTCGAACGTGAAATTGCACCTGGCGTTTGGTCACCTGTATGGAGTCGCGTAGATGGCGTCGTTTCATATTGTGGTTTCGTAGGATTTCCAACTTGCCCTGAGCACGATCTAAATCCATCTTTCTTTTGGCCTAGCGGGGTACCAATCATTAACGGTACACATCGCATGCAGGCCTGGTCAACGGATGATGAAGGCGACAATTCAACGGTCGATGAGGTCACATTCTTCATCAATATTCCAGCGACACCCACGCCGACGATCACACTAACGCCGACGGTCACATCAACCCCTACTTTAACGCCTACACCGGACTGTAATGATCTCTTTGTGGAAAATCATGGCCGTGCTGGTGAGTTTTACTATGCTTCGGTTCGGAACAACAATCCGAATACGGTTTGGTTCACATGGTCAAGTTTCGACTGGACGGAGATGGACCCAGGGAATCAGTACGTGGATTACATGACCTATAACTCTTCAACGTACTACGGAGGCAATGACTATTCTTCGACAACCCAGGGTTCTACCAATTATCCGCATCCTGCGGGCGCCACGATCTTTTGGACGGGAAAACTTAGAAATACACCCGGTGGCATACTCTATGGCAACTATTCGATTACCTTGGAGTACGATAATGGAGCCTGTTACGCCACCGCCTCTGACACTTACGCGTTCCCGACGGATACGCCAACACCGACAGTGACAAGGACGCCGACGGTTACGCCGTTACCGACAAATACATCTCCGCCAACGAACACGCCGACGATCACGCGGACACCGACGATTACACGCACACCTACAGTTACCAGCACACCTACGAATACGCCGACTTCAACGAGAACGCCGACTCGGACGAGGACGCCTACAAGGACTCGTACGCCAACGGTCACGCGTACGCCGACACGGACCCGTACACCAACGCGAACGAACACACCGCCGCCAACCTTTACGTCAACGCCGCAAACACCTACAAGTACGGCTTCACCTACCAACACGCAGATATTCGACGGTTAGTTCCGGGAATTTTGTAAAATGGAAAATCGACCCCGCATTTGCGGGGTCGATTTCTTCTCATGTACTGCTTGCGACGTCACTGTGCGTAGCATACAATCGCTTCGAAAATGAAAATCTACACTTTCCGCATAAGGATGCTCTCCAATTGGCCCCTCTTGATCCTCGGGGCAATCACGCTGTACAGCATGTGGGTTCTCCTTGCACCCGCAACTGTACCCCGATCACAGTTCGCCGTTTGGCTCTCTGTTTTTGTGGGGTTGGCCGGATCCCTCGCGGCTACAATCTACCTCAATAACCTTCGGGATAGGGAGATTTTTCGATCGTGGCGATTGATTGTCATCACGATGTGGATATGGACGGCCGCTGTGAGTATCGAGGCGTTTATTTGGATCATCACGAGCGAGCCTATCCCAGCACCCTCATTGGCCAACTTGCTCGAGCTCGCCGGATACCTGGCGGCGTTCACAGCGTTGGTCCTCTATCCTATCTTCCAGCCGGAAAGGTTTGGTCGACTGCGTGAGGCACTCGATATGACCATACTCATCATCGCTGTATTGGCGCTTGCATGGCTTGTGCTCATCGAACCGGTTATAAACATTGGTGTGATCCTACCTCATCGAACTTTCTGGTTGG
>Ga0255055_10001585_pt1 | contig 16482 bp, 16 predicted proteins | sample JV7_2_27_MG_FD_188633 | JGI IMG/M metagenome (GOLD analysis project Ga0255055, IMG submission 188633) | Seawater microbial communities from Jervis Inlet, British Columbia, Canada - JV7_2_27 | ecosystem: Environmental > Aquatic > Marine > Inlet | place: Canada: British Columbia | collected... | reverse complement strand
AGCCCGCGAACATCGAAACACTGGTGGCAGAGTCCGAGATCGACGGTGTGCTGGTTGGAGGTGCATCGCTGCACCCAGTCGAGTGGGCGGCGATGGCGCGAGCCGGACTCGATTGACTTCCGGCTCGAACCCGCTAACTTGCCCGCCGTCTCGAGGGAAACATGTTCTATTTCTTCTTAGCAATTGAAATACTCGTCTGCTTTGCGCTGATCGTGGCAGTCCTGCTCCAGGCTGGAACCGGAGGCGGGCTGGCTGCGATGGGTGGCGGTGCATCGACTGACACGTTCCTGGGTGGGCGGCAGGCGGCGACCATTCTCACTAAGGCCTCGTGGTGGCTCGGTGGGGCGTTCCTGGGACTCGCACTGATTCTGGCTGGGTTGAGTACGCGGACGTCACAGCCTCGGTCGGTGCTCGAGTCCGAACCGGTCGTGCCGACACCGGTCATTCCGGCTCCAGATCTGCCGATTACCGTTCAGCCGCAGCAGGAGCAGGGGACGCCGGAGACACCACCTCCAGAGAACTAGCGAGTGATCGACAGACAGCCAGCTTACGTACTGCTCGAAGACGGCGCGTGGTTTCCCGGAACCACGCGCCGTTCGTTTTCTCCGAAACCCGGTGAAGTCGTGTTTACCACGAACCTGACTGGGTATCAGGAAGTGTTCACCGATCCGTCATACCTCGGCCAGATCGTGGCCATGACCGCCACGATGATCGGCAACTACGGGATCAACGAGGCGGATGTCGAGTCGGAGAAGCCCCAAGTCACGGCCGTCGTGGTCAGAGAGCTCGCGCGAGAATACTCCAACTGGCGTGCCTCTGGTGATCTCGATGACTGGCTGGCCGAACGGGACATCCCGGTCATCGAGGGCGTGGACACGCGCCGACTCACACGGCACATCCGTTCAGCCGGCGCGATGCGCGGGATCGTCGCAGAAGGGGAGGGGCCCGGAGGCGACGTGAAGGCGGCACTTCAGGCCAGTCCGAACATGGAGGGCCTCGATCTGGCATCACTGGCGACCACTCAATCCGAGTACACGGTGGGTGACACGCATGCTGCCAGACACGTCGTCGCCTTCGACTTCGGGATGAAGCGGAACATCACCCGGATCCTGAATTCGCTTGGGTGCCGAGTGACCGTCGTTCCGTCGCAGACGACGGTCGAGCGAGTCCGTGAGCTGTCGCCCGACGGGCTGTTTCTCTCAAACGGTCCAGGGGACCCGGCTGCGGTGCAGTATGTGATCCCCGTCATCCGAGAACTCGCCGAGTCGGGACTCCCGACCTTCGGAATCTGCCTCGGTCATCAGCTGCTCTCGCTCGCGTTCGGAGGCGAGACCGAGAAGCTTCCGTACGGCCATCGCGGGGGTAATCACCCAGTCCGGGAGTTCGTGACCGAGCGCGTGTTGATAACCAGCCAGAATCACGGATTTGCAGTCAGGGGAACGAGTAAGGTCGTGTCAGGTGCCAAAGCACTTGAGGTGACGCACCGTAACCTCAATGATGACACCATCGAAGGTGTGAGGCACCGGGAACTCCCTGTGTTCGCCGTTCAGTACCATCCGGAGGCCTCTCCTGGCCCCCACGATGCCCAAGGGCACTTCGCGGAATTCGTCCAAGCTCTTGACAGTCAACGGTTAAGCCGATATTAATTGCGGCCCGACTTAACGTCGGTCGGGGTATTTACCTCCGCCAATCTGGGCCCATCGAGCGAGGACCAATGACGAAGGCGGATCTCGTGGAAAAGGTCACGGCCAGCATCGCCCGTACCGCTGGACCGATGATCTCGAAAAAGGACTGTGCAAGGGTCGTGGATGCCTTCTTGGACGCGATCAAGCTGTCCTTGTCTGACCAGAACAACATCGAGATCCGAGGATTCGGGACGTTCAAGATCCGGAGACGGAAGACCCGAATGGCTCGGAACCCGAGAACCGGTGATCCTGTCGAGGTTGCAGCTCGACCGGTCCCGGTCTTCAAACCGTCCAAGGAACTCCGCAGCCTCGTTGCAGGCTCGGGGGAGGGTGCTGTGCCCGAAGAAGAATTCGAGGCGCCACCGCAGTACTAGAGGGGCCGATTCACGAAGCCTTGAGGGGCGGCGGTCACATGGTGACCGCCGCCCCTTTTGGCTGCCGGCCTGACGACCTGATATCAGTGTCGATTGCGGAACTGCTCATAGAGCCTTGTGTGCCGGCTCTCCAACGACACCTCTTCGCCCGCGATCCAGGCGCGCTCGACCAGCGTCACGATCTGCAGCGGATCGCCGGTCGTGACGATGAGGTCGGCTCGCTTCCCAACATCGATCGAGCCCATCTCATCTCCCAACCCCAAGATCTCAGCGGGGTTGAGAGTGACCGCCTTCAAGGCCTCGTCCTTGGGCAATCCGAACGCGGCCGCCTTGGCCGCGTGGTACGGGAGGTTGCGGACGTTCGCCACGTCCCCGGTCCCAAACGCCACTTTCACACCGGCGGCGTGCAGGATACCCGCATTCTCCCATCCTGCGGTGACCGGGTCGTCACGGTCCATTGTTGCGGCTCCTGCTGAGCGGACGATGACGGGGATGTCCCTGGCAGCCAGTTCGGGTGCCACGCGGAATGCTTGGTCACCACCCACCAGGACGGCGTTGACGTTGGGGAACTTATCCAGGAACAGGAGCAGCGACCTGATATCGCGCTCACGGCGGACCTGGAAGAAGACCGGTACCTGCCCCGTGACCGCCGGTACCATGGCAGCCAGGAGCAACCGCTGCCGGTTGGTGACATTGGGCTCGAACGGCGCCGTGGGATCATCGTTGACTGTGGGTCGCTCTGCATAGACAACGGCCCGCTCGAACAGGGTGACGAGTTCCTCAAGTCGTTCGCCCTCGAGGCTCGGATCATCCCAGGACTCACCCGTTGGGCCGGGGAAGGCGACGACCATGGCGCCGCTGTCACGGATGGCCATCCGCTCGGGCGTATCCCCGTGGAGTTGGATGACCGAGCCCATGCCGGAAATGACACCACCAGAGTGGGCCGTCAGCACAGCGGTGATGCCGTTGGCCCGGGTGACGGCGATCGCCTCGCTGTGTGGATGTACGCCGGTCAGTGCACGGATGTGCGGATTGTAGCGACCGATCTCTCGGTCGTCTCGGCTGGCCGCCACCTGTCCGATCTCGACCATGCCCATCCGGGTGGCGGGATCGATCATGCCGGGGTACACGTGCTTCCCTGCCAGGTTGACCATCGCGGCACCGTCCGGGATCGTGACGTCGGAAGCGGCGCCCACGGCCGTGATTCTCGCGCCTTCGACCAGAATCACCCCGTTCTCGATTGGCGCGCGGGAGACCGGGTGAATGGTGGCTCCCACGAGAGCCGTGACCTGATCCTGCTGCCTAGCGGTTCCTTCGCTCGCAAACCACAGGGCTGCGCCGGTGGCATCACGTGGTGACGAAAGCGACTGCGAAATGGCATCGGGAATGATGTTGACCTGGGGCAGGGCGCGGACCGGTTCGTCGCGCATCTCCTGTTCGCGCTCTCGGTCGTAGTAGACGATCCCGTCTACGATGGTCTTCTCGACCCGAGAGTAGGTGTCGAAGGGATCACCGGACAGGATGACGATGTCGGCCTGCTTGCCCACCTCGATGCTCCCGACTTTGTCCTCGATGTGGAGGATCTCTGCGGGATACAGCGTCATCATCCGCAGAGCCTCTTCCCTCGAGATCCCGCCGTACTTCACCGGCTTGTTGAACTCATACACCATGAAGGAGTGGAGGCCTGTTCCGCCCACGTCGTCTGAGTTGATCGACGTCTTCACACCGTGGCGGTACATGACCGCCGCATTGTAGGGGATGGCATCGTACGCCTCGAGCTTGTACGCCCACCAGTCGGAAAACGTCCCGCCGGCCGCACCGTGGGCCGCCATTTCGTCAGCGATCTTATAGCCTTCGAGCACGTGCGTGAACGAGTTGATGCGGAACCCGAATCGCTCAGCCACACGCATGAGCATCATGATCTCGTCACTGCGGTACGAGTGCGCGGTGACGAGGATTCGACCTTCCATGACTTCCACCAGGGTCTCGAGCCGAATGTCACGCCGCGGTGGAACTCGGAAGCTGCGCGGATCGGCTCGGTATTCGTCCCACGCCTGCTTGTACGCCTGTGCTGCGGTGAAGGCCTGAACGTAGGTTGCCTCGACCCCCTCACGGCTGGCTGGGAAACGCGGTGGCCCGGACATGCCGAACGCGTTCTTCCGCGTCACATTCTCGCCGAGCGCGAATTTCACGGTCTGCGGCGCACCCTCCATCAACAGCTGTCGCCGGTCTTCCATGCCCCAGCGCATCTTGATGATTGCACTCTGGCCTCCAATGGGGTTGGCGCTCCCGTGGAGGACCTGGGAGACCGTGACGCCACCCGACAGGGCGCGGTAGAGGCTGAAGCTCTCCGGATCGAGTACGTCGGCGACGCGCGTCTCGGGGACGATCGGTGCCGAACCCTCATTGACCGCGCGCATGGCGGTATGGGAGTGCTCGTCCACCAACCCGGGGATCGCCGTCTGCCCCGATCCATCGACGACGACCGCACCGCTGGGAGCAGCGAGATCGGTGCCAATGGCCTGAATCACACCGTCGCGAACCAGGATGGAGACGTTGTGATACACCGTGTCGGTGGCCGTCCACAGGGCATCGAGGTTCTGAATGAGTAGGTCGCCCCGCGGAACTGAAACGGTCCCGGGCTCGATCTGCGCCTTCCACTGCGCGGCGGAAGTACCATGGACTGCGAGGGTCACGGCTGCGAGTACCAGAATGGTGCGTACGGGTTTCATCGGACTTCCCCCTCTCGCGGCGTGACAGCCTTCGTAGCCTTCCATGTGAACGAACCCATCTCACCGCTCCCTGTTCCGGATGCCTCGTCACCTTCGACTTTGCCCTTCGCTTCCGCTGACATGCTCTGACCGCCCATCTCGATGACGAGCGTGAATGTCAGGTTGTCGCCTCCGACGGCACCATCTCGTATCTGTAGCGTGCCCATCTCGAGCGAGAGACTCCCGCTGAACTCAGCGCCTTCCTGTTCCAGGGTCATGGTACCAGACATGGCCTGGCCTTCGGCCTCGATTTCGACTTCCCAGGTGCCAGTCACATCCACCGACGGCGGACCGCCTTCGGGGGCCGAAGACACCCGACCCCTCTCGAGCGCGCCTTCGACGAACGTGTAGGCGATCTTCGTGTCCTCATGGAACAGTGGGCCGTCCGTGACGATGAACGTCGCCGGCACCCCGGCTTCCACCAGCATCAGATACGAGGCAGCAAACAGCGCGGCAGGCGTCACCGTCGTCGCTGTCAGGGCCTGCTCTTCGGAAAGACCGTATTCGATCGCTTTGCGGGTCCCCTCGAGAATGTCAGCTTCGCCGCCGCCGCTCGTGAGGGCGAACTGGACACCGGCGGCAGCAAGACGGCCGGCGTTGGCATACAGGTTCTCGAGGTTGCGCTTCTCGCGCTCCGCCGCTGCATCGAGGGGCTCCGGCACCTGCGGGGCGGCGACCTCAGCGGTGTCGGCACTCTCTGGAGTCTCCGCTGCCGGCTTCCAGCGCTCAGGATCCGGGAAGTCGAGTGAAACGAGCACCGGGATGCGCCTCTCGCGTAGCTGAGCTGCCATGCGCCAGGCCTGTTCGCCTCCGACGATCACAGGTCGGAATTGGTACTCGTCAGCCAGCTCGAGGACCAAGCGTATGTCCTCCGCTGTGCTCGCCGAGAAGTACACCGGTTGCTCCTGGGCCATGACCGATCGGAGCACCTCGTAGGCAGGGTCCCATCCCGGCAGCTTCACGCCGCGCGGATCCTGCGCATGCGCCTCCCGGACCAAACCGTCGTGCCGCGCGTCCTCGAAGCTCTGCCTGTAGAACGCCACCACACCGAACAAGGTGCCGGGGTACACACCTCTGGCGCCTCGGAAGGTGAATGTCGGCCCGATTGCCGGTTGCACGACCAACTCGGAAGATCGATCGGCGTCCTGACGGTAGATCAGGAATGCGCCCAAGCCGGGCATGACCGGTCCGTCGGGATGGACGGCGCCGGCCACAACACCGTTGGTGCGCTGAGACTTGAGGTCGGCACCTGTGACGGCAAGATGGTCGGCTGCACGCCGCTGCGGCAGGAAGCCCTGTGCCTCGCGAGGGGCATTCCAGGGCTCGAGACTCTGACGGTCAATCTCGGGATCAGGGAACTCCACTTTCGCTCCACCCTGGGCGTCCACGAGGCCGGGGTAGACGAGCAGGGAATCCCCTTCGAGCAGCTCGGCATCGGGGGGAATCTCCACGTCGGTTCCGATGGCCTCGATGAACCCACGCCGCACAACCACCGTGACGTTTTCGGTTCGGCTACCGTCCGGCCGGACGAGCGTGACCCCCTGCAGCGCGTATGCCGCGGGTGGTGGTGGCTCGTTGAATTGCGCCATCGCCGCCGAACTGCAGAGCGCAGTCCCTACCAACATGACGATCGCGAGTGTGACTGGTATGCGGAATCGATGCATCGTGCCAATGTCCTTCAGAGGTACGGGTACGGAGGACTGGGAGGTGGCGTGAAGGTGACCGGGAGGCGTTTTAGTGTCAAGCGGATATATTCCCAGCTCGATGCGACCGAATGACGATTGCAGCACTCGTCCCCCCGGCGCCATCACCGTGCGCTGCCGCTTCTTCGCGGCCTTCGCAGAGCTGCTTGGCCGGGAAACGCTCGACCTCGAGCTTCCGGAGTCGGCCACGGTGGCGGATGCGGTACACCAACTGCGCGCGCAGTTGGATCAGGGCGAGCGCCTGCCGACGAACCCGATGGCGGCTGTGAACCGGGAGCACGTGGCTGCCGAACGGCAGCTGGTGCACGGGGATGAGCTGGCACTGCTCCCGCCGCTGGCCGGTGGGTGATGTCTCGGTACCTGACCCACGACCCCATTGATGTTGGGAACCTCGTGGCGCAGGTTTCCGATCCCGGTCGCGGGGGCACGGTGTTGTTCCTTGGCTCGGTTCGGCGCAGTGAGGAGGATGGTGCGGTCGCGTCCATTGAGTACTCGGCATATGAAGAGATGGTCGTTGCCGAGTTCGAGCGAATAGTCGCCGAGGCGAAAGCACGTTGGCCCGACGCCGTCTGCCGGGTGGCGCATCGGCTCGGTGATGTCCCGGTTGGCGAGCCGAGCATTGCCGTCGTGGCGGCGGCCCCGCATCGTAGAGAAGCGTTCGAGGCGTGCCGGTTCCTCATTGAAGAGGCAAAGCGACGACTTCCCGTGTGGAAGCACGAACGGTTTGAGGACGGTACGAAGCGGTGGCGAGGGGGATGAGACATGGGACTTGCAGTTGCGCTGATTGAACCACAAATCCCACCCAACACTGGAAACATCGCGCGGCTGTGTGCCGCCACCGAAACGGCGCTACACGTCATTCAGCCGCTCGGCTTCGATCTCGACGACGCGCACTTGAGGCGTGCGGGGTGCGACTACTGGGACGACGTGGAAATGTGGATCCATCCACACTGGCGCGCCTTCCGTGATGCCGTGTCCCGGGACCGGTGCTTATATTTCTCGGCGCACGGGACGCGGTCGTATCTCGAAGCGGAACTCGCATCGAACAGCGTCCTGGTCTTTGGCAACGAGACACACGGCATGCCCGCTGGCATACGAGAGAAGCACCCGGAGCAGGTCTTCCGCGTTCCAATGGGGCCGGCAGTTCGGTGTCTCAATCTGGCGACGACAGTCGGAATCGTGTTGTACGATGCCATCCGTCGCTTGGACATTTCGATCGAGTCCGCACAAGTGATCAATCCTCCCGAATCCTCTGCCAACCTTGTTGAACAAGACGGGAACGAGCAATGAACAAGATTACCGTTGTAGGAGCAGGCCACGTCGGCGCAACGACCGCGCAGCGCCTTGCCGAAAAAGAGCTTGCGCGCGAAATCGTCCTTTTGGACATCATCGAAGGGACGCCGCAGGGTAAGGCGCTCGACCAGTGGCAGTCAGGTCCGGTCGAGGGCTTTGACAGTCGTATCGTGGGTGCCAACGACTATGGCCCGACCGCAGGGAGCGAGATCTTCGTCGTCACGGCCGGGATTCCGCGGAAGCCCGGAATGAGTCGTGATGATCTCGTGAAGACCAACGCCGGGATCCTCAAGTCGGTCAGTGAGGAGATCAAGAAGGCTGCCCCCGACTCGATGATCATCGTCGTGTCGAATCCGCTGGATGTGATGTGCTATGTGGCCAAGGCCGTGTCAGGCTTCCCACGCGAGCGTGTCCTCGGCATGGCGGGTATCCTGGACACCGCTCGGTTCCGCACCTTCCTCGCCGAGGCTGCCGGCGTTTCGGTCCAGGACATCCAGGCCATGGTGCTCGGCGGTCACGGCGACAGCATGGTCCCGTTGATCTCCTGCACCACGGTTTCGGGGATTCCCATCACCCACTTCCTCGACAACGCGACCCTCGATCCGATCGTCGACCGCACCCGGAAGGGCGGGGGCGAGATCGTCAAGCACCTCAAGACTGGCTCGGCGTACTACGCTCCGTCAGCCGGTGCCGTGCAAATGGTCGAGGCGATCGTCAAGGACAAGAAGCGCTTGCTGCCGTGCGCAGCGTGGTGCGAGGGCGAGTTTGGCCTGAAGGATCTGTTCATCGGCGTGCCGTGTCTGCTCGGCGCCGGTGGTTTGGAGAAGATCGTCGAGGTCGACCTCACTGCTGACGAGAAGGCCGCGCTCGAGAAGTCCGCACAGGCGGTGAAGAGCACGATGGACGTGGTGGAACTATAGAATTTCGAATATTCAATATCGAATGTTGAATATTCAACCGCCTTCGTAGGTGACATAGTTCCGGGGCGTCTCCCACAGGACCAGTCGTTTGAGGGTCCCTGGGAGGCGCCCCTGTAGCATTGCCCAGATCACAACCACGATGTTTTCGGTGGTTGGGATCACCGTGGCGAACTGCGGTACGTCGAGATTCAGGTTCTTGTGGTCGAGGTGGCGAAGCACGACGTCTTCCGCAATGCGTTTCACCTCGCCGAGGTCGGCGACGTATCCGGTTGTTGGATCGACCTCACCCTCCACAGAAATCTCCAGCTCGTAGTTGTGTCCGTGGTAGTTGGGGCTATTGCACAAGCCGTAGATCCGTTCGTTGTCCTCGGCGGACATTGTGGCGTTGTGCAGGCGATGACCCGCTGAAAAATGGACGCGCCGTGTGACACTGACGGTTGGCATGGGTCGTACGTACGCGGCGGTGCGGTCGGACGTCAACCATCAATTCGTTGACCACTAGCTATTCCATTGCTACTATTGAAGTTACGTATCGTGGCGAATCAGCGAGTTGGTGTGATTTCTGCGCTCCTCGGGGCGTTGGCCCTAGGCGCAGTTCCGGTGGAAGCCCAGAGCGGCTTCGGCTTCTCCTACGGATGGTGGGTGTTGGACGATCCCGCCTACATCTCCACCCTTTCCTATCAGGGCCGCCTCATCGGGCCGATTGACGTCGGGCTCGGGGCATTCCACTTGAATGACCGACGCTCGGTGCCCGATCTGACACAAACCGGTGGTGAGGTGTCACTGGGCTTCGGCCGGGTTGGATCGGGTCTTTACGGATTTGCTGCGGCCGCGCTCGGGGTACGGCACGAGGACGGGAATACCGATGCCGGTTGGACGGTCGGTGCCGGCTATCAACTCCGGTTGTTCTCCTTCCTCGCTCTGGGTGTCGATGCTGCCTATCGCTGGGAAGACACCCAAGTGCGTGGGTTTTGGCAGCTGGACCCCCTGGACCGCAAAGGGTTCGTGCTCCAAGGTAGGATCGCGATCGGAGGCGGATCTCGCGGGAGACCACCGCCCAGTGGCGGTGACCCTGGGTACGTACCACCACCGCCCGACGAATCCGAGCGGCAACCGACCGGTGAGGGCACCCCACGTGACGTCTCGACGGAGTCCGCCGCGCTCGCGCGGAGCGTCGTTGAGACCGCGATGGATGCGATGGGCTCGCCGTACCGCTGGGGTGGGAACGACGAGAACGGCTACGACTGTTCTGGTCTGATTCAGTGGGCGTATGGAGAGCACGGGATCGTGCTCCCGCGTGTAAGCCGGGATCAGGCCCGTCAGGGCATGCAGGTCGAGCGTAACGTCGGAGCGTTGAGCCCTGGGGATATATTGGGGTTTGCAGTGAGCGGTGGTGGGATCTCGCATGTGGGGCTCTACGTTGGCAACGGCGAGTTCATTCACAGCTCCTCGGCCGGTGTGCGGCTCTCGAGCCTCACGGCGACCGACCCGGACAGCCGCTGGTGGCAGCAGCGCTGGGTTGCGGCACGAAGGATTCTGAACTGAGCCGAGTTTGTGGTGTCTGTGCAGTGGCACTTGTCGGAACCCTGTGGGGTATTCGTGGCGAGGGTCGGCAGGGCGCGCGAGGTGGGTGGTCGAGGTTCGGTGACGACATCGACCCGCGACTCTACGTACGAAGCCTGATGCATGATGGTACAATTCGGTGAGAAGAATGACGGTCCGGAGGACCATTTGGGTCGGAGGAGAGAGGGTAGCGTGATGAAAGCACGATTGATCGCGGCCGGCGCCAGTGCGGCGCTGCTGCTTGGGGCCGGTTGCCTCGGGGATCCCATCGAGAACGCCGACGCACCGCAGGACACCGTGGCGTTTGCGGGCGTCGAGGTTGGTGCCTCGCACGTCTGTGCATGGACGGGCACCGGCCGGGCGTACTGCTGGGGATCGAACGGGGTAGCTCAGCTTGCCACGGGTGACTTCGACGACCGGTTCGTACACGTGCCGGCCATACAAGGGGACGCGGTCTTCTCTCGCGTGTCGCCGGGAGGGGGACACACTTGCGCGGCGACGACCACCAATGCCGCCTATTGTTGGGGCGTGAACGAGTGGGGTCAGGTTGGCTTCGGCAGTCGCGGTCCACCAAATACCGGGGCGCGTCGCGTTCTCACTGACGTGGACTTGACGTATGTGGTGACGGGCGGCGCACACAGTTGTGGCCTGGATCTCGACGGAATGGCCTGGTGCTGGGGCCACGCCGAGCGCGGCCGGCTCGGGAACGGATTGAATGCGTTGCCCGAGTACGCTGCCGTGCCCGACTCGGTCCGAATCGACGAGACGTTCACGGCCATTACTCTTGGTGGGTTCCATTCGTGTGCGCTCACGGGCGCGGGCGTGGCGTTCTGTTGGGGAGCCGGAGGGGACGGCCAGGTGGGTACCGGCGGATCGACCAACGTGGACTTTCCAACCGAGGTCCTCGGCGGGCACGTGTTCACGCAGATCGATGCTGGCGGGTACCACACTTGTGCTCTGAAGGCAACTGGCGAAGCCTACTGCTGGGGCTCCAACGACTTTGGACAGCTCGGAATCGGTTCGGGGGGCGCCCAGCCCAGCCCAGCGGCCGTCACGGGCGGGCTCATGTTCAAGTCCATCAGTGCCGGCGGCTTCCACACCTGTGGCGTTACCACGGATGACATCGGGTATTGTTGGGGAGTCAACGATGACGGCCGCGTCGGAGACGGCACCACAGGTACCCGAGGAACGCCGGGAGCGGTGGAAGGCAACCTGCGGTTCCGCTCGATTTCGGCCGGTGTGGGAGAGGTCTTCACAGCGAGTTGTGGCATAACGACCGGCGGCCTCGTCTACTGCTGGGGCTACGGGGTGGAGGGAATGATGGGTGACGGGCGGGGTGCATCCTCTCTGGTGCCCGTCATGGTGGCTGGCCAGATCGGCGGCTGATACCGCACCAATCCTTGGCGGGGAATAGGTCCCTTGACATGCGGCGCAAGGGACCTATTTTTCTCCTCCGATTAGCACTCTAGTACATCGAGTGCTAGCAAGTGTAATTGATTGCAACTCAAACAGTTAGATCATCGGAGGCATAGGGATATGGCCACGAAGAGCAAGTCCAAGCTCAACGTCCAGCCCCTGGGTGATCGGGTTGTCGTCCGTCCGCTCGAGGAAACCGAGACGATGCGCGGCGGGCTGTACATCCCCGACACAGCAAAGGAAAAGCCGCTCCAGGGCGAGATCCTGGCGGTTGGGCCGGGCCGGTTCGAGAAGAGTGAGAGGGTCCCGATGGACGTGAAGGTCGGGCAGAAGGTGCTCTACAGCAAGTACGCGGGTACCGACTTCCGTGTCGGCGACGACGAACTTCTGATCATCAAGGAATCCGACGTCCTCGCGATCGTCGAGTGACCTAGAGGAGGCTGAGCAATCTTATGGGAAACGCGAAGGAACTGCATTTCGACGTCGACGCCCGCTCTGGTCTGAAGAGGGGTGTCGACCAGCTAGCCGACGCCGTCAAGGTGACGCTTGGTCCCAAGGGCCGAAACGTCGTCATTGACAAGAAGTTCGGCAGCCCCACGGTGACGAAAGACGGTGTCACCGTTGCGAAGGAAATTGAGTTGGGTGAGCCCGTCGAGAACATGGGCGCCCAGATGGTCAAGGAAGTCGCGACGAAGACGTCGGACGTCGCCGGTGACGGTACCACCACGGCAACCGTGCTCGCGCAGGCGATCTACGCCGCGGGCCTCAAGAGCGTGACCGCGGGTGTGAGCCCGATGGCGATCAAGCGCGGCATCGACAAGGCCGTTACGCACGTCGTTGGCGAACTCAAGAGGTTGTCTGTCCCGACGGCTGGCAAGAAGGAGATCGCGCAGGTTGGTGCCATCTCCGCCAACAGCGATCCCGAGATCGGCGATCTCATCGCTGACGCGATGGAGAAGGTCGGCAAGGACGGCGTGATCACGGTCGAGGAGGCCAAGGGCCTCGAGACGACCCTGGAGACCGTGGACGGTATGCAGTTCGACCGCGGCTACCTCTCGCCGTATTTCGTCTCGGATCCGGACAAGATGGAGGCCGTCCTCGAGGACGCCTACATCCTGATCCATGACAAGAAGATTTCCGCCATGAAGGACCTGCTCCCGGTGCTGGAGAAGGTCGCACAGACAGGCAAGCCTTTGATGCTCCTCGCTGAGGACGTCGAGGGCGAAGCACTGGCCACGCTGGTGGTGAACAAGCTGCGTGGCACGCTCAAGGTGTGTGCTGTGAAGGCGCCCGGGTTCGGCGATCGCCGTAAGGCAATGCTGCAGGACATCGCGGTTCTCACGGGAGCGCCGAGTGTGATCTCCGAGGAGTTGGGCTTCAAGTTGGAGAACGCTGTGCTGAGCGATCTCGGCCGTGCCAAGCGGATCGTCATCGACAAGGACAACACCACGATCGTTGATGGTGCTGGCGAGCAGGACAAGATCCAGGGCCGCATTGGCGAGATCAAGTCTCAGATCGACAAGAGCACCTCCGACTACGACAGCGAGAAGTTGCAGGAGCGGTTGGCCAAGCTGGCCGGTGGTGTTGCCGTCATCAACGTCGGCGCCGCGACTGAGACTGAGATGAAGGAGAAGAAGGCACGGGTCGAGGACGCGTTGCATGCAACCCGTGCGGCGGTCGAGGAAGGCATCGTCCCGGGTGGCGGCGTGGCGTTCCTCCGTGCTCAAGTCACGTTGAACAAGGTGAAGGTCGACGGTGACGAGGAGCAGGTGGGTGTCGAGATCGTGCGTCGCGCGCTCGAGGAGCCCACGCGAATCATCGCCCAGAACGCCGGGGTCGAGGGTTCGATCGTGGTCGAGAAAATCCGGACCAAGAAGGACAAGACGTTTGGCTACAACGCCCAGAAGGACGACTACGGGGACATGGTCGCCGCTGGCGTGATTGACCCGACGAAGGTCGCACGGACTGCGTTGCAGAACGCGGCTTCGGTTGCGAGCCTGTTGCTCACCACCGAGTGTGTCGTGGTCGAGGGTCCTGAAGAGGAGAAGGCTCCTCCGATGCCGCCAGGTGGTGGCATGGGCGGGATGTACTAGGCCGGCATCCTCAGTAGATCAGTGCAACGACGCCCCAGGGAGAGATCTCTGGGGCGTTGTTGCATTGTGGGGCGGGTCATCAGTCTTCGGTCGTCAGTCAAATGACAACTGACAACTGATCACTGCCTGCTCGCTTCGCGTAGTATCCTGTCGATGGTCGCCTCATCTGAGCGGAGGAGCCCCACCCCGGGCAATCTCGTAGTGAGTTCACGCCAGCTGGGGTCCTGCGCGAATGAGCGGGCAAACAGCGGGATGGCTTCGTCCACGCGACCAAGGTCAGCGAGCGTGACAGCCACCCAGTAGATGAGTTCACCGTTGGTTGCAGAATCGGGCAGGATCTCAGAGGCCTCGCGGTAGCTCTCGAGTGCACGGTCGATCTGCCCGGCCGCGACGAAATTGTCACCGTCAGTCGCCGCCTTGTAGGCGCGGGCGACGCGCATCAGCCGACGCAGCTCGTCCAGTGGATTCGGGTGATCTTCGACGCGCAGGTCGAACACTCGGTTCCACGACGGCTCATTCGGGTCACCGCTCACCACTACGAGTGCTGCAGACTGCTTCCCACGGATGTCACCTCCTGCGGCCTCAGCGGCGTCGAGGGCGTTGATCATGCGTTCCGCCAGGTCACCGGTGGAGGACTCGAAGGCACGAGCCATGGCCGGCCACACGGCATCATTCCGCATGAGGTTTGCCTGAACTGAGAATCGGTTGCCGACGATGTGTCCGGCGGCCGGGATATCGCGGGAACCGGTGTGCGCGGCAACGCGACCCCGGGCGTCGATCATTGCCACCTGCCGCACCTGGCTGTCGGGATCGGCTCGGAGCAAGGCCGCAAGCGCTTCCGGGGCAGGGGTCCCCGTCTTCATGAGGTAGAGACCCTGTGGGCCGTACGATGGCTGAACGAACGACTGGGTGGCGACCGCCCCTACACCCGGTTCTGCCCAGGTGACCACGCTTCCCACACTGAACCAATGGGACTGGACGGCCACTCCGATCTCGCCAGTCGCAGAGTCCACCGCCACGATGGAATAGGTGTGGACGGGGCGCCTCGACGGGGCGTCCTGCGCCGCGAGCGGGGCGAAAAGCAGCATGAGGGGGAACAGCGAGAGCCGCATCGTTCGTCTCCTCCCGGGGTATCTGAACGTGAGCGTTTGACTTTGGAGCAATGAAGTCATAACAATAGGAGACTCATGAACTTACGCAACACGGTCCGGACTGCCACGCTCGCGGGCGCGATTTCACTTCTCGCGCTGGGTTCTGCGGCCGCACAGGCGTCGCTCCCGGATCTTTCCGGGACATGGCAGGCCGACACACCGGACGGGCCGCAGACCATCGTGGTTCGTGCTGATTCTTCGGCCAGTTTCGGAGAGGAGATTATCCGCTGGCGCGCAGCAGCTGATACCGTATACCTCGCGCTGGGTGGCGAGTGGATCGGATACAGCTTCACGCTGCGGGGCCGCACACTGACGCTGTCGGGAGGCGATCTCGAGGAGCCGATCGAGCTCCGGAGAGTGGGTCCACCGTCGCCGCGTCCCGAGGGTGTGCCGGTACCGCCGAATCCGGATAGCATCCCACCGGGGAGCATTGGTCGATAAACTGATCGCGGTTCGCCATTGACGTGACCGAGACCGAAACCAACGCCCCTTCGCCGAAAGCCGATCGCGCGACCCTGTCGCGCGAGTTATCGAATTTCCTCATTGAATTCTCGATCGCCCTCAACAAACACGGGATGTATCCCCTCGGTCACCCCGCTCTGGAACCGACGGCCGGTGCGGTGCAGAGGCGGCTCGAGCTGCTGCTCACCACGGACGACACCCTCTCCCTCGGAGTCGCTAGAAAGCAGTTGGTCATCGAGGGGGTCGCGACCGACCCGTCCAGCCCGGTGCTCGCGGAGCTGGCCGCGAAGCTTCACCGTCACCATCTTGGGGCCGTCACGTTCCAATCGGGTACCACGGCCGAAGAGATTCGCGAGGTGCTCCAACTCATCGCTCTCGAGCCTGACCGGATGGATGACCCGCTAGGGTTGGGCGCGCCGGAGCGCCTGACCCAGTGGCTGCACATCGTACTTCACCCGGTCAACTACGGTCGATTGGAGTTGCTGGTCGACGGGGAGGGTGACGAAGAGGAACGCGAGAGATCAGCCGCTCGGGTGCGGGCGTCGCAGCTCTGGATTGGGCTCGCACAGGCGGCCATAGCTGCGGAGGAAGCTCGCGACGAGGAATCCGTGGGTTACGAGATCGACCACGATCCCTCCGCCGTCGCCAAGGCCATCAACGATCGCCCACGAACCTCGGCTTACGATCAAGTGATCGTGGGCTACCTGCTCCAGATGGGTGAGGAGCTGCGCGCTGGGCAAGGGGAGGAAGACGCCGAACTCCGGAAGCGGATGTCCAAGTTGATCGCCGACTTGGACTCCACGACACTTCAGGGCCTGTTGAGCATGGGAGGAGACCACACGCAGCGGCGGAATTTCCTGCTCAACGCCACACAGGGATTGGCGGCAGAGGTTGTCGTGGAGTTGGTAAAGGCAGCAGGGGAGGCCGAAGAGCAGACCGTCTCGCACTCCCTGCTCCGCGTACTGCAGAAGTTGGCGCAGCACGCGGAGCAGGGAGAAGGCCGCCGGAGGGCCGAGGCGGACTTGGCGCTCCGAGAGCAGGTGCGAGCTCT
>Ga0255055_10001584_pt1 | contig 16487 bp, 12 predicted proteins | sample JV7_2_27_MG_FD_188633 | JGI IMG/M metagenome (GOLD analysis project Ga0255055, IMG submission 188633) | Seawater microbial communities from Jervis Inlet, British Columbia, Canada - JV7_2_27 | ecosystem: Environmental > Aquatic > Marine > Inlet | place: Canada: British Columbia | collected... | reverse complement strand
CCACTCGATCTCGGTCGAGCTCGAAAACGCCTTCGAGTGGTCGATGAGAAACAGCTCGTGGCTCCCCACGCGACAGAGGATGTCTTCTAGATCGCGATCTTGGTTGCCGATCAGGGCATCAAAGATCTCACCCTGTGTGAGCTGATCACTGATGACGGCGGCATCGAAGAGATCGAGGTTGTACTCTCTGGCGGCCGCGAGGTCGACCGCGCCCTCCACCCAGGTCTGCAGCGAGCCCTGCTGCCCGTCGAGATCTCGAATCACGGCCACCGGCACCATGTTCAAACCGAGCTGGCGATCCAACCGGTACGCCGCCACTTCATGCTGATAGCGGTCGGTGGCCATCTCGGGACTCGGATTCTCGCCGTTCTCCACCGTCTTGAAGATCCCGCGCTGCAGCAGGCCATCCATCTGCAGATCCAGCAAACGAGGTCGGGTGCTACCGCGGCCAAGATAACGCCAGTCGGCCACTTCAGCCAGTCTCAGGTATTGCTGCTGGTCGGGCTCCGAGAGCACGACCTTGCCTTTCGGCACGACCCTGCCGATGGGAAGCTCAATCTCGGGTTGCACGGTCTGCTGAGTGTCGGCGACCAGCACCATGACCTCGTCGGTGCCTACTACCAGGGCTTGGAGCTCTTCGCTCTGGCCGATGTTGTGATCGACGCGGTAGAGCTGACCATGGAATCGCGAGGTGATCTTCTTGCTCGGTGTCGGGCTGTGCGCCACCACCATGGCCTTGGCGCCAAGTAGCTCGAGCGACCGCTCCAGCATCTCGCGCTCGATACGCTCATCCTCGAAAGAGTTGCCGCGATACCACAGTGGACCCCCAGATCCGATCAACGGGCTCTCGGCGGTCCCGACGAACTTTCGCGCGGCTTTGCCGAGTGCAGGAGAGACTTGTTCGGCATTGCGCAACCCTTCCCTGGCCACCCAGAGAATCTCCCCATAGCTCATCAAAGGAGAAACGACGTTTCTCTGCTCGAGAGCCTTGCGCGCCTCCAAGTGTTGGCGCAGGTTGTCCGTCAGCTGCCGGTTGATCTCGTCGATTCCCAGAGTGGCAGTCTCAAAGGTCAGGCCGCCGTGGACGTAGATCACATTGTTGACCTTGACGACCGCCGGCAGCCCCAGTAGCCAGGCACCGTACTCACCGTCCAGATTGAAGCTCCTTAGACGGGCAAAGTAGCCCGGTGGGTACTTTTCCTGAAAGGCTTCGGCGAGGTTCTCCTTTGTATCGCGCCCTCTTCGGGCTCTCGAGTAGGTCTTCCACGCGGCCTTGCGCTCCCCCGAGTCCTCGTCCTCGGCCCAGTCCTGATTCGACAGCGGGTTGACGTAGCGCAGGTCCCTCATGAGGTTCATCGCTTCGTGGTTGCCCAGTAGAGCGTGAACCCGCCCACCAGCCGCCTCCGATTCCTCCTGCAGTCGACGCATGAAGTCCATCAATGGGCGGTCACCGGTGCCCCGATCGAGCATGTCGCCCGCCACCACCAGGTGCTGCTCGCCGCCACTCCAGTGGAGATCCTCATCCACCAGCCCTGCACCTTGTAGGAGCCGAACCGCTTTGTCGTAGCTGCCATGCAAGTCGCCGACCGCGATCACCTGGGGCACGTCGACCCACTCACCGGGAGAGCGCTCGACGCCTGGAGACGCCAAGGCCAGACCCTGCAAAACCAGTGCTTGCACGGTGATTAGAGCCGCTCGGCCAAGCCAATGTCGATCCGTCATCAAACGACAACTCCTCATCGGATTGAGGCCCTCAATCCTATTCTCGCAAATTTCCTGCCTTTTTGGGGCCCCCTACCCCTGAATCGGAATCTGCTCCTTGTTGGCGGCGAGCCAGTCCGCAAAGGTCTGCAACGAGGGGTTGAGCTGTCGCGACTGACCGAGATCTCGCACCCCGGTGAAGTAGTCCTCGAAATCGTGCTTGAACTGGAACATGTTGCCCAGGTCGTCGGCGCCGGGAAAACCCAGCCCGCGGTAAACGTCGAACGGCACGGCGTTGTAGACGACCTCTTCTCCCAGGGCTTGCGACAGAGCGGCCGCCATCTCGGCACCGGTCAAGTGCTCGCCCGCGATGCCAACGGTCGTGCCGATCAGATCGGCGTTCTGCTTGAAGATGCCGTAGGCACAGCGTCCGATGTCCTCGGCTGCCATGCCGGGGAGCTTCTTCTCCCCCATCGGCAGGTTCAACGCCAACTTGCGGTCTTCACCTCGCTGAGGTCCGAGACCGAAGTGGATGAAATTGTCCCAATAGAAAGAGGTAAGGAGAAGAGTGGTAGGCACTCCGAGTTCGGTAAAGATCGCGTTCGACTCCCCTTTGGCATCGAAATGGGGCACCTTGTATTTCTCCATCAGCGTCGGCATCCGGTCATCCTCGAGAGAGACCCACTGGCGGGTGTCCTCGAGAGTCGACCAGATGACGTGCCGGAGCCCGGCGGCCTTGGCCGCCTCGGCCATTGCTCGTGCCTGGGCCAGCTCCTTCTCTGGTGAGACGTGCTCCCAATAAAAGGTGACGCAGTAGGCTCCGTAAGCACCCTCGAATGCCCGCTGCAAGCTGTTGGCGTCATCGACGTCGGCCACCACCACTTCAGCTCCGAGATCGGCCAGCGCCTTTGCCTTGACGGAATCGACATTGCGGGTCAAGGCGCGAGCTCGGAAGCCGCCGTTGGGGTCGCTTTGAATGGCGCGCACCAGGCCACCACCCTGCGAACCGGTCGCGCCAACCACTGCAATGATCTTGGTATCACTCATCGGATCCTCCTTCTTCGGATTGGGTCGCCCATTGTACGCGATCGGGTGGGTTGGTGGACTTCCCCACCCAACGGGGTGGTTTCAGATCCCGCGAGTGTTGTTAGCGTCAGCGTGTCCCTTGCGGGACACGCCTCCCTCGGGAGGCCACCGGGTCAGGACGTGCGAACCGAGACTTCGGTGACGGGTACCAAGGAAGGTGGTACCTGTCACCGGCGCGTCGGCTACCTGCTGCCAGCCTCTATGCCCCTAGGCCCCTGAGCCTTTCTTCACCCCTCCTCTTCCTCCGGCTTCTTGTCCTTAGTCAGCCGAAAGTTGAAGGTCAGGTTGTAGTAGACGTCCACGGGTTCACCGTCAAGGGTCGCCGGTTCAAACGTCCATTGCTTCAGCGCTTCGATGGCCGTCTCAGTGAGACCGTAGGGCAATCCTTTGTGGACCTCGATGTCCCCCACGATTCCCTCTTTCGTGATGACCGCCTGGAGAATCACCATACCCTGGATCCTCTCCTTCCGGGCCACTTCGGTGTACTGCGGAGATACAGCGTTCACCTTGCGGGGTGCCGTGACGTCTCCTTTGACAAAGAGGGCTTTTGCAGCCGGCTGCAGGACGAGAAAGAAGTAGGGCGCTTCCTCACCGTTCAGACCTCCCACAACCGCTCGACCGCCGCGCTCCACCGCGACCTTCGAGTCCGCCAGGATCTCGGTGCCTTGTCGGAGGACTACCCTATAGACAGCCAGGTCCTCGTTGAAGTCCATCAGTGTCAGATCACCTTGGATCTTGGAAGCGGCGCGCGGCCCGGTGATCGCTCGGGCTTTCCCCTCATCGAGGGAATAAACCTCGCTGTAGGCCACCTCCATCGAGTCCAAGCCGACGGCGCTTCGTAACTTGTCTGCCAGCTCTTGAAGCTCCTGAGCTTGCTCGGCACTCTCCTCCTCGACGTCTACCTGGCGCCGGTGGCTTTTCGAGACGGGAATCACGGTCCCGGGGACCACCAACACGGAGGATGCTTCTTCTCCAGAGCCCGGAAAACCCACCATCATGGTGACGCGAGTATCCAGAGCAGTGCTGCCTGCGAGTCCCGGAAGGGCACCCACCATCAGAATTCCGAGAGAGATCGCTAAAGCCTTTGTTGTCTGTTTCATGACGAGCCTCCTTTTGCCGCCGGCGGGGCGACGGTGAGATAGAGAGGGGTTTGTTGATCGAGCCAGAGCAGGACTACATTCTCTTCGAGCGGCGGCAGCACGACCTCCGAGGTCGCAGGAATCGCTGCAGGAGACTCGGGTTGCAGGGTCACCCAGCCCACCACAACCACGAGCGTCAAAGCTGCCGCGGCCGCGGCGAAGCGTACGCGCGAGCCGGCGAGCAGGGAGATACCGCGCCGCTCGGTCAGTTGACTCACCACCCGGGCCGCGGCCTGGTCCGGGGGCGTCTCTGGCGGGTGCTCGGCCCACCTCTTGAAGGCCTGCTCGAAGCTGTCTCTGCGCTCTTCACTCATGACTCGACTCCTACGGCAACCTGTTGCTCGAGCCGCCCGCGAGCGCGACGTCGATGCCCACGCACCGAGCTGGCGGCGATTCCCAGGATCCCCGCGATCTCGCTGTCGGTCATTCCCTCCACCACCGTCAGGTGCATCACGGCTCGCTGCCGGGGTGGCAGTGAGGCCAGCAACCGACCGACATCGATTCGCGGCTCTGGATTGGATCGAGAGATCGGTTCAGGCACTGCTTCCAGAGAGACGAGTCCGGCCACCTGCCCACGTGCCCGCCGGAAGCAGACCCGCAACACCACACGCGACACCCACTGGCTGAAGGCTGCCGGCTCTCTCAGACCCGGGAGTTTGCGCCAAGCACGCAGCAAACCGTCCTGGACGGCGTCCTCGGCTTCCATCTCTCCCACCACCGATCGAGCCAGACGAACCAGCCTCACCCAGTGCTGCTCCACCAGGCGCCCAAAGGCAGCCTGATCCCCCTGGCCAGCCCGGAGCACGAGCTCCGACTCTCTGTTCATACCCCTAAGAGACCCCAAACTGAGCGAAACGTTTACAGGATCGAGGCCGATTCAATCCACGGCCGCTGCGTTCAGCTCTCTGTCAAGCGCCAGAAACTGGTCGAACAGATAGCTGCGCTCCACTAGCAGGCGCTGGACGGCCTGTCGCCTTCGAGCCAAGGTGAAATGCACCCGGATCGTCCGCAGCGTTTCGGTCGCAATCTGTCGATACTGCAGCACCAGTACCCCACCGAAAGCGCTCAGCAGGAACGCCACGACGCCGGTGAGGACCGGAGCGTCAGGGATCTCCGGATAGACACCGGCCAGGGTACGCTCGCTCCAGGCCACGAAGAGCGCCACCAGCAGCCAGGTAAGAGGAAAAACGACGGATCCCACCAACAGTTTGACCGAGGCTTCGTCCTTGTACTTCTCCGACACCGCCTTGGTGAAGGCCAGGACGAGCAATGCCGTGGGCAGATTGACCAGGACTCCGATGATCAGAAACGGAGGCAGCACGAGATAGACCACGATGAACTCCAGCAACAGGAGAACGGCTCGCCGCGGCGAGGCTACCCACGGAGTGCCATCGAGCTCGTGGTCTTCGATCCGTAGCGCTCTCAAGTCCTCGTCGTACTGGGCGACATCGGCAACGAGCTTGATCGTCTTGGCGGGATGGCTCTGAAGCCCCTTCTGGTATCCCTTCCAGATGCTCCCGAAGTGTCGGATGCGCTCGATCATGTCCGGGGGCTGCGATCTGGCGCCGGTACGGGCGACACCCTCGGCTCGGATCAGCTTCCTCGCTCGCTGAAACAGGTTGTGGAGCTCCCAGCTCTCGGTCGCCAGCACCACTTCCCGGAGCTCGCGATCAAACTCGGCCGTCAGCCTGCGGGCCTGCTGACGTCTCTCCTCGTCGCCTTCAGCCGACTCGACCAGATCGGCCGGCAGCTCCATGGGTGGATGAAACTCCACCAGCACCTTGGAGCCGAAGATCGCCTTCTGGTTGTAGTGGAGCCCCACAGGCAGAATCACGGGTGGTGCGGAGCCTTCAGGCGTCAGCTCCACAGCCCTGTAGTACAGGTAGGCTGCACCTGTTTTCAGCTCGTGCACGAAAGGCTCGTCGTGGCTCTTGCCCTCGGGGAATAGAGCTGCGAACCCGCCATCGGCAACCGCCTGGGCTAAGGCGTCGATACTCTGCCGGTTGCTGGCCTGGCGTCCGGTATCGGACTCCCCTTGCGGCATGTCCTTGCGCCGGTAGATCGGAACCGTACCAATCTGGTGCATCATCCAGCCGAGGAGAGGCCACTTGAAGATGCCGTGCCGGGCGCCAAACACGATCCGGCTCGGAAAGTGCGTCAAAATCACCGCCCCATCGATGACCCCGTTGGGATGCCACGAAACGATCAAGCCGCCCCTGTCCTCGGGAACGTTCTCCAGTCCCGTCACCTCGATCCGCCGGAAAAAGATCCGCAGGAGGAATCGAAAGTAACCGATGATCGAACTTTGAGCGCGAGACACCGCAGAAGATCTTAGCGCAGGCTCGACCGTATAGAATCTGCGGACAACTCGTGATCGGCACAACTCTTTCGCATTTCAAGATCACCGCCAAGCTCGGCGAAGGCGGCATGGGTGAGGTCTACCGCGCCGAGGACACCAAGCTCGGCCGCGACGTAGCCATCAAGGTCCTACCCCAAGCCGTCGCCTCCGACCCCGAACGCCTCGCACGATTCGAACGCGAGGCCAAGGTTCTCGCAGCGCTGAATCATCCACGCATCGCCGCGATTTACTCCTTGGAGTCATCAGTCATTCAGCTACCAGCTGCCAGCCTCCAGCCGCCAGCCGGAAGCGGGCAGCCGAAGGCCGACAGCCAGGAGGGGGAAGCCCCACAGCCTTCCACGGTTCACTTCCTCGTCATGGAACTAGCCGAGGGCGAAGATCTCAACGAGCGCCTCGAGCGAGGTCCAATCCCGGTCGACGAAGCTCTGCCCATGGCGCTACAGATCACCGAGGCTCTCGAGGCCGCCCATGAGAAGGGCATCATCCATCGGGACCTGAAACCTGCCAACATCAAGGTCGACGCTGACGGCAACGTCAAGGTCCTCGACTTCGGACTCGCCAAAGCCCTCGACCCCCAAGACCTTGAGACCTCAAGACCTCAAGACCTTTCTGCCTCCCCGACCTTGACCGCCCAAATGACCCAACCTGGTGTCATCCTCGGTACCGCCGCCTACATGAGTCCGGAGCAGGCTCGCGGTCTGGAACTGGACAAGCGCACCGACATCTGGGCCTTCGGTGTGGTGCTATTCGAGATGCTGGCGGGTGGGCGACCCTTCGATGGCAAGACGGTGACCGACATCCTGGCCGCCATCGTCCATAAAGAGCCCGAATGGAGCGCGATTCCAAAAAGGACCCCAGCACCCATCAGACAGCTGACGCGGAGGATCCTCCAGAAGGACCCCAGACAACGTCTGCGTGATGTCGGAGATGCACGCATCGAGATCGGCAACCTCCTTGCCAATCCGGATGGCGCGGAATCGGAGACCCTCGAGCCGACCGGCAACCGATGGAGACTTGCTCTCCTCGTGAGCTTGCCGGTTCTGGTGCTGGGCATTCTGGTTGGGATGATGATCGGTCGTGGGCGAGAGAAGTCGCCAGACGCGGCGGTGACTCAGTTCGAGATCGGGCTACTACCCCGTCAAGGCTTCTCGCTTTTCGACCGCACCGTGGAGATCTCGCCCGATGGTGGACATATCGTTTACAGCACCTTCAGGGGTCCTCTATTCCTGCGAAGTCTTGACCAGCCGGAAGCCCTTCCCATTCCCGGCACCGAGCTGGCCAGGACTCCCTTCTTTTCCCCCGACTCAGAATGGATCGGCTTCTGGCAGGGTGGTGAGATCAAGAAAACCCGGATCGGCGGCGGTGCTCCAATTACGCTGGGACCCGCCCAGACCCTTTTTGGTGCGAGTTGGGATGTCGACAACCGCATCGTTTTTGGACAGCGGCGCTCCGGCATCTTTGAGGTTCCGGCTGCTGGAGGCCCGTCACAGCCACTGGTCCAGCCGGACTATTCGGCGGGTGAAATCAGCTCTTACGGGCCCCAGCTCATAGCGGACGGGAAAGTACTGCTCTTCACCCTACTACGCCAGGGTCAGAACTGGAACGAAGCGAGCATCGTCGCGCAACGGCTCGACACCGGCGATCGACATCTACTCATTGAAGGCGGTACCGATGGGCGATATCTACCAACCGGGCATCTTGTTTTCGGGCGCGGCACAGCGCTGATGGCAGTACCTTTCGATCTGAACGAGCTCGAGGTACTCGGACATCCCGTGCCGGTGGAAGACAACGTCCACCGGGCCTATCTGTGGGATTCGGGTGCCATCCAGGCCAGCTTCTCCAATTCGGGAATCCTGGCTTTTGTGGGTCGGCCGCCACCCATAGAACGCACTCTCGCCTGGGTCGATCGCAACGGCAACGAAGAGAGACTGTCGTTGCCGCCTCGCTTTTATCAGCACCCTCGCCTGTCGCCCGATGGACGACAGATCGTAGTCGACACGGTCGACGAGTTGGATCTTTGGCTCTACGAGCTCGAGCGCGGCACAATGTCGAGGCTGACGGTCGAGCAGATCCACATGCACCCCGTCTGGAGCCCCGACGGAGACCGAGTGGTCTTTGAAGAGATGCAAGGCCAGAGCCTCTACTGGCAGGCTGCCGACGGTGGCGCTCCACGGGAGCTCCTTTTGGCTGACGAATCCCATCTTCTGACGCCGGTCTCGTTCTCGCCGGACGGCAGTGCCTTGGCCTTCGAGCGCTCAGCCGACTACGTCGACTACGACATCGCCATTCTGCCTCTTGATGGTGACCGCACGCCTCGATCCTTCGAGGCCTCGCCCGAATTTCGGGAAATGAGCCCAATGTTCTCTCCTGACGGCAATTGGCTGGCCTATGTGTCCGATGAAACGGGACAGAACGAGGTCTATGTGAAGCCTTATCCGGGGCCGGGTTCTCGCTGGCTGGTCTCCACCAGCGGCGGGACCGAGCCTGTATGGTCGCCCACCGGAGAGGAGTTGTTCTATCGAGCCGGGTGGGCCATGATAGCTGTTCCAGTACGGCTCGAACCTGAATTTGCCGCTGGCAAGCCGCAGAGACTCTTCACCAAGGCCTACAGCAGCGAGGTCGTCTCGGCCCACCCAACCTACGACGTCAGTGCCGATGGCCAGCGCCTCCTGATGGTGACGCCCTCCTCTGATACCTCATTTCCCACCAAGCTCCAAGTGGTGATCAACTGGTTTGAAAGGCTAGAACGGCTCGCCCCGACTCAGGACGATGGATCCTGATCACAGGCCTCCCCCGAACACCTTTCTCAGCAGGTCGGTCACCCGGGCCGCGGGGTCAGTGCGGATCTTTCGCTCTTCTTCCGCGAGGACGTAGAACAGCCCGTCGAGCGCTTTGTCCACCACATAGCGATCGACGTCGAAAGCGATGACCTGGGCGAAGGGAATCGACTGGTATCGGCCCACCAGGTCTTTGTACTGGCGGGTGACACCGACCTCCTCTGTCGCCTGCCTGACCACCGGCAGAAACGCTTCGGCGAGCTGGTCGCCGGTTGCGGCTTTGAAGTAGTCGGTTGCCGCCGTCTCACCCCCGGTGAGGATCTCGCGGGCGTCGTCGAAGTCGATGTGAAGAATAGCTTCCCAGAAGATGCTCTTGGCGAAGGGTGCCGCTTTCTCGGCGGCCCGGTTCATGCTCAACACGAACTCCTCGATCCGCTCCCCTTGCCCCAGCATCCGTAGCCCCTGCTCCATCATCTGGAGGTTCTCCGGGATCAGTATCTTGATGGCCTCGTTGCGAAAGTACCCATTCAGCTGCCCGGTTTGGAGAACAGCGTTTTCGGCTCCGATGTACAGCGCCTCTTTCAAGCCGGCGATCGTGTCACTGTCACCGACCGACTCCGTGGGCTCCAAGCCCAGCTTCCTTGCCCACTCGCTGAGTTGAGACGCGACGGGCGCGGCGCTCAGCCAGAGGGAGACTCCTACAGCCAGGAAGGCGCTTGTGCTTCTCATAGCGTGCAACTCCACCTCAGCACAGGCTTTGCATCGTGTCTGTGAAAGAGTTCTCTCGGGGTATGGCTCGTCGGCATCGAGTACAATCTTCAGGCTCTCAAAGACCTGAACAGATCGCTGCGCGGGAACTGGATCTACGTGATCGGCACCACTCCGATCGGGACCAGTCATCAGTCACCAGCCGGAAGCTGACAGCCAGGAGTACGGGGGGCCAAGACCCCACGACCTCAAGACCTTTCTGCCTCTAAGCCCTTATCGCTTCAGCCGACCAGAACTCGGATTTTCGCCAAGACTTCTTGCAGGACCTCGGCGGGGAGGGTCGCGACGCGCTCGGCTCGCCGCGCCCGCCAGTCGAGACTCTTGATCTGGTCGGCAAGGATGACTCCGGTCACTTCTCCGCCCTCTGGCATCGACACTTCGAACGGATAGCCCTTGATCCGAGAGGTGACCGGGCAGAAGAGCGCCAGCCCGACTTTGCCGTTGTAGGCACCGGGAGAGACCACCACCGCCGGCCGCCGACCGGCCTGCTCGTGCCCCGTTTGAGGATTGAACTCCAGCCAGACGACATCGCCCCGCTCGGGAGCGCTGCTGGGCGCCACTACCAGCTCTCCCTACCCCGCGGCTCTCCCGTGGCAATCTCGTCGTGGACGTTGGTCTGCGTCACACCCTCGAGCAACTCCTGCAACTCGTAGCGGACCGGAGCCGGTCGGATAACGAGATCGCCTCCGATCAGCGAAATCTCGACCACCGATCCCTCCCCAACCGCCACCTCTTCGGCAAAGACCTTGGGAATCCGGAGTCCGAGGCTGTTTCCCCACTTGACGATTCTGCTGCGCATTTGCTTACCCGATCTTAGTATATACATTGAGTATACCGATAGACACCCAGTCTTTCAATGAGACGGAATCGCCCACCAGAATCTTGCGGTACCAGATCTTCCCCCAAGGCCTCTAAGCCCCTACGCCTCTAAGCCCCCAGGCCCTTCCCCACGAGCTATGATCACACTCGGAGGTAGGACCATGATCACGAGAGCTCCTTTGCTGCTTCTCGGTCTCGCCGTCTTGGCGGCTGCCGGCTGCCAACAGAAACCCGACGCACTGCCTGCCGAGGTCGACGCCTTTCTTGCCGAGTACTCGGCCGAGTTCGTGCAGTTGTATGCGGAATCGTCCGAAGCGGAATGGGGGTCCAATACCCATATCGTCGAGGGTGACGACACTAACCTCAAGCGGACGGAGGCAGCCAATCGAGCGCTGGCGGAGTTCACCGGCTCGGCGGAGGTGATCGACAAGGCCAAGGGCTACCTGGAACAAGCCGACCAACTAGAGCCCCTCCAGACACACCAGCTCGAGAAGGTGCTCTACCGTGCCGCGAACAACCCACAGTCGGTGGCCGACGTGGTGAACGAACGCATCACCGCCGAGGCCAAACAAACCGAGACCCTATTCGGCTTCGACTACCAGCTCGCGGGTCAGTCCGTCACCACCAACGAGATCGATCGTCAGCTGAGAGAGCTGACGGATCTCGACGCCCGGCTAGCCGTGTGGGAGGCCTCGAAGGAGGTCGGCCCGGCCCTCCAGGAGGGTCTCGTGCGTCTCGTCGGCCTGCGCAACGAAACGGTGCAGGCCCTGGGCTATGACGACTACTTCCAGTACCAAGTCGCCGACTACGGCATGTCCACAGAAGAGATGATGGCTCTCAACCGGCGTTTCATCGAGGAACTGTGGCCCCTGTATCGCGAGCTGCATACCTGGGCGCGCTACGAGCTCGCCGAGTTGTACGGCTCAGAGGTGCCCGACCTCCTCCCTGCTCACTGGCTACCAAACCGCTGGGGCCAGGACTGGAGCTCGCTGGTGACCGTGGAGGGAATCGATCTCGGGCAGGCCCTGGCAGACAGAGACGCCGAGTGGGTCGTGCGGCAGGGCGAGGACTTCTTCGTCAGTCTCGGATTCGATTCCCTGCCTGCAAGCTTCTATGAACGCTCCTCCCTGTATCCCTTGCCGCCGGATGCTGAGTACAAGAAGAACAACCACGCCAGTGCCTGGCATATCGATCTGGGCGAAGACGTGCGCTCCCTGATGAGCGTCGAGCCAAACGAGTACTGGTGGATGACCGTACACCACGAATTGGGCCACATCTTCTACTACCAGGCCTACACCCGGCCCGAGGTTCCGCCGCTGCTCAGACGTGGCGCCAACCGCGCTTTTCACGAGGCCGTCGGCTATCAGCTCGGCCTGGCATCGATGCAGAAGGCATTCCTTCAGGGCAGGGGCATGATCGGCGCCGACGTAGAGAGCGACGAGATCCAGGCCTTGTTCAGGGAGGCTCTCGACCAGGTGGTGTTCATGCCGTGGTCGGCGGGAGTCATGACCTTTTTCGAGCGCGACCTCTACGCCGGCCTGCCAGCGGACCAGTACAACGCACGCTGGTGGGAGTACGTGCGCCGGTTCCAGGGGATCGAGCCACCGACCGAGCGCGATGAATCTTTCTGCGATGCGGCCACGAAGACACACATCAACGATGATGCAGCGCAGTACTACGACTATGCCCTCTCATACCTGATTCTGCACCAGCTTCACGCCCATGTAGCGAACCAGATTCTCGGCCAGGACCCCCGCAATACAGATTACTACGGACGTCAAGATGTGGGTGAGTTTCTGCGTCGCCTGCTGCAGCTGGGAGCGACCCGCGACTGGCGTGAGGTCATGATCGACTACGCCGGAGGCGAGCTCGCCGCCAAAGCCATGCTCGACTACTACGCACCGCTCATGGCCTGGCTTGCAGAAGAAAACAAGGGCAGGACCCACACGCTACCGGCGCTGCCGGAGTGACGCCAAACAGCTACCAGCAGTCAGCCCCCAGCTACCAGCCGGAACAGAAGATGCTGGAAGCAGGCAGCCGGAAGCTGGCAGCCGGGAGGACGGGGGGTCTAGACCCTAAGACCCCACGACCTTCTTATCTCACATCTTCTCCATCAATTCGAGGTAGCCCGGATGATCGCGGATGTTGTCGAGGTTGCTGTCGTGCTCGGCCCACTCGCGGTAGCTGAATCCTTGTTGGACGCCGGTCTCCAAGCAGTCGATGGCTTCGTCCACCTCGCCGGCCAGCGAGTAGATGCACGCCACGTTGTAAAGCAGCAGGGGCTCTAGCGGCTCCAGCTCGCGGGCGCGGCGGGCCCACTTGAGCCCCTCATCCATTCGACCCAGAGACACCAGTCCGTTGGCCCCCATGTAGAGCGCTCGGGCATCGTCAGGATTGAGCCTGAGATGCTCCTCGGCGACCTTGATGCCCCGCCGCCGATGCCCCGCCGCCTCTTCATGCCGCCCTAGGTCGTCGTAGATCTGTGCCGACAGTAACGGAATCTGGTACTCCTCCGGTCGCAAAGCGGCGGCGCTCTCATAGAACTGGATCGCTTTCTGCGGATGGCCGCAGGCAAAATGATGGCGGGCATAGAAGTAGTGAGCCTCGAACAGCTTCGGGTTCAGGCGCAGCGCGGTGTTAAAGGACTTTGCCGCCTCCTCGAGGCGCTCGCTGTGCGACAGCGCCACAGCCCGCGACAGATGCGCCTCCGCCAGCTCGGGGTCCAGCTCGAGGGCTCGGGCGCTTGCCTCCAGGGCGTGCATCTGGTGCTCGCGTAACCGTCCGGCGTTGGCGTAGAGAAAAGAGCAACAATCCGCGATACCGGCGTGGGCGAGGGCGAACTGGTCATCGAGCTCGATCGCGTGGGAAAACATCTCGTACGCGAACTCCATGCCGCGACTGCGAAACTGGGCAAAGAACTTCCGCCCCCGCAAGTAGTAATCATAGGCACCGGCGACTCGGGTCGCTGGTTTCGCGATCGCCCGTCGCTCCTCCGGCGTCGGGGTCAGCTCGAGGCCCTTGAGCACACCATTGGCGAGTCGGTCTTCGATCTTGAAAACGTCCTTGCTCTCTTCGTCGAAGTCGCCCGACCAGAGCTCACGACCGTCGGCCATGCTGACCAGTCGAGCTGTTACCCGCAACCGATCCTGCGCCTTCTGAACGCTGCCGTCGACCACAGAATCGACACCCAGCCGGCGGCCAATCTCGCCGATGCTCAGATCCTGTCCCGAGAAAGAGAATGCCAGACCGCGTGCCACCACCCGCAAATCTCGCAGTTTGGACAAGATATTGATCAGCTCCTCGGCCAGGCCATGGCTGAAGTACTCCTGATCCCTGAGGGGGCTCAGATCGACGAAGGGCAAAACCGCAATGGACCGGAAGGCCGAGGTGACTGCCACTTTCTCTCTCGGCTCGCTCAACAGCTCGACAGCCTTCTCCAGCGCCTGGTTGGCTGCCGCGGAGCCGACGAAATCCTTCTTGAGCAGGGCATCGATGTCCAGTGTGTTCAGGGCTACGCGGTAGGCGTCCAGCCGGGCAGCGCGGCGCTGAAACTCCTCCGCCTCTGTACCTTCGGTCGGTTCTTCCAAGAGACTCGCCATCTCCTCCTGTCCCGAAACCAGTGCCGCCTCGGACTCGTCGAGAAGGCGCTCTTCTGCCGCGCGGGCCTCGAGGAGTGCCCCATAGAGGGGGCGCGCAGCCACCTGCCACCTGCGGACCGCCAGCTCCCTCGGCAGCAACCAGAACGCTTGCACAGCTAAAACGCCGGCAAGCAAAGCGAGCGTCACCGCCGGAATCATCGCCCACCATATTTGGACAAGCGGGGCCTGAGGATCCGCAGGACCGGCCACTGCGTTGAGCAGGATCAGAAAGGCGCCCACCCCGATGACCGAATACACCACCAGTCTGGCTCTCTCGGCTCGACGGGCCACCTTGGCTTCGAGCTCTTCCAGGCTCAGCTCGTGCTTCTTTCTCATGGCTCGAACGCCACCACGACCAGAGTGATGTCATCCTGTGGCGGTTTTCCGTCCAGATGCGACCAGAGGTCTTCCGCCAACCCATCGACAATCGTTTGGGAGTCACTCCCCGCCAGCGCCTGCAATCGGGCCCCGAGCCGATCCCAACCGTAGACCTCGCCATCGGGATCGAGTGCCTCGATGCAGCCGTCTGTAACCAACACGATCCGGTCGCCGGGTTGCAGGTCCTCTTCGAGCACCGAATACGCGACCTCACGGCGCACACCCAGGGGATACGTCGACTGCTCTAGCTCCCTGACTTCCGAGGCCCTCACCAGCAGCGGGAACACATGCCCGGCGTTGACCCACCTCAGCCGGTGTCCTTCGACATCGATTTCCAGCAGGGCGAGGGTCATCAAGCGCCGGCGCCCAACGGTGTCGCACATCATCCGGTTCATCTCGACCACCGATTCGTCGAGACCCCGGTTGGCGGAGACGTGCGTGTAGAGAGCGCTTTTCATCATGCTGCTCACCATCGAGCTGTCGAGCCCATGGCCGCTGGCATCACCCACAGCAACCAGCAGACGGCCTGGAGTCGTCGCATAGAAATCGAAGAAATCGCCTCCGACCTCACTCGAGGGTCGATACAGGTACGCGACTTCCAACCCAGGAACGTCGGGCGCCTGGCGAGGCAAGATCGAGCTCTGGAGCTCCTGCGCCAGTCGCACTTCTTCGCGAATCCGATCGGAGGCCGTGGCTAGTTTCTCACCGACTGCCGCCCCCACCACTTCAGAGCCGGCTGTTTCTTCCAGCAGCCGCACCCTTCCCTTCAGGGGATCACTCACCGCTGTCAAGACATCGGCACTAGAACCGGCCATGCCGGCGCTTTCGAGCACCAACAAAAACGACTCCAGGACGGAACGGCGGCGATGGGTCTCATGCTCGAGTACGGCGAGCTTGACGTCCTGCAGATCGAGCTGGGTGAGGAGCTTCTCCAAGGGGGCACGGTCGGCATCGGGCATCGGCTTGGAGAGCGCCGTGGCTACGTCATGCCGCAAAGCGAACGTCTCCGCTCCGCGCGCCAACAGCGGTTCGGCCAGGTCCAGCCAAGCCACCAGATCCAGCGCACTCGCCTCCCCCCGCGACACATCGGCCGTGGCTTCTGGGCTGATCGGACGCAACGCCTGCCGCGCAGCTTCGGCACCTGCCAAGAGCTTCTCGCGCAACTCCCGGATCTCGGTGCTGCCGCGACCGTCTCCTGGCCGTGAACGCTGTCGCCATTCCTCGCGGAGCCGGCGGTGCTGTTTCTCACTACGCTTCCGACCCAGCACCTCGCTCAGGAACCAATGAATCGCCAGCACTGCTCCCCAAGACACGATGGCGTAAAGGCTCCAAGGAGGCGAGAAACCACTGACCAGAAGGTTCAATACCAGCAGCAACAGACTGACTGCGGCCCAGAAGACTCCGTGAAGAAGAAACCGATTCTGCAACCGCAGCATCCGCCGGCTCAACGCCTCCGACTCCGGCGAAGGCGACAGCAAAAACTCCGATGAAAAGCCAAAAGGATGCATGGCAGGATCCAGATCAGTCGCTCAGCAAGAAAGGCCGTAGGGCCTTAGGGCCTGTGCAACCCTAATAAATCGCAGGTCATCTGTCATCACTCATCAGCCGATTGCAGCCACCAGCAAGAAAGGCCATAGGGCGTTAGGGCCTTAGGGCCTGTGCAACCGTATGGATTCTGCCCTACTGCCCTACTGCCCTATTGCCTTAGGCTGCCTTCAACCTCATCACGATCATCGTGACATCGTCGTCCTGAGGGCGGCCGTTGGCCCAGCTCTCGGCGACCTCGGAGAAGCGGTCGATGATGTCCTGCGGCGCCACCGGT
>Ga0255055_10001583_pt1 | contig 16491 bp, 15 predicted proteins | sample JV7_2_27_MG_FD_188633 | JGI IMG/M metagenome (GOLD analysis project Ga0255055, IMG submission 188633) | Seawater microbial communities from Jervis Inlet, British Columbia, Canada - JV7_2_27 | ecosystem: Environmental > Aquatic > Marine > Inlet | place: Canada: British Columbia | collected... | reverse complement strand
AGTGCCCGCTGCCAGGATGCAAAACTTCCTCGGTATTATCCTCAAACGCCGTGCTGTCGATCTGGTTGAGAATAAATAAAAATTTGTTTGAGTCTCGCCGGTCTTTGGTCCGCTTGACCAGATGCTCAAGCGTGTCATGCATGGAGCCTGATTCAGGGTGACGGGCATCGAAAAACACCAGGACCAAATCGGATAAGTCGATAATGTGATCGGTAATTCGCAGGGTAGAGGTCCGTTGGGCGTCAGCATCAAAGCCGGGAGAATCGATAAGGATCTTACCGCGTAAGCGCTCGTTGGGGCAGGTTTTAAGTTGCAGGTAGGAATCGATTCGCTGCCCTTCTCCTTCGGCCACCTCTTCGATGGCTTGACTTATCTTGTAAAAAGGAAAACGAGGATCCGCATCCAATGCAAGGCCGGGCAGCACCCTTACTTCATCATCACTTGTATAAGAAATAACCGTAAACTTGTCATCAACCGCCTGGTTGCCGGTGGCCTGCAAACGGTATTGAAGATAATGGTTGATAAAAGTGGATTTGCCGGCCGAATAAATTCCCAATATGGATATCAGCGGCCACCAGGACGTGCGCGTCGCGTGGGACTCCTCGCTATGAAAAAATCCAAGCCGTCGACTGATATAATCAAGTTCTTGAAAACTATCCACCACTTGAGAGAGGACCGGATTTTCCTGTTTTAGGCGCTCTTTGAGATTTATTAAACGTTGGTTCATCTGGCTATCCTTGGGCATGTCTTATACTCCTATCGTTGTCCGATCCAGCGGTTACAGTAAGAACCATCCTTTGCTCCGATTCGCTTTTAAATCTGCACTTTGGAAATTAGCCCCCCTACTTCTATTAATATCAGAGTTTAAGGTTTAATTCAATTTTCGCAACCATAGATTATCGGAATTACATCTTGATGCGTGTTTATAAATTGACAAAACTTACCCCTACCTGAAGTTCTTCAAAACATTCCACCCTCCAATGTCGGCAAAAAACCGCGTTTTTATGATCAGATCGCGTTGAAGGTGCGCAAAAACAACTTCGTCCCCACCGGTCGCGGCGGTGTTTTTGACTACTTTAACCTGATCTACAGGAATGCAGACCATCAAGCCTATATCCCGGCCATGATGGGAGGCAAGGCCGAAGATGATCCCAACAACCCCTATGTGTATGATTCCAAAGGCAACGTTCGCACTGAAAAGCAGCGCCGCGCTTATTACCTCTATCATTGGCGGCGGCAGATGTCGGACCACCTGACGATGTGGCTGGAATTAAAAATTGACTACGGCGAGAAATATCTTAAGAAGAGAACGATTGAATCCTGAAGGTCGTAAGCCTATAGTGTTATGTCCCGCAAGTAATTTAAAAAACACGGACTGAGATTATTTATGCTAAGCGGAACACCTGAAACCAAAGACATTATGCCTGTGAGACCATGCCGGCAAATCCATTACTCAACGTTTCCCCGGCTGGCACTTATTTTTTGAGATACCTCCGAGGCTTCTGCGCCCGGTGTTCTGTTCCCTGCGAATCCAACAGTCCAGACTTTGACTTTTCCGGTGGTAGTTGAATAGGTTTGAAATCGTAAATTTCCGGTTTCCAGAAGGTAGGTATAATCAAAGTTGGTGGAATGAATACCGAGGGTCTCAACATGATAGGGCAACCAGCTGATGCCGTTGTCAAAGCTGCGGTGCAGTTTATTGTGGCCGTCAACGGCTGTAACAATGCCATTTGCATCGGTTAAGATCCTGGCCGGAATGTATTCATAGGGCAGCTTTGCAGGAGCAGACCAACCGGTCTCGGGACCCCACAGGGACCACCAGGCTGTATCGTTACTGTTATCCGCAAAGGATACTGCCGGATACCCGTCTGCGGTAACACCCACATAGCTTGTGTACCATAGGCTGCCGTCGTTGCCGCACCAGTCAGGCCCCACAACAACATCGCCATTTTCGAGAGTAATCGGCAAGGTTTCGTAAAGAGAACCGTCGGCGCGCTTAAAGGTGTCACCGCTGTCATCCGAATACGCATAAAGCACATGGGTGTGGTATCCCGAGGAGCCATTTCCGTCATCCACCACCCAGGTAAGGTTCATCCGGTTTTTGCGGTCAAAGAAGATGCGCGGTCGATAAGGTTGATAGGCCGTGCCTTCGGCTCCGGAATCATTCCAAAAGAAGGTTTTAACGGCATGGGGGTATTGGGTGCCTCCCAGCATAATCCAAATTTTGGCGTCGGCATCATATCTGGCAATAGCTGCGGCCATGATTCCAGGAGACCACCCGGTGCCGAATTTAATCCGGTGACGAAATGTAATGTAAAGCACTCCGTTTGGATCCCGGGCAAAAGACGGATAAGTGATCCAGGTCCCCGGGATCGTCCGGGATTCATCATCGCCGATAAACGTAAAGGAAGAGATATCTTCCGGTTTATCGGAGACAACGTATTGCCAGGCATATTCATAATATGGGTTGCCGGTTTTGGGATGATTATACGGGGAGTGATGCATGTTGCCGGCCACATGGATATAGCCGTTGCGATCAATACCGACCGAAGCACCGTTATGCCAGGGGTCGCTGTCGGTTTCTTCAAATATCACGTTTTTGGATACAGTCCCGTCTGATGATTTCTTGATAATCAGTGTTTTTAATTGCCGGGTCACATATACATAGTAAATTGCATCGTTGTAAGTGGCCACCGGCGTTTGCCAGTCGCTGCCGGTTACTTTGGAGGCATCACTGAATTCAAGTTCTTTTGTAATGGTGACGGTTTCCGGCAGCGGTTGCCCCCATGCCGTGTTTGCATAAATAATTAAAGCCACCGGAACCGTCACCAAAGCGTAACGCGAAAACTTCATGGATCGTCTCCTTTTGTGAAGCTGTCTTAAAAATCGTAGATCACATCCAAGGGTCCGCCTCCCGCGGATTAGATGTATTTTTAAGATAGCTTCTAATTCCCCGACATTGATTATTTCAGCTTCATGGATGCAAGGACCGTAAAAAGCCCCCCGGGTTGTTTGCCGGCCCCAATCATCCAGAAAGAAAAACGTCGCTTTGTCGGCTCTAGAATCAAGTGCAAAATGAGTACCAAATGACAAAGCGAATACAATGCATAAGCGCTGAGACGCACCGATGAAGACTGGAGTTTCCCCCAAACCCCCAAAACTTCCACATAATCAAAACTTTAGGTCCTTTAAATAATCTCGGTTACAGCCTAATTTCCCATAACTTTATATACACACCTTTTGCTCAATCAATATCCGGACACGCGTATGTGCGAAAAATTATACCCGGGCGTATACAGAATCATAACCATTGAAGATTACAATCAGATTCCAATTATTACGCTCATCTTGTTATTGATTTTTCCAAAAGCTGCCGTACCTTTGTTTTTCCCAGCCTGTGGCGGGAAAATCCGGGCCACCTACTCTGCGGGTGGTCACTGACTCACATTTAAGTTGTTGCGCAATACACTGTTTTCGGATAAACTTCACTGATTACGAATCAATAATCAATCTTCACATTTTTAGCATTTATCTATGATAGTAAAATAGCGGCTTTCACGCACCCGATCACAGAGACTGTGGTGCAAATGGATTAACAAAACAAAAAAATTAAAGGAGAGAATTAAATGGAAGCTTATTGTGTTAAATGCAAAGCCAAGAGAGAAATGAAAGACCCCAAGGAAATAACCATGAAAAATGGCCGGCCGGCCACTCAAGGTATCTGCCCAACCTGCGGCACCAAGATGTTCAGGATAGGCAAGAGCAAATAGGCCTATCGATCTCGATTTTTTCCACCGTCCGGGGTGGCGCGAATGCTGGAATCGCCCACGCCAGGTTTGACGTCGTATAATCCTTTGTATTTTACCACCAAAGGTTGAGTTGCGTGCAAACCGGGATCTGATGAAATACGAGTGTGGATATGGATTTTTCTGGTATCCGTGCCGCATCCGGACACAATTTTAACCACAGTAATTATTGAGTGTTTTCAAACCACTTCTAATCATCGGTAGGAAATCGATCCATCTAAAGGAGGAATTAGTAGATGGCTGCATATATGATTGCCAGAATCAATGTGACCGATATGGACAGATACAACGAATACATCAAAGTCACACCGGGGATCATCGCAAAATATGGGGGCAGATTTATCGTCCGCGGGGGAAAAATGGTCACACTGGAGGGGCCGGAAGAAAAATGGCGCATCGTTGTTATTGAATTTCCCGATCTTCAAAAAGCCCAAGATTTTTACAACTCAGCCGATTACGCCGACGCCAAAAAAATTCGCGAAGGTGCTGCCCTGGCGCAATTTGTCGCCATTGAAGGTGTTGAGTGATCAAACTCAAAACATGCTTGGATCGTTCAAAATACGAGATGTCCGTAAAGATGGTTTAAATGACCTGCTTGAGTTAAACCAGTCAAATTTGCCGCATGTAGGCTCTATATCAATGTCTGATATGGAGCATCTTCACCGTCAGGCTGTCTATTTCCGTGTCGCTGAATCCGAGGGTCAAACAGCGGGATTTTTAATCGCCTTTGATCCGCAGGCCGATTACAACAGTCTTAATTTCCAATGGTTTAGAAAGCGCTATAAAAACTTTGTTTATATCGACCGAATCGTCGTTGCACCCGATTCACGTCGAAAAGGTATTGCCTTCTCACTGTACCAGGATCTTGAACATTTTGCCGCACAACGTAACATTCCCATCATGACCTGCGAATACAACCTGCAGCCGAAAAATGAAATCTCCCGGCAGTTTCATCAAAAATATGGGTTTAAAGAAGTTGGGACTCAGAAAACCGAAAACGGCAAAAAAACCGTCTCGCTTCAAATCAAGCAAGTGGTCCCGTTGTCGTCTACTAAATAACCGAGTATAGCATAACGTAATGACTCAAATCCAAATCAATCGTGAAAGCCTGCTAACACTTTTACAGAAACTGATTCAAATTGACTCGGTGAATCCATCGCTTTCAAGCAGGGGCAGCGGAGAGGCCATCATTGCTCGATATATTGGAGCGTATCTGAATAAATTGGGATTGGAGGTTCGCTTTCAGGAGATTGGAAAAAACAGAATCAATGTTATCGGGGTTTTGAAGGGAACCGGCGGGGGGCCGGCGCTTATGTTAAATGGTCATACAGATACCGTCAGTGCTGATAATATGGAAACGGATCCATTCGCTGCCGAGAAAAAAGGGGGCAGAATCTATGGCAGAGGCGCCCTGGACATGAAGGCCGGCGTCGCCGCTCTGATGATGGCTGCGCAAACAATCCTAGAGGCGGGAATCAAGTTGAAAGGCGATCTGATCCTGACCCTGGTTGCAGATGAGGAATATGCCAGCATTGGAACTGAAGCTGTAGTAGATGAATATACCGCAGATGCGGCTATCATCTGTGAGCCGACGGATCTGGATATCGTTATTGCCCATAAGGGGTTTGCCTGGATAAAAATTGAGATTTTCGGGCTGGCCGCCCACGGCAGCTTGCCGCACAGGGGAATCGATGCCATTGTCAAGGCCGGCAAAGTCCTGAAGGCAATTGAACATCTTGGAAGAACGGATCTGACCCGCAAGAACCACCCTTTGCTGGGTTCTGCGTCCATACATGCTTCTCTGATCAGCGGCGGAACCGAGCTGAGCACCTACCCGGATTATTGCAAAATCGAGCTGGAAAGAAGAAATCTACCCGGCGAAGATCGCCAAGCAGTATCGGCCGAAATACAGGACTTACTGCAGAATATCCAGCGGCAAGATGATCAATTCAAGGCCGACTTTGATGTTTTTTTCTTTCGGCCGGCATTTGAGATTTCTGCAGATCAACCCATCGTGCAGACCGTCAGCCGTGCCTGTCAATCGATACGCCATCAGGCCCCTAAATATGAAGGCATGTGGGCCTGGCTGGATTCTGCTATTTTAGCGCAAGCCGGCATTCCAACCGTTATTTTTGGACCGTCCGGTGATGGTGCGCATGCAGCCGTTGAATATGTGGATGTGGATTCGGTCATCACCACAGCAGAAGTGTTGGTTCGATCCATAATGAATTTCTGCAGATTACACAGATATACATAAGAATTCATACTCAGCTGTGATGCAAACATGGAAATAGTCTGCGTTAATCTGCGGATCCTTTTTAGGATGTTTAGGAGATTTTGCAATGGGCGAATTTGGAGAGAAATTAGTCAAGTTAAGATCTGAGAGCAAGCTGACCTTAAAAGAAATATGCCAACAGGCGGGCATTCCGCCATCAAGATTGGTCGAATTGGAACGCAGTGTACGAATACCGACATCCGGCCAAATCGAGCGTCTCGAAAAATTTTATAAGGTCAATTCGGGAGAACTCGCCGATCTGGCCGCATCATTATAGATTTTAGTAGGAATTTCCGTGATTTGTGCTATAATTAATAAATAATTTCGTGTATCCCGGATTTTGGAGCAGATTTTATGGAGTATGATTGGGAATTTGGTGAGCGCATAAGGTGCAGTGAGGATCAAAAAAGTCAGTGCATCGCTCTGGTCTCGCAGATCGTTGCCATGGCCAAAAAGGCCAAGCGCAATGGGCTGCTTGCCCTTGTTCAGGAAGCCGAAGAAACCAACTCTTTCCTTTTGCGCAAAGGTCTCCAGCTCGTTCTTGAAGGTGTACAGCCTGCGCTGGTGAAAACCACTCTGGAATATTATATCCTTTCCGGCAGCTACACCGGCAAGGATCTATTGGAACGCTGTATCATTATGGAAGGTGTTCTGGCGATTCAAAACGGTATCAACCCCCAAATCATCCAAGAACTGCTGCTATCCCTGTTTGGTGAAAACGGCCATGCAGCCTACGAAGCGGAATATGGCGACAAGAAAACAGACAAACTAGACGCTTTTTTTGAGAAAATAAAAAAGGATCAAGCCGTAACTCCTTTGAGCTCCAAGCTAGGCCATACGATTATGCAGCTCGATGATCAATCCATTCAACAATGCCTCAAAGAAATCAGCACCGTGGACCTGGCCCGGGCACTCAAAGGCATGGAGGGTGAAGCAAAGATAAAAGTATTTAAAAATCTTCCGAAAAGATCCGCGGCAATCTTACAGGAAACGGTTCAGCACCTTGATTTGATGAGAGATTCTGAAATGAACGAGGCTCAGGAAAAAATCCTTTTGATAATTTCCGGCCTGGAAGAACAAGGTGACATCAGGGCCGCCAACTAGTGTTGTGTCCCGCAAGTAATTCATAAAATACGGATTGGTTTTATGAATCTTCTTCTTCAAATATAAATTCGTTTAAATTCCAAATTTCAAGCACCAACTTCCAAATAAATCTCAAATTTCAATTTTTCAATGAGCCAAACAGTTTGGGATACTGAACTAAAATATACCAAACGACTTTTGTAACATTTTTATGGAACTTTCCAAAAAACTTGCAGCACTGGAAAAAATATACGGCATATATGATACATTTGCAGCCTCACTTGATTTAGCCTGCAGAAAATATTGCACCCACTGCTGCACCACCAGTGTTACCCTGACAACGGTGGAAGCATACAAGATTATAATGGATCTGGAGTCAAACACAAAGGTGGATTGGATTGAAAAAATCCAGCAGGCCGCCGCCCAAACGCACTTTAAACCTAAAATTACCACCAACCAGCTTGCCAATCTCTGTGCGCAGGGCCTTGAGCCTCCGGAAGAAGAAAGCAGCGAATCGAACTCGTGTCCTTTTTTAAGCGATGACCTGTGCACGATCTACGCTGTTCGCCCCTTTGGTTGCCGCTGTCTACTGTCGCGCCATGATTGCGCAACAGAGGGCTATGCGGATATGGATGATTATGTGCTTTCGGTAAACACGGTCTTTTTGCAGAGCATTGAACACATGGATGACAATGGATGCACAGGAAACCTGCTGGATGTGCTGGATGTGATCGCTTTAGAAGAAAACCGACAGGCTTATGAAAATAAAACCTTGGGATGCTCGGCTGTGGGACTGATTGCGAATCAACCCCTAAACATCTTAATGATCCCTCCGGAACACCGCACTAAAATGGAACCGGTTCTGAGGTCCCTGCAAGAAATCCGCCTTTGATCCTGTCTACTTTTTAACCTGGAAAAATGACTCATCAAATTCGGGTCTATTTTTGTAACGGCTGAAGAAAAGGCCCGGCAGCTCATCCATTTTTTCAAACAATCCCGGATCCGCATCGATGCCGGCCTGCTGGAGCGCTTTGAGCATGGTTTTGGGTGAAGGCGGACAGCCTTTGACGGCAATCATTTCGCGGATGTCCGGATTGTCTTTATGGGCCTGGTACATGCATTTACCGAGCAGAATCGTTTTTTTCCTGCCGGGCGTGGGTGCCATGGATTTTCCGGTAAGAATTTCAACGTCATCCCAGGGTTCACCCTTCCAGGCATAACGGATCGCCGACACCATCATGCCGTTTACTCCGGAACAATACGTGCACATGGAAAGATCATATTTACGGTAATAAACACCTTTAAGCCCCTGTCTGGACATGGGTAGCGGCAGAATGCCATCATCGGTTTCGCGATATGGAAAGTCATATGCGTGAAATTTACTCAAACCCTCGATGTCTTCACCCAGGATTTCAATGTCGGAAAGATCATGGGATCTACTTCGGTTATGGGCGGCATGCACCAGGTGGGGGACATTCTGCGGTTCATGGCCGAGCAGTTTCGCTCCTACCAGATCTGCCGCAAGCACATCGGATGATGCCACCAGCAGGTTGCTGCGGTGCATACGGCCGTCCGGACCGGGTCCGCGCTCATTGGTATAGATTCCGTCTAAAAGGGCAAACACAGGCGGCATCTTATCCGCCAGCTTCGCTACCCAGAAGTGCAAGTCTTTACCCGGTGTCATCGTGTGACATCGTTTGCGGGAGGGAATATCAATCATGCCCTTCAAATTCTTGATTCCCAGACTCACCACCGTCTGGTTGTGCGCTTTCATCACCGGCAGATCTACTACAAAGTCGCTGTTTAAGATATCGGTGTTAAAGTTCAGTTCGACACCGTCGCCAAGGTCCAGCTTTTCAAAGGGCCTATCAAAGACGTTGATATACTTGATGCCGTACTTTCGTCTCAAAACACCGTATCCCAGGGTCTCAAAGGCGTGAGTCGCGGTGGCGGAATCTTTGCGATTCATGCTGACGGAACCCTCCCCGATGGTGATATCATCGATGCCGCGCTCTTTGAGCAAAATGATGATATCTTCAACAATGCGGGACGTAGTAATCACACCCCATTTGGGGAAAGCGGTTGCGCGGGTCCAGAAAACAATGTTGGGTTTGATAAAGACTTTGGCCCGAGCGGGCATATGGTCCAGACCTTCTGACATCTCAACAACTCTGCGAACCGATTCAATCGGTTTTTCATACTTCACCACAGCAACCTTATAGTTCTTCATTAATACTTCCCTAAAAAAATGATTTAATGTTCTATATGAAATGACATAAAAAGGTATCGGCTGTCCGTCGCCGGGTTCAAAGGTTAGTAGGGTCGGCCTCTGTGCCGACCGGGGACCGGCGGGCACAGAGGCCCGCCCTACATGGCTTGCCCGACTTTAGGCCATCAAAAGTTAGCCGTCTGTGCCAGTCGGTGTGTGTCTATGGAAATTAAACAGCCAAATTAAAAAGTGCGGCGGCGTTGGCGCCACAGATTTGCTGAATTTCGTCCTGCGATAGCCCGGCCGTCTTCATTTCATCAAAATACCTGGCCGGCGGCAGGAGCGGAAAATCACTGCCGAACAGGATTTTTGCGACACCGACCCGTTGAATCGCCAGCCGATAGACATCCGCATCATACAGATAGGGGGAAGCCGCCGTATCAAAATAAACATTTTTTAGGCTCTCTTTGACTTCTTTTTTTAGAAGACTGAAAAAAAACAGACCACCGCCCCAGTGGGCCAGAACAATTTTGTTTTGTGGAAAGCTTTGAATCAACCGATAAATCTGGGCTAGGGTATTGGGGGTTTTCCCAGGATAGGAATGCCCGATGGGTTCATTGGTATGGATCATAACCGGTAGATCCAGACCTCTGCAAACTTCCATAACCGGTTTCAGCCTGGATAGAGAAGAATTTTCAATCCCGGTTTGGTAAAACGCCAGCTCTCCGATTCCGGATAACCCACCCTTTTGCAGGCAACGGCGGGCTTCTGCATCCACCCCTTCACTAAAAGGGTCGAAACATCCCAGGCCAATAAAGCGCTGCGGATAGCGGCTGACCACCTCGCTGATGTAATCATTATGCTGCTTAAAAAGCAGTGAATCTTTCCAGGGAAATCCAAAAACAACGGCCTTGTCCACCCGGCTGTCATCCATTGAAGCCAGCATTTCGCGCGCACCGATCAACCGGGATTTGGGTGATTGGTATAATTTTTTAAATGCCGGTTCGTCAGTAAAATATTTTTCTCTGTTTTTGCGAATTTTTTCGGGGAATATATGTGTATGGGTATCAATGATCATCAGCTTAGCGCTCCAAAGCGATTGGCTTTAGTTATCCATCCGAATTTTTCTAGCGAATATATGCGTATAAACGACGATGATCATAATTCAAAATACGACAGAAAAACAGCAAAAAATATCATCACTCCAATGCTCCAACACTCCAGTGCTCCAAAGCAAACCTTATTGGATCAGAATAATTACAGGATTTAATTTAATCTAAAAAAAGGAACCGCCGGTATTTGGAAAAAAAATAACGGCTAACTGGTTTTTCCCCAATTAGCCGTTAAGGAGGAGAACAGATGAAGAAATTATTAGGCTGAACATAAGCATATTGCAAATTTCTTGCCAAAAACAATTCCTATCTGTAAAATTATCCATTTTTTTTATTTTTATAATAAAATTCAGCCGGTTATAATTATTAAAGTTTCGGCGGTGATACTTTCATAAATAATATGGAGCGCTGAAATATAGGGATCCGGTTCATAATTATTAACCCGATCCAGGCGTAAATTGAAAAACCTGTTGTTTTTAAAACATTTTTTTATTATTGGGTGAGGTTCAAAATTTTGAACCCGGAGTTTTTTTGCCAGGCAAAAAAACTATAACATACTAAAATTAAATTAAAAAGTATGGTTTATGGCTCTGAACTAGAGATCAATTATCGTAAAATCCATCCTAAACATGAAACCCGAAAAAGAAATAAAAAAGAACCCCATGTTTTGGTTCCTGGCGGTTTTAAGCATTAGTTCCACTATCGGATTGCAGGCCTGGCTAACGCTGTTCAACAATTTCGCCGTCGATGTTGCCGGGTTGGGTGGAAATCATATCGGCGTGATTCAATCCATACGGGAGGTCCCCGGATTTCTGGCCCTGCTGGCGGTCTATATCATCATGGTCTTAAAGGAGCATCGTCTATCGGCATTATCGATTCTTGTTTTGGGCTTGGGTTTGGCCCTAACCGGCCTGTTTCCCTCCTATCCCGGACTTATTTTGACCACCCTCGTTTCGAGCTTTGGCCTTCACTATTACGAAACCACCAACATGTCGCTCACCTTGCAATACTTTGATGAAATCACCTCTCCCTGGGTTTTTGGAAAACAGCGCAGTTATGCCGCGGCTTCCAGTATTGCCCTGGGTCTTTTGATATATGCGCTGGCTTTTTTCTTAACATTTACTCAAATCTACCTGTTGATCGGTGGTCTGATCATGGCCTCGGCCGTCTGGGGGTATGCCCAACAGCCGGCAAAACAGACCGTGATACCCCAGCGCAAAAAAATGATTTTCCGCAAAAAATACTGGCTTTTTTATTTTCTCACCTTTATGGCCGGCGCCCGTCGCCAGATTTATATGGCATTTTCCGTGCTGTTGATGGTCCAAATATTTCATTATTCAATTCAGGAAATTACGATCCTATTTGTTATCAATAACATCTTCAACTATTATCTGAGCCCCTTGATCGGTAAAAGCATTATCCGCTTCGGGGAACGCAGGGTTCTTAGCCTGGAATATATCAGCCTATTTTTTATATTTATGGCCTATGCCACCACAGATTTCAAATGGATGGTGGCGGTCCTATACATTCTGGATCATATTTTCTTTAATTTTTCGATTGGGATTCGAACCTTTTTCCAGAAGATCGGCGATCCGCGCGATATCGCACCCAGCATGGCCGTGGGCTTTACCATCAATCACATTGCCGCCGTTTTCCTGCCGGCCATCGGCGGCTTTCTGTGGGTTGTGGATTATCGGATTCCGTTTTTCGGCGGGGCTGTCATGGCTTTGATTTCATTGCTGGCGGTACAGGGCATTGACAGAAGCATCCGGCTTAAAAAAACGGATGAATAAGGGCTGCGGCAATCAAAAAATAAAACGCCGGCCGGTGTCAAGATTTAATATGCTGCTGTCAACAATGAAGGGTTGATCGGCGGGAAAAAGCATTTAGTCCCAGACGCCATCAATCCTGGCGCCACAAAGTGCGCACCGGCCGTCTTTGATTCGCAGGGCGCCCACCTGAAATCCCCAGCGCTCGATGACCATCTCTCCGCAACTGTAACAGTAAGTATTTTCGCCGGAATTGCCGGGCACATTGCCGGTATAGACGTATTTTAACCCGGCCTCCAGACCTATTTCACGGGCCCGGTTAAGGGTTTTCACCGGTGTGGGCGGTCGGTCGGTCAGCTTATAGGTTGGATGAAACCGGCTGATATGCCAGGGGGTGTCCGTTCCCAGGTCATGGGCGATAAATCCGGCTAATTCTTGCAGCTCGCCCGGGTCGTCGTTGAGCCCCGGAACGATCAAAGTGGTCACTTCAACAAAAATACCAAGGGCCTTCATGCGCGTTAAGGTTGCCTGAACGTGCTTTAGCCGGGCACCGCATAGCTCTTTGTAATATTTATCGGTAAATGCCTTTAAATCCACGTTGGCGGCATCCAGATAGGGATTGATCAAGTCAAGGGCTTCAGCCGTCATGTAACCGTTGGTGACAAAAACATTTCGGATTTGATGTGCATGGGCAATCCTGGCGGTGTCATAGGCAAATTCAAAAAAGACCGTCGGCTCCGTATAAGTGTAAGCAATGCTGCGGCAGCCGGATTTTTCGGCGGCTGCCACCACCGCCTGCGGGCTAACCGTATCACCGCTGATAATTCCCTTATGATCGACAGGCATCTGGGCAATATCGGCGTTCTGGCAAAACCGGCACCGCAAGTTGCAGCCGACGGTGGCGATGGAATAAGAAAGCGTGCCCGGGAGAAAATGAAACAGGGGTTTTTTTTCGATCGGATCAACATGGCGGGCGATAACTTTACCATAAACCAGCGTATGCAGCATGCCTCCCCGGTTTTCGCGAACGCTGCATTTCCCCCGGCGGTCTTCCTTTATGACGCAGCGATGGCTACATAAGTTGCACTTGACCTTTTTGTCATCCAAAGCTTCAAACAGGTAAGCTTCCATTGATCATCAAGCTCTCTTTTACCTTCAGTGAATCCTGACTATATTCAGATAAAATTGGATCAAATCCCTAAAAAAAATCCGAATTCCAAAATCTAAAATCCAAAATCAAAACAGGCTTATCCCGTTGCCGCACCGCTCGTATTGCGGGCTTCATATCGCATCGTGAGGGGTCGCGTTCGCAATTTCGGAATCAGCGTCACCACCATCCCGGCAAATGCACCGAAGGGGCAGCGCTGAAGAATTTTAGACTGTTCCAGACTGGTTGCAATCTTACCGGTTTTTCCCGGTTGAGACGGCAGCTGACATACCGTCCGCCAGGATATCGGAGAATTGCCTAATATCTTGCGAATTTTCTGTTTGAGTTCCCAGACACTGAAAAATTGCGCATGGTTAAAAATGGTCGGCACAAACATGCCCTTTACACGCCGCTGGATGCCTTTGATGGCGTAACGGTTCAACACGCCGATAAAGATTCGGTCTTTGGCCACCCGGCAGGCTTCTTCCAGCGCTTTTTGAGGGTCATCGACAAATTCCAGAGTGGTAAAAAGGCAGGCATAATTAAAGGAATTATCATCAAAAGGAAGATCTTCGGCATAGCCCCGATAGAGGTCGGCACGGTTAGTGACATTTTGGGCTGCGATATCAAGCATGTAGGTCGAAGGATCCAGCCCGGTTACCAGCAGTCCCATTTCCAAAAAAGCAAGAAGGCCTGCTCCGGTTCCACAACCGATATCAAGTACGGATTCGCCGCGCACGGGTTGCAACAAAGTCCGCATCAGCCGGGTTTCAAGTTCAAACGCAATTTGGGACTCCGGCTTTTTGAACCACTGCTCGTAAGCGATGGCCTCTTTGAAATCGAAGACATACCCCATGAGACGTAATTTAAGTAATAAATCGGATTTTTTCAAGAAAAGAAAATCAAAATTCGATGGCAGGTTGCAGCAAAGCTCAATTTTTGAAGAACGTCAGGCGCCCTTGGTTTTTATATCAGACTCTGAATTATCGGCAGTCCCGGGGGGCGCTTTCTTTTTCCGCCGGGGTGGTCTTTTCTTTTTTGGGGCAGATTCTTGAGAATCTGCTGAAGTCTTGGATTGGGGCACTTCGCGCCCCTGTCTTTTCCCGCCTTTGGCGGTAAAATCCGAGCCACCCGCTGTGCGGGTGGTCGTTGACTCAACCCTTTTGGGGTCACCGGGACCAAAACCGAAAAGTGCGCCGGGAACCGTGCGGGATTTGGTTTTCTTTGACGGTGGCCGCGCTTCGGTCCCCTTCCTTGTACGGCCCTGACTTCGTCTCCTTCCGGACTTTCTGAGACGAGATCTGCGCTCAGCTGCAATCGGTTTAGCCTTATCGGCAACGTACCAGTCGTTTCCAGGCCAGACCACGGGAATTTTATACCCCAGCATTTCCTCCAGGGGTTCCAGATGATAAACGTAGTCTTCACACGCCAATGCGACGGCTGTGCCGGTCTTGCCCGCCCTGGCAGTCCGGCCAATCCGATGAACATAATTTTCGGAATCCTGGGGTAGATCATAGTTAATCACATGGCTGATATCTTCTACATGAATGCCGCGGGAGGCCACATCGGTGGCAACTAATATTTTGATTTCACCCTTTTTGAATTGCGCCATCAGCCGGAACCGTTTGCGCTGGGGCAAATCACCGGTGATTTTTTCGGCCGGCCAGCCGTTACCTTTAAGCTTTCTCGTCAGCCAGTCGACGCCCACCTTCGTATTGACAAAAATGAGCATGCGGCTCCAATCTTCTCTTTTGAGCAGGCCCAACAACAATGGCAGCTTCTTTTCCGAGCCAACATGAAACAGCTGTTGCTCGATACCTTCCACGGTGATGGTCTGGGGCGTAACCGATATAAATTCAGGCAGATTCATGTACTCATAAGTCAGCTCCATAACCCGATACGAGAGGGTCGCTGAGAAGAGCATGGACTGTCGTTTCTCATAGTGGGGTAGTTGGCGGAGAAGATAGCGCATATCCTTGACAAATCCCAGGTCAAACAAACGGTCCGCTTCATCAATCACCAGAATTTTAATGCCCTGGGTTTTAAAAATGCCCTGCTTGCTGTAGTCAATGATACGCCCGGGTGTACAGACAATAATATCTACCCCCCGGCGCAGTGTGTCGGCCTGGCGTTTATAATCAACGCCACCGACAACTTCAGCTAAACTTAAATCCGTGTGGCGACACAGGGCGCGGGCTTCCTCGTATGTCTGATGGGAAAGTTCGCGCGTGGGTGCGATAATAAGAGCCGAGGGCAAACGCGAGTCGCGTTCGGGAAGCATCAAAATGCGGGTGATGACGGTCACAAGAAAAGCTGCCGTTTTCCCGGTGCCGGTTTGGGCCTGACCGGCAACATCACCGCCGGCCAGCGAAATTGGAAGTGTTTGCTCTTGTATCGGTGTGCAATACGTAAAACCGGCTTCACTCAAGGCCGAGAGCAACTGGGCCGGTAGAGCAAACTCATCAAATCGTTTTTGGGTTAGAAACTCCGGTTTTTCAGCCCGCGGATACGGGGCCGGAGAATCAGATGTGTCGGACATGGTGTTCTAATCACTCTCTGAATATGTGAACGATAGCATATCGATTGTTAACTTTACGAGATTATACACATGTATTTGAGTGTTTTGCAAGAAGGGAGAATTCTGGCTGCTGGTCACTTGCTTCTGGCCTCTGGCGCCTGGCTACTGGCCTCTTGTCACAGGCCATTGGTTCCTGGCTGCTTGTCTCTTGCTCGGCCAGCAGCGAGAAGCCAGAAGCCAGAAGCCAGGGAATTGAGTACCCGACATTGGAAATTCAATATTTTGCATTAAATTGAATAGGTACAGGAAAATTCTATTATTTGAATTAAGTTACGCTGTATGCTAACACAAGACGCGTTCGCTGCGCTCACGCAATATTGGAATAATGCAATGAAAGAATTCTTCAAGGTTACAGATTTACAAACGGTTTTAGATTACCGCACAAAATTTCCGCAGGTCAAGACTGAAGAAATCCCACTGGTGGAAACGGTTGGGAGAATCCTGGCAGAAGATATTGTTGCGGATGTTGATCTGCCGGACTTTCCACGGACCATTGTTGACGGTTATGCGCT
>Ga0255055_10001582_pt1 | contig 16494 bp, 7 predicted proteins | sample JV7_2_27_MG_FD_188633 | JGI IMG/M metagenome (GOLD analysis project Ga0255055, IMG submission 188633) | Seawater microbial communities from Jervis Inlet, British Columbia, Canada - JV7_2_27 | ecosystem: Environmental > Aquatic > Marine > Inlet | place: Canada: British Columbia | collected... | reverse complement strand
ATCAGGCGTTCCTCAACTACTCAGGTAATTTGGAGATTGTCAGGACGTGGCAGGGGTAGCTTGTGATCCTGCCCTCCAGTCGGGCCGGCAGACAACTCGCTGCTGCGGACTCGGCCTCCGCATCGTCTCTCACCTGCTCGGGTTGTAAACAATGAACATCATTGCCGCTGTGGGGCCTAATCCATCCTATCATCGCAGCCAGCCCGACTTCGCGTGAGGTCGGGCTTTGTCTTCTATGTCGGCCCGTCTAGCTCGTAGCTGTTAGCCAGCGGGAAATCGGGCTCCGGAATTGAGAGTTGCAGTGCAGAAGTGGCAATTCCTGACTACTGAAGATATTGGGGGTTTTGCCGCATTGCTAAACAAGCTTGTTGAAAGGAATAAGGAAGAAGATGATTTGACACCTGTTCTATTGTCGACCAGTTTTCTTGAGGTCTAAAAAACAATATTTGCTCCAAGTTACATTTGGCGAAGATATATCTCTTGAACCGCAAAACCCGATCTATAACAAGAACCATCTTGGCTTTATTGACCCTGGGGCTGGTACTGGCACCGGCCACGGCGGCCCTGGCCGCTGCCACCCGCCTGGTTGACCCGGGTGGCAGCGATGTTGGTGATTGTACTGTCAACCCCTGCGCCAGCATTGGCTACGCCCTTACCAAGTCTGTGAATGGCGACACCATCAGTGTTGCTAGCGGCACCTACACCGAAGCTGGCATCACGGTGGACAAAAGCGTGGACATCGTCGGGGCAGATGAAGCAAATACTATCGTGCAGGCTGCGGCTGCGCCCGGCGTAGCTATCACCCGGGTGATGGCCGTGACCGTGGGTGTAGAGGTGACCATCGAAGAGCTGACTATCCGCCACGGCAACGTCATCGCAGATGGTGGCGGCATCCACAACCGCGGCACGCTGACTATCGCCAACAGCACCCTGAGCGGCAACAGCGCTGACTGGGGCATTGGCGGAGGCATCTTTAACCGTAGTGGCACGCTGACCATAAGCAACAGCACCCTGAGCGGTAACAGCGCTAGCAATGGCGGAGGCATCTCTAACGCTAATGGCACGCTGACCATCAGTAACAGCACCCTGAGCGGTAACAGTGGCCGAGGCATCTTCAATTACGGCACACTGACCATCAGCAACAGCACCTTGAGCGGTAACAGCGGCGGAGGCATCTTAAACGATAACACGCTGACCATCGACAACAGCATCATTACCAACAGCACAGGCGGCGGGGATTGCATCAATTACAGCACAATTGGCGGCAGCAATAACTTGCTGGATGACTTTGCCACCACCGACTGCACGGGCATCAGCACCGCTGCCGTGACCAACTTCGACACCAATCTGGCCGATAATGGGGGTTCCACCCTGACCCATGCTCTGCTGCCTGGCAGCAACGCCATCGACGCTGGCATCAACAGTTGTCCTGACCATAACGGGGTTCCGCTCACCACCGACCAGCGTGGTTTTGTCCGACCCCAGGGCGTTGCCTGTGATATCGGGGCATTCGAGTTCGATGCAACACCTCCTGAGCAGCACATCTACCTGCCCATCGTGATCAACAGCAGCCCGTAGTTTCTGCCGTGGGAGCCGCTGGAGCCGACGCCGGATGGAAGGTCGCGCGCCACGCTGGACTCTTTAGAATTGAGGAATAGTCTATTCTTGTAGCAGTCCCTATTCCTTAAGTGGCCCCGCTTCGGCGGGGTCTTTTTGGTGGGTTCATCCGTGGCCGGTCCGCTCCAACATGTTGTTGGGCGGTGCCTTGATTATTCGAAATCTCGATGCCTAAGGGCATCACTGCTTGAGCCACGGTTTGAGAGTGAGGCCGATTGCTCTCCCCTCGCAATCATCCTCGATACGAACAAAGGTGACTACATCTCCATCGATCGACCATTCGTAACTGCCCGATTGTATGTCTTCGGAGTTGCAAAGTGCGTCAAAGCCGAATTCAAGCATATTCGAGATCACGCTGTACTCTCCGGCCGTGATCTCGCGGCCATTTTTCGTCCACACTACTTTATCTGTTTCATCGAAGGTCAATTCAAAGCGACCCACTAGATACGCACTCCCCGAATATCGCTCCGGAGCCCACGGAGGGCCAAATCTTTCAGGAACTTCATCGAGAGTAATATCAGTGACGTATGTGCCTGGAGCAAGGTCGGGCTGGGTGGAGCCACAAGCAATAAGCACAAACATGATGAAAACTGTAATTATGACGAATTTAAACCTGCTCATTGAGATCCTCCTTCAAGGTGAAAAAAATGTTCGATTGATTGCATAAATCTTTCTTTTTTTCGATTCGGAACGTAAACGAAATAAAAAAGGTTAGACCGTAGCCGCCTAACGCCTGCGAGCTGAGCGGCCGGGGATCGGCACATCATTCATTATTCCAGCAAACCCAGACCTGCTAGCTTGGCTGGTTTCGCCCCTGCCTCCCCGGTCCGCTCCAGCGAGTTGTTAGCCGACTTCAATCTGTATCAAGTCAATTCGCTTTGTTGCGTAGGTCAACAATGATGAGCAGCATTATCAATCAGGCTTTGCTTTATGTGGCATGGATGAACTGCAAAGCCGCATTTCCAGCCTCGACCCATTGGGCGCTACCAAGATCTCGACCAAGAGTGATGTTATGAATGGCCAGGCATGTCGCCAGATAGCGTGCCCGTGAAATGAGCTCTGAGTCCAACTTTATGGTGTAGTGTGTAAGAACGTTCTCCAGCCAACCCTCGCCATACCAGGTATACAGACAGGCAAAATCTATCGCGGGATCACCTATAAAGGTGTCACCCCAATCAATAATCCCACTCACCACTCCCGAATGAGTATCAACTAGGATATGTTCTGCCCACAGATCACTGTGGACCAGATTGAGCGCCCCATCGAAAGTCAAAAGAGTATTGTTCTCAAGGTAACGATCCAAGAGGCTCCGATTCACGTTTAGACCATCCAGCCTTTTTAGCTGTTCGCGAGATTTATCTCGCCATTTCGTAACCAGGTCGCGCTCTTCTAGTACGCCCGCTTCCCTGGCTTTGTCAACGGGATATGTGTGCAGTTTCTCGAGGAATACTCCTAGCTGCCGCGCAACCGTATACAGATCAACCATCTTCGAAATATCACCAGGTATGCCTGCTAGTTTCCTATATCCGGCAAATGTCCGACCTGAGCTCTCACGCGATTCATGGAAGTACTCATAGTTGGGAATTGGTAGTGACACCCACTCCCCAAGGCCAGAAAGGAGCTCGCGTTCCCTGTTCAACTTGGCCACGCTGGCTTCCCGCTTCGGGAAGCGAAACAACCAGGTCGCATTAACCTCAAAGACCCGAAAATCCCACCCCTCACCCAGTGTTTCCACACGCGCACCGCGAAACTCCGGAAAGGTGGAAGCAATTATGGCACTAGCACTCTCGACCGTTAGAGCCTCTTCGTTGAAAATCAATGTACTATCCTTGGTAGGCTAGCGGCTGCGAGCTGCCTGTGCTTGGGCCGCAGGCACAAGTGAGCGGCCGGGGATCAGTTCCTCACAGACTGTTTTCGGTGCCCCGATCACCTTGTTCGCTTGGTTTTACGGGTGGGCCTGGCGAGCAGAGTGTAAGCTATGGTCTTAGAATAAAATGTCACCCTTGTCCTTGGACTGTACCGTATCCCTTACAGTCAGTGCGCTGCAACACTATCTACAATTACATTTTCTAGACGTTTTCAATATGTAATTCGTAATATTTACCCCCGGCCCTTGCTGCGTTTACGTAAAGCCGCCTTGATCCTTTTGGGGCTTCACTGTCTCATACTAGCTCACCCGGCGCTCTACGCCTCCTTACGCAGTTCTTGTCCATCAAGTCCAGGTTTTGCCCTCCGGCTTTTTCTCCACGCCCGTTCGCACGAGCGCAGTTGCCTTCGGCTAGCGGTTCGTCGGATCAACGTCCGCAGAGGACTTTCACCTCCAAGCTATCGCCCAGGCCGGGCTTACAGGACGGAGAATCAATTCCGTAGCACAAGGGGTAAATAGATATGGTAAAGCGCGACGGTGACCGACACGGTAGCCGGGGCTGAGGTGAGGTCCCCGTCAGAAGCGGTGTAGGTAAAGGTGTCGGGTCCGAAGTATCCGAGGCTAGGGTTGTAGGTCAGATCCGGAGCCGTTCCGGACAGGGTCCCGTGGGCCGGCGGGGTGGCGATGGCGAACGTCAACGGATCCCCGTCGGGATCGGTGCCGGTCAAGGTGATACCGACCGGGGTGTCCCGGGCGGTGGTGACGGATTGGTCGTCGGCGGTCGGGGCCCGGTTGGTGTCGGAGATGGTGATCGTGAACGTCTCCGAGTCGGTGTCGAGGCTGTCAGACACGGTGACGGTCACACCCGGATAGGTGCCGGCATCGTCGAAGCCCGGGGTCAGGCTCAGGGTGGCGGTGTCGTCCCCGTTATCGGTGAACGTGGCGAACTCGGGTTCCCCGCTGATGGTGAACGTTAGCGGGTCGCCATCATCATCGGTGGCGGTGATCCCCACATCAAGCGTGTCGCCCTCAGCTACTGTCTGATCCCCGATCGCATCGAGCAGAGGAGGGGAGTTGACTCCGGGCGGCACCAGGCGCAGGACGGCCCAGTCCTCGTCCTTTTGACCGGCAAGGAGGATCTTGCCGTCTGCCTGAACATCCAGTGCCCAGGCGCTGTCGTCCCCGCCGAGGTCGTGGCTCACCTTGCCGTCAACGTCAAAGGTCGGGTCCAGCGATCCGTCGGGGAGGACCCGGGCGACGATGAAATCCCGGTTGCCATAGGCGCCGGAGAATCCGGTGGCGATGATCGTGCCGTCTGCCTGGAGTAGCAGGTCGTTGAACTGGTCGAAGTCCGCGCCGTACGGGATGTGGACGACGCCGCCCGCACCGAAGGAGGAATCGAGCGCCCCAGTCGAGGTCGTGCGGACGACGATGGCATCTCGGTCGTACGGTACGAGCGTATCGCCGGCGACCAGGATCTTGCCGTCGGGCTGCAACGCGAGGCCGTGGCCGCTCTCGGCGTCGCCGAGGTCGATTCGGGCCTCGCCGTCGTCGCCGAACGTGGGGTCGAGAGAGCCATCCGGGAGCAGACGCACGAGCGCCATGTCTTGAGTGTCCCACTCGTTGAAACGATCGATCGTTCCAACAAGAACGATGCTGCCATCAGGTTGCATCGCGATGTCGGACACCAAGTCGTTACCGGCATTAGGCACCGTTGTGACCCCGTCCGTGCCGAAGGTGAAGTCAAGGTCTCCGTTTGCCAGCAGCCTGAGGACACCAAGGTTCTCGTAGGTTCCCCACCCCCCTCCAACCACGATCTTCCCATCCGGCTGTAACGCGACTGCAGCCGCTCGGCCGTCGAGGTCCAGTTCGACTAGCCCTTCGGAACCAAACGTTGCGTCTAAGTTTCCGTCGGTGTTGAACCTAGCGATCAACGGGTCCCCCGTAGCAACCACGTTGACTGCGGACCTGCCTACAGCGATGATTTTGCCATCAGGCTGGACGATCAGATCATAGAAGTCGTAGTCGCGACCCTCGACGATAGCCACGCCCCCTGCACCGAAGGTCGAATCGAGGCTCCCGTCGTGTGTGAGTTTGGCGACGACGGCGTCCGCATCTGCACCGGACCAAGCCCGTACCCAACCGGCCAGGAGAATGGTTCCGTCCGCCTGCTCTACGACGGCGTGTGCCTTGCCGTACCCGCCGAAGGTGCTGATAAAGGTGCCGTCCTCCGTACCGAACGTGGGATCTGGCCTGACATTGTGCACAGTGATCGTCACCGTGCCCGGTGTAGATGTTGCCTCTCCGTCGAAAACCGTGAACGTGAACGAATCCTCGCCTGCATACCCGGTATCGGGGATGTAGGTCACCACCGGCGGTGTCCCCGATAGGTAGCCATGTGTCGGTAGCGCGTCGATCGCGTAGGTCAGGTCGTCCTCGTCGACGTCGGATCCGGCCAGGGTGATCTCCACGGGAGTGTTCTGCCACGTCGACACCAACTGGTCATCCGCCACTGGCACCGCGTTGACGTCGGTCACCTCAATCGTGATGATCTCGTCATCGGTGTCGACAGCATCGGAGACGATCACGGCGACCCCTGGATACGACCCGGCGTCGTCGAACCCTGGCGTCAGGCTCAAGGTGGCGGTGCCGTCACTGTGATCGGTCAACGACACGAATCCTGGCTCACCCGCGACCCAGAGGACGAGATTATCCCCGTCGGCGTCGGTGGCAGTGACCGTCACATCCAACGTATCACCCTCATCCACCGTCAAGTCTCCAACCGATTCCAACACCGGAGGAGCATTGGGGCCGTGTTCCACCTCGAAGGCACCGATGTCGTCCGCTGGACCCTGCGGGCGCAGAATGCCCCTCTGATCCACCGATAAGTCAGTCGCGCCTGCGTTGATCGCGGAGGACCCGGGCAGTAGCGCGTGAGTATTGTTCGGCCCTCCGAAGTCGGCAAGTGGTGAGAGCATCGGATCAGTTGTTGTGACATCGCCTACGGCGTCGGCTGGGCATCCAGTTCCGTCACCCACCAGGTTGTGACCGAGCGAAGTGATAGCCCCGCTGCAGTCTTCGCTGCCTGGAGCGACTGTTACATTCCCGGCGATGATCGTGTTCTCCGCAGTCACCGTTGAGCTGTCAAACCCGCCGTTGTCGACGCCGCCACCGCTGAACGAAATGTTGTTGGTCACTGTTGTATCGCTGAGGACGGTAGATCCTCGATCTAGATTGATGATGCCTCCGCCGTAGGTCGCACCGTTACCCGAAAGCGTCGAGTTTGAGACGGTAAGGCTTCCTGTCATCCAGATGTAGGTACTGCGGTTGAGGATGGCTCCTCCGGAGCCGCCACCGTTGGCGAAGTTGTCACTGACTGTGCTCCGTTGTATCTCCACGATGCCGGCGTTGTTGTGGATGCCGCCCCCGCTGCCATCCGCTGTGTTACCGGAGACAACCGAGTCGATCAATATGGCCGTGACGTCCGTGCCCGGGTTTAGAATCCCGCCGCCGTTGTTGGAGATTCCACCGCCACTGTTGTGGGCCTGGTTGTCGATAATCGCGCTGTTGGTCACCGTCGTGACCCATTCATCGCCGGAGGTCGCGCCTACCCAATCGATTCCGATGCCGCCACCCACGGGCGCCTGGTTCCCCGAGATTGCGCTGTTGACTACATCGACAATCCCAGCGTTGGCAATGCCGCCTCCAAAGCCAAATTTGTTGGTCGAATTGCCGGTGATGTCGCTGTCGACCACGAGCATGGTCCCTGTGTTCTGGATCCCTCCGCCGTAGTTGAAGTCCCCCGTGTAGTCAGGCGCATCGGTCGTGTTGTTTCGGATGATGGTGTTGGTAATGGTGGCCGGGCCGACGTGGTTGGCGATGCCCCCACCACCTCTGCCTGCGACGTTGCCCTCGATAATGCAGTCGGTCACGGTGAGATAGCCGTTCCAGTTCCAGATCCCACCACCGTCATTATGCGAGGAGAAGTTCTCAGTATAGCCACCGGTGACGGTCACGCCGATCAGTTCGAGACCTGCGTGGTACGTGACCATGAAGACTCGATCCGGGAAACTAACCCCGAGCGTTCGCAGCGTCGTAGCATCGATGACGGTGACATCTCGACCGGCGCCGAGGATGGTGGTCGTCCGATCCTCTTGGGTTACCTTGAGTGACCCATAATGATCGGCCACTCCCGAATAGTCGAGTGTTAGCTCATAATGACCGGCTGGTAGATGGATCACCGCGTCGACTGAGACTTCATTGGCGGCTACCACCGCCTCCCGCAGTGAGCAGTCAGCGTCGCAGACACCATCGTCGGTATCGGTGGTTTTTGTTACCAAGTAGATCCCGTCATCGGTCGTCCAGGTGAGGTCAAAGCTGCCCATCTCCTCTGCGTCGCGGCCATCCACTACGATGTAATAGATGGTGCCAGGTGTCACCCCGAACTCCACCTGAAGGCTATACCCAACCGTGCTCTTGGCCACAACTTCGGTGAGGGTGTCCACCGTCGCCCCTGTGTAGACGGCAAGCACGCTGTCCCAATCGTCAGGAATTGCCGGGGTGGTGATTTCAACCACCGCGTCGCCGACAAATGAGGAGGTCCACCGGTACCACACCGATCGGACCGGGGTATCGGCCAGACCATCATGATTTGGTTCGCCCGCTTCGCTGGTAGCCCACGCGTTGGATTCACCTGACAGCGATCCGACATCGGTCGCCAAGACCGTAGCGTTGGCGAAGTCATCATGGGGGGGGGAAGGGATGGCCCAGGTTAGGTCAAAGCTCCCTGGCTCGTCGCTGTCGCGCACGTCGACGACCAGGTGATAGGTGGTGCCGGCTACTACCCGGAACTCTAACTCCACCGTACGGTAGAATGAGGGTCCGCCATCCGCGACCACTTCCGTGAGAGAATCGACCGCCGAACCCGTGTAGACGGCCATCACGATGTAGTTGCCGGTGTACGGCTGTGTAGTGGCTTCGACCACGGCATTCCCATCTTCCAAGGGTGTCCACTGATACCACACCGATCGGGCTGGAGTGCCATCAACACCAGCATGATTGGGTTCTCCGACCTCAGCCGTTGCGCCTTCGTTGGTTTCATCGATCAGCGACCCGGCATCAGTGCCTAGGAGCGTGGCGTCGGCGAAGTCATCGTTGATGGGCGGTGTCTGCGCCAATACTGGTGCTGCGGGCGCAGCAGGATCGCCACCTCCAGTTAAATCCCAGAATCCTCGGTTCATGATGGTGGCGGCGTCGGCGCGTTGCACACCCGTTGACCCGGCTTGCACCAGCATTGCCACGGTAACCAGGAACATGGCGATCATCGCTGTCAGGCGCGAGACCCGCAGACGACTAAGTGACCTTGATGGGACGCGAGCCTGCTTTCGGTACGATAAGTGTGTGGTTCTCATGTCTTCCTCCTTCGGGTGACCGGGTTGTCAGGACGGTAGATGCCATCCTGGTAGCCAGCGGAGAAACCTGCCGCAAAGATCGCCTCGACGAACTTCTAGGCCTAATGGTCTGGCGGCACATCCGGGAACTTCAAGGTGGTTACGGCGCAGATGGCGTCCTTGCGGTGTGCCAGCTTGAGGTCGGAGTTGGTTCCGTCATAGTAGCTGGCCACCGGGTTACCGCTTGCGTCCAGCACCAACGAGGTGTGAAGGCCGACGTCACCGGTGCTGTCGACGGTGATGAGGCTCTCGTCCCCACCGGCGCGGCTGGGATCGTTGCAGTGGACCATCTTGAGGTCGCTGTTTGTACCGTCGATGCAGCTGGTCACCGGGATGCCTGAGCCATCCAGCGCCAGCGAAGTGTCGAAGCCGACGGTGCCCGCGCTGTCGACGGTATTGATCGTGCTGGTCGCCTGGGCGCTCGACGCCAACTGCGCGGGAGGAGGCTGCCCGCTGAGAATAGCTTTGTCAGAGCTATGAGCATTCTGACTAGCTTATGCGCATAGATTCTCGCCAAAGATCCTCTCAATCGCTCACATTAAATTTGTCGCCGGGCAATTCTGTGGGGGAATTTGGAAGCAGATGCGTCTATGTTTGTACAAGATAAGGCCCGACCTCGCTCGCGGTCGGGCTTGCATGCTTCAGCGAGGGTAGATGGCATTCCCGACGCCACGGCTTACCCTCACTATCAGCCGGATATTGAATTGACTATTCCATATTACATGAGTTGAGTAGAGGTTTCAATTGATAGGCGAAATGCACCCGGGTTATCGTTCACACCATCAGCAGGAACAGGCAGCCTCCAGCGTGGAGTGCATGGAGACGTGGCTTCAGCACCCGTGGTCGAGGCGAGTTTTCGGTAGACCGTCGCTATATTACTCGCTCTCTAGCTCCACATCGTCTTCCTTCATCCACCTCTCTATTTCGGAGGGCACTTCAACCTGACCAGCTCCTGGTGCCTCTGTTCCGCCTGCCTCGACCACCGCCCCACTTAGATCCTGTACCCCCGCACCTCCTCCTGGCAGAACGCTCACTGAGAAGTTATCGAAACGCACGTCAGAAGTTGGTATGTCAAAGTAGGGGCTGGAGATGATCCCCACAAAGGTCAGACCAGCGATGTTTCCATCAGTCCAAGTGCCCAACACTGTTCCATTCACCTCCAGTGTGATCTGATCACCGTTGCGTATCACCTCGAGGTGGTTGGACGCCGTGCCACCATTGATGGCCGAGGAAGAGGTGATAGGCACGATCGTGGTGAAGCCCCCAGGATCGCGCTTATAAAGCCGGAATTGCCGGTAATCCGTGTTTATGTCGAAGAGATAGAACTGGCTGAAATCGGCCAATACACCAAAGATGAGACCGTAGCTTTGTCCTGGGATGCCGACCCACCGGGCATCGACCTCCACCGCATAGTTTTCGTGGCTGCAGGTGGGTGCCGTGAAGTAGTAGAAGTATCCTGCTTGCTTGCTGAGGACGCGGAACTCACCGTCCAGATATTCCGACCACACGAAGGCATCGTCAACCACGGCCCAGCCGCTGGAGGGATTGGTGAAATCATCGAAGAAGTCGGCGCAGAAATCGCGGGTGATAAGCGGCAAGAAGACTTGGCTGATGGTCCCCTGATACTCGTAGGCACCAATATCACAGCGCTGAACACGCGGCGAGCCACGCTGATCGGTGCTCAGAGGGTTACCAAGATGATCCTCGCAACCCGCAGGGTTGCCGGCATTGATGGCTGGGCTGCCAAGGGGCAAATCGTGAGTAAATGTGGGACCACCGTTATCCTGGAGGGGGCCAAGGAGCGGGTCAATATCGGTAAGGTCGCCACTGACGGGAACAAAAGTACAACCAGAGGTGTCACCGATCAGGTTGTAACCCAAGCTAATTATCGTCCCCCTGCAATCCGGTCCAACACCAGTTGTTGAGTTGCCGGCAATAATGGAATTCTTTACATTCGGATCACTGCCACTCCCTTTAAAAATTCCCCCACCATAACTGGTCGCAGTGTTATCTGTGATCGTACTGCTTGAGAGATTGAAAGTGCCGCCCCATCCGTATATGCCACCGCCTTGCGAGGCTGAATTGCCGCTCACGGTGCTGTTGTTAAGGTACAACATGCGGTCAGTGTATATACCACCACCATTGCCAGGTGTTGAATTATTGCTGATTGTGGTTCCGTATAAGGTAAGTGTGCCATCGTTGAAGATGCCGCCGCCACGGCCTGCGGAATTACCATCGATAATACTGTTGTTAAGTGTCGTGGTTCCATTTGAGAAGACTGCGATCCCACCGCCGTCGTGACCTGTCGCAACATTGTCAATGACAGTGCTGTCATTCAGCGTGACAATGCCACCACTGCTGTAAATACCCCCATTCATATTGGAGCTTACAGTAGAGTCGTTTAGTGTCAGGCCTTTACTAAAGCCTGTATAGAGACCGATGGCAGAATTCCCGCTAATTGTGCTGTCGGATATTGTCAAGCTGCCTTCATTTCTAATGCCATAATGACCATCATTGGCACTTACCGTACTTTGGTGAAGTATTAATGTCCCTCCCATATTGTCAATGCCGCTTACATCATTCTCAGTTACTGTGCAATTATCTAAGGTCATTGAACCTAGACCGTTATAGACAGCCACTCGATTGGAGTATGGCGCTGTATTGTCCCTAATAGTGCAATGTTCCAAGGATACGGTTCCTGAATTTACAATAGCTCCCCTTTGAACATTGAAATGGGTAATGTTCACAGTTATCCACCAATCAATATTAATGCCCGCGCGCGATCCCTCCCCGTCAATGGTTGAATTTCCGCTTTGTGTGTTGAAAGATGAATCCCACCCACCGGAGAGGCTGACATCCTTATCGATCAGCACCACCTCACTGCCTGTGCCGTTGTATGTCCCGCTGTCCACGTAGACGGTATCGCCGGCTTCAAATGTGGGTTTTGCGAGGGCGCCGTTGATGCTGGCGCAGGTTGTCACTGGTGACTGACAGTCGTTCGCATCATCTCCACCTGTGGAGACGTACCATGAAATGTTGGTCAAGTCGAAGTTTGCCGGCGCCCCGACGCCTCCTACGGATGCTTCTACCACGTAGCTACCAATCACTTGATTAGCCGTGAAAGTCGCCGCAGTAGCCAGCCCGGACTCATTGGTGGGAACTGAGGTAGTCGATGTCCCGCTATCCGAGAACGTCCCGCTGGCACCACTGGACGGTGCCGAGAAATCCACTGTCGCGATGTCCGCCGGGCCGCCTGAGGCGTCAAGAACCACAGCCTGCAAGGGCTCCTCAAAGTCGAATAGCGGCGGTGCACGCTGTGGCGTTCCTCCATACGCGTAGATCCTGTCTGGTGAGCCAGGCAGCGTAAACTCGTAGGATCCTATGTCGCAGACCCCGACGCGTCCCGCGCCCCGCTGATCAGTCGTGAAGACATTGTCCAAGTGGTCTGTGCATCCTGCCGGGTTTCCGGCATCAATTGCTGGACTGCTTGCCAACAACGGGTGGTATTTGGGCTCACCGGGGGTACCGATCAACTTGCCAAGCTTTGGATCAACGTTGGACAGATCTCCGTCCGCAGGGCTGAATGAGCAGTCCGCGGTGTCTCCAGTGAGGTTGAAGCCCCCTGAGGCAATCGCGCCGGAACAGTCCGGACCAATGTCTGCGAAGTTTCCTGATAGAATCGTGTTCTGCAGACTTATCGCGCCTGTACTTGAAATACCCCCGCCGCTACCGCCACCAATGACCTCGTTTTCGCTAATCGTGCCACTGTTGAAAGTCACCGTCCCACCGCTATTGAGAACACCGCCTCCGCTGTATCCTCCAACTGCAAGATTGTCGCTAACGGTGCTGTTATCAATATCTAAAGTGCCTCCGTTATTGAAAATGCCTCCGCCCCCATGATTGGACCATGCGCTTGCCACATTGCCGCTAACGGTGCTGTTGATAAGAACTAAAGTGCCGCTGTTGACAATGCCGCTGGCGATGTTCCCACTTACAGTGCTATTGTTCACCGTTGCGGTGCCACCGTCGTTGCAGATACCGCAACTTGTGTTCGCGGCTATGATGCTCCGATCAACGGTTAGCGTTGCGGAGGAGGAGTTATATATTCCGCGCGCCCCATTGTCAGTAGCTGTGCTCCTGACAGTGCTGTCGTTGAGAGTTAGGTCTCCACTGTTTAGGATCGTCGCGACGAAGAGGTCATTTCCATTCTGAACTACAAATCGTTGTACGGTTGCGGCCACATTGCTGGCGACGGTAATTCCCCGCCGACCGGCGCCGCCAGTCCCCCATTCTCCATCAATCGTTGAGACCCCACTCTGTGTCGTGAAGTTGTCGTCCCAGCCACCGGAGAGCGTCGCGTTCTTGTTGAGCAGTACAACTTCATTCCCAGTGCCAGTATATGTGCCGGTAGCTACCAAAATCGAGTCTCCCCCTACAAAGCCAGGCTTGGCGAGAGCCCAGTTGATGGTAGCGCATGGGGTCGAGGGACTCAGGCAGTCGTTGCTATCGTTGCCACCGGGGGCCACATACCACGGCCCGGCGGCACTGACTGGCTCAGAGGCAGGAATCACTGCGTCTAGTGCTATTAGAGCCAGCACAATCGCCGTAACTCGAAATTTCAAATGGTCCCGGATTTTTGTATGCTCCTAGGGTCCAACCAGCTCAGAATGCAGCAAGCCCGACCTCGTTAGAAGTCGGGCTTGAATGCTTATATTGAGGTGCATGGCTTCCCCCGGCGCCACGGCCTACCCTCACTATCAGCCGGATATTGAATTGACTATTCCATACTACATGGTTTGGCCGGGGGATTCAATCGGCAGGCGAAATGCACCCGGTTGTCGTCCATGCCATGAGCACAATAAGTCTAGCCCGGCGCGCGGGGTCCGCTCCAGCGAGCACTCTTCTAAACGGTAAAAGATTCCGGGTGATTCTGCCCTCGTTGCAAGCGGCTTATTGACCCGGTCATCAAGGCGAGTGGTCCGGCCCGGCGGATCCGCTCCAGCGAGTTGTAGGCGGCTTCTGCTTGATCGATCCCCGCATCCACAAGGAGCTAAGGTCGGGCCCGCTCCACCCACAGAGTGCTCCAGCGAATCGTTAGGCGGATCTGGAATCCCGCCGCCTGAGTGACGGTCAGAGGGAAAAGTTGCGCTGGGAGAGCTCAAGTGCCGTCATGTTTGCCGCCCACCCTTCCCGAGCTCAGGACAGCGATGACGAGCTTATTCTCAGTTCTTCAGGATAAGCGGCAGATAGAGGTGATTATTCAGGATGATGGCGCTTACGACCTGCAAGCACTCGGAGAACTCTGAGGTGCTGTCGTTGGGGTCGGTGGCAGTTGCAGTAATAAATTGGCCCACAGGGACCGCGACCAGGAAGGTGCCCATGAAGAGCGCATCGCCACTGGCGTCGGTCGTCACTGTCGTAGAGCCAAGGAAAGTTTCGCCCTCGCCGCTGCCAGAAGGATCACAGGCGCTGTTGGAGAAGAATTGCAGTCGGAAGTCGCTATTGGCAGCGCTGTTGAGCGTGCCCTCGATGATGATGATGCTGCCACCAATGACTGATGTCAACACAGGGAAGTTCTGTAGGTTGTTCGCGCCGGTGTCGGCATCGCCCAGATCATTAGGTGTTACTCCATCAGCTCCCAAATCGATCCCCAGACCTGCGTTGGCAAAGATGGAGTTGGAGAGGATGGCATTGCCGAACGCGCTGAAACCCAACCACGTCACTCCGTCCACCCACACTCCCTCGCCGTTGAAGGCGATAGTATTGCCCTCGCCGTCGGCCGTCCCCCCGATAGTGTTATTACTCCCAGAATTTGAAATAAACACGCCCAGGCCGTTGCCCAGGTCAGCGGTGCCCGTAACATCGGTGCCTATGAAGTTGCCTTGGACTTTGGTGCCTGTTGCCTCGTAAATCCCAATACCCACCACATTGTTGCCTGAGATGATGTTCCGGGCTCCAGCCGTCGTCCCCCCGATGGTGTTGCTGTCTGAGAAGATGCGCAAGCCACCCGACGGGTTGCCCAGGGCAACGGTGCCGGTCACATCGGTACCGATGAAGTTGCCCTGTACTTGGTTGCCCGTTGCCCCGCTGCTGGCAATGCGGACGCCGAGTCGGTTGCCCGAGATGATGTTGCGCGCGCCATCTGTTGTCCCCCCAATGGTGTTGCCGTCTGAGAGGATGCTCACCCCATCGGTGTTGCCCAAGCCAGTGGTGCCGGTCACATCTGTGCCAATGAAGTTGCCCTGCACTTGGTTGCCCGTCGCCGCGCTAGAGGCGATGACAACCTCCTGAAAGTTGTTGCCCGAGATGATGTTTCGAGCTCCAGCCGTCGTCCCCCCGATGGTGTTGCCGGGAGAGCCGAAGATGCTCACGCCGCGCCCCAAGTTGCCCAGGGCGAAGGCGCTGTTGACGTCGGTGCCTATGAAGTTGCCTTCGACCAGGTTGCCACCCGCGATCGCCAATTCGATTCCATCGTCGGCGAAGCGGTTAATCACCAATCCCCTCACTGTACTGTTTCCGCCGGTGATAAACAGGCCGTTTGCCGGGCCGCCTGCATTGGTTCCATCCAGTTCGATCTTCAGTACGGCATTGCTGCCCAGCCCCGGACCGTTAGTGTTTGGGCTGGCCCCTGGCTGGGTGTAGCCATCGATTATCACTGGGTCCGTGATGGTCGGTAAGGAAGACAAAGGTTGGATAGTGTGCGGACCTGTGCCGGGGATATTGAATGTGATCGTGTCCAGGCCCGCGCTGGCGTTGGCGTCCAGGATCGCCTGCCTGAGGGAGCCGGCCCCGCTGTCATTGGTGTTGGTCACGGTGAAAGTAGCGGCGTGAGCCGGCGGCACTGAACCTACGAGGAGGGCAAATCCAGCTACTAGCGCAGTCAAGACCAACCAAGGAATTCCCTTAGACGGGTTACGGGCAAGCTGCATTTTATTCCAGACGGATTTCATGTCGCCTCCCTGACCCCAAGAATCAACATCTGCACCGCCGTACGCGCGTGATAAACGCACAATCCTCGTGGGAAGTCGGGCTGGCTAAGATGTGTGTTGGATTGGGCCCCACCGCGACAATGGGGTTGTCTAACTACGTAACACCTACGAGGGAAGAAGGTTTCTGTTGAAGCTCTACGAGAATTGGTAGCCTAAATGCACCCGGCTTATTGACCCTACCATGAGCACAATAGGTCTAGCCCGGAACCCTCATCGAGCTTCCCTCAATATTCGCCCGTATTTCAACGCGTAATTCTATGAAAAAGCAAAGACCCCGCCGAAGCGGAGCCTAGATCGTGGGTCCAGCGGGTCCCACGGCAGAAACTACGGGCTGCTGTTGATCACGATGGGCAGGTAGATGTAATGAGGTGTTGCATCGAACTCGAATGCCCCGATGTCACAGGCAACGCCCTGGGGTCGGACTAAACCACGCTGGTCGGTGGCGAGCGGAACCCCGTTATGGTCAGGACAACTGTTGATGCCAGCGTCGATGGCGTTGCTGCCAGGCAGCAGAGCATGGGTCAGGGTGGAACCCCCATTATCGGCCAGATTGGTGTCGAAGTTGGTCACG
>Ga0255055_10001581_pt1 | contig 16499 bp, 8 predicted proteins | sample JV7_2_27_MG_FD_188633 | JGI IMG/M metagenome (GOLD analysis project Ga0255055, IMG submission 188633) | Seawater microbial communities from Jervis Inlet, British Columbia, Canada - JV7_2_27 | ecosystem: Environmental > Aquatic > Marine > Inlet | place: Canada: British Columbia | collected... | reverse complement strand
ATGGCCAGTGGGAACCCAATAGCAAGAATGATGATAGCATAGGTTGGGGTACGGTCTGGAAGATTTAATGGTTCAAAGACATTATTGACAAGCTCAATGATCACAAATGCGGCAGAGGCATATACCGTGATTACATAGATGACTTTACGTCTTTTTAATTCTTCCCAGAATTGGGACAGCTTCGAGGGTTTGCCAGACATGGATAATGGTTTAGGGCTTGCTTATGAGTAAAGTTAATATCTAATTCAATATCAGTCAAGTAGGATCAATTAAAATACTTATTGATCAGTTCCTGATATCGGACCTCTTTGTGCAGTAGATGTATATCGGGATTAAGTTTTATCCATGCCAGGCTGCGATAACCATTCTCAAGTGCTTTTTCCAGATGGTCAAGGGCTTCCCTATTTCTGTTCTGAACGGCGAGCAATTCAGCATGGTTAAAATGGATTGTTGAATCCATTTCAATTCCTTTTTTCCCAATTTCCCAACCTGAATTCTTTTCACCAAGTTGAGTCAGGACCACTCCGTAGGCAACATAATATGATGGAATATCAGGATATTCATCAATCCACATTTCAGTCGTATTTTTATATTCAAGAAAATGATTCCTCGCCTTTTCTTTGTCCCCCATTAGATTGTAAACAATACCCTTATAATAGTGAGCACTTACTTCTCTTGGATTAAGGTGCAGTATATCATTTAATACTTCAATTGCTTTGTTAAACTTACCCTGAAGCCGGTAAACATGGGCTAATCTGAATTGATTTAAAAGCAGGTTTGGATCCAGGTCCCTGGCTTTGGTGTATTCAATTGCTGCCATCTCAAGATTATTGATATATACATAAGCAGAGCCAAGATAATAATGCCCCCATGGATTTTCAGGTCCGGCTTCTATCATTTTATTGGACCAGAGCATGGCAGAATCTACTTGCCTGAGATGATCAATATATATCCAGACTAGTCCTCCTAACGTAAGCATCATATGAGGATCAATCCGAATGGCTGTCTTGTATTCTTCAGCAGCTTTTTCATACTTTCCCTGATTCTGATAATACCATCCCAGGTTATTATAGGAAGTTGGGTCATCAGGATACAATTCAATAATTGATTTTGTTAATTCGATACCTTTATCCAGGTTTTTTTCAATATTTACAGCATAAAAGGAAAGTATACTAAGTCTTTCATTATCTGCAAGATCATCAACGGATAGAATAGCCTGGTCCAACCATTCACGACCTTTCTCGCGATCAAATCTCTCAAAAAGAATATTCCCCAGGGAAGCTTTCGCTGATGTAAAATTAGAATCAATGCGAATCGCATTCTCATAATGGATGATCGCTTTTTCAAATTCCATATTGAGATGATTCTCAATACCCAGTGAGAATTGTTTGAGTGCATCCAGAGAAGTAGTAGTTACTTCCGATAAAGGTTTGTTTTGCCCGGATATTTTATATCTCGATTCACCCAGGTTTCGTCTCATCTTTTTAGTTAACTGATCAAGTTTCTCAATAATCTCATCCTGGCCGTTTGCATAGAGTACTTCCGATCTGAAAATAGCTCCTGTTTTGGCTTCCTGTATTCTGACAGTTAAGATATACTGGGAACCCACCCTGCTGATTTCTGGAACAATGCAAACTTCAACACCCTCGCGTATGGCTATTTCCCTGCCTGTTTCCTCATCTATATGGGCCAGGTCTTCAATCTTCATTCGTTTTAAAGTCTCAAACATTCTCTGCCGTGGGATCACATTAATATATCGTGATTGATTTATACTCAGTGTGAAGGCGGTATTCAGCGAGTTATCAAAAATCTCTTCATCTGTATGATTCTCAAAATCGGTGATTACAATCCAGTCCCGTTCTTTAAATGGCACTGATTTTCCACTATAGAACAGAAAAAGTACTGCAGCAGCAGCAATTACAACCAACGAACTCACACTAACAACCCGAACATTGCCTTTACCTGATTTAACTTTCGATATTTCATCCGGATGTTCAACCAGGTCGGGAACCAGATCGCCTGAATGAAATAAGACCTCCGTTTTATCCGTATACTGCGGATCAGTATGATAAAATCCCTCCCATTGTTTGCTGTCTGGGGATTTTGGAAATAACCATGCAAGCAGAAATGCTATTGGAAATCCAATTACTGCAGATATCATAACGACTGATAATACCCAGCCTGGTAAATTCAAAGGGCCCGAAATAATGTCCGTCAATTCCAGGAAGCCGAATGCTCCTGCAATATATACAGTCATCACACGGATGACATTCCTTTGTTTTAGTTCCTGCCAGAAGTTGTTTGGGTTATCAGCTTTATCAGGCATTGAGATACGGCGAGTAGATTAATTTACATAAAGTTATACCAATCAGAGGTCAATGTCAAGAAAGTTGGAAAATGAGTAACATTGATATACCCTTTTCAGTATTTTTGGTAGTTGTATTAATTTTTCATCAGATGAAAAAACTCCTTTCTCTATTATCCATCATTATTATTATCCTTTTCTCATCCTGTACAGATTCTTCTGAAAGGAAAGAAATTCAGATTGAGAACGCTGAATTCACAAAATCCTTTACCTGTGAACGAAATAATCCAGGGGTCATCCAGCCTCAATATTACAGGAAATCGGATGGAGAGTTACTTAATCAAACAGGTGCTCCATACTTTGAATTCATTATCAACGGGAAAATAACCACATCGAATGACAGACTCTGGGTCTTAAAGGAGATCATAGAGCGGCAAATGACAAATGGTGGGACTGAATATAAAATAAAATTTGAAGGCATAAAGAAACACGTTAACGGTCTAACCGTCAACATTATTCAACAAATGTTCCCCGAATCTACACTGATAAGGGAAAAACTCATCCTGAGTACCACTGAGGATACATTCACGCTGAATAAAAACCAGGAGAAGTTACATTTCAGGTTCCCTCAATATACCATATCCACATTACCTGATGAAGATCCTGAATCCGTTGAGATCAAAATAGCCAGCTGGGAGAAGAAATCCCGCAACCACATGTATTTCCCGGATGTACAGACCTTTCCTGTCAAATCCGGTCCTGCTGTTTGTAAAGGTCCAATTCATATATTAACATCGAATTCCCTAAGCTGGATCACAGCCTATGAACATGCTTCTCAGGATGATATCAATGGTTTGCTTGATATGGAAAAGACCGGTGAAGGGAATCTCATTAATGATGCCATGCAGGGGACAAAGGGTGTTTTCAATTTTCCATTAAGAGATGAGGATTTCAAATTTCTGGGAATTAGTACACAAAGATCTGAAGATTTGGTCAGCATTTCTGTCGATGCTTTACGCGGGGCGTATCTGGAAGGGGAAAAAATAGATGCAGAACATCCTTATGAAACAGTTTGGACAGCCACCGCTTTTTATGACAATAAAGAGCTGGCTAATGCCAAAGAGATCCTCAGAAATTATCTTTTTGGACAGATCTGTGAGAATCCGGTATCCAGGAAACCAGAATTCTATTACAATACCTGGGGAATGCAGCGGGCGGATCGATCCAGACCTCTCCGTGGCATCCTTACTTATGAACGCATATTTGATGAGATAGAATACGCTGCCCAGTTGGGCGTGGATATATTTGTCCTGGATGATGGCTGGGAGCAAACCCAGGGTGATTGGACGCCGCATAAAGAGCGTCTACCGGAAGGATTGGGACCTATAAAAGAAAAACTGGATGAATATGGTATTAAAATGGGAATCTGGTTCTCTACCATGGGGATTGATTCTACCACCCAGCGGTATAAGGAACATCCCGAATGGGTGATCAAGGATTCTGAAGGGAATCCCATTCAGGCCCAATGGGGGCATCCCGCATTTGATTTCGTAAGCGGTTTCTATGATCTTTTCATCGATGACTGCAAGAGAATAATAGACCAGGGATGCCGGTTTATGAAATGGGATGCCATAAATACATTCTACAGTACCTTGCCTGATCTGGAGCATGGATCACGCGATTATGCAGATGAAGAATTAAGGGAAAGATATGAGTATCTTCTGCCTATCTACGTTGTTAAAGCCATGGAGGAACTGACAGCGTATGAACCTGAGCTTGTCATTGAAATAGACCTTACCGAAGCCCGGAGAGTAATGATAGGATTGGCACCTCTCAGCCAGGGAAAAATATTCTTTATGAATAATGGTGCAAGCTGGTATAATGATTATACCACGGTCCGAACAAAATCATTGAGAGTGATTGCCAATGAATATGGGGGACTGATACCACTGGAACTTTTTACCTATGCGAGCTATCCTCATGATCTGGAAGGTTGCATGGAATACAACGTAAATAACTCCCTCCTTGCCGGGCACGGATTCTGGGGAGATCTGTCACTGATGACTGAAAAGCAAAGAGCGTTTGTTGGCCGGCAAGTCCGGCAATCGAAAAGAATTCTCCCTTATATTTCTGAAACAGAGCCCACCATAATAGGCAAGGTAGGCGATTCACCCGAGATCTATTCCATAATCAACCAGGAAAAAGGGGCAGGCCAGATCATTTCATTTTCTGAAGAACCTACTGATTTCAGTTTTAGGCAAAATCTGAATACATCAGAATTATTGGCTGTTTTGAATAATCCATATGATGCCGGAGAAGATCTGCTGCAGATGGATTTGATCTATGAAAAGAAAGAATCAACATCTGCCATTTTTGTGCTTCCGAACGAAGGAAACGGAATAAGCATAGTCTCATCTACATCTGCTATATCAGATGCCCTCTCGGATGGGAAACAGCTGAGCTACCAGGTGGACGGAGCCGGAACCCAGTTGATAAGATGGGCACATGAATTAGGTGATCCCATTGTTAAAGACAAAGGATCGCTTAATATCAGTTACGAAGAAAAAGAGGATTGGATACTTGTAAAGGTACAAGTAAGGAAAGACAAAAAAACCCTTATCCGGGTGGAATCAAATCAATAATTTAATGCATGACAACATACAAACAGATTTTTGAAAATAATAAAAAATGGGTTGCTGAGAAAAAAGCAAGCGACAATGAATTCTTTGAGAAGTTGGCCATGGGACAGGACCCTGACTTTTTATATATCGGCTGCAGTGACAGCCGGGTTACAGCTGAAGATTTAATGGGTTTACAACCCGGGGAAGTATTTGTCCACCGAAATATTGCCAACCTGATCAGCAATACTGACCTCAATGTCATGAGCGTGATCAATTATGCCGTTGCTCATTTACAGGTGAAACACATTGTGGTTTGTGGCCATTATTATTGTGGTGGGGTGAAAGCAGCCATGCAGTCACAGGACCTGGGGATCCTGAACCCATGGTTGAGGAATATCCGGGATGTATACCGCCTTCACAAAGATGAATTAGGTGCCCTGCAAGAAGAGGATCAGCGATACATGCGATTGGTGGAATTGAATGTTGAGGAGCAATGCATCAATGTCTTAAAAACAGCAGTAGTCCAAAAGGCTTACCTTAACAAAGGCTATCCCTTATTGCATGGCTGGGTATTTGATGTGAAAACCGGGGAACTGATAGATCTTGAGTTCGACTTTCAGCAGAAGCTAAAAGACATACAGGAAATATATAATTTAGGTTCAAACGAATAAGCATGTTTGTTAAAAAGAACTTAGGATTCAGGGCAGCTCTCACCTTTACCGGTGGACATATTATCTGGCTGACTGCATGGGCCATACTGGTCACATGGCTTTATGAATACTTTGATTGGGCGTGGATGAGAATACCCTGGTTGCCTCTGTCAGTAATTGGTGTAGCAGTGGCTTTCTATATTGGATTCAAAAACAATCAATCCTATGACAGGTTATGGGAGGCCCGAAAAATTTGGGGAGCCATTGTTAACAGCAGTCGTGCCTGGGGGAGCAACGTCAGGGCCTATGTCACCGACCAGTTCTCTGTAATTAATTATTCCGAAGAAGAACTGTATGCCATCAAAAGGAGGTTGATATACCGTCATATGGCCTGGTTATATGCACACAGGAGCCAGTTGTTGTTATCCACACCCTGGGAGCATATTAATCAAAGTATGCATATTGCCTGGACCACCAGAAAAAGGATGAAAAGATTTGGAATAGGTCTTCTGGATGATGGGATAACAGAAAAAGCCCTGAAAGATTTTCTTCCTGCGTATGAATATGATCAGCTTATCAATTTTAAAAATACTGCTACCCAGATCATTGACCGGCAATCCCAGGATTTAAAATATCTGCGGGAAAAGGACATTATTGAAGATTTTCGCCATATGGAACTACAAAAAATTCTGAATGATTTTTTTGTGCACCAGGGGAAAAATGAAAGGATCAAGAAATTTCCTTTTCCGAGACAATATGGAATTATGAGTTTTGTCTTTGTTGCCATTTTTATACTCCTCCTGCCTTTTGGCATGGTGTCAGAGTTTGCAAAATTGGGAGAATGGGGGACCTGGTTATCCATCCCCTTCACTGTCCTGGTTGCCTGGGTTTACCTGGTAATGGAACTGGTGGGAGATTATTCCGAGAACCCCTTTGAAGGATTGGGTAATGATATTCCCATGCTTGCCCTGTGTAGAACCATAGAAATAGATTTGAAAGAAATGCTGGGAGAAACCGATTTGCCTCCTGAAGTTGAGCCGATAAAAGGAGTTTTAATGTAAAAGCTAGTTTTATTTTTACTCTTGTTTAAATAAGTTACTTTTGCGGACTTTTAAATGCGAGTAAGAAGATTATGGAAATAAGAAATATAGCAATTATAGCACATGTTGATCATGGGAAGACCACTATGGTAGACAGGATATTGCACCAGGTGAAGATGTTCAGGGACAACCAGGAAGTGCAGGACCTCATCCTTGATTCTAATGAACTGGAAAGAGAAAGAGGAATTACAATATTATCAAAAAATGTTTCGGTCCGCTACAATGATACGAAGATCAATATTATCGATACACCGGGTCACTCCGATTTTGGAGGTGAAGTAGAGCGTGTATTAAATATGGCAGAGGGTGTGTTGTTGCTGGTGGATGCCTTTGAAGGCCCCATGCCCCAAACCCGTTTTGTTTTGCAGAAAGCTATAGAACTCGGATTGAAAATTATCGTTGTGATCAATAAAGTTGATAAACCGAACTGTAACCCGGAGGAAACAAATGAACTGGTCTTTGAATTGATGTTTTCCCTGGATGCCACAGAAGAACAACTGAATTATCAGACTGTGTACGGTTCTTCCAAGCAGGGATGGATGGGGGCCGATTGGAATGCTCCAACAGAGGATATGACCTATTTGCTGGATACGATAATCGGGGATTTTGATCCCCCCAAAGAAAATCCCGGAACTTTACAACTGCAGATATCTTCCCTGGATTACTCATCTTATACAGGCAGAATTGCAGTAGGGAAAATACACAGGGGGAGCATTAAAATGGGTGACCAGGTTTCCATTGTTCAGCGAAATGGCCTGATCAATAAATCAACGGTTAAGGAACTGTATACTTTCGAGGGACTGGGGAAAGAGAAGACCAATAAGGAGATTAAATCTGGGGAGATAGTTGCTGTCCAGGGACTTGAAAACTTCGACATTGGAGATACCATCTCAGATTTTGAAAATCCTGAGGCTTTAAAACCAATCTCGATAGACGAACCCACCATGAGCATGCTGTTCACCATCAATAACTCTCCCTTTTTTGGGAAGGATGGTAAATATGTTACCTCAAGGCAAATCCGGGACAGGTTGTTCAAAGAGACTGAGAAAAATCTCGCATTAAGGGTTGAAGACACAGATTCACCGGACAAATTCATGGTCTTTGGGAGGGGGATCTTGCATTTATCAATCCTGATCGAAACCATGAGAAGAGAAGGTTATGAGATCCAGCTGGGTCAGCCAAAGGTGGTCATTAAGGAAATAAATGGGTTCAATCATGAACCTGTAGAAATGCTGTACGTAAATGTTCCAGAGGAGTTTTCCGGGAAAGTAATTGAGCTGGTTACCAGCCGTAAAGGGGATTTGCTCAATATTGTCACAAAGAATGACAGGATAAATCTGGAGTTCAAAATAACGGCCAGGGGATTGATTGGATTAAGGCAGCCTGTATTAACCGTAACCGAAGGTAATGCAGTTATTTCGCACAGGTTTTCGGGATATGAGCCGTGGAAAGGCAACATACTCCGTAAAAGAAATGGAGCCTTAATTGCCCTGGAGACGGGTACATCCATCCCCTATTCGATTGATAAATTGCAGGACAGGGGAAGATTCTTCATTGATCCGAATGAAGATATTTATGCTGGCCAGGTAATTGGGGAATACACGAAACAGGATGACCTGGTGGTAAATGTGATCAAGACAAAGAAACTCACCAATATGCGGGCATCAGGATCAGATGATAAGGTATCCATTGCACCGGCTATAAAATTTTCACTGGAAGAAGCCCTGGAATATGTCGGGGAAGATGAATATATTGAGGTAACACCCAAATTCCTGCGCGTGCGAAAAATATTGCTCAACGAGCACGACAGGAAGAAAAACAAAAAATTTGAGGACTGATCTAACCTCTGCTCCTTAGCACATTACCAGCTTAACCCTTTTGATTTACGCTACAGCTCCAACCTTTATGTGTTGGATTGTCAGCATAAATGTTAAAAATCCAAAATTATTTGCCATCCTTATTATGCGGCATTGATATTTTTAATATCTTTTCTCAAATAAGCCTGTTAACCAGGTTATTCCGTTCTTTAACATATGCATACTCATTACTGATTTCAAACGGAAGACTATTGCTAACCCCCCAAACCATGAAAAAGTCAATACTTTCCCTGTTGATTCTGTGCAGCCCTTTATTTCTCCTTAATGGTCAAACTTATGTTTCCGGTCCTCTATCCGGGGATACCTTCCTCTGGGATACAGCTCGTTCTCCTTTTATCGTTTCGGGCTCCCTGGTGGTTGAGTATAGTGCCAGGCTGATGATTGAGCCCGGCGTTATTATTATGTTCGAATATAATCCTGATCCGGAGCAAAAAACTTCCCTGATTGTACAGGGACAAATGCAAGCTGAAGGTACTAAAGATGAGCCCATTATATTCACCTCATTAAGGGATGATTCCCATGGTGATCATAACAAGGACGGCAGGGCAACCATATCAAGGCCCGGGGATTGGGGATTCATTGAATTCAATAATCTTAGTGGAGACTCTTATTCCCTGCTGTTAAATACCATCATCAAATATGGGGGAGGGGCAAGTAAATATGGCTATCAGTCGTTCAATCAAAACCTGCCACCGGAACGGCGTCCGATGGTCATTATTTATGATGATATTGATGATCTGTATGAACCCGTTGAAATCGATAACTCCACTTTGACCCAATCATTGGGTGTCGGGATTATCATGGGAAAGGGAAAGGTAAGTAACACCACCATATCTCATTGTCATCATGGCATCCAGGTAAGCAGTTCAAATTGCGAGATCTTAAACAATTCAATTACCGATAATAGAGATTATCCAGTTATTATGGATGGACCATGGATGCTGATGTCTTCAAGGTCATTAATGGAAGCTTTTTCAGGGAATACAGTTGCAAACAATGGGCAGGATGTAATAGCCCTTGGAGGAAGGCTGAGGGCATATGACATTTACCTGATGCCGGCCTATCTTCAGCTTTATTGGAAAAATTATGGTATTCCTTATCTGATATATAAGCCACTTATCGTGCCAAATGGAAATGTTAGAATTGATCCTGGGACCATTATCAAATTCAAGGCGGCCACAGATCTTTCAACGATAACTTACCTGGATGTGCCATGGGACGGGAGTTTGATCGCTCATGGTACAGATACGGAAAAAATCATTTTTACATCAGAATACGACCGCCAGTATGACCTGCTGCAACCAGAGAATCCCGGACGGGATCCCCAGGCGGGGGACTGGGGATTTATCAGGGGCAGTCTTTTATCATTTGATCATTGTTATTTCAAGTATGGTGGAGCATATGTCAATGAGAACATGGAAATCTCGGATGATTCATCAGCTGTCCTGATAATCCATGATAATGATAGTCTCGCACCTAACATAAAAAACAGCATGTTCCGTAATTTATATAACCATGGCATCCGGATAAACTACGATACCATACCCCGGAAGCCTTTGAAAGTGCAACAGTCATCCTTCCTTTTACCCTATGATAGATATGGCATTAAAATGTCGGGCACTGGCCAGACAGACTGGGGGATAGATGCGTCCAATAATTACTGGAATGGGAAAATGGGGCCATTTCATGCTGATTCTAATGACATGGGCAACGGTTGCTTGATTGACGGTGGCATACAGTTCAGAGATTTCCTTACTGAATCGGAAGATACCCTTGACCTGATTGCCTCGGTTGTGACAGGGAACGTTTTCAATACTGAGGGTGAGGAAGTCCCACATGCCCTGGTCCAGCTGATTGGCAAGACCATCAAAAGTGTAAAAAGCAATGAGTATGGAAAGTTCTTCATCCCAAATGTACGGCCAGGATATGGATACAAAATGAGGGTGCAAAAGTATAACTATCGTGATTCGATATTTGATGAAATCACTGTTCCGCCGGACAGTGTTTTGGTGGCCAATTTATATATTGAGGAAAGGCAGGTGAATGCAGTCATTGATACCATCACCTTCAATGTAAATCCGGGGTATATCTCTGAGGTCATGGTAGGAGGGACAGCTACAAGATATTACAAGATCATTGACATCAAGAGCAAAGAACCGGTTTATGGAGCAGAGGTTTTTATCAATGGATATGATTCAACATTTATTTCCAATTCCAGCGGTATCGTTACTATCGATATTCCAGCGAGTGCAATAGGAGCTGCCAATCGTTATAAGGACTTCTACATTTCTAAAATCGGCCCTGAAAGTGCGTATTTTCCCCCGGCATTACAGATGCATTTCAGGGTTAAGGTAAGCCCACATGAATACATGAAAAAATGGTCAGGCAATACCTTTTTTAAGATAGGGATCTCAGTTTTTGAGGCTCAAAATGAATTGGGTGCAGCACTGGGGCTAAATATGAAAAATAATGGCAGCAGTGAATTTGCCGATAAACTATGGATAAGCCGGTCCAGCAAAACCGGCGCCGGGCTGGTACTGAGCACACCGGAGGCCAAAGTGGAATTTGGCAGTTTTGAAGCAGGTGCAGAAGCCAAAGTAGGTGTAAATTTCAGTGCCCTGTTCAGGGATGAATTCAGTTTCGATTATCAAAATACCGGAAAAGTAGCACTGGCCAAATTCATTGTTTTAGCTGATGGGGCCCTTCCCTATATGGACTCCCCATTGATGAGATATTTTGTCAGCTGCCTGGAGAGGCAAAACGATGAAATTGATAAAGCAGCTCTGAAGAGCAGCATTGGTTTTGGTATTCAGGGTTATGGAAGTGCCGAAGCAGGTCTGGAAGCCAAATTCCCTGACGTGAAAGGGAAAGACGTCCCGCTTGGTGCGGAAGCAAAGGGCAGTGTCGGAGTATCCGGGGATATAGACTTTCTGTTTAACCGGTATGCACACTCGGGACAATTGGATTTCGATCTGTCATTTGTTGTCAAGGCTGAAGGTAAACTTTCTCTGGCCGCCGGGCTCAATTTTGATGATCTGTTTGGAGGTAAAAAGGATAAGGGTACAGAAACTGATAAGAAAAACGAGTCGAAAAATGATAAGCTTAAAGGTGAGTTAAAAATACCCGACCTGGCCGGCCTTGCGGCTTCAGGGGGAGGAAGGTTTGGTCTTAATATCGGAACCATCAGGGGAGTACCTGAACCTTCGACACATCTGGGATTTTTGTTTGGATATAAGTATTCTCTGGCGGCAAGTGCACTTATTTGGAAAGCTGAGCTGGCACAGGATCGCACCTTCCAGTATACCTTTAAAATAACCGATAAGCAGGTGGTTGATATATTCAATGAAAAATGCAACCTGGCAAAAAATATGTTTACACAGGATCCAGGTAATGTTGATCTGAATCTCAGCAACCTCAGTGCTGGTTCCCTGTTCACAAAGCCATTTACATCCTTTGTTGAAAACCAGGTAAAGGAGGCCATATCATTTCCCCCCATTCCTTATGAGGTCAGCATTACAGATGTGGTGGATGAAGGGGGGTTCAACATGGAACTGGCACTGGGCATTACAGTTCTCAGGGTAAAGTTTGGTGCTGGTTTCAAGTATGAAACCACCAATGAATACAAGAAGTCTGAAGGCGTTTTTTATGATTTCAACCTGTACCCTCTGGCCACCTATAATTATCTTTCGGATAATAAAAGCTACAAGGCTCAGACCATATTGCAGGATATAGTAACAGAGTCTGCCGATTATATTGTACAAGAGATTGCTGAAAATCTAATCCCTGAAGTTTTCAGGAGGATACCATTCTGGCCTTTTAACCTGAAATCAGATGGTCCATTTACCAGGCCAGTCGGACCGACTACCAGGCCATTATCGGTTCTACGGGTTGATGAAATATCCACTACAGATAGCCTATTCGTATATTACTGGGATTGGTATGGAACCGAAGGGAAACCGGATGCCAGGAAATCGCTTGACAATAAAAGATTAATGATCAGTGATTATGTAAGGAGCGTGGCGGCGCAGGTCCATAAACTGGATTATGGGATTGGCGGATTTTATCAGTTTGAACCCTATGGACGTTCCTTCGAAAATGCCAATGCAACTCTGACCATCGAGTATTTTGATGATGAACTCACAGTCTATTTACCTGATAGTACCGTCTACCAAATCCCCGAGACAGACCTGTGCATGTATAAGGAAGACAAGAAGAACAACTGCTGGGTATATATCGGGGGTGCCATTGATACGGATTCTAATACAGTTACGGCAGCGATTGACAGCCTGGGGACCTATACGCTGGCCCCGTTTGCCCCGGATGGAAGCTTTTCATTTACTGCCACACCTGACACCATTGACCTTGATATTTCTGATACTGCCCGGTTGGTAAGTGAGCCAATTTATTTTAATACCGGAGATCTGATATCAGATGGCGAAATGTTTACGATTGAGGTTTCCTCCGGAACAATCATGAATCCGGACGCTGATGGTCAAAAGGAGGGTCACCAGGTTGGAGCGTCAAACGGTGCCTTAACCATTGATTACCAGGCAGGTGATTATTCCGGAGTGGCCTATGTAAAGGCATCCAGCACTTACGGGCGATCTTCCGGTATCCATGAGATCTTTGTCAAGGATAATGAGGCACCTCTGGCTCCGGTATTGGCTAACTTAAGCATGATCAATCACCAGGTAAGTTTAAACTGGCAGCCTGTTAATGATCCTGATCTGGTTGGATACAAGATCTATTATGATCTTCAAAGCGGGGCCCCGTATAATGGTAAGGCTTCTGTACTTGGAGATCCATCTCCAATTGATGCAGGGATCGATACTTCTTTTGTTATATCCGGATTGAGTAAGGATTCGACATACTTCTTCGTAATTACAGCCATAGACAGGTGCGGGAACGAAAGTTCCTATTCAAATGAAGGAAGCATTATTACCCAGTTTAACCACCGGCCAGTGCTCTATAAAAGAATCTTTTTCATTGAACCCAACCTTGCAAAAGGAACCATCATTGATACCCTTTGGGCATATGATGAGGAAAGGGATCAAAACTTAAGTTACTACCTGGCTTCCAACAACACATGTGATGCCTTTGCCCTGGATCCGATTACCGGAGAGATCACAGTTGAGGATCCCCAGCAGGTGGCTTATCCTGGACCGTCTAACGATACGCTCAGATTATGGGCTGCAGTAAGGGATGATTTTGAACCACCTGCTGCAGACAGCACTGAAATATTGATCATCCTAAAGCTGAATACCAGCCTATCGGTAATCAGGAGCAGGGAAGAATTTATCCTTGACCTGTATCCAAATCCTGCATCAAGCGAGGTATATGTCAACTTTGATGATCATGGTAGCACTAAGGAAGGCAAACTACAAATTATCAATGCAAATGGCCAGGTGTTCTTTGTCAAGGAATACCATACAGGATTACCTCCAACACAGGTGATTTCTATTGATCATCTACCTGGAGGAATATATTCCGTATTATTCAATACATCAGAAAGACAATGTGTTGGCAAACTGGTAATTATGAGGTAATTAGCCAAAGAATCCATAATTTGGATCAAATTTTAAGTACGGTTGGAAATGCAGATTGATTTAACAGGGAATTATTAATAAACAGATTTACAATGGATCGGCGTAAATTCTGTAAAGCAGGTCTCAGCACAGCCCTAACCCTGGGATTACCTGGGTACCTGGCTGGATGTAGTAAAAGCAATCCCGTCCTCCCGCCTTCCGACGGAATTACTGCCAGGGCAGCAGCGATCACAGGTGATAACCTGGATGCCATGACCCGGGATGCCATAGATGCCGTGGGTGGGATGAATACCATCGTCAATAAGGGAGATACAGTTTTTATAAAACCCAATTTTGTTATTATTCCCTGGGCTGATAGCAATAACTGTTTTCATGCAGGTGAGTGTACAAAGACAGAGATCATCCTGGCTGTTGCAGAAGAATGCTTGAAAGCTGGCGCAGGGGAGATCATTATAGGGGAGGGTTCCCATCTACCCTCGTTTGACTGGAAATATGCCGTTACCCTGGATGGCAGCACCAACCTGGTTACGGAATCGGCACGCCTAAGCTCATTGTACCATGGGAAAGTCACCCTGGCATGTCTGGAAACCGATTCTCCAGCCTGGGTTGATATCCCTTCGGTTACTTCACTAAATAACATTGCTATATCGAGCCTGGTTGCCCATGCAGACAAAGTCATTTCTATTCCTGTGGCCAAGACCCATTCATGGGCCCAGCTTACACTTGCTTCCAAGAATTATATTGGGATTACCCCCTTATCTAGATATGCCCAATGGGTTGATAACTCATGGTGGAACCGTGGTGCCTTCGATCACAAAAGTCCCGGAGCTATCGCACAGGTCTACCTGGACATTGAAAAAAGTATCAGAACCGACCTCTCGGTAATTGATTTCTCCATAGGCATCGAAGGAAACGGTCCGACCCGGAGCCAGGGCGGTACCACACTGGACATGAAGGATCGCATGGGGACCTGGGCCATAGTGGCCAGCAGGGATATTATGGCTGCTGATGCCACAGCCGCACGAATTATGAACCACGATGTGAATAATATCTCCCAACTTACCATGGGATATAACATGGGACTTGGAGAAGTGAGGGAAGAGTCGATTGAAATCCTGGGAGAAAAACTTGATAACCTTCATGTTAACTGGAAAGCTGCCAGATTGAAGGGATAATATTTCTTAATATTCTGTTAATCCAAAATGATAACCATGATGAAAAAATTGATCTGTTCTTCAGTATGTTTGTTAATGTTATGCAGTATTCAACTTTCCGGACAGGGCTTTATAAAAGCAGTTGACAATCCGTGGTCACAGGAGTGCTATGTCACCCTCAATAATGGTGAGGAGTACAAAGGTAAACTCAGTAGTGCCGTATTTTCAGGAGGAAGTGTAAGAAGCCTTACCGTAAAGCACGAAGATGGAACGAAGCACAAGTACAAAGCAGAAGATGTAAAACGGCTGCTGATAAGATTTGGTGAGCTGGCCAAGATCGAAACCATTATGGAGGGGACAACCTCAATACAAGAGCTGCTTGAACTAGATTTCAATGAGATCATCCAGCGGGAATACATCATTTTTGAACAGGCATTATTACCTAAGAAAAAGAATAAATACGCATTATTACAGTTGGTGAATCCCGGTTTTGATAACAGGATTAAAGTATACGAGAATCCCACAGGACAGGAAACAGGAACCATGTCCGTTGGAAACGTTGCAGTCACAGGTGGAAAAGAGAGATCCTACCTGGTTGTAAAAGATGGAGAAAAATCAGTAAAAGTGAAAAAAGGAAGCTACAAAAAGAGTTTTTCCAAATTATTCGCAGACTGTGAAGAAATGATGAAGATGTATGGTCAGAGGAAGGTGAAGTTCAATGATATGGCCTATCATGTGCTTCATTATGATATAATTTGTAAATAGTACGTATTATGCATGCCTGCACTTATTGAATTCGATAGAGATTAGTAAGATTAGGCTAACAGCTATGATACTGAGGACTATATAAGGTGGTTGTCCAACTGAAAAAGCAACACCGATCATGGAAATAATAAGAATTGCTATTCTTGGTAACAATAGTAACCCGCTTAATCTCCAAACAGATACAGCTGTGAAGCCAACAAAAAATAAGTATCCTCCACCTAATGCTAAGGCAATCGGAATATTCAATATGTCGTGAGGATGCCCTAAAATTTTTTCAAATCCAACAGCAACACCAATGATCCCCCAAATGAGTGGGAAATGCAGGAAGCTATAGGCATCTCTCGCAATGCTGGCCTGCTTAAGCCCGGATTTATTCGATAAATGCTCTTCAAGGTGTTCCTTAATCCATGAAAAGTAACTCCACCACAAAAGGCATGTGACCAGGACCGCAAGCCCGCCGACGATCATTATTTCTTGAGAT
>Ga0255055_10001580_pt1 | contig 16501 bp, 12 predicted proteins | sample JV7_2_27_MG_FD_188633 | JGI IMG/M metagenome (GOLD analysis project Ga0255055, IMG submission 188633) | Seawater microbial communities from Jervis Inlet, British Columbia, Canada - JV7_2_27 | ecosystem: Environmental > Aquatic > Marine > Inlet | place: Canada: British Columbia | collected... | reverse complement strand
AGCGACGAAGCAATCCGATGCAAAGCATCGTCCCGAGCGAAGTCGAGGGATCCTTCGATTTACTCAGGATGATCCGCCATGGCGGATCAGATTGCTTCGCTTCGTTCGCAATGACTTTTGAAAGATTCGCTAAGTCAATCGGAACATATTTTTGAGAATTACTATAGATACTAGCAAACAGAAGACAGGGGTCACAGGTTATCGTTAAATAGTTGATTAGTTGAATAGTCAATTAGTCAGAGGTTAAATCCATTTTATACTATTTGACCATTCGACCAATTAACGAATCGACTGAACTCACGGACCAGCAGCCAGAGGCAGAACTCTTGAACCCCTGAACCCAGAACCTCTGAACCCATGAAATCTGTGGCTAACCAATATCAGGCAAGATATCGCGCGACAGGCCCAGGCCGTCAACCATAATGGAGCGGTAGATGTCAAAAACCCTGTCTTTAATCGCTTGTTTCGTGTCGGGAGGGGTTTGGGCGATCATAATACCGCTTTTGAGGATACAGGCCTGAATGTCTTTGGATGGATTGAAAGTGGTGCCGAGCTGTCCAGCGGATTGAATTGGAAAACGTTTCTTCTTTAAAAATTTCCCCAGTTTATTCAGATCAATATTTATTCTTTGGCTGGGAGACAGGACAAAGTTTCTGCGTCCGTCTCTGGCACAGGTTTCTTCAAAAAGACGGTCTGTTATTTCCCCCGGCAATCCGTCAGGCTGTACCCCGCACACCCTGCAGCTATCCACGGATTGCATTTCCAGGATATTGAATTCAAATTCTCTGAGATCAATATAGAGCAACTTGTTGAAAAGTTTGGGTTGCTGACCGATGATTAATCTCACTGCCTCCGAAACCTGCACCGACGAAACGATGCCGATTACCGACGGATGCACACCGACCACCCCGCAGACCGGCAGATCCTCATCCTTGAGTTCAGGCATGAAGCACTCCAGGCAAAATGTTTGACCGGGTATCAGGGTGGTTACGTTTCCAAAAGCTTCAATGGCGGCCCCAAAGACATAGGGAATTTTAAGTTTGTTGCAGGTGCGGTTTACCAGATAACGGGGCTCCGGCCGATCCAACCCGTCAATCACCACGTCCATTCCGCCAATCAATTCCTCGGCGTTGATCGAATTCAGGGACTCGGGAATCGCTTCCAGCTTCACATCGGGGTTGAGCTTGTTTAATTTTTGTTGTGCAATCTCTACCTTCGGCAAACCAACGCAATCGGCATCATAAAGATGCTGGCGGTGAAGATCCGAGCGGGAAACAATATCCCGATCGACGATTCGCAAATACCCGATGCCCATGCCGACAAGCTGGGTGGCAATCGATGAACCCAGGCCTCCTACGCCAATCAGGCATGCTTTGGCATTGCGGAGTTTGAGCTGACCGTCATATCCGATGTCGGCCAGCACAATCTGCCGCGAATAAGTTTCCAGCTCTTTATCTGTGAGTTTCTTTGGCATATTTACTTTGACCTAAATTGAGCGTTTCAAATTATTAAAGGGGGTCATTTATTCTTATATTCAATGAATTCTACCCGTCGAGTGCCTCAGGGTCTAACGACAGGGTCGAACGATCGATATATACTACCCAAATAAAATGGAATTTCAATCTTAAAATTAATGTAATCATGGAATTGACTGGGAAGTATAAACCTGTGGCAACATTGCAGGCGTTTAGAAATAGATTAAAGTATTACTTTAGAACTATATATTAAACTATTGGAATTGAAATATATTTATTAATTTCAGGGCATATGGAATAAAAAGCTGCTGTACGATAATGGACATTTTCGAAAAATGTATGAATGTTTAGCTGTCTACGAAATCTTCAATTATTGGAGCCAAGTCCATAAAGTTTACCTGCATTTCTTTTCGCAAATCTGTGACTTCGCCACCTGCATAGAAAGGCCCGAACTGAACATCGATCGCTATGCTTTTTGCCTCACAATATCTTTTAAGGGATGGCTTGGTCATATTTCCTATCAAAAAAGCGTTGATTCCGGCACCCCATTCGAAATGAGGTCCGTCGCCACCGCTATCTCCCATGATGATGATTTTGTTGAGTGGAATATTAAAAGAACGAATGCTCGATCCGGTGTTCTTGCCTTTATCTATCGTCTCAAAAAGATCGTAGACATGCCATGGGTCGGCATCACTTTTCGGGTAGCGTACCATAGGGTGAGCGGATAGTGCCGGCACTTCCGGAAGCAGGCCCTTTGTAAAAATCCGTTGAAAATAACCGATCACACCGGTGGTATTGAGCATGAACAAGATGTTATTGCTCAGGCACCATTCGATTAGTTCCGGAACACCTTTATAGGTAGTGAAAGATTTATTCAGATATGCATCCATCTGATCCTCAGTTATTGAGGCCGGTGACAGATTCTGAATCTTTTTGATTGCCTCACCGAGAGAAATGATGTTGCCGGTGTAATATTGGAAAATTGCTTTTAAATCTGGTCCTAATTCCGGATGGTTAAATGAAATGAAATCAAAAGGACCGCAGGGTGCGAGGCACTGATTCCAGTCCGAAGAAACAATTGCTTTATAGGTCTTGTTTTTCTTAAACATTTCGTGTCGAAATTCATTTGTGGAACTTTGCAGGTAGGGGAGAAGTCGGGTCTCATAGAGAGGATAACACACTGCAATAATTTAATCCATTTGAAAACTATCTTTCAACTTCTGAAGTATTGATATATGCATTTTTATGAAGGGGCTTGATTTTTTGGCATTAACGGGGAAATATATGATGTTATTTTCAAAATTAAACCTGCTTATCTGGAAAATCCAAGTTGCCATTAGACAAACTCTCTGTGGGAGCGGCTTCCAGCCGCGAATTCAACTGTCGCGGCTGGAAGCCGCTCCCACATTTAATACCACTTGTTCTTTCTGGATAACCGCGAAATTTAATTTCAAAAGGGCGTAAATCTTGAACAGAAGTGATGATTATAAAAAAGTAGCTGACAACTATTTTGATTTTCTGGCCGAGCACTTTCCGGTGATGTGCGCCAGCGATGAATTTGACTTTCTCCCCAGAGCGGAAAATGCCGGCAGACACTATGACAAATTGGATAAGTTCGAATCTAATGTGATTGAGGCGTGCATAGATAAACTAAAAGATTTTCAAAAACGCTTTGCAGCGGCCAACGATGAAGAAGGCGATCTCGACAGTTTCATCGATCTCAAATTACTGCAGGCCAATGCAGCCGGCATTTTAATCGAGCTGGATACCAAGCGTTCCTGGCAGTACAATCCGTTGTTGTATTTAAAAATTGCCTTTATCGGTCTGGATCATGCGTTAATAAAACCGGCTGCAGATTCCAAGGAGGTCCAGGACAGGGCCCTGGCGCGCCTGTCCGCTATTCCCGGGTTACTGAAACAGGGGATGAATAATATCCGCTGCGTGCCGGAAACCTATTATCAGGCCTCATTGCTGATGGCAGAAGATTGCAAACAATACCTGAATCAAATCGACAGGGCGCTGCCAAAGCGATTTCCTGATCATCATAATGGGGCTTTCAAAGCCTTGAAAAATGCCGAGGCTTCCCTTGAGAATTTGAATCAATTTTTAAAATCCAAATCCCCTGAGCCCGATCGACGATTCGCGGTTTCCACTTTAGAGACATCCCTAAAAGACCATTTTTTATCGGCACATACACCTGAAGAAATATTTGCGATCGCCAGGGAAGAATGGCAGCTGGTTTTAGGACAGCTTAAAAAGATGCAATCACAAATAGACGCAAATAAAACCTGGGAGCAGCTGTATCATGCCTACACGCCTTCTCAAACAGCGGATACGGAAATCATTGTCCTTTATGGAGATGAGATTAATCGTTTGCGGACATTTTTCGGCCAAAACGGTTTTGCTGAGGAATTTTTGAGCGCCCCCATTGAGATTGACTACACACCAACCTACCTGAAATCCATACGAAGCTCGGCTTCATTTGCAGCCGCATTCACCCGGGATCCGCGGGAAAAGAGCTATTTTTATATTTCTACTCATTTCCCACGGCATAACTGCAAAGAAACCGACATTCATCTTCAAAGACGTTTGAATCGTGAATATAAAATGCTTACCGCTCATGAGACGATACCCGGGCACCATTTCCTGGACGCCTTGCGGCGTAACCTGAAGAATCCGATTCGCCGACAGATTGAGTCACCGCTTTTTTACGAGGGCTGGGCTTCTTATGCAGAATCTATGTTGATCGAATATGGTTATCTAGACGATCCGTTAGAACGACTCGTTAGCGCTAAGCGAAATCTGTGGCGATCGGCTAGATGTCAAATCGATGTGGGACTCACGATTGGAAAACTTTCAGAAAATACAGCAGTTGATTTATTAAAAACATGCGGATTTGAAGCGGCGGAAGCATCAAGGCAACTGGACCGCTTTCGCCTAAATCCCGGTTATCAGTTATGCTATTGTTATGGCAGTCATGAATTTAAACAATTGAAGAAAAAATACAGCCACTTTTTAGAAGGCAAGGATTTCTACAGCTTTCTTTTGGAAGGCGGGGAGCTGCCGTTTCATTTGATCGAGAAGCGATTTGAAAACCTTCAGGAGAATTGCATTTAATGTTGCGTTTAGACATTTTTATTAGAAGAACGTCCCAATCGTTTTCTTAAAAAAAAGCTTTGAAATGAGTATGGTCAGGATAAAACTAACGATATTAATTTTGATGAATATGGCGTTTATCTCCGGATGCAGCTTAGCCATGATTATTTTTTCTGCATATGATGATGATGAATTAACTTCTCTTGAAATGACGGTCGAATCAAATCCCTGCGGGGCGGATGTTTACCTGGATGGAAAGAAATTAGGATCAGCCCCGATAACGGTTAAGATCGAAGGGTTGTCAAAAGAACACAAAATTGTATTAATAAAAAGCGGATTTCGGACAAAAATTGAAACGGTTCTTATCTCTCCTGGCCGTCAGTTAGACGAGAAATATCTATCTGTAACCAGTTCCGACGGAACATCGTCTCGGGTTGAAAATAATATCTTGAATGTCGTTCTGCAAAAAGAAGATATTATCCCTTGATCGATGTTCAAATTAATTGATCTCCGCCTGGTATTCTTCCAGCGGGAGAGACATCGGAGAATTATCTAAGACAGGACGCTTTACATCCGGCATTGCGCCGTATAAATACCGGATTTCGGCCGTATCGTCCAATGGACGCTCGAGGCGTATCCGGATCGTTTGAGGATCATGGCGATATACTTTCGTGATGGGAACGGAAGTACCCTTGGCGATTACTTCCCATCCGGTAATTCCTGAAGCAGGGGTGAAATCACTGCCACCATTGTGTTGAATCCTGATCTCGATGGTTCGGTTGTCGATTCGATTTACATCGGTCACTTTTGGTCCTCGATGATATGTCTCTTCACCTAAGACGTGTAAGATCGATTGGGCGACTCTGCGCCCCAGTGTAATATATGCGTTTGGCGTGAGATGCTGCCTGCCATGATTTTTTAGATCAAGCGTCGTGGCTGCCAGATAACTGTTTGTAGCGTTTTCGGCAACGTGTTTTTGGGCGTTGCGGATGGCCTGGTGGGGTTTGTCTTTACCGCCGGGTCGCTTGATCATCATAACGACAAGAAATGGGAGGTCTTCAAAATCAGAACCATTCGTGATGTCCATTCTCACTTGATTGGTGATAAAACGTTCAAGAGAGGCGACATACTCCTTCTCGGTTACCGTGCCCCGTGCAGCGTCCGCTTCGCCCTGTATCCAGATTACAAATTCTGCTGCCCCTCCTGTATCTGATACTCCCGAAATAAAACGATTATATATCGACCCCGGCGCTGTGTCTTCCCAGTAACCCGTGCCCCAATCGGCTTCTTTTCTCAGTCCCGAGCCATTGTTAGAATAATCCAGCAGCCCGATCGGTATGCCTATCCGGTCGATTATCCGGTTACCAAAGGCAATGGCTGCATTGCCTTGCGCACCTAATTTTGACCAAACGCGATTACTGAATTTGCGCAGCAGCGAATGGGCTACTAAATCGGTACCGGTGTAAAACCATTCTTTCATATTCGACTGCCCCAGGCAGGCAACAAGCATTCCCACACCCCATTTATGTTGACCGTTGATGAAGACCGTGTGATCGTTATGACTGCGGACCTGGATGTTATACCAACCCCCCTGCGGTACATCTGCAAGTTTGCCGACAAAAATTCCATTTCGCGGTGCAGAATCGATAGCCGTCCAAGGTACGATTTCTTCAATGGTGTTGTTCCTGACAACCCGAGCTTCTATGGCTTCCATCTGTCCTCTGTAAGTCCCGGAGACGACGATATCCGCGCTTTGTCCTTTGCGTTGAAAAATACGTCCATTTTCAAAATCGGTTACAGCTAGCAAAGGTCTCGACTTTATACCCGAAATGTCCCTGTCGGAATCCGATTCGGTTACGACTGTTTCTGATTCCGTGTCCGGGACATCAGCCCCATTTTTTTTATCCGATTTGGCAAGAAAAATTTTTTTATACCCTGGTTCGACGTCGCCCGGAATTTCGGGAAATTCGAGTATCTCAGCGGATTTCAAAATGAGCACCCCGGCCTTATTGCCTGGATGAATGTTCAGAGATATCAACTTTTGAAAGGGAAGTGGTAAATACAGTGCTGTGATTCCAGGCTTGAGAGATTTGAGTTTAACAAGGGCAGGGGCTGTCATGTACTCGACTGTCATGATGTCGGAGTGGGGTGCTTCAACAGTTAGCTTCAACACTCTGAAGATACGATGATCTGATGCCGGAATGGCCGGGAGTTTAAAAGTGGATTGATGGCCGACTGATTTTATCTCTAAGTATTCAGCGCTTTTGTCGAGGGACACGTTTGAGCCCGGTACAGACATCTTAAGATCGAGCAGATAACTGACGGGGATCAAGGCCTCGGCCTCAAACATTGAAAAAATGTTGTCAATTTCAAGGCGTATCGTTCCCAGTTCGGATTCGGCCCTTTCAAGCAAAATGAGATCACTGGCGCGCAAATCTTCTCCATACTGCCTTGATGGAACACTGTCTGCGCGGATTACCTCAAGCTGACTGAATACTTGTGCCAGGTAAGGAATTAGATTTTTAATAAAATCATCACCATAGACGATTGCGGAAGAAAAGCCAGACTGCCCCGAAGACGCTAGATGCATGACCGGAACATCATCAACCGCGGTCAAGAAACCCATCAATCGTCTATCAAGATCGCCAGCGCCGGTTGCAGCACTGCGCTTGTAATCAATTACCCGTTTCTGTCTGTGGTCCTGAATGATCTGCGCCTGGATCGCATCAGCTGCAACCATGGCGCCCAGACCATTCCAATAGGTACTGGTCTTATCGTAGAGCAACGCATGGCTTTTTTTGGCATTTTGCAGCAGTTGTTCAAGGCTCACAAAGCTCTTAAGGGGGTGGGATCCAAGGGTTTCGAGAAGCAAATCGTATTGGCTGCGATTACACGTTGTGCTTTGGGGTACAAACCCCACATATTCAGGATAAATCGTTGATTTGCTCGGGGCGACAATAAAAATGAATCGGCGACCCGAGGCTTCAATAATTCGTTCAATGGCATGCAGCTCCAAAACCAGGCGATCGGTATCTGCTGATCCCCCGCAGGCTTCTTTTCTGTAATCCTCGATGGATTGTCGGCTATAGAGCCATCCGTTGTCGCCGACATGGACGCCCTTGGCATCAGTCATCTTGAATAGACGGTAGTCCAACCATCTTTTGGCAAAAATGAGCGGGCTCCGCAAAGAAAAACTGTCATTCAAATACTGGTCGAAAGACAGATAGTATGCGTTGTCGAGCAACGCCGGGCCATCAAGTCTTGGCGGTTTGAGACCGATGCGTTCCATGTTGATGCCGGAATCCAGGTCGATTAACCAGACCATGGCCGGTGATAATAAAATTAAGACAAATATAAATGAAAGAATTTTTCTCATTGCGCGTTTAAAACCGATAGTAAATAAAAGGGCTGCTTGTGCCGCCGACAATGAGCGCCGCGCAATACGGGAGCAGCAGCAGGATCATTAGAGCGCCGGCAAACACCGGGATCGGGTCTTTTTTGTTAGTTAAAAACTTTATAATTGAAAAATCACCGGGCAAAAAGAAGACCGGCAATGCGGTCAACAGGAATAAAATGTTGCGGTAGTTCAAGGCCCGACTTAATTCGTAAGAAAGCGGCAAATCGCTGGCTGTGAACATCGTTCCCAGAAATCCGATTGCCTGGGAAATGTCTTCCGAACGGAAAAGCACCCATCCAACCATAACGATAAATAGCGTTATTAGACGGCGCATAATTTTGTAGCGTTCCGGGGATAGGTCACGCATGCCGCTGACGCGTTCTATGATCAAAAACACGCCATGGTAAATTCCCCAGAACAGAAACGTCCAGTTTGCGCCATGCCATATGCCGCAGAGGACACAAACGACTGCCATATTCAGACAGGTTCTTGTTGTTCCCCGGCGGTTGCCGCCAAGGGGAATATACAGGTAGTCTCGAAACCAGCGGCTGAGTGTGATATGCCAGCGTCGCCAAAAATCTGTGATGCTGATGGCAGAATAGGGGCGATTGAAATTTTCGGGGAATGTAAAACCAAACAGCATTCCCAGACCAATGGCCATGTCGGCATACGCGGAGAAATCGAAATAAATCTGGAGCGTATAGGTAATTGCGCCAAGCCAGGCGACTTTTGTATCCAGCAATTCCATATTGAGACCAAAAATAACGTCTGTGATCTGGCCGCAGGAATTGGCGATTATCACTTTTTTTGCCAGACCCCAGCAAACGCGCATAATCCCATTGTAGAAATAATCCCACGATTCCCTGCGCTCCTTAAGCTGGCTTCTGATATAGCTGTAGCGGACAATCGGCCCGGCGATTAGTTGCGAAAACATGGCGATATAAAGGGCGAAATCGATAACGTTCGCAAGCGCAGGACTTTTTCCCCGATAAACATCGATAATATAACTGAGTTTTTGGAATGTAAAAAATGAAATTCCGATGGGCAGAATAACCGCCTTCCATTCGATCGGAAGAATGTTCCATCCCCAAAAAAAGGTGTTTAGTTCACCGACAAAAAAATTGGCGTATTTAAAATAGGCTAGGAGACCTAAATTAAGAAGTAGCGAGAAACTCAGCCACAGCCGCTTGTACCCAATCTTGCTGTCGATCAGGCGCCCGAGCACATAATCTGCCAACGTAGACAGCATTAGGATCAGAAGAAAACCGGCGGCGCCGTATAGGTAAAATAAGTAGCTGAATATCAGAAGGACTGCATTACGCAGCCATTTGGGGGACAATAACGGCTGTCCATAATAACAGATGATGGCGGCCGGCAGGAAGCCGAAGAGAAAAATGGTGCTTGAAAATACCATATTCGCGGGAAATGACCTATTATTGTGTCCTTTATGTAATTTACAAAACGCGGTTTTATTTTAGGTGTCAGGATTCAATGATTTAGGAATTCAGGAATTGAGGGATTTAGGAATTAGAATGACAGAATACCTTCAATTCCTAAATTCCTGAATTCGTAATTCCTAAATTTTAGCATTAGTTTGATTCAAGCCAAAAACGTGTTCTTTGCCCGTCCTGCCTTTAATCGAGACGGACCCGAGGTCTTTTAGCGCAAGGTCGTCACGGACCAGATCTGCAGTTTGAGAGCATATCACTATTTTTTTGGATAGTTCTTTGTTCGCCAGTCCGGAAAGACGAAAAGCCAAATTCGTGCAATCACCAACCAACGCCAAATCGGCCGCGCGCGAACCATAATGCGACATCGTCACCTTACCGGTTGTTATTCCCCAGCCCATCTGCAAATTATCAGCGGCAAGATTTTTACCGCTTAATTGGGCGCGGATCTCGTTTATTGTTTGCGTCTGTTTGATTGCAGCCTGGCATGCTAAAACGGCCTGAGTGTTTATTGGTTCAACGTCATGGATCCAAAATGCGTAAACTGCGTCGCCGGCGTAATCTTTTAACGTTCCTTTGAATTGGTAGACAATGGTACTGAATTTATCGAATATTTCTTTCATCAAAGCATAAACATCGGATGACGCATGAGCCTGGGAAAAGGTGGAAAAATTCCTGACATCAGCGACGACATTGGTCACCATTATCTCGGTCGGGGTCACCCGGGTGCCATCAGTTAATATCGCAGCATCTGTAACATGAGTAACATTTTCAGGGTAAAACACGCGAAAAGAGAATCCGCCTAAACTAATGGTATCTCCATCCACAATTTCACTGGATGCACCGGCTGCCAGTCGGATACCGTTTACCCAGGTGCCATTTTTGCTGCTGTCGGTGATTTGAAGATGTTCTGCCCGGCGGCTGACCACCGCATGATCTCTGGATACCTGTTCATCGTGTATTAAAATCCTTTTTTGAGGGTTTACGCCTTTGCAGCTTCGTCCGATAAAGACTTTGTCGACGATTTCTAAATATTGAGTTTGCTGGTTCTCATCGACCCATTCTAAATAAGGCTTTGGCATGATTCCACTTTCAAAGAGTTTGATTAAGGATAGGTATGCAGCACGGGATGATTTCGAGGGTCGATTAGGTAACGGCCGCCAGAACGACTGTAATATTATCGCTGCCACCGGCAGCCTTGGCGGTCTCGATTAATTCTTCGACCTTTCGATCGATATCGCTATCTGAACAAAGAATATCTCGAATCTGATCGTCCATGATCATATCGCTTAGGCCGTCTGAACACAGAAGAAATATATCCTGCGCGACGGTTTTCCCGGTTATCAGTTCAAGAGAAAGCTCTTGCTTTAGGCCCACGGCACGGTAAATTATATTGCGTAGCGAATGGTGCCTGATTTGGTCTTTAGAAATTAATCCCTCTTCTAGCTGTTGCTGGACAAGCGTGTGATCTTGAGTGAGTTGTTCGAAATTCCCTTTTCTTAAACGATACGTGCGGCTGTCGCCCATATGACCGAGTATGAAACCCTCATCTGAGAATGCCAAAAGTTCGGCTGTACATCCCATCCCCTTGTGACTTGTATTCTGAACGACATGTTCAAGAATCTTTTGATTTGCAATCCGGAAGGCTTCTTGAATCCGATACAGTACTTCTTTCTGGGATCGGTCGGCATGCCCCTCAAATATTTCTTGAGCGGTATCGGCAAAAATTTTGCTGGCCAGTTCGCCTGCTGCGGCACCACCCATGCCGTCTGCGGTAAGACAAAAATCCAGGTCGGGGTTTAAAATAAATACATCCTCATTATTTGCACGCTTAAGTCCGATATCGGTTTGGCCGCAAAAAATATTCTGGGGCATGTCAAATTCCGCCAGTTACTGGAGTCTACTTTTTATGTGAGGCCTTAACGTTTTCTTTGAAATTTTTTTTCATATAGTCGGCAAGATCGGAGGTATCAAATGATATCTTAAATTCTTTTTTAAAAGCCGCCAAATCCTCATATAAAGCTGAAGAGCTCTGGTATCTTAACTCTTTTTGCTTCTCTAAGCATTTCATAACCATGCGATTTAATTCTTCCGGAACATCCGGCACTGAATTCTTTACGGGCTCAATATCCATTTTCGGAATGATCCGTATCGCCTCAATATCGCTGCTAAACCGGTATACTCTCTTTCCGGTAAGTGTTTCATGAAATACAAGCCCCAAGGCGTATATGTCCGCTTGATGGTCAATCGGTTCTCCCAATGCCTGTTCGGGTGACAAATAGGCCATTTTCCCCTTAACGACACCTGCTTGAGTTAAGCTCGGTTCAGAGCGGGCCTTGGATATTCCAAAATCGCTTATTTTCACTTCCCCTTGATAAGAAATAAGCAAATTTTGCGGGCTAATATCTCGATGGACGATATGAAAAGGTTCTCCGGTATTTTCATCCCGCTTGGTATGAGAATAATCCAGACCCTTGCAGATTTGTGAGATAATAAAGACGGCCTTGTCGATGGGTAGACCTTGTTTCAGAGCCGCGAGAATTTCTGCTATATTCTTCCCATCGATATATTCCATTGCGATAAAATACGCGTTTTCAATTTTGCCGTAATCGAAGATCTGGACAATATTCGGGTGCTGCAACAGAGCAGCCACTCTGGCTTCACGCGTAAACATTTTGATAAAATTCGGATTGCCCGCAAGATGAGGCAGGATTCGTTTAATCGCCACCCTTCTCTTAAAACCGTCCCGACGGACATAATCTGCTAAAAACAGTTCAGCCATTCCTCCCCGGGCAACCTTTTGATGGAGAAGATAAGGGCCGATCCGGTCCATTTTTTCGATATCCTCTCGCATCTTAAGCGCTTTGGCCTTGGCGTTGCGATCCAATAGGAATAAACCGACTCCCAAAAAGATAATCGTCAGTGCGACACCCGCTAAATATAAAAGCCGCAATCGATTTAGGTCGCTATTAAGATGCGATGTGGAAAGAGCGACATAAACCCTTCCAATCTCGACATCTGAAAAAATTATATTTTTAAAAAAACCGAGGACCTTTGTTTTGTCTGGTGTCATTCCTGAAGTTATCTTGATACCGTCAAGCGCATCGATGGGTTCTTCGTTTCGCAAAGGCTCAAATTTTTGATTCATCATTTCTGCGTTAGTGTGAGCCAGGATGTTATTTTGATGATCCGTTATTGCAGCAAATTTCAAATTCTTTATATCCTGCAAATCTTTGATAGCGACATTGAGCGATAAGATATCTTTTTCTAAAACGAAAGGCCCGCTTTTGGATTCAAGATTTTGGGTCTCAGAAAGTCCTTGCTTTAGAAATGCATCGTTTTTGCCTTCAAACGTGTAGTGATAAAATAAATAGCCGGTAAAATTGATGAGAAGCCAAATTGAAAGACAAATGACGAATAGCCTTCGATTGCGTTCAATGAATTTTATTTCCGATATACGCTTCATGCCCCTCGCAACTTTGGTAAAGGTGCTCGTTGAAATTTCCCTCACTTTCACAACTGTTGTCGCGGCAATTTCACTGACAAGCATTGAAAACCTCCTTCCCTTTTACGATCAATTATCAGACGGCCAGTTTGTTTATAATCTCAGTACAGCGCAGTATGATCTGGCGTCTAATCCAGGAAAGATCTTCTTTTTTTTGAAGTTTCTGCGAATCAATCCTTTTGGAGTCCGCAATGTATCCAGGGTTTGACTCAAGTTTCGAATCCCCGGTTGTCAAAAATTTGTCCAGGCTTGATTGTTTGAATAATTTGCGGGAGAGTGTCTGTTGCGTTCCGCACAATGGGCAGCTAATAAGCGAACTGTTTATAGTTGGATCCATTACGGCATTCGACCGATTAAAATTTAGATATTTCATCATAAATGCTTTGATTGTTTGGTAACGAAATACAGCAAACAAAAACAATAATATCAGACAGCTTGAAATAGCGATGAATAAAAATTGTTTTCGGGTTTGAAACGTTTCAGGAGTAGACAGGCCGATGAAAATTTCTCCAATTTTAGTACCGGCGTAAGTGACGTCTGAGACAAAGTTAAGGATTCTGGCATGGCTGGCAAATCCACCCTCCCACATCGATACTTTATCCACAGAACGTGCCGCTTCAGTCATATCCGGCATAAGATGTCCGGTGCCGGTAAAAGCGACAACTTTATTGCGATGATCAACTACCGACGCGTAAATTACATCTGCTCTGCTGGCGGCATCGGTCAGCAATTTAGAAATTGACAGAGAATTTTTTTCTAAGAGGGGCAAGCTGACCAGGCTGGAAAACTCATGAGTTATTTTGACTCCTGATTGTCTTAACTCTCCTTTAAGGAAGTTTACTCGCAGGGTAAAAATTGAGTAAGCAATCAGCATTGCCAGCCACCAGATGACCAGACCAAGGATAAGATAGCGCGTGTTTAAACGATTACCGAATCGCTGGATTGAATTCATATGGCACCCATCTTCCTTAGTTTGTAAGGTAATTGTTTAGCGATTTTATCAAGTTTGAATAGATATTGGTGGACCTGTCTGGAAATGGCGGCACTTAATTTCGGCCTAATTAAATTATTATGGTCAAAAACCAAAGTCAAGCAAATTAACTGTCGGAAATTAATACAATTTGATCCTTCAATGTTTTGCTGGCGCTTCTATATTCCAACCTTATATAGTAAATAGTTGAAGGTGCCGGGAGTTATTCTATGTCCGCCATGCGGCTTGAACTCGCATTTGAAGCTGCTCGAGCTTGCTGCATAATGGTTTGCGATAAAAATTCCCCGATCGCTCGAATGGTTAGATTGGATATTTAAATTGACAAGCAAGCGAAAATCAGGTTTATGATTAGGTGTTGATTGCTGTATATCCCAGCACCAGCTCGGGCTTTTAAAGAAAAATGCCCGGGGAATCTGTTTCAAAGTATCACGGGTTGAAAGATTGTGATCTTTTAGCTCAGCATGTATCCGAGGGCTGATATGTTCCCAGATGTTGCCTCTCAATCTCGGGCAGACCGACGCTCAAATATTCACAAAATTCTATTTTTTCTCGTAATCCTTGGGATAAGTTCATTTGTTTTCTACGCCTGTGCACCAACCCGAACGGCCACTCAACCTTCAAACAATAACATGTTTCGCTCTGAGGACTATGTTGTTTATCTGTTGCCGGACAGCGAAACGCCTGCGGAGCTGGCTGGAAAATTTCTGGGGGCAAAAAAAAAATCATGGATCATTGAGGAAGCGAATCCCGGGATTAACTTCAGGCGCGGCAACGCTATTGTGATTCCGTTGAAAGAACGGAATAGGGGAGGACTAAGCTCTGATGGCTTTCAAACCATACCGATTCTGACCTATCATCGCTTTGCCGAAGATTGCAATTCTAATCTCTGTATGCCGGCAAAAACTTTTGAGCTTCAAATGAGGTATCTGAAGGAAAATGGGTATCACGTGATTACAGCCGAAGAACTCCTTGCCTTTCTTCGCTATCAACAGAGGCTTCCGCAAAAATCTGTGCTCATCACCATAGATGATGGATATCGTTCCGTCTATGATCTTGCCTATCCGATTCTTAAGAAATACGGCTATACTGCGACGTTGCTCATCTATACCAGTTTTGTCGGTGTGTCCAAAATGGCCATCACATGGGACCAGCTCAAAGAAATGCAGACGAATGGATTTACGATCGGGTCGCACACCATTAATCACAGTGATCTCACCAAGCCGAAAGATGGCGAAACAGAGCTGGAATATATTGCCCGGATTAAAGAAGAACTTTACGGTTCGAAAAAAATCATAGATAAAAAATTAGGACAGGACACTTATTTTTTGGCTTATCCGTTCGGCTATTATGATCAACGCTCGATTCTGATGGCCAGAGAAGCAGGCTACAAAATGGGCATGTCCGTAAAACGAGGGGGTAACCCCTTTTTCGCAAACCCGTTGACGTTAAGAAGGGATCAGATATTGGAAAGGGATATGCAATCATTTATTTCCAGATTGAAAACCTTTAATCATCTTTCCTTGAAGCGAGAAAACCATGAAAAATAAAGCAGCAATTAGCGGCATCATCTTTTTAATTTTCTTGATTGCCGGGTGTGCCGGATTCGGTAGCAAATCTCCGACTCAACTTGCAAAAGAATATACGGCCAAAGCACAGGCGTACGAAAAAAAAGGTGATCTGGTGGAGGCTTTGAAGCAATACAAACTTGTTCTTACGGTTGACCCCCAAAACAAGTTGGCTCAAGAAAAACGCGCAACCCTTGAGCCGCACCTCAACAAACTGGCTGAGGAGCACTATCGGACCGGCTTAAAATACTATCGCCAGGGCCAATACCCTCCGGCCCGCAAAGCGTTTTTGACTGCACTGCGATACAACCCTGAACACGCGGAAGCAAAAGACAAACTGACCGCTGCGAGAAAAGAAATAGAGCATGTTAAAAGGTATATTGTGCACACGCTTCAAGCGGATGAGACGATCTCAACTTTGGCAGAGCGTTACTACGGAGATTTTCGCAAGTTTCATCTTATTGCAGAGTACAACGAACTGGAGGATGCCACCAAGGTCACCGTCGGCCAGGAGATTAAAATACCCGTTATTGAAGGAACTCCGATTATAGCAGATCCAGCGACAATTCAGACCGATACCGGTGAGGTCTCTGAGACATTACCCGGTGAAGTTATAACTGTTAAACGATACATCATTCACACTGTTCGGCCGAACGAGAGTCTTTCAAAACTGGCAATGATGTATTACGGCGACTATGGCAAGTTCGACGTCATCGCTAAATTTAATAGCATAGAAGACGGAACCAGTGTGAGAGTCGGGCAGGAGCTCAAGATTCCTGAAGTGGCAGGGCTTCCCTTTCTGGTAAAGGGTGAGGCAGAAGATACGAAAACGGCCGTGATACCCAAAGAACCGGCTGTGACCGAAGCGGTGCCAAAGAAAGAAGAAGCAATTGCAGATCAGACAGCCAACTATCGGGAGCTGGGCATTGAACTTTATAATAAAAAAGAATATGCGGATGCGATCATCGAATTCAATAAAGTTTTAAACGTAACGCCTGCTGATAAGGTTATACTTAATTACCTG
>Ga0255055_10001578_pt1 | contig 16504 bp, 16 predicted proteins | sample JV7_2_27_MG_FD_188633 | JGI IMG/M metagenome (GOLD analysis project Ga0255055, IMG submission 188633) | Seawater microbial communities from Jervis Inlet, British Columbia, Canada - JV7_2_27 | ecosystem: Environmental > Aquatic > Marine > Inlet | place: Canada: British Columbia | collected... | reverse complement strand
CTTGGAGAGAGAGTAGATTTCCTTGTCTATTTGATATTCTAAATTGGAAGCGAACCGGGCCGCTCTCAGCACACGCAGAGGATCGTCTGGAAAAGCGTTTGGATTCGTTAGACGGAGGATCTTTTCTTGGATGTCCGTCTGCCCATCTAAGGGATCGATAATAGCATGTGGTTCTAGTCGGATAGCGACGCTGTTGCACCGGAAGTCGCGTCTTTCGAGGTCCTTTTCGACCGGCAGGAAAGGATCGGCTTCGATGATGAAGTCTTTATGGCCTCTCGTCTCCTTTTCTTGGGCGATGTCTTTCCTGGGGAGGGCGATATCGTATGTTTTCTTATTGACTGTGAATTTGATCACTCCGAAGCTTTTGCCAACCAGATCTACTTTTCCCTTATCTTGAAGCTTTTTAACGATGTCTTCCACTGGATGGTTGGTGATAAGGAGGTCGACCTCAGAATCGTGGATGTCTCGATATAGGTCTCGGACATATCCGCCCACCGCATAGACATCTTTACCGAAAAGACGGACAAAGAGATCCTTGTCTCGGAAATCAGGTTTTACGATGCTCTTTTTCTTGTCCATTTTTCCGGATTTGTAACTTGTTCGTCAGCAAAAAAATATGGGCTTTACCCCTGAGTGAACACTATATGGATATTATAATAGACAGAGTAAAAGTGCAATAAGCGGAAGAGAACCCATGCCCATTCGGCTTTCCTGATGGTTTTATCTTCCATCCAACCAGATTCCTTTAGAGAGAGGAGGAGAGTCTTCCATTTCCTGTTAAGGGCAGGTGGGCGGGGGATAGGAAGTTAGATGTATCATCCTGTTAAGGGCAGGTGGGCGGGGGATAGGAGGGTGGTTGCGGGAGGGGCGGAGAATAGTGTATTCTACTGATTCTATATTGGCATATATTGAATAAGAAAAAAGGAGACACATGAAAAGAATTGTCTGTGCTGGAATCGTCCTGCTGTTTGTGATAGTAACCGGAGTTCATGCAACTGTAAAAAAGGATTTAAAGCTATCTTTGAGAGATAAGCAGATACAAAACCTGTCCACATCCGGTTTGTCTCTTGTGTTTTATGTAGACATCACAAATCTCTCTTCAAGAGAATACTTTCTTTCCGGGTATAATTACCGTTTTGTGGTCCAAGATAATGAGTTTTTTCGACTGCAGGTCCCTCTCGGCCAGGAAATCGCAATTCAACCTAATGAAAAAACACTGATCTCGCTTCCGGTTAAGATTACCTATGATCTCCTTTTTGAGGAAATAGCACAGACAAAAGAAGAGGATTCATTCAAATGCTATCTTATGGGGAGTTTCCATTTCTCTGATGACAGTCATGAAAAAGGCCGAATCCCGATCGCCTTTTCAGGAGAATTTCCTGTCTTCAAGGGGCTTGAAACCGAAATCCTTCCTGTGATCGTTAATGATCTAACAATAGGGGGAGCGGATCTTATGGTAAGGCTGTGCTTTAAAAACAGAAATGTGAAGGATATCGCCGTGGTCAATATGGACTACGAGATCAAGGTAGGAGAACGCGCAATTGCGCAAGGCTCCCTTCCTGACGACATCCATATTCCCGGGAAGCAAGAAATGATCCTGGAGATTCCCGTGCTCATCAGTTTCTTTGATGTAGGAAAGGATATCTATTCGTTTCTCAAACAAGACTCAGCTCCCTTTCATATCATCCTGGACCTGGAACTGGTCACACCTTGGGACAGGTTTTCTCATCCTATCGATATCATCGAGCGGATCTCTCTCGAGAAAAGTAAAGAGAACTAATCATCTGGATCCATCACCATTGATATATGAATATTTCTTACTGGAAAACGTAAGATCGAGGAATAGAGGATGCTTCTCAGTGTCATCATCCCCACGCATAACCGTGCCGATATGGTCGGGGAAGCGATTGAATCGGTCTTAACACAGGATTATTTTCAAGATAGAAGTGTAGGAAAAGATTTTGAATTGCTCGTAGTCGATGACGGATCGACTGACAATACAAAAAGTGTTGTCCAGAGCTTCGGAAACAATGTGACCTATGTGAAGCAAAATAATCGCGGAGTGAGTTCAGCGAGAAACCTCGGATTGAAACTGAGCAGGGGAAGCCGCATTGCTTTTTTGGATTCTGATGACATCTGGTTGAGTGAGAAGGTCCGCATTCAGATGGGGTTTATGAATACTTTTCCTGGCGCGATGGTATGCTATTCGGATGAGATTTGGATTCGGGACGGCCGCCGCGTTAATCCCAAGAAAAAACATCACAAATATTCCGGTTGGATCTTTGATCATGTGCTTTCTCTGTGCTTGCTGAGCTTGAGTTCTGCTATGTTCCGAAAAAATGTTTTCAAGGATATTGGAGTCTTTGATGAAAGTCTTCCGACTTGTGAGGATTATGATCTCAGCATTCGGTTGGCGTTCCGGTATCCTGTTCATCTCATTTCGAAGCCGCTGATAGTAAAAAGAGGTGGACATCCCGGACAGCTTTCGCAAGAATTTCCCTGCATGGACAGATTCAGGGTCAAAGTGCTTGAAAATGCTTTGTCTCTGGATCTGACCCGGATACAAAGACAGCATGTGGAAGAAGAGATCGTGAAGAAAAGCCGGATCCTTGCTCTGGGATATGCCAAGAGGGGGAATACTCGTGATGCCCGGACTTATCAAGATATCATGGATAAATATGAACATTGAACTGGGAGGGACTATGAAAATCTTAGATGTCATTCAGGAGAGAAAAAGCATTCGGCGATATAAAGAGGACTCTCTCCCTGAGGATGTGCTTCATCGCATCTTGGATTCAGCGCGGTTAGCGCCTTCAGGGAAAAATTTTCAACCATGGAAATTCATCCTTGTGCGTGACGCCAAGATGAAGGAAAAACTGGCAGCAGTTTCAAGAGGACAGACTTTTATAGCAAAGGCTCCCATCATTGTCGTGGCCTGTGGTTTTCCCGAACGATCCTATCAGAGACAGGGGAACTATATGTCATCCTGGGTCATTGATGTGTCCATTGCTGTTGAACATCTTATGCTTCAAGCTCAGGAGGAAGGATTGGGGACATGCTGGATCGGGGCTTTTGAAGAAAAGGATGTTAAAAAGCTTCTGGATATTCCATCTGAGGTGAAGGTTCTGGCATTGACGCCTCTTGGATATCCGGATGAAGTCCCGAAAGACAGAGGTCGGAAACCTCTGAGTGAGATTGTTTCATACGAAACATTTTAAATTGTTTCTTGATTGACCGACAATTGAGTGCTCATTATAATAAACTTTACCGAGGTGGAATATGCTAGATGATGTTGTGATTTCTAAGGCAATAATCGAAAGTTATACTGAAGAGATCCTGGATTGTCTCGAATCGGATGTTATCATTTGCGGAGCAGGGCCTTCTGGATTGTGTGCAGCCTATTTTCTTGCCAAAGAAGGGTACAAGGTCGTCCTGTTCGAGCGTTCGCTAAGACCAGGTGGAGGAATGCCAGGTGGAGGAATGATGTTCAATAAGATCGTCATCCAGGAAGAGTCAAAATCTCTTCTTGATGAGTGGGGGATCACTACTACCAAGTACAAGGATAATTACTATGTCGCTTCTTCCCTGGAAACTTTAGGCGTCCTGTTGGGACAGACCATCAAGCAGGGGGCCCATATCTTCAACTGCATCAGCGCAGAGGATGTTTTGATCTATGATAACAAAGTCCGCGGTGTGGTTATCAATTGGACAGCCACAGAAATTGCTAAACTCCATGTGGACCCTTTGACTGTACGCAGTTCTTTGGTTGTGGATGCAACAGGCCATGCAGCGGAGATCGCCCGTGTAGTTCACCGGAAATCCGGATGCAAACTACTGACATCCACAGGAGATATTATTGGAGAAAAACCGATGTGGGCCGAAGAAGGAGAAGCGATTTTGGTCAAAAATACAAAAGAGATCTTCCCGAATCTGTATGTATGCGGGATGGCGGCTAATGCTGTTTTTGGAGGCCCGCGTATGGGGCCAATATTCGGTGGTATGTTCCTTTCTGGGCAAAAGGTTGCCCGGCTGATCTCTGAGAGATTGAAAATCCCTAAAAAAAGCATTTAAAGTTGGATTTTTCACAGGCCGAGGAATAAGTTTGGATCGACGCTTTTGCGATGACGATGCGGCTTATGAGACGTACTTGAGTACGTCGAACATACCGCAAGGAAGCCGATGAAAAAGAGACTACAGACCACTGACCGCACAGACTACATACAGAAGAAGATGGGACATTAACCTATAAATATAGGACTTTAGACAATAGACTGTGGACATATGGTTTTGTGGTCATATATATTCAAATATCTAAAGTCTATGGTCTAATGTCTAAAGACGGTCTAGAGTCTTATGTCTGTTCTATATCTGCAGACAGTAGTCTGTTGTCTGTAGTCTTTAGTATGATGGTGTCGACATATTTTATGAATATTCCAAAAAAAGAGACGGCCCGCTCCAATTGGAACGGGCCGTGATTTATTCTAATCCCGCCAGATGGTGGTGTCAGATCGATCAGAACCAGTAGTTGATCCCAAGTGTGATCTGGTATCCACTGAGATCGAAAGGCTCGAAACCTTCGAATCCTTCTGTAAGATTTCCTTTGACAATGCTGTACTTGAATTCAACATCGACTGTAATCCGGTTGGCGATGGGTACCATGAAACCTCCGAAACCATGGAAGCCAAAAGCGATCTTTCCTTCATCCCGAGCATCCACATCAAACACAGGATAACCCAATACGAATTCATCGATATTCGGGTCGTAAAACACTTCTGGAAACGAGAAGTCAATCATTTCTCCATACAACCGGACGGTCCACAAATACACTCCCCCTCCACCGCCGATATATGGGATAATCTTTCCTTTTCTTCCCATAGGAGTGAGTTTGATGGAGGCAAGGATGGGTGTTATGGAGACCGAAAAGACATGTTCGATCGAGAATCCTTCGCCGTAATCAAAGGCATAATAATCCAGATCGACCACCTCTCCGACAAAGTCGTTGTAAAAACCTCGTTTTTGTCTTGAATAACCGTCGACACTGAGCATAAAACTCAATTCGTTTGTCATGAAGTATTCATAGGAAAAGATAAAATTTGCTCCCTGGAAATCTGTTTTTAAAAAACTCATGTTCTCGAATTCAGTATCCCAAAGGTCGCTGGCTGCTGCAGGAATGAAATAACCGACCCGGAATGAGATGAGATCAGCATGCATAAGACTGGGGATCAACATGAGCGCCAGTGCTGTAAAGATGATGATTTTTTTCATTTTACTCTCCTCGTTATTTTTTATTGCAAAAACTATGCCAACTCGAATGTATCTGGGTCATAAAGAGAAATTATCTGTATTTGTTTTTAAAAAAGGTCAAGTGTCCTCTTTCTTGGGATTTTAGAGGTTTTTATAATGCAGATTCCGATCAGAGTCAAGAGGTGTTATTCGATTTCGGATAGAAAAGAGCTTTCGTTTTTCTCCTATTTATAATAAAGATTTCTTTCATTAAGGGAACCAAAATGACAAAAGATCATTTGTATTAAGTTGCCTGTCCAGAATATATGGATTAATATGGGATATGATGAAAACAAAAATCATTTCTGTCGATCTGAATAATATCGACAATGAAAAGATCGAAATAATCATATCAACTTTGAATAACAACGGTGTCATTGTCTATCCAACGGATACCTTTTATGGTCTGGGTGTAAATTGTCTTTCAGGAAAAGCAGTCAGGGATGTTTATTTTTTAAAAAAAAGGGATCTATCCAAACCGCTTTCCATAATCATCTCAGGCATAGACATGCTGACGAGAATTTCCACTGGCCTTCCTCCTCTGTTCCATGCTGTTTCGGATAGGTTTTGGCCTGGTCCGCTGACTTTGATCTTGAATGCTGGACCCCTGCTTCCTTCTGAGATTCTAGGGGGGATGAAAACGATCGCCGTCAGATGGCCAGACCATTCCTGGCTGCAGGAGGTGGTCCGGAAAGCAGGTTTCCCGATAACGGCCACGAGCGCGAATTTGACCGGCGAGCAGGAGATCTGTGAACCGAAGGTCGTGCACAGAGTCTTTATGGACAAGGTGGATATGATCGTGGATGGAGGAAGAACCCCAGGGGGGAAGCCATCGACAATTCTGGATCTCACAGAGGAACGCCCCAAGATCCTTAGGGAAGGCGCAGTTGCCTCCTCTGAACTCAGCGAATTTTTGTCATAAGGGTTAATGAAGACGTTCAAAGGGCGCCTGCCTTTTCGATTTCTCACCTTGATGAGTTTCAAAGCACTCTTTAAACAGTTTTTCTGCTCGTGTGGCTCGGTTTCCGCTGGATATCACCGGATTCCCATGTTGAAAGTACCGCTTCAGATCGATCCCAAAGAATTGAAATTTTTCTGTATTTATTCCAGAAGGAAAGTCGTCCCTTCGGTTCTTTAAAAAGAATGTTCCTGATGAAATATAGTTTAAAAGAAAATGATTGGGATGATTCTTTTGTTATTCTATTGATAATATCCTATATATTATATATAAATTATAGTTCAAGTCAGATAGAGGAAATTTTGCTAGAAGGAAGGATACATGAAGATTGGAAAGATAGACCATAAAACGTTTTCACGGTTTCTCGTTTCCCGGCTCGGCCGGTTGGATGAATCCGTGATAGTTCCTCCCATGACAGGAGTGGATGCCACAGTGATCGACATCGGAAAGGGCCAGGTTTTGGTTGCGGCCGAAGATCCGATATTTTCTATTCCTGGACAGTCCCTTGAGATGTTCGGATGGTACACGGTGCATATCGGCGCCAGCGATGTGGCGGTCATGGGAGTCAAGCCCCAATATATGACCTACACGCTGTTGATGCCCCCTGAAACCTCTGATAAGGACTTCGAGACGATCGTTGATTCCATTCATCAAACCGCTCTTGATTTGGATATCGCTATCGTCGGAGGGCATACCGGGTATTATCCAGGATTTGCCTCTCCGACAATCGGAGGGATCACTGTTTTTGCTGTCACCGGAAAAAATAAATTTGTTACTCCCGCAGGGATTAAACCCGGTGATGATATCATCCTGACCAAAGGACCCGCGATAGAAACGGCCGGTCTGCTGGCTGTTTTACGGGAGAAGGAACTCATCGGAAAGTTTCCACAAGGCATGATCGAAAAGGCCAAAGGACTCTGCAAAAAAATGACAGTCGTTGAAGATGCTTTGACCGCTTTCAAGGCGGGAGGAGTGACGGCCATGCATGATGCGACCGAGGGGGGAGTCGGTGGAGGACTTTTTGAGATGGCCTATGCCAGCGGAGTGGGAGTGGAAGCTGATGAGAACATGTTTCTATTTCCCGAGGAGGTCAGGATTGTATGCGAGGCCTTCAAGATCGATCCTCTTTTTTCTATCGCCGAGGGCTCTCTCCTGCTCTCTGCGGATGTGTCAAGATCTTCCGGTATTCTCCTGGCACTCAAGGATAAAGGGATTCCTGCTTCGATCATCGGTAAGGCGGTTAAGGATACAGATAAAAAGATGATAAGAAGACGGGATGGAACCATCCTGGAACTGGAAATCCCTGAACAGGATCCATTCTGGCCTGCTTTTTTTCAGGGTGTCGAGAAATTAGACCCGAAATAAGTTACTTAACCTTAGCACCGGCTGGGACATCCTCCACAAAAAACGGAATGATGGCCTTTCCTTGGTCCTCAGCGGCCAGGATCATACCCTGAGATTCTACGCCTCTGATCACGGCAGGTGCCAGGTTAACGATGACGATGAGCTTTTTCCCGATGAGCGTCTCAGGGGTATATTCCTCTGCCACGCCGGCCACAAGCTGTCTTGTCTCTGTGCCGACATCTACCTGGAGCTTGAGCAGTTTTTGAGTTCCTTCTACTCTCTCTGCGGTTTTGATCTCTGCGACTCTCAAATCCATTCGCTGGAATTCATCGAAAGTGATGTGTTGCATTTCTTTCTCCTTTGAGTCCTCCACAGGCTTTTCCTTTTCTTCCTCAAGAAATTCATCAAGCTTGATCCTGGGGAAGAGAGGCGCTGATCGTTTTGTTTTTTGTCCGGGTTTGAGATCTTCGAATTTAAAGCGGGCATAGGTTTCTTCACGCAGCGGTTTTTCCTCGCCGAGATATGACCATATCTTTTCTGAGGATTCCGGCATAACAGGATAGAGAAGATAGCTGACAGCCCGGATTGCCGATGCCGCTTGGAAAAGAATGCGGGCCAGCCGCTTGCTCTGTGTTTTGTCCTTGGCTAGTTTCCAGGGTTCTTGATCCGCCAGGTATTTATTAACAGTATTGATAAAGGACCAGATCTCTTCCAGTGCTTTGTTGAGAGCATAGGCTTCATAGTGCGAGTAGACGCTTTTTTTTATATTTTCAAACTGCTGGACAAGGTTCTCATCCTCTGGATGCATCTTGCCCAGGTTGGTTAAGACGCCCTGAAAATATTGATGGATCATAGTCAGGGTGCGTTGAACAAGATTCCCAAGATCATTTGCCAGGTCCGAGTTAATCCTGTGGATGAAGCCCTCATGAGAAAAATTTCCATCCAGTCCGATAGGGATTTCTCTGAGGAGGAAATAGCGAAGGGGATCGGCGCCGAACACATTGAGGATGACGTGAGGATCGAGAACATTTCCCTTGGATTTGGACATCTTGCTATCGTCTTTCATCCACCAGCCGTGGCCGAACACGGTTTTTGGAGGAGAGAAATCTGCAGCCATGAGGAATGCCGGCCAGAAAATAGCATGGAACCGGAGGATATCTTTGCCGATCAGGTGGACATCCGCAGGCCAAAAATGGTTGAAATGTCCCATATCCATATCATATCCGGCCCCTGTCATATAATTATGGAGAGCATCGAACCAAACATAAATGGTGTGGTCTGGATCATCAGGAACTGGGATGCCCCATTTTACTGTTGTTCTTGTGATGCTTAGATCTTTTAGCCCCTGCCTGACAAAGCTGATGACTTCGTTTTTACGGCTTTGCGGCCGGACCGAGTCCGGATATTTTTCGTAAAAATCCAGCAGTCTGTCCTCGTATGCAGACAATTTGAAAAAATAACATTCCTCAGATACGATGACTGCTTTTTTCCCACAATCAGGACAGGTCTTGCTTCCCTCATCCGACAGGGAGACATCCTCGGAGAGAAAATATTCATCTGACACGCAATAGAAACCTTTATATGTTCCTTTGTATATGTCCCCTTTATCCTTTAATTTTTGAAAGAGCTTTTGGACGCCTTTTTCATGGTGCGCCTCGGTCGTCCGGATGAAGTTGTCGTATTCTATGTTCAGGGCTTTCCATAGATCCTTGAACCGGACTACCATCTTGTCTGCCAGCTCAATGGGTTTGAGTCCCTTCAGGGCTGCAGACTTTTCTACTTTTTGTCCGTGTTCGTCTGTCCCTGTGAGAAAAAAGACATCGAAGCCGGCTTGTTTTTTGAAACGGGAGATAGTGTCAGCGATTATGGTGGTATATGCGTGGCCGATATGAGGTACATCGTTCACGTAATAGATAGGAGTGGTGATGTAAAAATTCTTTTTAGGTTTCTCCGACACCAGAGAATCCTCCTCTCATCAGATTCAGCGCTTCGGCGCGGGTCGCGCTGCAGGTTCGGAATGTCCCTCTTACTGCAGAGGTGACAGTGATGGAACGCGGTGTTTTTACTCCGCGCATAGACATGCACATATGTTCGGCTTCAATAACCACCATGACACCGAGAGGTTTAAGCTTTTTGTTGATCATATCTGCGATCTCTTTGGTCAACCTCTCCTGAACCTGAAGCCTCCTGGCCAGAATTCCTACGGCCCTGGTTATCTTGCTCAAACCAACGATGCGCCCGCTTTGGGGAATATAAGACACATGAGCAAAGCCGGCAAAGGGAAGAAGATGATGCTCGCAGGTGGAATAGAGGGGAATATTTTTGACCAGGACCATCTCGTTGTGTTTTTCCTCTTGGATGATCTCGAGCTGCTGGGCAGGGTCTTCTTGAAGCCCTCCCAATATGTCCTCATACATAAGAGCGACTCTTTCGGGTGTTTTTTTTAATCCGGGTCGAGAGGGATCTTCCCCGATCCCTTCAAGGATGAGTTTTATGGCTTTTTCTATCTTTTTTTTGTCCAATTTCTTCTCACTAGAAGAATGATTGTTCTGTTTTTTTACTCAAATAAAAAAGAATCCTGTCGGTCTTCATCATTTCTTATTGAATTCCTTGATCACGTCTGCCATGATTTTCTTGATCGGGATGTTTTTCTTTTGGGCGAGACTCCGGCAATCCTCGAATTCAGGCAGAATGTTAACTTCTTGTCCTTCGAGAGATGCGATCTTGACATGCACTTCTTCCCCGAGCAGCTTGACAGTTTCTGTTCTTCTTTCGAGAACTCTTCTTCCTACGGGATAGTACCGGATTCCGATGGATGTTGTTTCCAAAAACACTGCACGGATGAGTTTGTCCATTTTTTTTATATCGGTCAGGATGGTCAGTTTTGTTCCCAGCCGGTTTTTTTTCATCGTTACCGGAGTCAGAGTGACATCCAGAGCACCAAGCTCTAGAGCCTTTTCAGAAAAGGCAGCAAGGATCTGAGGAGTGGCATCATCCAGGTTTGTTTCTATGATATAGATTTGGTGGTCGGGCTGGTTCAGGTCTGCGTCTCCATAAAAAACTCTTAAGATATTCGGCAGTTCCTGAAAGTCAGAGCTTCCTGCTCCGCAGCCCACTTTTTTGTAGCAGAGTTCGGGAAGAGGAAGAAATTTCTCAGCCAGGGTGGATATGATCGCAGCTCCGGTCGGGGTCACAAGTTCTTTTTTTGCGTGAGCTGAATAGACAGGGATCCCTTTCAAGATCTCTGCGACGGCCGGCGGAGGGACGGGAAGAACCCCGTGGGAGGATTTTGTCCAACCCTGTCCGACATTCAAAGGAGATGCATATACCTTCTCGACCTCTAGGATTTCCAGCAAATAACATGTTCCAAGAATATCTACGAGAGCATCATCTGCTCCGGCTTCATGTAAATGGGTCGTCTCTTTGTTTTTTCCGTGGGCTTTGGCTTCTGCCGCAAATAGCTTTTCAAAGATCTTTGATGCGGATTCCTTCACGTTCTGCGATAAGGAAGTTCCGGCTATGATCTTTTCCACATCCTTCCTCTTTCTTTGAGGCCGCTTGCCGCCTGTGACATCAACGTCCACCTTTAGAGCTCTGAGAGATAAGCGGTCCACCTCTTTTATATTGATCGACACCGGCAAATCCAAACGGGATATGACGGAGATAAATTTCTCTTGGGAGACTCCCAGGTCTAGAAGCGCTCCCAGGATCATATCTCCGCTTATTCCGGAAAAAGCATCAAAATAAATGAACTTCACTGCTCAATCCTGCTCAAGGGTGTGTTTTTCCAGCTTCTCGTTGATAAGAGGGAGGATTTCTCCTGCTTTTCCCCTAATGGAATGGTCCACCGATCCTGTTAAGGGAGTGGGATCCGGATTTATTTCAACTGTTTTTGCTCCGGAATCCATCGCTCTCAATGGGATCGAAGCTGCGGGTTGGACCACAGCTGATGTCCCGATAATGAACATCAAGTCACACTCGGTACTCAGCTGGAAGGATTCATGGAGGATGGACATGTCTAAAGATTCGCCGAACCAGACTACATGTGGCCTGAGCATGGCTCCGCATGAAGGACACATCGGCGGAAGTTTCTCCAATGGACTTTCATGGTTCTCTGTGATGGTGTTTTCCTCCGTGCATCTGAGTTTCCAAATATTTCCGTGGAGCTCGAGGATATTCTTGGATCCGGCTCTGGAGTGAAAACCGTCAATATTTTGGGTGATGATGTGAAATGAAGGAAAACGGCTTTCCCAGGAGGCAAGGACTTTGTGTCCTGGATTTGGTTGTTTTCCTGCGATGATCCCTCTACGCCAGTCGTACCATTCCCAGACGAGTTCAGGATTGTGACTGAAAGCCGTTGGAGTTGCCAGATCTTCGGCTCGGTACTTTTTCCAAAGTCCCTCTTCACCGCGGAATGTTGGGATTCCGGATTCAGATGAAATTCCAGCTCCGGTCAAGATAACGATCTTTTGGGCATTTTTTATGTCTGCCATTAATGACAATATATTCTCAGATACAGCCATCCTTTTTCCTTAGGTTCATAGAATAGCGAAATTACAGCCAAAAGGCAAAAACGGGGACGTGCTCCAAGGGGACACCCTTCCCATTTTCTGTCTCATTAAAACGGAACTCGATTTAATAAACAAATCCTTATTGGGATTGGAGAAAAGAAGGATCCTTGGAAGGGTGTCCCCTTGGAGCACGTCCCCATCCTTCCACCCTTCCAATTTTCTGTCTTACTAAAAACGAAACTCGATTTTATCAACAAATCCTTAATGGGATTGGAGAAAAGAAGGATCCTTGGAAGGGTGTCCCTTTGGAGCACGTCCCCATCCTTCCATCCTTGACTTCTGCCAGGGATAAAGGGTATATCATTAGTCTGTATCGAGGACAGGTTTTGGAATGGGAGATCTGCTCATCCAGGAGAATAGGGAGGAAATATGACAGCAGGTAGAATGGATGATTTAGCACGAGCCGAGATCGGGATTCTGGGTGGCACAGGACTTTATGAGATCGAGGGTATGTCATCTGTTAAAGAGATAGCTGTAGATACTCCCTTCGGAGAAGCATCAGATACTTTTTTCCTAGGAAAACTGGAAGGCAAAAAGGTAGCCTTCCTCAGCCGGCACGGGAGAGGGCATCGATTTCTTCCTTCTGATATCAACTACAGAGCCAATATTTACGGATTTAAAAAGTTAGGCGTGGAAAGGATCATATCGATTAACTCAGTGGGATCGCTCAAAGAAGAGATCCAACCGCGCGATTTTGTTCTCTCCGATCAGTTTTTTGACAGGACAAGGAGGAAGAACACCTTTTTTGGCGATGGGATCGCCGCGCACATCAGTTTCGCCCACCCTGTCTGCTCTGAATTGTCAAAACCCATGTTTCAGACCGGAAAGGAATTGAAAGTCAGGATCCATGGCAGCGGCACATACCTTTGTATGGAAGGACCCTCTTTTTCGACAAAGGCAGAGTCCCATGCCTATCGTTCTTGGGGGTGCGATGTGATCGGAATGACCAGCGCTACAGAGGCTCATCTAGCTCGCGAAGCAGAGATCTGCTATGTCACCTTGAACCTGGTGACCGATTACGATGTCTGGCATGAAGAAGAGGAAGGAGTTTCCATCGAATTGATTCTCGAGAATCTAAAAAAGAACATCCATAATGCCAAAGAAGTCCTCAAACAAACCCTCCGCCGGCTTCCTCACGAGAGAAGCGGAACATGCGATTGCGCATCCGCCCTCAGTACTGCTATTGTAACTCACAAGGATGCCATGCCTGAAAAGACGAAAGAGAAGCTACGGCTGCTCATTGATAAGTATATATAAGGAGAAAAAGGGATAAAATGAGCCTGGTCATCATCGGATCTGTGGCATTTGATACCATCGCCACGCCCAAAACAAGGAAAGAGAGGATTGTTGGAGGATCTGGCACATATTCTAGTCTGGCAGCGTGCTATTTTACCAATCCCCGGCTTGTTAGTGTGGTCGGCGATGACTTCCCCCAGGAGACCATTGCGCTTTTGCAAAAAAAAGGAATCGATACCAGAGGGCTTGAGGTCCGGACTGGGAAAACGTTTTTCTGGGAAGGAAGCTACGGCCATGACCCCAATCAGAGAGAAACGATCAAGACCGAGGTGAATGTCTTCCAAGACTTCTCACCCAAGCTTCTTCCTGAATATCAAAGATCGGAAATCGTCTTTTTGGGAAACATAGATCCTGATCTGCAGGAAGGAATTCTTCAACAGCTGCAGGATCCCAAACTGGTGGCCATGGACACAATCAGCCTCTGGATCAACACAAAGCGAGATGCTCTTCTGAGGACACTGGAAAAAGTGGATATCTTCTTTGCCAACGACGAGGAGATCAGACTGCTGACCGGTGAAAGAAATCTGATCAAGGCAAGCAAGAAACTCCTTGAGAAAAATCCTTTCTTAGTAGTGGCCAAGAAGGGCGAGCACGGGGCTCTCCTGATAGGAACCGAGTTTGTCTTCTGTGCTGTGTCATACCTCTGTGACGAGGTTGTGGATCCGACCGGTGCAGGAGACACCTTTGCCGGCGGATTTTTAGGATACATGGATAGTGTGGGGAATTTCGATGCTGCCCATCTTCGGAAGGCAGCTGTTTACGGAACGGTGATGGCTTCTTTTGTCATCGAGGATTTCGGGATCGAGCGCTTGAAAAACCTGACTTTATCCGATATCGAGGAGAGGTTTGAGAAACTCCAAGACCTTGTGTTATTTTGAACATGTAACTCTGATGATGTTCCTCATGAATCGCAATTCTATGAAAGGAATATAGAATGTCTGACAATGACTGGCCGTTGGAACCATATCGAATTAAGGTTGTAGAACCCATCCAAAAGACAACAAAAGAAGAGAGAGAAAAGATCCTCAAGAAAGCGGGATTTAACATCTTCAGTATTCCTGCTGAGAAAGTCTTCATAGACTTCCTGACCGACAGCGGAGCATCGGCTATGAGCAACAAGCAATGGTCCGGCATTATGATCGGCGATGAGAGCTATGCAGGAGGGAAGAGCTATTTTCGTTTTGAAGAATCGGTGCGGAATATTTTTGGCTACACACATGTGATCCCCACCCATCAAGGAAGAGCCTCGGAGAGAATCCTGTTCCAGACTATGATGAAAGCTGGGGATTTTGTCCCCAATAACATCCATTTTGACACAACCCAAGCCAATATCGAGGTCCTCGGAGCCGAGCCGGTGAATCTGGTGATAGAGGAAGCCTATGATCCCAAGAGCGATCATGATTTTAAAGGGGATATGGACATCGGGAAGTTGGAGGAGTTTATCAAAGAACATGGAACGGAAAAGATCCCTTTTGTTATGATCACTGTGACCAACAACAGTGGAGGCGGGCAGCCCGTGTCACTGGATAACATCCGTAAAGTGAGCCGGATTTGCCGAAAACACAAGCTCCTGTTTTTTTTCGATGCGTGCCGTTTTGCCGAAAACGCCTATTTTATCAAGCAAAGAGAAAAAGGATATTCAAAGAAGACGATTCTCGAGATCGCGCGTGAGTGTTTTTCCTATGCGGATGGTGCAACTATGAGCGCCAAAAAGGATGCTTTGGTGAATATCGGCGGATTCATCACTGTGAACGACGATGCCCTTGCGGAGAAACTTAAGAACCTTTTGATCATAAGCGAAGGTTTTCCCACATACGGCGGACTTGCCGGAAGGGATCTGGAAGCCATCTCCATCGGCTTGGAAGAGGTCCTGGAAGAGGATTATCTCGAACATAGGATCTCCCAGGTCCGGTATCTCGGTGATCTTTTAGACCGGTCGGGGATCCCTGTTTTTAAACCGATAGGAGGCCATGCTGTCTATGTCCTGGCCGATAAATTTCTTCCGCACATCCCGAGAGATCAATTTCCCGGTTGGGCTCTTTCAGTCGCCCTTTATCGGGAAGCAGGGATACGGGCTGTGGAGATCGGAGGAGTCGTATTCGCCAAAAAAGATCCGGAATCCGGAAAAGAAACCTTTCCGGAATTGGAAATGGTCCGGCTGGCCATTCCGAGACGGGTTTATACTGTTTCCCATCTGAAATATGTAGCAGACGCTCTCATCCGTGTATACAAAAACAGAGATAAGATCCTGGGATTGAAGATCACGTCCCAGCCTCTTCATCTCCGGCATTTCACGGCTGAGTTCGAAGAGATCTGAGTCTATTTTATCCTATAGAACCACATAAGAGGCAGCCAGAGCTGGTGGCCGTATGGGATTCTTTTGTGGTTGACCAGGACTTCGGTCGTATCCCATTCATGGACCAGGTTGAAAAGATCAAACAGGGCATCCACAAGTTCAGGAGTATATGTTGCCGAATGCCTTATCCATTCTCCTTCGCCCTCTTCACTATAAGATGGATTGTTCCTGGCGATCTCGACGGCTTTCTTGTAATTGGGGGAGGACTTGAATCCGAATACAATGGTGATCTTGAACTCTTTGGCTTTTGTGCTCGGTTGAAGGATTGTTTTCAGCTTCTCATCGTGAGCTTCGCTGTTCCCGTTTTTCCTGTCGATAGCCATGGGTTTTTACTCTGAATTCTGCTGTTGTTCGTTTATATGATATAACCTCTCCTTTGTCAATAATGGGGACGGTCCTATTTTTTTGTTCTTCTATAAAATTCCGAAAAAAAATGAAAAAATAGGGCCGTCCCCATTTAACATTATTTGATGAACATACAGTCGCCGTAGCTGTAAAAACGGTATTCTTGCTGGACCGCCTGTGTATAGGAAGGCATTATGAGATCATGACCGGTAAAAGCTGATACCAGCATAAGAAGCGTGGATTTGGGAAGGTGAAAATTTGTCAGCATACGGTCCACAACGCGGAATTTGAAACCCGGAGATATGAAAAGGGATGTTGAGCCGGGGCCGGCCTGGATCCTGTCTCCCTGCA
>Ga0255055_10001577_pt1 | contig 16504 bp, 14 predicted proteins | sample JV7_2_27_MG_FD_188633 | JGI IMG/M metagenome (GOLD analysis project Ga0255055, IMG submission 188633) | Seawater microbial communities from Jervis Inlet, British Columbia, Canada - JV7_2_27 | ecosystem: Environmental > Aquatic > Marine > Inlet | place: Canada: British Columbia | collected... | reverse complement strand
TCTCCCGAGGGTCCCGTCTACCAGGCGGGGACCCTGTCGGGGAACCCCCTGGCCGTGGCCGCGGGGCTTGCCGCCCTGACAGAACTCGCCAGGAAGAACACCTACCGGAAGCTCGCGGAGAAGGCCGACTACCTGGGCGAGGGGCTCCAGGGAGTGTTCCAGAAGGCCGATCTGCCGACCTGGACAAACCGGGTCGGGTCGATGTGGACCACCTTCTTCCAGGAAGGCCCCGTCGTAGACTACGCGACGGCGAAAAAAAGCGACACGGCCGCCTACGGCAGATATTTCCACGGGATGCTCGACCGGGGCGTTTATCTTGCCCCCTCGCAGTTCGAGGCAGGGTTCGTCTCCCTGGCGCACACCCGCCGGGATCTCGACAGGACGATCGCGGCGGCGCGGGGGGCCCTCTCCGGGTGGCCCGCGAGCAGGTAAGCCCGAAACAGGGGAAAGCCGGGAGTTCCGGCGCGGTTTTCCGGTTGACGGCCATTTAAGGATTGTGATAGGTAGACTGGGTTTATCGTCGTGACCGAGAAACAGGACCGAAGGGCACTCTTCCGGGAACTGGGCAAGTACAGCGCCCTGGGCCTCGAGTTGGCCATTGCGGTCGTTCTCGGTCTGGCCATCGGGTATTACCTGGACAAGTGGCTCGGAACCGGTCCCTGGATGACGGTGGTCTGGATCGGGATCGGGTTCGCGGCAGGGGTTAGAAGCCTCTACCGCGCTGCCCTCCGGTCCGGGAAAGACCTGGAGGAAGAAGAAGAGGCCAAGAGGAAACCGGGTGAAAGGTGACGGGCCCGGCGGAACGGAAGGGGCCACGGTGACAGGCATCGGGCCTCCTCGCAAGGATGACGGGGCGGGCATCCTGACGTCCCGGTCCCTGGAGACGAAGATCCTTCTCTCCGGCGTCGTGATCCTCGTCGGGATTGCGATCGTCGGGCGGTACCGGATGCTCCCGGGAGCCGCCTGCGGCGCGGCGATCGCCTACGGGAACTTCTACCTGATCCGGAAGATCCTGGGGAAGGCGTTCTCGGTCGAGGGGGACGTGAATAAGGGGTTCGCAGTCCAGTATGTCCTGAAGTTCCTCGCCCTGGTGGCTGTCGTGTACGTCGTGGTCCGGTCGGGGCGCTTCGACCTCCTGGGGTTCCTGCTCGGCCTGTCGGCGTTGGTTTTCGGCGTCCTTCTCGAGGGGATTTCCCGGGCGGTGGAAACAAAGTGAGTTCAAGGAGGAAAGGCACGATGCGCAGATGGTGGGGGGGATTTCTGGGATTCCTGCTGCTGCCCACCACGGCCCTGGCGGCCGGGGGGCACGAGGCCTTTTCCTGGTTCAACCTCCTTCACCTCGACATCCCCCAGTATGTCCTGTCCGCGATCATGATCGCGGTCCTGCTCGTCGCCATCTCCGCGGCCTGCTTCGGGGGGAAGAAGCCGGCCGACCTGGTCGTCCCCGAGGCGAGGTTTACGCTTCGCAACCTGTTCGAGCTCATCATATCGTTCCTCACGAATCTCGCGGAGGACATCATCGGGCACAAGGCGAAAACGTACCTCCCCCTGCTCGCCACCTCCTTCATCTTCATCCTCTTCATGAACCTGCTGGGTCTTATCCCGGGCTTCGTCCCGCCGACCGACAAGATGAACATCACCGTCGGTCTGGCGGTCGTCATCTTCCTGTCCACGCACTACTACGGCGTCCGGGAGCATGGCATCGCCTACTTCAAGCACTTTCTGGGACCGGTCTGGTGGATGGCCCCGATCATGCTGCCGATCGAGATCGTATCCCACCTCGCCCGGCCGCTGTCCCTGTCGCTTCGTCTCTTCGGGAACATCACCGGCGACCACCTCGTGGTGGCGATCTTCCTGGGACTGGTACCCTTCGTCGTCCCGTCGATCTTCTACGGCCTGGGCGTGTTCGTCTCGTTCATGCAGGCGTTTATCTTCACCGTGCTCTCCATGATCTACATCGCGGGAGCGGTCGCGCACGAAGAGGAGCATTAAAGAAGGTTTTCCGTTCGGCATCACCCCTGCCGGGAGGTCGGAACCACCCGGCGGGTGCAAAATATCATCAGTAAAAGGGGGTACCCGATGTTCCGCAAAATTTCCTTCTCTTCTCTGTTCGCACTGCTCTTCGTAGCAGTGGCCACCGTGGCCTTCGCGGAAGAAGGGGCTGCCGCCGGGATGGGCGACAGCGTCAAGACCTTCATCGCGCTGGCCGCCGGTTTTGGCATAGCCATCGCATCCTTCGGAGGAGCGCTCGGCCAGGGCAGAGCCATTGCCGCCGGGCTGGAGGGGATCGCCCGCAATCCTTCCGCCCAGCCCAAGATCTTCATCCCGATGATCGTCGGTCTCGCGCTGATCGAGTCGCTGGTCATCTACGCCCTGGTCATCTCGTTCATCCTCGTCGGGAAACTGTAGGGCCGACGAAGCAACCGGGGCACCGCGGATTGCGAAAAGGGCTCCTTACCCAAGGAGCCCTTTTCCTATTTCCCCCCGTCGAATTGCATGTATAATGTCCCACTGCAACGAAAATCCGGAACGCCGAGGACGATGATCCCTTGAAAATCGACACGAATGTTTTCTCCGCGAAGTTCCCCGAGCGCTGCCGGTTAGACCTCTGCCGCAGCCGGTGCTGCCGGTTCGGCGTCTGGGTCGACATCGAGGAGCAGAAAACGATCATTGCCAACCAGGAACTTTTCGTCCCCTACCTCCGACCGGAGGCAAGGGATCAAAAAACCTGGTTCGGCAAAACGGAAGAGGACGAGGACTGCCCAAGCGGTCTCGCGATAGAGACGCAGGATATTTCGGGAGCGTGCTCCTTCTTCCACCCCGACCACGGGTGCGCTTTACAGAAGGGCGCCGTCGAGGCGGGACTCCACGAGTGGATCATCAAACCGAGGTTCTGCATCATGTTCCCCCTGGTCGTCTCCGAAGGGGAACTGACCGTGGACGACGACATGAAAAGCCTGTGGTGCATGAAGGGGAAGAACCGGACCCGCCCCATTCTCGACGCCGTGAAGAAAGAGGTGGAGTTCCTCTTCGACGAGGAACAGCGGCGCAGGCTCTACGCGGAAGAGATGCGGGTCCCGGCCGTAAAAGCCACGAGAAGGCGATAGCGTGCGGGTGTGCGGGGACACTCCTCACCCGCATCCCGGAGATAAATCAGGAATGTCCCCGGTGGGAGTGTCCCCGGTGATGGTCTTTCAGGCGAGGGCGCGCCTCCGCTCTCGCCTGCCCAGAACCTTCCGCAGAAACCGTCCCGTGTAGGAGCCAGGCTTCTCTGCAACCTCCTCGGGGGTGCCCGAGGCGACCACCCGTCCCCCCAGGTCCCCGCCCTCCGGCCCCAGGTCGATGATGTAGTCGGCCGTCTTGATCACGTCCAGATTGTGTTCGATGATGATCACCGTGTTCCCCGAATCCGCGAACATCTGGAGCACCGAGAGCAGTTTCCGGATATCGTCGAAGTGCAGGCCCGTCGTCGGCTCGTCGAGAAGATAGACGGTCCTGCCCGTGGCCCGTTTGGAAAGCTCCTTCGCCAGTTTCACCCGCTGCGCCTCGCCCCCGGAAAGGGTCGTGGCGGGCTGGCCGAGCCGGATGTAGCCCAGTCCTACCCGGGAAAGCGTTGCGAGTTTCTGCCGGATCGCCGGGATGTTCTCGAGGAAAGCGAGCGCCTGGTCGACCGTCATGTCGAGCACGTCGGCGATCGTCTTCCCCTTGTAGGCGATCTCGAGCGTCTCCCGGTTGTACCGCTTCCCCCGGCAGACCTCGCACGTCACGTAGACGTCCGGCATGAAGTGCATCTCGATCTTGATGATCCCGCCCCCCTCGCACGCCTCGCACCGGCCGCCCTTGACGTTGAACGAGTACCGCCCGGGCCGGTAGCCCCGCGCCTTGCTCTCCGGGAGCATCGCGAAGAGGTCGCGGATCGGAGTGAAGGCTCCCGAGTAGGTCGCAGGGTTCGACCGGGGGGTCCGCCCGATCGGCGACTGGTCGATGTTGATCACCTTGTCGACCAGGGGAAGACCCGAAAGGGACTCATACGATCCGGGCCGCTCCCGGGAGCCGTAGATCCTTTGGGCAAGCGCCCGGTAAAGGGTGTCCAGCACCAGCGTCGATTTCCCCGAGCCGGAGACGCCGGTGACGCAGGTGATGACCCCCAGGGGGAAGGAGACGTCGACGTTCTTCAGGTTGTTCGCCGCGCACCCCGCAAGCGTGAGGAAGTTCCCGTTCGGGCGCCTCCTGGCCGCAGGCACCGGAATCTCCTTCTTCCCCGACAGGTAGAGCGCGGTGAGGGAATCCTCGCTGGAAAGGATCTCCCCGGGCGTTCCCGCCGTGACGACATGCCCGCCGTGCTCCCCCGCCCCGGGGCCCATGTCGATCACGTAGTCGGCCTGGCGGATCGTCTCCTCGTCGTGCTCGACCACGAGGACCGTGTTCCCCATGTCGCGCAGCTGCTTCAGGGTGTCGAGCAGCCTCCGGTTGTCCCGCTGGTGCAGCCCGATCGACGGCTCGTCCAGGATGTAGAGGACGCCCATCAGCTGCGAGCCGATCTGCGTCGCGAGCCGGATCCTTTGCCCTTCCCCGCCCGAGAGGGTGGAGGAGGCCCGGTCGAGGGAGAGGTAGTCAAGCCCCACGTTCGCAAGAAAGGAAAGGCGCGACCGGATCTCTTTCAGGATCCGCGCCGCGATCTGATCTTCCCTCTCCGAAAGAGACAGGCTCCGGAAGAACGAGAGGGACTCCCCGATGGAGAGCCGGGTGAGCGCATCGATCCCCCTGTCTCCCACCGTGACGCACAGCGCCTCTTTTTTCAGCCTGGCGCCCCCGCACGCCCGGCACGGCCGGTTGTTCATGTACCGGCCAAGCTCCTCCCGCACGCCTTCGGAGTCGGTCTCCCGGTACCTGCGCTCCAGGTTCCCGATCACCCCCTCGAACGGCTTGGAGAACGAGTAGCGGCGCTCCCCGTCCTCCAGGAAGAAGCGGACCGCCTCGGCCCCCGACCCGTGGATCAGCACCTCCCGGACCCGGGCCGGGAGCTCCCCGAACGGCTCCGTCAACGAGAAACCGTAATGGGTCGAAAGCGCCTCGAGCATCTGGTAATAGAAGACGGTCGTCCGCCTGCTCCAGGGGGCGATCCCCCCTTCCCGGATACTTCTGGTTTTGTCGGGGACGATCAGGTCGGGGTCGAAATAGATCGTTTTCCCCAGCCCGTCGCACTCCGGGCAGGCCCCGTGGGGGCTGTTGAAGGAGAAGAGCCGCGGCGTGACCTCAGGGTAGCTCACGTTGCAGTCGGGGCAGGCGAACTTCTCGCTGTAGATGGCGCCGTTCCCCTTCCCGCCGGCGATGCGCACCAGCCCGTCGGCCAGGGACAGGGCAAGCGCCACGGAGTCGGACAGCCTCCCGCGCGCCCTCTCGGAAACGCGCACCCGGTCCACGACCACCTCGATGTCGTGCTTTCTCTTCTTGTCGAGAACGATCTCCTCGTCCAGGTTTTTCGCCTCGCCGTCCACGATGACGCGCGAGAAGCCGTCCCGGGCAAGCCTTGCGAGCTCCTTCCGGTACTCCCCCTTCCGGCCGCGGACGATCGGGGCCAGGACCTGCACCTTCTCCCCCTCGCCCATCGCCATCACGGCGTCGACGATCTGCGAAACGGTCTGCTGGCGGATCTCCCGCCCGCAGGAGGGGCAGTGGACGACCCCTACGGAGGCGTACAGGAGCCTCAGGTAGTCGTAGATCTCGGTGACGGTTCCCACCGTCGAGCGCGGGTTTTTGCTGACCGACTTCTGCTCGATGGAGATGGCGGGGGAGAGCCCTTCGATCGCGTCGACGTCGGGTTTTTCCATCTGCTCGAGGAACTGGCGGGCGTAGGCGGAGAGGGATTCGACGTAGCGGCGCTGCCCCTCCGCGTAGATCGTGTCGAAGGCGAGCGACGACTTCCCCGACCCCGAGACCCCGGTGATCACGACGAGCCGGTCCCTTGGGATCTCCACGTCGATGTTTTTCAGGTTGTGCTCGCGCGCGCCGCGCACGAGGATCCGGGTAAGCGCCACGGCGGCTACCTTTGCGCGGCGGCCATTCCCGCGGCCATGCGGATGGCGGCTACCAGGCTTTGGGGGCTGGCCACGCCCTTCCCCGCGATGTCGTAGGCGGTGCCGTGGTCGACCGAGGTGCGGATGACGGGGAGCCCCATCGTCACGTTGACCCCGTCCTCGAAGTGGACGAGCTTCAAGGGGATGAGGCCGTGGTCGTGCGTCATCGCCACCACGACGTCGAACTCCCCCCGGTACGCCCGGAAAAAGATCGTGTCGGGCGGATAAGGGCCCGACGCGTCGATCCCCTCCCTGCGACATGCGGCAACCGCCGGTCCCACCATCGTCTTCTCCTCGTCACCGAACATCCCCCCCTCGCCCGCGTGCGGGTTTACCCCCGCCACCGCGATCCGGGGAGCGTCCGTTCCCATGTACGCCCGGAAGAATTCGTGCGTGATCCGGACGGTACGTTCGATGAGCGGAGGGGAAAGAAGTTCCAGGGCCCTCCGCAAGGCCACGTGGATGGTGACCAGCGCAACGCGAAGGCGGTCTCCGGCGAGCATCATCACGACGTCCGCGCCGCCGCACAGGTCGGCAAGAAACTCGGTGTGCCCCGGGAAGGGAAGGCCGGCCGTCTTTAGCCCCTCCTTCGTGATCGGACAGGTGACCACGGCGTCGGTTCGGCCCGCGAGCGCATCCCGGGCCGCCTCCCGGATATAGTCCACCATCGCGCGGGACCCGGGCGTAGATATCCTGCCGAACGGCACGTCGCCGGGCAAAAGGGACGAGAGCGGCCGGACGACGATCCGGCCCGGTCCGGGCTCCCCGCCGGCGGCTATCTCGACCTCCTTCCCCAGAACGGCCGCTGCCCGGCGAAGGATCCCCACGTCTCCACACACCACGGGCCGGCATACGGAAAAGACCTCCGGGGACAGGTGCGCGAGGACGACGATCTCCGGACCTATCCCCCCCGGGTCCCCCATCGTGACGGCGATTCTCGGCCGCTTCTCCTTTCCCAACTTCCTTCTCCTCTTTCCCCGGGCTCCGGAGGACCTTTTCGATCCCGGGGGGATGCTGCCTCTCGTGCTCCAGGCCCGTTCATTCCTGCCCGTGGCACCCAGAGGCCGACCCGTTTGCCTGACGGAAATGCCCCCATGCACAATGTCTGTCACCTGCGGGCGCCGGTGCAGAAGCGGTTTCTCCTTCGGGGATCTCCTCTTGAAGACTCCCCTTTACAGGCGGATATCGATCGTGGCGGCCTTCTTGAGGTCGACCAGGAGGTCGGAGAATGCCTTCTCGCTGCGCCGGTCGAACAGTTCATCCGTCAGCATGGTCCGCACGGCGGAAAATTCCGGGAGCGTCCCCCCGCGTCGCTCGAGCACTTTGACCAGGTAGGCTCCCTCCTCGGTGAAGATGGGAGGGGAATTTTCTCCCGTCCTCAGGCGGCGAACCTCCCTCCCGATTTCCGGAAGGAGGTCCTCCGTCTTCACGAACCCGGAAGAGAACGCTGAAACATCCGGCACGACGGAGGAGAGCAGGCCGGCCGCCTCCGTAAAGGTCGCCCCGGACCGGACGATCTCCGACGCCTGCTGCGCGGCGATCCGGATGCGAACGCCGCGATCGGTCCCCGGAAGCTCGGGGGGAAAGGGAAGGAAGAGCGTCTCGAGCAGCACATCGGCGCCGACCAGGAACCTCTCCGCGTTCTCCTGGAAATACGCCTTCGTCTCTTCCTCCGTAACGGTGATCTCTTTCATTTTCGTTGCCCGGACGACCGCGCCGCGCTCCATCTGCCACCGGATCCGCCTCCGGTACGCCTCCTGGCTTATTCCCTCTGTCGCGAGCGCCGCCCGGAATTCGGCCTCCGACATGTTGTTGGTCCTCCAGACCGATTCCACGGAGCGTTCGACGTCCTTGTCGGTGATGGACATATCAAGCTTTTTTAGCTCCTGGCGGACCAGTACCGAATCGATCAGCATTTCGAGACCCGAAAGAATCCTTCTCCGGTCCTTCTCCCCCCGAAGGTAGATATCGGCGTCCCCCTCGGGGATGCGCAAAGTCTCCGCGATCGATTCCCGGAACTCCGAGAAGGTGATCGGTTCGTCGTTCACCACCGCGACGATGCCGTCGACGACCCTCGCGCCGGCCGTCGACACGAGCGCGGCGAGAAACAGCAGGAAGGCCGACGCCTGCAGGAGCTTTCCGGGGTTCACTTCCGCCTCTCCATAAGCTCCGCGACGATCTCTTCCTGGACCTTGATGTTCGCTTTGCCTACCTCCGTATCGAGCCATGTCCGGAACGCCTCTTCCCTGCGTTGTCCGAGCAGATCCCTGCGGAGCTCCGGCGCCTTTTCCGCGTAGGAATACGGTCCGCTGGGAGATTTGCGGACCACGAGGAAGATGCTGTACGTCCTGTCCCGCCGAATGACTCCGCTCACCCCGCCGGCAAGCAGTCCGAACAGCTCTTCGGCAACCTCTTCCGGAAGCTCTTCCCGGGTGAGAAACCCCAGGTCGATATCCAGCGGCGTGCCCTTCGCGGAGGAAAACTGCTTCACCAGGGAGTCCGGGGAGGCCCCCTCCGTAAGCTCCTTCCGCGCCCTGACGGCCGTCTCCGGGGAATCGAAGAGGAACTGTCGGACCCGGATCCGCTCCGGCCGGGTCTCTTTCCCGTACGTTTCCCGGTACACCTTCTTGACCTCCTGTTCTGCCACCTCGGCAAGCGGACGGGCAATCGCCTCCACAGATTTCCGGTAAAGGATGGACTGTCGAAGATCCTCCCGCCACTCCTCCGCGTCAATCCCCCCCTGGAGAAGAGCTTTTTCCAGACCCCCCGGGGGGAAGTCGGCACGATACCGCTTGACCTCCTCCTCGACCTCGGCGCCTGTCACTTCGACTCCCAGCCGCTCTCCTTCCTGAAGGACCACGGCCCGCTCGATGAGCTGCCGAAGGGCACGGGAAACCTCCGTCCGCGTCCCGTCCCGGACCTCCACGGCCGGGGTGATCCCCCGGATTCTGGCTATCCCGGTTTTCAGATCCTTGAGCGAGATCCGGGCACCATTGACCGTCGCGACAACGACATTGGTATCGACAGGCGGTTCCGGTTTCGGCGCGCAGGCAACGAGGCATGCCGCTACTGCCCCTGCAGCGGCCATCCGGCATATCGCGCGAATCCGGGGGGGCGTCATGCGGTCATGAGGTGCTCTAGTCCCCCGGTGTCTTCGCCGGGAGGAGCTCCCCTGCCGAGGGAGTGCCTTCCAGACGTATCTTTGCCCGTTTTTTGAGCCCGTTCACCAGGTTTTCAAACGCCTCCCGCTGTACCGCCTCGCGCAGGTCGGCAGCGATCTTTCCCCTCACTTCATCGAATGGAGGCAGGCCTGCCGGCCTCTTTTCCAGCACCTGGAGTACATGATACCCGTATACCGTCTTCACGGGGCCCGTGATCGAGTTCTCCGCCGCGCCGAACGCGGCTTCCTCGAACTCCTTGTCGTATGCGCCCCTCTCGATCAGTCCGAGATCTGCCGTCGTTCCGCCGGCAGCCTCGGCCTCCTTCATCAACTCGTCGAACGGGTATCTTTTTTTCGCTTTAACGACTGCTTCTTCCGCCGGTCTTTTGTCCTTGAACAGGATGTGGCGCACCCGGACCCGCTCTCCCTCCTTAAGACTTTCCCTGTTCTGCTCGTAATAATTCCTGAGTGCCTCGTCGGACAGGCCCGGAGAGTTTTCCGCGACCTCCCGGAGAAGGGTTTCCAGGAGGATCGACTTCCTTGCCTGCTCGAGCCGTTCGCGCACAGAGCGTTGCCGGTCGAGGCCACGGCGCAGCGCCTCCCGCATGAGGAGATCGCGGGTGATCAGGCTTTCCAGAAACTGTTTCCTGCCCGCCTGGGTCTCCACGATCGGGCGGATGTACGGCGGGAGGTTTTCTGCCTCCTTCCGGAACATCGATTCGGTGATCCGGTCGCCATCCACCACCGCCAGAACGGTGTCTTTTTCCTTCTTCTCCGCACTTCCGCAGGAAAAGAGGCACGGAACCGTCACGGCCACGAGAACAACAGCCCAGGTGAGCTTGCGCATCCGACGACTCTCCTTCCGGCGATATCGACCGGTTTTTATGCGAGAAAGATTATATGCTACCGCCCGGGGATACCCGGTTCAACAGGTTTTTGGCCGCCGCGAGCACCTCCGGGGGGGAATCTCCGGGCAGGCGCATGGAGAGCATCTCTCCGCGCGCAAAGGAGAATGTGCCCTTCTCCTTCGTCACCAGGCGCACGAGGCGGGAGCGGTCGATCTCCGATTGCTCGGCAAGCGCGAGAAAGAGCGCTCCGTTTCCCCGCTTCAACTCCTTTACTCCCGCCTCCCGCATGTTCGCCCGCAACCGTGTCAGGTCGCAAAGCGCCTCCGCGGGGGCGGGAAGGCGTCCGAAGCGGTCCAGAAGCTCCAGTTCAAGCTCATCGGCCTCCAGGACGGAGCGCGAGGCGGCCAGCTTCCGGTAGAAGTCCAGTCTCGTCCCCGCCTCCGGGATGAAATCGTCCGGGAGGAACGCCGGGATCCGGAGGTCGAGTTCTGGCTCCAGGCCCTCGCGGGACTCCTTCCCGGAGATCTCCACCACCGCCTCGGACAGAAGCTGCGTGTACAGCTCGTATCCCACTTGATGGATATGGCCGGACTGGTCCTTTCCGAGAAGATTCCCGCCGCCGCGGATCTCCAGGTCGTGCGAGGCGATCCGGAATCCCGAGCCAAGTTCCGTAAGCTCGGCGATGACCCCCAGCCGCAGCAAAGCCTCCTTCGTCATCATCACGTCCCCGGGCAGGAGGAAGTAGGCATATGCGCGGTGGCGGTCGCGCCCCACGCGCCCGCGGAGCTGGTAGAGCTGGGCGAGCCCGAACCGGTGCGACTGGTTGACGAGGATCGTGTTCGCGTTGGCGATGTCCAGCCCCGCCTCGATGATGGCGGTGCACAGCAGGAGATCGGCGCGCCTGCCTGCGAAGTCATCCATGGCGATTGCCAGCTTCTTCTCGTCCATCTGGCCGTGGGCGGAGGCGATCCGGACGTGCGGGAGGATCTCCCGGAGGAAGCGTTCCATGGCCGGCAGGGTCTCCACCCGGTTGTGCACGAAGAAGACTTGCCCCCCGCGGCGAACCTCGCGGTCCACCGCCTCGCGGATGACCTCTTCGGAGAAGGGGAGTACGAAGGTCCGGATGGAAAGCCGGTCCTCGGGGGGAGTCGCGATCACGCTGATGTCGCGGATGCCGGACAGCGCCATATGGAGGGTCCGGGGGATGGGGGTCGCCGTGAGGGTCAGGACGTCCACCGAGGCGCGCATCGCTTTCAGCTTCTCCTTGTTCGAAACGCCGAACCGCTGTTCCTCGTCGATGACGACTAGCCCTAAGTCCCGGAAGGAGATGTCTTTCTGCAGCAGCCGGTGGGTGCCGATCACGATGTCCACCTTTCCGGCAACAAGATCTTTCACCACGTCCGCCTGCTCCTTCCGGGACTGGAACCGCGAGAGGCTCTCCACGCGGACCGGGTACCCGGCAAGCCGCTCCCGGAAGGTCCGGTAGTGCTGCTCCGCGAGCACGGTCGTAGGGACGAGGACCGCCGCCTGCCGGCCGTCGAGCACCACCTTGAACGACGCCCGGACCGCAACTTCCGTCTTCCCGTACCCCACGTCCCCGCAGACGAGACGGTCCATCGGCCTCGTAGACGCCAGGTCCGCAAGAACCTCCTCGATCACCCTCTGCTGGTCAGGCGTCTCCTCGTGGGCGAAGCCCGCCTCGAACTCCCGATAGACGGCGTCGGGAAGGGAGTTGGGGGGGCGACTTACGACCTGCCTCCTCGCGTACAGGTCCAAAAGCTCCCGGGCCATCGACAGGAGGGAGTCCCGGACCCTTCTCTTGGCCCGCTGCCAGGCGGTGCCGCCCAGGCGTGCAAGCGGCGAATGTCCCTCCTCGGAGGCGACATACCGCTGCACCCGGGACATCTTCTCCACGGGCACGAAAAGCCTGTCCCCCCCTGCGTACTCCAGCACGAGGAAATCCCCTTCCACGCCCCCCGCGACGCGACGGAGCAGCCCTCGGTATACCCCGATGCCGTGGTCGACGTGGACCGCGAGGTCGTTCACCCTGAGCTCCCGGAGCGAGAACTCCTCGAGGGGCGCAAAGGTCTCCCCCCGGCGCTTCCGGGCGCGGGTCTTCTCCCCGAAGATCTCGGCTTCCGTGACAACCGCCACCCCCAGCTCGGGCATGCGGAACCCTCTTGCCACGTCGGAGCGACAAAGGGCCACGCCTTTGCCGTCCAGAGTGAAATCCCTTAGGGAGTCGGCACGGACGAACGGAAGGGGGTAACGCGACAGCAGCTCCTCTATCCGGTCGGCCTGCGAAGGGGAGAGCGACGTAACCGCGAAGCGGTCTCCCCTCTTCCACCATTCCTTGGCCTCGGTCACCAGCGGGAGAAGCAGCCCCTCGGAGACGGAGGAGGAGGTCCTGCGGCGAATGTCCTCGTTCCCCTCAATCTCCATCTCCCCCCGGAGGGAGACTGTCCGCCCGAAGGGAGCAACCTCGAGGGAGTCGAAGCTAAGAAGGGGGATCCCTTCGAGAGTGCGAAGCAACTCGTCCGGTGCAACGAAAAGTTCGCCGGGGGCGGGAAGACCTTCCTCCTGTCCTGCGAGGAGAAAGTTCTCCCCGGCTTCCACGAAGGCTTTTTTCGCCCCGACAAGACATGCCGGGGAGTCCTCGGCGACAACCATGCTCCCCCCCGGGAGGTGATCGAAGACGGAGGCGGCGCGGCCGTAGAGACGGGGGAGCAGCAGATCCACACCGTGGTACCGGATCCCCTGCCGGAGCATGTCGGAGCTGCTCCCGGGGTCTGCACCCGCAGCCGCGAGGAGGTAATCGCCCCGGGTGATGACCTGGGAACAGGGGATGACGATAAGCTCCCCCTCTTCGGTGCCGGTCCGCTGGGTCACCGGATCGAACCAGCGAATCGATTCGACCCGGTCTGCGTCCAGCGAGATCCGGGCCGGCCGGGGGTGGGCGGGGCTGTACACATCCACGATCCCTCCGCGGACGGAGTAGTCCCCCGGGTCCGACGTGGCAGGCAGCCGCGCGTAACCGAGTTCGCCAAGGCGCCGGGATAAGCCGTCCCGGTCGATCTCCTCCCCGGTCGCCACCCGGAAGACCGACGCGGCGAATACGTCCGGCGGAAGCGTCTTTGCAAGAGCCGCTTCCACCGGGCACACGATCACGGGGGCACCCTCGCGTGTCGCGCCCTCGCGGGCATGAAACAGGCGGAAGAGTGCCCGCATCCGGTCGTGCACCGCTACCGGGTAGGGGGAAAGAGTTTCGTACGGAACGACTTCCAGGGAAGGGAAAAGAAACACCCTTTCCCCCCCGAGGTAGGAGGAGACCTCGCGGGCCGTCTCTCCCGCTCCGGCGTCCGACGGGGAAAGGAAAAGGATCGGCCGCGGTTGCCTGCGGGAGAGCGCCGCGATCAGGAACGACCGCGCCCCCGGGGGGACGTTCATCGCCTGGAGGCAAAAAGAACCCGTCTCCTTCGCGAAGGCCCGGGCGATATGCTCGAACGAAAGGGTGGGGACGGAACGGAACATCTTCCCTTACGACTCAGGAGACGTCGCGCGGAACGCGAAGCATCGCTTCCAGGGCGGACAGCGCCTTGCTGCGGATATCCGGGGGGACCGTCACGACGGGGGAGAGGCTCTCCAGGGAATCGCGGACATCCTCGAGTGTCGTCAATTTCATGTTCGGGCAGATGAGCGCGCGAGAGACGAGATGGAACGTCTTGCCGGGGTTCTCCTTCCGGAGCCGGTACAGGATCCCCATCTCCGTGCCGATGAGGAACTCCCTCGCCTCGGACCGGCGACAGAAGGAGTACATCCCCGAGGTGGACAGCACGGCGTCGGCCATCTCCACCACCTCCGGCGGGCACTCCGGGTGTACCACGAGCAGCGCGTCGGGATGGGCCTCCCTCGCCCGCTCCGCGGCCTCGACCTTGAGCCGCTCGTGCGTGGGGCAGAATCCGTCGAACCAGGTGAGCCGCCTGCCGGATGCTTTCTCCACGTAGAGCGCGAGATTCCGGTCCGGCACCATGTAGATCTCCCTGCTTTCGGGAATGGAGCGGACCACGTTGACCGCGTTCCCGGAGGTGCAGCAGATGTCGGAGAGGGCCTTGACCTCCGCGGACGAGTTGACGTAGGTGACCACCACCGCCTCCGGGTGTGTCGCCCGGTAGGCGCGCAGGTCGTCAGCCGTGATCATGTCCGCCATCGGGCATCCGGCGTCCAGCCGGGGCAGAAGCACCGTCTTGTCGGGCGCAAGGATAGCGGCACTCTCCGCCATGAAGTGCACGCCGCAGAATACGATCACTTGCGCCTTGCACTGCGCCGCCTCCTGGCTCAACCCCAGGGAGTCCCCCGTGATGTCGGCGATCTCCTGGATTTCGTCCCGCTGGTAGTTGTGCGCAAGCATCACGGCGTTCCGCTCGCGAAGAAGCTTCCGGATTTCGCCTTTCAGCCCGTCCTGCCCGGTCATGCGTCAATCCTTCTCCTTGCGCAAAGCTCTGGAAAGAAGTTCGGTGACTGCGGCCCGTACGTCCTTTCCCTTCTGCAAGATAAGATGCACCTGCTCCGATATCGGCATCGCCACGCCCGTGTTCCGGGAGAGGTCGACCGCGGCGTTTGCAGTCATCACCCCCTCCGCCACCATCTGCATGCCTGCCAGGATATCTGCGATCCTCTCCCCTTTTCCGATCCTCACCCCCACCGTCCGGTTCCGCGAGAGATCCCCTGTGCAGGTGAGCACAAGGTCGCCAAGCCCGGAGAGGCCGTAGAACGTCTGCGGATCCGCGCCGAGGCATATCCCCAGGCGGGAGATCTCGGCCAGACCGCGGGAGATCAGGAGTGCCCGGGCGTTGTGGCCGAAGCCGAGTCCGTCGGACATCCCCGCGGCGATCGCCATCACGTTTTTAAGCGCCCCGCCGATCTCGATGCCGGTCACGTCCGTGCCGGCGTAAACGCGGAACCGTTTCCCGGAGAACGCGCCCTGGAGGGTGGCCGCCACGGTCGGGTCCTCCGACGCCACGGTCGCCCCGGCAGGCATCCCCCGGGCGACTTCCCCTGCGAACGTCGGACCGGAGAGGACGGCAAACCTGTCCCGGGACGCCGGCAGGACCTGCGACAGGAGCTCCGTCATCCGCAGAAGCGTCCCGATCTCCAGTCCCTTCACCAGGGAGACGACGGTGGCCCCCGAAGCGATATGCGGACCGCACTTGCCCGCCACGTCGCGCAGGTACTGCGAGGGAACCGCCAGGGCGACGATCCCCCTTCCGGCAAGGGATTCCCTAAGGTCCGTCGTCGGTCGTACGCCTGCCGGCACCTTTACCCCGGGGAGGAAAACCCGGTTCTCCCGGTCCGAGAGGATCGTGGCGCACACGTCCGGTTCGCGTACCCACAGGGAGACGTCCCCGTGTCGCTCCGCCAGCATCGCGGCGAACGCCGTTCCCCACGACCCGCCTCCGACAACCGCGATCTGCCCTCCGGTTTCCGCTGCCATGCGCCGCGCCCTCCGGCCGTCTTGCCCGTGGAATAAAAGGTTATCTCGTTTTCAGCCGCTTTTTGAGACGTTCCACCTTTTTCGCGATGAATTCGGGGTCCTCCCCGTCCTCCCGGATCGCCTCGTACTGTACAAGCGCCGCCTCAAGGTCCCCCTCCCCTTCCATCGCCTGCGCTATCCCCCACCGTGCCCGCGCGGCCTCCTTCCGGTCGGAGACCAGGGAGAGGATCTTCCGGAATTCCCGTTCCGCCTCCGCGTACTGCGCCTGGGCAAGGAGCACGTAGGCGTTCATCCATCTTGCTTCCATCACGCGCGGGGAGTCCGGGTACTGCTCGGTCAGTTCGGACAGGACTTTCGCCTGCCTCGCCGGGTCGGGAAGCCCCCCGTACGCCTTCGCCAGGAGGAGCATCACGCTGTCCATTTGTTCGAACCCGGGGTGTTGCGTCCGGATGCGTTCCAGGTCCCCTACCGCGGAGGCGTAGTCGAAAAAATGCAGAAGGCGGACCTCCGCCCGCCGCTTCAGCGCGAGCGGGGCCTCCAAGGAACCGGGGTAGTTGAACAGGAGTGATCCGTACGCCTCCAGGGCGGCCTCTGCATTCCGGTAGTACGAGCCGAAGAGATCCCCCTGTCGCAGGAGAGCGGTGGGCGCATACCGGGACTGGGGAAAATCGATCGGGATCGACCGGTAGTCGGCCAATGCGTCGTCCATCTTCTTTTCGAGGAACGCCTTCTCCGCCTGTTCGAACCGCTCCCGCACGGGGTCCGAGCAGGCAGGAAGAAGGAAAACGAGAAGGGATGCCGCAGCGATAAAGAGGCGCGCGGCGCAGGGCCTCATTCCTCTTTTTCCGCCAGGCGGGCGAGGGAGGCGACCTGCTCTTTCTCTTCCATCCCGATCAGGCGAACTCCCTGGGTGTTCCGGCCGCTGGTG